>Ga0105240_10006756_pt1 | contig 16793 bp, 18 predicted proteins | sample KBSC54metaG_FD_80426 | JGI IMG/M metagenome (GOLD analysis project Ga0105240, IMG submission 80426) | Corn rhizosphere microbial communities from Kellogg Biological Station, Michigan, USA - KBS C5-4 metaG | ecosystem: Host-associated > Plants > Roots > Rhizosphere > Soil | place: Michigan, USA...
ATCCCGAGGCCCTCGATCCGAATACGCGCACGATGCTGGTGGAGGTGGACCTCCCCAACCGCGACCAGGCGCTGCTGCCCGGCATGTACGCCGATGTTCGCATCACCACGCATTCGGCCGCCGATCGGTGACTCTGCTCTAAGGGCCAGCACGCCTCGGTGAGATACTCAGCTTTATTTCCACCGGCTCTCGTTCGGTATCAGTGCGGAGTCCAGAGCGGAGCGAAACTGAATAGCCGATCGACTATTCCAATTCGGTAGGCAAGTAACAAACCGAATCCGAAACTGAGTAGTCCTGCGCCGGTGACGAAGCTCTGATGGAGCCAGGTCAGGCGATGCGACGCGAGGATAAAAGGCGTGGCGATCGCGGCGGTAGTCAATCCCATCCCGATTATTGTTCCTATGCAAAAGATCGCCAGGTACAACGTCGCCCATAGAGGATAAGGAATCGCGGCGAGCACCAGCAGAGCGATGGCGACGCTGCCGGCGAGTCCGTGTACCAGACCAACGCCGAAGGAACGCAGCAATGGACGGCGCGCCGCGAACGACGGTAGTGTTGCGTCGATGCCGGATTCAGATTGCGTCGCGTCCGCGCGGATGCCGACGTGCGGGTGATGGTCATGAGAATCCGCATTGAAGTGCGGAACGCCGGATTGTGCATGATGAACGTGGGGATGCGCATGCGTCGCGTTCGAGTGAGTGTGCGAGTGCGAATGGACAATCGGTGAGTTGCGTGCGGGATCGCTAAATAGATGGCGCGCGATGCGGCGGAGGAGGCTCGACGCCGCGCCGACGCCGAGCAGAATCAGCACGACCGCGACCGCGAATTCCATCGCGAGTCCCAGCCGGATTGGGATGGCGACCTTGAAAGCGATAATAGCGGCACCGACGATCAGCACCGTAAGCGAGTGGCCGAGTCCCCATATCACGCCGATGCGTGCAGCCGCGCTGAGGCGACGTTCGTGGCTGAGGATAGTCGTGACGGCAATCACGTGGTCGGGATCGGTTGCGTGGCGCATTCCGAGCAGTAGCCCGAGCATCGCGATAGCGAGCGGTGCGGCATCAGCGGGAATCATCAATACCTCTTGCGCGACTGGTCATTCATGGAGTGAGTATGCGAGCGCGCTGCATGGATGACGGTTTCGGTCGAAGTTGCTAGATTTTGGCAGATGGATAGCGGGCGCGCATCCACGATACGAACTTTTCCGGCGCGGGCATCGTCGAAAGACGTCCCTGCCGCACCAGTGCCCAGTCGTCGAATTTCTTTGATTGTTTGATTTCGGCCAGCGTTACAGGCGGCTCGAGACGCCCCGCAAATTCCAGATCAACCACCGCCGACTTGGAGTTCCTGGGATCGTCGCGCGGTATCGACTTGACCACGGCAAGCCCGACGACGCTCGACAGGCCGCCGCTGTGATAGATGAAAACATGGTTGCCCGGCCGCATTTCGCGGATGACACGAACCGCCTGTGCATTAGTCACTCCGTCCCAGGCGGTGCGCTGTTCGCGCTCGAGATCGTCAATCGAATAGGTATCTGGATCGGTCTTGGCGAGAAAGTAGTTCATAGACGCGCGTCCTCACATCGGGATTAGCGAGGGTATATCCGGCTCGGGCGGCCGCGCACAAGCATGATTCAGAAACGAAGGGCGATTGGCCGGATTTGGCGGAATATCGGCGATCGGGAGCGGTTCGCCGCAGGGCGGTACGGCGGGACCGTGAGGCGCTTCGCGATCGGACGGCGGGGTGGGTGACTATTCAAGGAAATGGCATCCCACACTTATCGACTAGTCCTATTCTGCCCGGACGGCTATGGTAAAGCGATGCTGAGTTCGGTAGCGGGGGAGGATAAATGAGGATCGAATCGACTAATAATATGAAGGCGGCCCGGCGCCGCCTGTTAGTTAGTGCCCTGATGATGTTGGTACTAATCGCGAGTAACGCTGCGTCCGTGCTCGCGGCCCAGTCGAAGGCCAAGACCAAGCGGCGGGTGATCCCGGTGACAATAACTAAGGGCCAGAACTACACGATTAGCGGTGTAAAGGCCGGTACTAGCCCCAGTTCGAAGGTCGTCAAGAATCCCAATGCGCTAGTGATGCAAAATGCTCCGGGCCGAATCGAGTTGGTCGGCGCAGATTCCGGTACCTGGAAAATCAACGCCACGCTCGCCACCGGCGAAAAAGTTACCTATCAGGTGACGGTGAAAGCGATAACGCCGCCGCAAGGAACTCTGCAGCCAACGACGGCGCCAACTGCTATTCCGTAATCTCAGTAACCGGCAAACCCCATATCGGTAGTGGCCTGCGCATCGGGATCGGTACATACATTCACCAGCGCGGGCTGGCCACTCTTGATGGCGCGCTCGATTGCCGGCTTGATGTCGCTGGGCTGCTCGACGAATTCGCCATAGCCGCCGAGCGCTTCGACCAACTTGTCATAACGCTGATAGCCGAGGTCGCGGCCGACGGTCCCGCCGGTCTGGCGCGAAGTAAAGCCGCCATTGTTCGAGACCACGACCACAATCGGCAGTTTGTGCCGGATCGCGGTGTCCATCTCCATCCCGTTCCATCCGAAGGCGCCGTCCCCACTGAGTACTACAACGGGCTTGTCGGGCGCGGCGACTTTCGCGCCGATACCAAATGGAATACCAACACCCATGCATCCGTGCGGCCCCGCGTTGAGACTGCTACCGGACGCATAGATCGGAATCGACTGGCGAGCGAAGTTGAGAATCTCGTGTCCGTCAACGACGAGGATAGTGTCGCGGGTAATGACGTCCTTGACCTCGTTGCACAGGCGCAGTGGATGAATGGGGACCTTGCTGGAGTGCATCAGCGGCGCGTTACGCTCGAGATTTGAGCGGTGCTTGGCGGCGAGTTGCGCAACCCACGGGCTTTCTTCTCCGGGATTAAAGCGGCCGCGGGCCTCGGCGGTGAGTTGTTCCAATACCAGCCGCGCGTCGCCGATAATGCCGACTTCGATCTCGCGGTTGTGGCCAATTTCCTTGCCGTCGAGATTGACGTTGATGAATTTGGCCTCAGGAGAGAAGCGCGGCGCGCGCAGAAAGGAAAGCATCGAGTTGGCGCGGGCGCCGATCACGATTACTACATCGGCCTCGCGAAACGCGGTCGAGCGTGCGGCCGAGAATGAGCGCGCGTGATCCTCCGGAATTACGCCACGACCCTGCGGAGTAGTAAAGAAGGGAATACCGGTTGCTTCGACGAAATCGCGCAGCGCCCGTTCGGCGTGCGACCAGATTACGCCACTTCCAGTAATCAGGAGGGGCTTGCGCGCGTCGGCCAGAAGGTTGATGGCCTTGCGCACCATCGCGGGATCACCGGCCGGCCGGGTATCCACTCGATAGTTATCGACCCAGTGGATTTTCTCTTCGTCAACTTTGCCGGAAAGGATATCGCCCGGTAAATCGAGATAAACGGGGCCGCGCTTGCCGTCGAGCGCCTCGCGGAACGCAATACTAATATATTCGGGTATGCGATAGCCGAGATCGATGCGGTAGGCCGCTTTGACGATCGGCTTCATCATCGGTATCTGATCCATTTCCTGAAACGTGTCGAGGGTCGTCCCGCGCATCGGCGAGGCGCCGCCGATCGCGATTACCGGAGTCGCGTCAGCCCAGGCATTGGCGAGACCCGTAACGAGGTTGGCGACCCCCGGGCCCATCGGGGCGATGCAGATACCAGGCTTGCCCGTAATGCGCGCATAGGCGTGCGCCATCATCGCCGCGGCCTGCTCATGGCGGACATAGATTCCCTTCATGCCCAGATTAAGGCAGGCGCCGGCCGTGCCGCCGGTAGGGCCGCCCATCATGAAGAAAATGGTATCGACGCCTTCGCGTTTGAAACACTGCGCTATGATTTCTTCGCCCCGCAATGTCGCCATGGTACCTATGCCTCCGCAAAATCCAGGTCGAAACCGGTTACCGCACAGCTACGAAAATTGCCGTCGCTCCGGCCCGCGCAGATATCCCTTTCACTTCGATCACCCGCCGTCAAGTTTCACACGGCAAAGGTCTCGACCAACGTGCGCATCACGAAATGGTTGTACAGGAAGCTGTCGAGTATTACGCGTTGACAGCTCAGAAATCTGTCGCAGCTACTGGCGGCAAAGTTCTGCGGCTACTTTTGGTCGGCCAGCGGAATGAAGATCACGAGGCGCTCGGAATCTCCCACGCCACGCGAGATATGTCCTTTGCCCGTGAGGTCTTCGGCCAACAGAATCGTGCCCGGCCCGAAGCGCCGTTTTTCGCCGTCGCTCACGGTTATCTCTACTTCGCCGCTAAGGTTCACGACGAATTGGCGTCGCGGCGCGTTATGCCAGTCAACAAAATATTGGGCGCCGTTGGTCTCGCGAAAGATCACCCCTTTGGTAGCTATCATTTCTGACATCATCGAAGAATGATCCGCCGCGCTCATGCGGGGCGTTACGTCTTCGAGATGCGATTCGCCAGCCGCGTCCGCGTATATCCTGGTGTACTTCATGCGCGACCTCCTGGATGGACGGCAGTCGTTAATGGTCAAGGAAATCCCGATGCCGATTGCGATCGACCGTTGTAATTCCGCCGACTCTAGCCGATTGGGCGATGCGATCAAGGAGAACTTGCGGTCGTGAAAAATTGACTCCATTTTTTCATTGTAGGCAGGCTTCATGAAGCGTATGGTTGCCGCGATTGCGCTTGCTTCGAGAACCCGCGGAGGTGAATTTGCAATGGCACAGTCCGAATCGGCGCGGCCGCGACCACTACAGGGCGTGCGCGTAATCGATCTGACAAAGATCGTCGCGGGACCCAACGCGACCCGCATGCTCGCGACAATGGGCGCGGAAGTGATCCGCGTCGAATGGCACGACGATCGCGCGTTGGACCTGCTGCGCGGTGTTCGGCCACTCGCACCGGGTGGCGAGGCCGACAGCGTCAATCGCAGTGGCTTGTTCAATAACATCAACGCGGGAAAATACGGCATCACGCTGAATATGAACCTGCCGCAGGGACGCGATCTGTTCAAGCGGCTAATCGCGGACGCGTCCGTACTGTGCGAGAACTACAGTCCCCGGCAGATGGAACGCTGGGAGCTCGGATACGATGTGCTCAGCAAAATAAATCCCGGCCTGATCTATCTGCAGATAAGCGGCATGGGAAAATCGGGAACCTACAATGCGTATTTGAGTGTCGGACCGACGGCGCAGGCGCTGTCGGGACTAACGCATATGTCAGGGTTTCCGGAGCCGATGCCGCCTGCCGGTTGGGGCTACTCATATCTCGACCATTCGACTGGCTATTACGGCGCAATCCTGGTCTTGGCGGCACTGTTGCGGCGACGGCGTACGGGCCGCGGATGCTATATCGATCTATCGCAGACCGAAGCCGGGATCATGCTGTCGGGCACCGCGACGCTCGAAGCGCAGGTAACCGGCAAGCCAACCGATCGACATGGTAATCGCATGCAGGCCGCGGAGTGGGCGCCGCACGGTGCATATCCATGTCGCGGTATAGACGAATGGATCGCAATAGCTATTCAGAATGATGATCAATGGGCCGCACTGGCGACTGAGATCGGCGCGCCGGACTGGACTCGCGAAACGCGGCTCAGCAGTGCCGCGGGCCGCAAGGCCAATGAGAACGACCTCGATCGGCTAATGGCGGAGGCGACCAAAGAGGCCGATCGCTACGATCTGATGAATCGCCTGCAAAGGCGCGGGATTGCCGCCGCCGCCGTGCAGAAAGCCGACGACCGCTGCGAGCGCGATCCGCAACTCAAAGCGCGCGGCTACTTCGTGCCGTTACCGCACAGCGAGATCGGGACCTGGAATATCGAGGGCTTTCCCGCAAAGTTCGGGAAGGTCCCGGTCGATGTCGGCGGCCTGCCACATCGCGGCGCCCCGATGATGGGCGAGGACAACGATGCCATTTACCGTGACCTGCTCGGGCTCACGCCGGAAGAGATCGCGACGCTGCGCGAGGAGTGGGTGATTTGAATACGCAAGCGCTCTTGAGTTCCGCACTCGCCGGCACAGTCATCCTCGAGTGTGGTGACGAGCACGGAGAGTTCGCGGGTGTGTTGCTCGCCGGACTCGGTGCCGACGTGATCAGGCTCGAAGGCAAGCAGGGATCGAACTCGCGTCGCCTCGGTCCGTTTACTACTCCCGATCACAATCCAGAGCACAGTCTGTGTTTCAGCCGCTATAACCTGGGCAAGAAAAGTATCAGTCTGGAAATCGAGCATCCGGCGGTGCGCGAGCCGCTGGCGCGTCTGGCGAAGCAGGCTGACGTGATTATCGATTCCGGTGAGGCGGCCGCCGTTGCGCGTCGGCTGGAATTCTATCGCGAAATGCAGCGGTCGAATCCGCGGCTGATCGTATGCGCGATCACTCCTTTCGGTCTCGATGGCCCGTACCGCGATCTCAAGATGACCGATCTGACTCATCTGGCGTTGGGCGGTGTAATGGCGTCGTGCGGTTATGACCCGCAAGCGGACGGCGCATACGACACGCCGCCGATCGCCCCGGAAATGTGGCAGGCCTACCATATAGCTAATGAGTATGCGGTAATCGCGATAACCGCGGCATTGAACTTTCGCGAACTCACCGGGGAAGGTGATTGCATCGACCTGTCAATTCATGAGGCAGTGAGCACCTGCACCGAGGTTGCGATACCTACTTATATATATAATGGCGCAGTAGTACGGCGGCAGACGGGGCGCCATGCGGCGGAGGGTCGCACCCGGCCGTGGCTGCGCCGCACCAGGGATGGGCGCTACGTCAAGGCGTTCCTGTTCTGGGGCGGCCGCGACGTTCGAGTGATCACCGAGATGCTGAACGAGGCAGGGATCGAGCACGATCTCGAAAGCGAGAGCTACCGCGAATTGCATCGGCGGTCGCCATCGGAGGCGCAGGCACATTTCAGCGCAATGATCGACAAGCTAGTCGCGTCGCTCACCGCTGAGGAGGTTTTCCATCGTGCGCAGGCCAAGGGGCTGCTATGGGCGAGCGTGCGCTACCCCGAGGAAAATATCGAGGATCCGCATTTTCAGGCGCGTGGCACGTTCCAGACCATCAATCATCCCGAACTGGGCCGCGATCTGAGCTACCCGGTCTCGGTTGCGACCGACGGCAACGACCGCGTGACGACCGTTACGCGCGGAGCGCCGCGCCTCGGAGAACATACGCAGGAAATACTCACCAGAGTCGGATTCAGTGCGGCTGAGATAGCGGCACTCGCAGCGCGGGACGCCATCTGAAATCAGGGTATTCGCAGCAGGGAGCCAAGTACTCCACGCGGACGGTGAGTAGCTAGTCGACAAGTAGTATTTGCGTGCGCATTACGCGCGCGAGAGTTCGGCGCGCACCAGCGCGGCGCCGTCCTCCAATGCCTTCATTTTACCGCGTGCGGCGACGCGCGAGCGCGGTGCCATTCCACAGTCGGTGCAGGGATAGAGGTTCTCCGGCGCCACGTACTGCAAGGCGGTGCGAATACGGGCTGCGACCGTTTCCGGCGTTTCGACGACGTCGGTGCCGACGTCGATCACGCCGACCATCAGATCTTTCCCGCGCGCCAATGCCAACACTGACGGATCGACACCGGACGCGGCACATTCCACGGAGATCTGACTAATCGTGCTGGTTCTCAACAAGGGCAGCGTGCGATTGTAGTGAGTCCAATCGGTGTTTTTGCTTTTCCATTGCAGGACGGGGCCGACGCCGTATCCGTAGCAAATGTGGACCGCAGTCTTCGCTCGCACGCCATGGGCCGCTCGTTCCAGTGTGCTGATACCCCATTCCTCGACTTCATCGAGATAGATATTGAAGCAAGGTTCGTCGAACTGAACGATGTCGCAGCCGTTCTCCGCCAATTCGCAGGCTTCCTCGTTGAGTAGCCGCGCGAGATCCATCGCGAGTGCTTGCCGGCTGCCGTAATACTCGTCGGCGAGCGTGTCCGCGGTCGTCATCGGTCCGGGCAAAGTGACTTTCACCGGTTTATCAGTGTAGCGTCTGAGGAACCGCAAAGCGCTTACCATCGTCGGACGGGCGCGGCGCAGAGGACCAGTCACGCGCGCGGCATCGACTAATATACCGTACCGATTGCCGCGCGTCTGAATCTTGACGAGCCGGCTGTAGTCAATTCCATCGAGCTCTTCGCAAAATCCCCAGATGTAATGGCGCCGCCGCTGCTCACCGTCGGTAAGTATCTTGAGGCCCGCCCGCTGCTGATCGGCAATAGCCAGAAGGACGGCGTCATCCTGGCCTTCGGGCAGGGCGTCGCCGGTCAGCCGCCATTGCGCATACATGGTCGGTTCCGCAAGCCAAGCCGGGCGCGGCAAACTGCCGACGATCATAGTCTGAAGCATCCGATTCATAATCTTTGCCGCCGGATTGGAAGCCGGTGCCTGTGCCGCAATAGCTATTGACTATTTAGCTGCGGAGAATGCGGTCGGGGTCAATATCGAATTCGCGATCGATGCCACCAGAGGACCGTCCGCTTCACTCTTGCGCCGCGCTTCGATCCACTCGGGATCGCTCTGAAACGCGGCAAAACATTTCTCCCGGTGGGCTAAAGATTCCCACTGCAATATATAGATCAGATCCTGATTCGACTCGCCGATCGCGACCGTCCAAAAGCCAAGTTGCCGGATGCCATGTTTCTCGAACAGCCGGACCGTTGTAGTTTCGAAGCGCTTAACCAGAGCGGGAAGCCGTCCGGGCATGCAATGATAAGTCCTCAGTTCATAGAGCATATCGATTCTCCATCGTCGCCACGCACGCGGTTAGCTCACGATTAGGTGAACTATACAGGACAGGTCAAGGGCTGGCGCCGGGTGCCACGGATTGTCAGTCAGTGCAGGTCGGATGGCGCTTTTGCGCGGATGCGCGCTGCGCCTTTGCCGACGCTCCGGCGCCTGGACGGTGGTTTCGCGGCGTCCCACACGCGCATCGCGACGTTGACCATGTCCTTGAGCATCGCGGGGTCGGGTGAGGCCTTATTAACGACATTCAAGCCATGCGCGACGCCGACGAAAAAGCGCGCCAGCGCCCGCGCATCCTGCACGCGATCGATCGAGCCATCAGCCTGCGCCTGGCGCAGGACCTGGTAAATCGCCGACTCCTGCTGCGCCATCAGCTCGGCGATCTTGCGACTGATATCATCGCCGGCGCCGGGGCACTCGAGCGAAGTATTGGTATAGAGACACCCCCGCGGCCATCGTGAGTCGCGGCTGCGCTGGACGATCGCCTCGAGCATGCGCTCGACCGCGCGGCGCGGATCCGGATCCTTCAATTCCGCCATCGTTGGTTCACTGAACCGATGGGAGTAGTGTTCGAGCACCGCGAGGAAGAGGCCACGTTTGTCGCCGAATGTGGTGTAGAGGCTGCCACGGTTGACGCCGGTTGCATCCACCAGGTCCTGTATCGAGGTGGCCTGGTAGCCATTGCGCCAGAAGGCTTGCATGGCGCGTTCGAGTACGTCGTCCCGATTGAATTGTTTCACCCCTGCCATTTCTCGCGTAATCCTCTTGGAACGCACGTTCAACTATATAGGGGAAGGCCGCCGGCACTCAAGATCGCTCAGAAATGAGAGTATTGATAGATGTGGGAGCCAGCATATGAGGCATAAAACCAGTCCTTGACTGATCGTTCCAACTTGATTAAGGTTCGCGGCATCCGGGAGCGACGATTGTTTGAGCCTGAACGGGAGGTGACTGGAGAAATGGACACAGAGCGAAAGGCCACAGTTCTGCACGGCGTCATCGACAAGATGAGAGCCGGCGGAACGGATATCCAGACGGCTGAGTGGGTCGAGTTCGTCGAGGCGCAGAATGACGGCTATCGAACAGGGCCGGCAGCGGGTGCGAAGGTCCCGGAATTCGCGCTCCCCGATCAGACGGGGCGCCTTCGGCCGCTGCACGATCTGATGGGGCCGAACGGGCTGCTGCTGGTGTTCAGCCGCAGCGCCGACTGGTGACCCTATTGCCGCAACCAGCTCGTCGAGCTGCAAAACTCATTGGGAAAATTGCAAGGGCACGGAATCAACGCGGCGGCGATCACTTATGACTCGCGCGAGGTACTGAGTAATTTCGGAGAGGCCTACAAGATTGGATATCCGCTGTTATCGGACGCGGGCAGCAAGGTGATTCGTGAGTTCGGAATTTTCAACACCAATGTCCCCGCGGATCATAAAATGATGTACGGGATTCCATGGCCGGGCGATTACCTGATCGGACCGGACGGCGTCGTGCGGGACAAATGGTTCCTGCCGAGTTACGAACATCGGGCGTCGGCGTCCGCGGCCGTGCTGAGGCATTTTGATGGCGAGCGCGGGAATTCGGTGCGGATCGAGGCCGGAGTGGTAACCGCGACGGTGGCGCTGTCCACGGACCGCTGTTTTCCGGGGCAGGAGCTGGGCCTGATGCTTGACGTGAGGTTGGAGGCCGGCTGGCACGTTTACGGCCGTCCGCTGCCGGCGCAATATCAAGCGATTGAACTGAGGCTGGAAAGCGCGCTTATCGGGGAGCAATCGCTGGACCTGCCGATCGCCCATCCCCTGTTGCTGAAGGCGCTGGGAGAAACGCTGCCGGTCTATGCGGGCGAATTCAGGGCGCACGGGAAGGTTGGAATCAAATGGAGTCCGCCGATGCCGGCGAAGTTTCTGGAGCCGTTGGGCGAGCGAATCGAACCCGGCCGCTATCAGATTGCCGGCACCCTGCGGTTTCAGGCTTGCAGCGACGATATTTGTGAGACCCCGCAGCAGGTGACGTTCGAGCTGCCGCTGACGGTTGAAGCCGGGATAACGCCGGCACCGAAGAAAACCGCGTGAGGCAAAGAAACCGGAAAGGAAGTATCTGATGATAGATGTTTATTACTGGCCTACGCCCAACGGACATAAAGTAACTATTTTTCTCGAAGAGGTGGGACTGCCGTATAAGGTCATCCCGATAAATATCGGGAAGGGTGAGCAGTTCGCCCCCGAGTTTCTGAAGATCAGTCCGAACAACCGGATGCCGGCGATCGTCGATCACGAAGGCCCCGACGGGGCGCCGATCGCGCTGTTCGAGTCCGGCGCGATATTGCTTTACCTGGCGGAAAAGACCGGACGCTTCATGCCGAGTGAACTCCGCGCTCGCTACAAGGTGATCGAGTGGTTGATGTTCCAGATGGCGAGCGTCGGTCCGATGCTCGGGCAGGCACATCATTTTCGGCGCTATGCCCCGGACAAGATCCAATACGCGATCGATCGCTACACCAACGAGGCCCATCGGATTTACGGGGTGGTGGATAAGCGCGTGGGTGAGGCGCCGTACCTGGCGGGCGAGTATTCGATCGCTGACATGGCGACGTACCCGTGGCTCAGGTTGTACAAGCTGCAGGGTCAGGAGCTGGCGGACTTTCCGAATCTCAAACGGTGGTTCGACGCGATCGAGGCCCGGCCGGCGGTGCAGCGCGGAGTGGGGGTGATGGCGGAGGTGCTGGCGGCGGCCATGAAGCAGCTAACGACCGATCAGGAGACCTGGTCAATTATGTTCGGGTCGAAGCAATTCGAGCGGCGCTGAATACAATCGAGACGGGAGTGAGCAATGAAGATACACGAGAGCCATAATGCGCCGAACCCGCGACGAGTCAGGTTTTTTCTTGCGGAGAAAGGTATCGAGGTTCCGTACGAGGAGGTCGATATAGTCAATCGGGTGAATCGCGACGACGAATTTCGCAAGAAGAATCCGTTGAGCACGGTGCCGGTGCTGGAACTCGACGACGGCACGTTTATCTCGGAGAGCGTGGCGATCTGCCGCTACTTTGAGGAGGCCCATCCGCAGCCGCCGCTGTTCGGGACCGACGCGAAAGACCGTGCGCTGGTCGAGATGTGGAACCGCCGGATGGAGTTCAACATTCTGCAGCCGATCGCAGACGCGTTTCGCCAGCGCCACGATTTTTTCAAGGGGCGCATCCGGCAGTTGCATGAATATGCGGAGCTGCAGCGTCTGAATGCGGAGGACGGACTCGATTGGCTGGACCGGGAACTGGCTAATCGACGGTTTATCGCGGGGGAGCGTTTTTCGATCGCGGACATCACAGCGGTGGTCGCGATCGATTTCGGACGCGTCTCGAAAATCGCGATCAAACCCGACCAGAAAAACCTGGCGCGGTGGCACGCGGAAGTCTCGGCGCGGACGAGCGCCAAGGCCTGAAGTGCGCCCGCGCGAATGACTGGCGCTCACCCGGCCGCCCGGGCGGATTGAGTAGCCGCCGGGAACTAACTCATCGGTAACAATTTAACGCGGCAACTGCGGCGCGGAGCGGCGCCGCCGGTGTGCCGTTGCGTCCGGAATCGGATAATGAGGAGAGTCTGCAATGTCATTGGTGCGGCGCTTAAGTGCAGTTGCGATAATCTTGACGACCTTTATTTTTTCGGCGGGTGCATACGCCGACGGATCCGCGCCGGCACCCGCATCGGCGACCAACACGAGCGGGACGACGGGCGAGCCGATCAAGAGCGCCGGGATCGAGCAGGGCACGATTCCCGCCGACACCGTTATCACGATGCAGAACTGGCGGAACTACCGGGAGTTCATGCCGGACGGGATGGCCGCATTTTTCGAGGGCCGGTACTTCTGGAAGATGCCGCCGGATGTGCAGATGCCGGTTGGCCCGACGGTCATACATCCATTGCCGAGTAGCTATATGGAGGCTACTGAGAAGTACGCCGCGCAGGTCAAGATTGTGGAGCTTCCGGACGGAGGCCTGACCCTGAATGGCTATAGCGGCGGAATGCCTTTCCCCCATCCTGGGGAACCACATCAGGGCTGGAAGGTGCTCGCCAATCTCTGGTACCGCTATACCCCGCACCTGACCGTGAATACCAAGGGCGTCGTCTGCTTTGTCGATAGCGGCAACCGGGTGAGCTGCAAGGCCGGGATGAAAGTCTATCGGCAGTTGTCATTCAACACCGATCCTGGAGTTCCGGTCAGTTTTCCAGGGGCCGAAGACAAGTTCTTCACGCAATTTGAGATGGTCGAGGAGCCGGAGCAGGAGCGCTATACGGCGGTACTGGCGGTATCGCATACCGACCTGGCTAGCCCTGAGGATGTGTACGTATTTATCCCGTCGCTCAGGCGCTATCAGCCGCTTTCTCCGTCGGCGCGCTGTAGTCCGGATCTGGGCACCGACGAGACCCCGGACGACCGTCGTTATGGTTTCGACTCGAACCTCACTCAACTTAACGTAGAGTTCAATGGACAAAAGAAAATACTCAGTCTGATTGGCTACACGATGCCGGCCGGACGGTTTCCCGAGAACTACGATATGCCGCTTGGATGGCCCGAGCCGTCATGGGGCAAATGGCAATTGCGCGAGGTCTATCAGATCAGTGTGAGTAAGCTGCCGTCGCGCAGTTCAGGATACTGCTTCGCGAAGCGGGTAATGTATGTGGACGCGGCGACGTATGCGCCGCTGTGGGAAGATCTTTACAATAACAAAATGCAGCCGAACCGTTCGATCGCGCTGTTCCTGCATACGCTGAATATACCGGGAATCGGCCCGCAGGATTCATCCAATTCGATGATTTATGGAATCTGGGACGTGCAGACGAATCACGCGACAGTGTTTGCGGAGCCGGGCGACGATCAACCATTTTACCTCAACGAGCAGGCGCCGAAGGAGTTCACGGACCTGAATCGATATACGACACCCAACGGATTGAATCTGATCATGCGCTGATGCGCCCGGGGAGCGACGCTAGAGTGGACGGGGGGCTGGTTTGACTTGGGGCTGAGTGTCTGAATTTGTATTTGAGGACGCCGCTGGCTCGATGCTGAATCGCCCTGATCGTATTTCAACGTTCAGGAGGCTGCATTGTTCAGTCGGGTACGCGGCTAAAATCGACATGTACCGCGTCGCCCATATGAGCCGCAGCCTTGTCCACGGCTTCATCTTCGCAATTTGCCGGGATGATCATCAATCGAGACGGCACCCGGTCGTCCCAATTGTCGAAAAATTTAGCGCACCAAGTCCCCTTGTTCTTCATCTGCGGTCACTAGATGAAAATCGCGCCAATTAATTTCTTAAAGCAAGCACAATCGTGAATTTTAAGAAAAATGCACGCAAGTATGGGCGAGGGCGCTTGTCGGAGCGGGGCGGAGTCGCCTATGTATCAGGCTGAGGTTTTAGAAAATGGCTGGAATTCTGGAAGGCAGAGTTGCGCTGATTACCGGCGCCGGATCGGGAATCGGACGTGCGACCGCGCAGATCTTCGCGCGCGAGGGTGCGAAGCTGGTGATCGCGGATCTGGTGGAAGCGTCGGGCGCGGAGACGCTCAAGATACTGAAGGATGCGGGGGCCGCGGCGGTTTTTATGCGCGCGGACGTGGCCAAGGCGGCCGACGCCGAGGCGCTCGTCGCGAAGACCGTAGAGACTTACGGGCGGCTCGATTGCGCGTTCAATAACGCGGGAATCGAGGGGGCGCTGGGCGTGACGCATAAGTGCACGGAGGAGAATTGGGCGCGGGTAATCGCGATCAATCTTACCGGCGTGTGGCTGTGTATGAAGGCGGAAATTACTCAGATGCTGAAGCAGGGCGGCGGCGGATCGATCGTCAATACGTCGTCTGACGCAGGGCTGCTCGGGGTCAAGGGAATGCCGGCGTACGTTGCCTCCAAGCATGGCGTGGCGGGGCTGACGAAAGCGGCGGCGATCGAATATGGGCGGCAAGGGATTCGCGTCAACGCGGTTTGCCCGGGGCCGATTCGCACGCCGATGATGGGCCGCCTGCTGCTCGACCGTCCCGATGTCGAGGAGAGCTTCGTGCGCGCCGAACCGCTCAAACGGATGGGCGAGCCGGGCGAGATTGGCGAGGCGGTCGCGTGGCTGTGTTCGGATCGCGCGTCGTACGTGACGGGGCTGCCGTTGCCGGTGGACGGCGGGCTGATCGCGACCTGAGAGGGACTTGGCGTGGGCCGTCGTATGCGTTGATCGGATTGGCCGACGGAGCTAACTGAGCGACCTGCGCGGAAATTGAACGGAGGGGACGTGGAGACCTGAGGTAGTGCCCGCGCGGTCAGCCGGGCTGCATGCGGGCTTGCGCCTCGCGGATCGAGGCGGTGTCGTTCTCGATCCGCTCGCGAATGATGCGCAAGGTGTCGAGGTTATAGGGGATGCCGCAGTGGGTGGATTGGACCTCGACTGCCTCGACCTTGGGCCCGGTTTCGATACAGCTTTCCCAATCGACGACGCCGTCGCTCTTTGAATAGATCAGAGTTTCGCGGACACCCGGGGGCGGCACGTCGGAGTTTACGCCGCACAAGTTGGTAAGATAGCCCGGACATTCGCAGTTGGCGCCGTTGATACGGTGGGTCAAGGTCGCGAGCATCTTGACGTACGGGTTGGAGTGCCGGTGCGGTTCGTGAATCGGCGAACCGAGCAGGATGACCTGGTCGATCAGCTTGGGAAAACGGCGGCCAAGCTCGCGTGCGTAAATGCCGCCGAGGCTGTGTCCAATCACGACCATTTTGCCCTCGGTGCTGGCGCTGAGTTCGATCAGGATGCGACCGACCCGATCGACGGCGCGGCGGGGACAATCGACGTTGGCGAGGATGCCGGAAAAGTAAACCTGATGGCCGCGTGCGCGGAGCCAGTTGGCGAATGGATAGAGAGTGGCGTCGGCGGCGAGGAAGCCGGGAATCAGCAGAATCGAGCGGGCGCGGTCGGCGCGCTGGGCGATTGGCCAGGTCCAAGCGCGTTGGGCAAATTGTGCGACCTCGCGGACCACACGAAACTCCTGGAGGAGGTCCATGAAGTTGAGGTTTGTGCCCCCGGTGCTATTGCTCATGCAGACTCCGTTTCCACAGCCTACCAAACCGTCGCTTGTTACAAGTTTAACTCAATGATCACAATTTCGATATGCGTGGGTAACAGAAATTTTCGCAGTTGGGGTACACGCGGGATCCCTTTTGCAGATTTTAGCGAGTCCGATTGGCGCGTTGCGGCGGGCGGGTTGAATGGCCGCGCCCGAATGCGCACAATTGCCGGGCGCGCCGGCGGAATAATCGCCGGGGTGATCAACTTTAGCCCGGCACGCGAGGATTACGCATGACAAGGAATAACGAAACGGTGGCGGCGCTGGCGGCGCTCGGGACCGAGATGAGTCTGCTGAAGCATCCGTTCTACCAGCAGTGGAGCGCGGGCACGCTACCGATAGAGCGTCTGCGCAATTATGCGATCCAATATTACCGGCACGTCGCGGCGTTTCCGCGCTACCTGAGCGCGTTGCATTCGCGATGCGACGATTTGGAGACGCGCCAAGTGCTGCTGGAGAACCTGATCGAAGAGGAGCGCGGAGCCGAGAACCATCCGGAACTGTGGCTCAAGTTTGCGCAGGCGCTGGGAGTGACGCGCGAAGAGGTGCTGGCGGCGGAGACGTTGCCGGCGGCGAATGCGCTGGTCGCGACGTTCGATCGTCTGAGTCGCGATATGCCGCTGGCAGCGGGTCTCAGTGCGCTTTACGTCTACGAATCGCAGGTGGCGGAGGTAGCGGGCATCAAGATCGACGGGCTGCGGCGGTTCTATCGATTTTCAGACCACGCAGATGGTGCGAGTGACGCGAACAATGCGAGCCAAATCAGAGCAGACGGCGTGAAATTCTTTGAAGTGCATCGCGAGGCCGATCCGTATCATGCGCAGGCGGTCGCCGATCTGATCGAGCGCCACGGTGGTCGTGCGGAGGATCGCGCAGTTGCGTTGGATGCGGGACGGTCGGCATTGAGGGCGGTGTGGGACCTGCTCGATTGCGTTTGATCGAGGGG
>Ga0105240_10006760_pt1 | contig 16789 bp, 10 predicted proteins | sample KBSC54metaG_FD_80426 | JGI IMG/M metagenome (GOLD analysis project Ga0105240, IMG submission 80426) | Corn rhizosphere microbial communities from Kellogg Biological Station, Michigan, USA - KBS C5-4 metaG | ecosystem: Host-associated > Plants > Roots > Rhizosphere > Soil | place: Michigan, USA...
AAAGGTCGCCGTGCCTAGCAAAGTGCCCGTGCTGCTCCACAAATTACCGATATGGGTCCCAGTATTTGCCGCACTCTTATAAAAACGCAGACCTGAAATGTTTCCATTTACGTCGGATTTGAACAAAACTCCCAACTCCACCGGTTGGTCAGGACCGACATCCGCTGTAGTAGGCGCTGAGACTGGAGTCCAGATGGTATTGAAAGCCGGCGGTGAGGTAATGATGATGCTGAGTGGTTGAGTTGCGGTTTGCGCCGGACTAGCTCCGTCCGTCAGTTGTACCGTGAAGGAACCCGTTCCGGCGACAGTTGCTACGCCAGTGATCTGGCCACCCGATGAGAGACTCAATCCGGCCGGCAAAACGCTGCCGTTGGTCAGCGACCAAGTGTAAGGCGAGGTTCCGCCAGTCGCTGTCAGGTTCGCCGCGTAAGCCTGGTTTTGCAAGCCGCTTGGCAAGCTGGTGGTCGTGATCACCAGCGGAGTCGCTTGCACCGTCAAAGACGCGCTCCCGCTGATGGCAGTCTCCCCGATACCCAATGAGGCCGAGATACTCGTGCTGCCTCCGGCAATTGCCGTCGCCAAACCTGACGCATTCACGCTCGCAACGCTGTTATTAGACGAGGACCATGTCACCTGGCTGGTCACGTCGTGTGTGCTCGCGTCACTGTAAGTGCCGGTAGCAACGAATTGCTGTGTCAGCCCGGCCTGAATGGTCGGAGTTGCTGGCGTTACCGCGATGGATTGAAGCGTAGACGCAGTAAAGTTCGCGGTACCGTTCGCTCCATTGAGGGTGACGAGTTGGGATGGCGGAGCAAACACTACTCCAGGTTTGCTGGGCGTCACGGTGTAAGACCCATTGAGCAGGCTTTGGAATGAGTAAGTGCCCGTACCGCTGGCTGTCGTAGTCCCGGTTACTGGTCCGCTTAACGTAAGGCTTGCGCCGCTGCCACTCGCCGATGGAGTAATGCTGCCCGAAATATTGAGTGTTCCGGCAGGCGCAGCTCGCACCTCGACAATACTCAGGTTATAACGGTCGACAGTCGGTGCCGTGTCTTTGATAGTAACTAAGGTCCCACTGGCGGGCACGGGCAGAGTCTGCATTTGCATCCAGTAAGTGTCACCGCTGGTTGAAAGATACTGGTGCAGGATGGTCTGACTAGGATCGGGTACCCTTGCAATAGCGCTGTCCCAGTCGTTCCCGACCCCCAATACGATCGAATTATTTCTAGTCGTGGTCAGAGATGCCGTCGGAGCCCCAGGTTTAGCGTTTCCTGTGCCGACACTTCCAATCGCTCCGGAACCATTCGTCCCGGTTGTATCGACCCCGGCAAAACTCATCACCAGCATCGATGAGACTACGTTCTGCGATAGCGTTGCTGTAGCCGATCCGTTTGTCACCGGGTTTGCAGCAAAGGCACGCCAGATTTCGGAGCTGCCAAGCTGAGTATTCGTGCGCTGCACCAGTGTCCAGGTAAGTCCCGCTCCGGTCACGCCTGTGACGGTTGTATTCGAGGACAATGCGTCCGTTGATACAAGCGCCAGCACCAGCTCATTTCCGACTAAGGAGGAGAATGTTCCGCTGGTAATAGTCGTCGATGCCGCGGCCTGGTCCTTCGCAACAAACGCATCGATCGCCAGACTGCCAGGTGGCGGCGGCAAGGCATTGGTCACCGTCAAGGTTGCGCTGCTAGTGGACACAAAAGTAGCCGAAATCAGTACGGCCGTGGGAACAGTCACGCCGAACGTGGTGACTGTAAAATTCGTGCTGAACTGGCCCGCCGGCACAGTAACTGTAGCAGGCACACTTGCGACCGCCGGGTTGGCGCTTGTGAGCGAGACTGGCACGCCGCCCGCAGCGGCAGCCTGGCCGAGCATCACTGTTCCCTGCACCGTATTCCCGCCGGAAACACTATTCGCATTCAACGTCAGAGAGGTCAGGGTTTGCGCCGTTGTGGTAGCTGAAACAGTTACACCTGGAGAAGGTATTTCAAGATTTCCGCTGTCGTCTGCAGCCCGGGTCAAAATCGTGTAGTTGCCAGAAATCGATGGGGTCCAAGAGTACGTCCAGCTTCCACGACCAACCGCGGGATGCCATCTGGCGCCACCATCGAGCGATACTTCAATCCCACCTACAGCTCCGCCGCCGGTATCCGTGGCAGTGCCGGTGATATTTACATTGGTTCCCACACGCACCTGGGTCCCATTTGTCGGCGAAGTAATTTGCGAAGTCGGAGCCACAGTGTCGGTGGATTGTGTCGACGTCACCAGGCCGCCTTGCAAGGTAGCGGGCTGGACTCCCATGTCGGCGAACAGGTTCACAGTCGCCTGCTGCATGTTTGGATCGGCCGCGGTACCAATGGAATCATCGTGATTCGAGTCCAGTCCCCAGGCCCATTGCACCGTACCAGCGCCGAACACCAGGCCGAGCGGCGTTTGTGTCGGCTGCCCAACATTCTTGTAGTAGCGATAAAGGGTCAGGTGGTGAATCGCAGTGCCAGCTCCGTAAATTCCTCCCGCATCGAGAAGATAATCTGCGGTTAAATTGCGCACCGAGGTGGCCATATCGATAAGACCTGCCGGGCGGAATCCATTGTCATCGTCGGTGTCCCACTCATAACCGAGGGTTCCAGCCGGAAGTGTCCATGTTTGTCCCGCAGTCTGATTGGCGATCGCGGTATTGCGCCAGAAGCGCATTTTTCCGTCCGCAGCAGGCACCTGGATAGCCAGATTGGTATTGTCCGTGCCCGGCCCGTTCACATGGAAAATTGTGCCGTCGAGAGCATTCTCCGGCCTTCCGCCGTCAGATGGGGGACTTTTCGATTGGTCCCGCCATGTGCCCGTCCAGGTTGGTGGGTCGAGCGGGTCGACAGCGGCGGTAGCGGTCGGCGTCGAGCCTGGGCCGAGCGTCTCCTTATAGCAAACCAGCGTACGAAATGGAGTATTGGATCCATCAATGCTGTTTTCCCAACGCGTCTTCCAGAAGTCTTCGTTTCCGCTGAAGAAAGCTAAATTGACACCCGCGGCTCGCGCGTTCTCCACGCTTGTTCTCTTCTGTCCCGACCAGTATTCATCATGTCCGACGGAAAGATATACCTTGTGGTTCGTAATCAAGTTTCCACTGCGCGCGGCATCGACGCTGGAAAAGTAACTCACGTTGTATCCGTTGGCCTCAAGCCAGCGAATCATTGGGTATTCGGCATTGAACAACCAGGTGGCAGCTTCAAAGCTTTGCGTGATAAACGGCCGGTTGTAGCTGACCTTGTATGCTCTATCGGTAAGATTCCAGGTCGTGTTCCCGTACACGCTATGGCCGCCGTAAGGGTTGTAAGCCTCCCACGTCTCATCTGAAGTTTGAAACAGAACATCGGAGTGGCTGGAGTCATTGCGAACCACGAAAAACACCTGATTGGCGCCGCCGGTGTCCGACCGGACTATATCCGCGAAATAAAGGCCTGATACTGCAGTGCTTGGAATTGCCCACGAAGCCGAGACCGCCCAGTTACCGCAATCGACCAAATTGGTGGTGGTATCTGAGATACAGGCCGGTTGACTTTGAGGCAAGGTCACGGATGGCGTGATAGTCGTAATTAAACGCGCACCGTTCCCCTGATAGTAGCCCATGCGATAAATTTCAATCTGATATGCCTTCGCATTTGTACTAATTTTGAAGTTAACTGTTTGGCCGACATTAAAACTGATATCCGTGGTAAAGCCCTGGATTGTAGTATCGCCGGTTCCGGCGAGCTGCCAGGCAGTGGAACCGGGATTGCAATTTTCGGCCTCGATCGGATTCTGCGGGGCGCCACAAGAGGCCACTGCTACCGGAACTGCGGCAACTACAAACAGTAAAGCCAGCGCTAAGTATCGGCTCATAATATTTCTCCGTTGGTCTTTCGCATTAAGATTTTGTTCGAGTTTGGCGGCGATCCGCATCGCGGGGCCGACTCTGGATTAGAGCAAACATCGACATCCCGCTCCGCCCTGCAATTCAGGGGCGCGGAAGAAGCATTGGTACCTTGTAAAGAAACGATTTCTAACCGATCAGAAACATGGTGGGGCGACAGCGAAGCGATTTATAACGCCGCACTAGTGCTCTCCGCATCCTGCGGTCCGTGCACATAACGCCGCCCACCGAGGAGGTGGTCGACTAAATTAAAATACTCATATTTCTTGACTTCCCAGTTATTCTGCTCGATGAACCTGCTGGCGTTCGAGCGTAAGGCATCGCGCTTTTCCGGGCTGCGCGCCAGCTCAACAATCTTGGCCGCGAAGTCTTCAGCATTTCCGGATTCACAGAACTGCACCAGCTCATCATTAAAGTAGTAGCGATCGATCCGTGTATCTGATGCGACGACCGGCACCCCCATCGCCATAAACTCCATAATCTTTGTGCTGAACGCTTCGTTGCCGAACGAGTCTTTGCGCTTAGGCACGATCCCGAGGTCTGTGTCCGCCATAACGGCCGCAATCTGTTCGATGGGAACAGCATCGCTAATCATCACGCAGTCATCGAGGCGCTGCTCTTGAACCATGCTTTGCAGCTTGTCGCGTTCCGGGCCGCGTCCAATGATGCGAAAACGTACATTAGGTATCGTCTTGCGCACCATAGCGACAGCATTGATCGCCACGTCTACTCCCTGATGCCGGTTAAGGGTTCCGGGATAACACAGAGCAAACTCGGCGGCAGATTCTTGGGAAGAGCGGGGCCGCCGATAAAATAGTGACAGGTCAGGATAATTGATGATGGCCGTGCATTTCGTCGGCTTCACCGACCGCCCGGTCAGCGTGTCGTACCACAAATGGTTAGAGATAATTACATGATTTGCACCCCTAGCCGATAATTTCTCAATCCACACCAGCAGCCGGAATACCAGTGATCTATCGCTGATTCCGAATTTGCTCGCGTAGAACTCGGGGACAAGATCGTGAATATCGAGGATTACCTTGGAACCCATCAAACGTGGGAGAAGCGCCGCGAAGACTTCGAAGTCCGGAACTGAGTGCACGTGAATCAAGTCATATCGCCGCTTCAGGTTTCGCAGCAGTAATGTCCAGCTTGATCTCGCCAAGAATAGCAGCAACTTAAGCAAATACTCTACAGGACCCTTTTCGTCGATCAGCCGTCGCTGAATGCGATAGACTCGTACCCCGCGTATTATTTCGAAAGATGCTTGTCCTGGACGTCTTAATACAATCGCGTCCACTTCATCTCCCCGGCTGGCCAGAGCTTCGGCATATCGCCTGACGCGATTGTCGGCCTCATAAAACGTGTAGGCCATCATGCAGGCCTTCACGAATTGGCTCTCCGGTTTGTGTTCAACACCAAGTTATGCTTCACGGTAGTTGGTACAACTATGGCAGATTGCGACAATCTAGCAGTAGACTTCCTGCCTCACGTCTGCCTTACTTGGTAAGGACAAACCGTTTGACAAATCACGAATGCATTGTTTAACCAGAGGCATTTTTGTGGCAAGGTCGCGCCCCACCACCGCTCGCTTCTCGTATATTTTGTCGACCGTCTCCAATATTGCGGCCGCGTCCATATGCCTGGGGTCTGCCACAAGCTCGCCAAATCCGATGGACTGCATCATCCCGGCAAATTTGTCGCTATAGGCAATAGGAACGGTAGGAATATTTTGCGACAGTGCAGCAATGCAGGCATGCATGCGCGCCGCGACAAAGAAATCACATCGGCCGATGACGTATTTGATTTCGTCGTAAGCGTAGCTTCCCCGCGTTACGCCAATGCTGCCTTCATATCGCTGTTTCAGCTTGTCGAATACGGCATCGCAGGCGCGAGAGTCACTTTCTAAATCGCCGGGGGAGTCGAATACATGTGGTACCAGTAGGACCCTAGCGTCTTTTTGTTCGATTAGGAACTCAATTAGCTTGTAAACGAGCTCGTCGTATCGGACCTTCAAGTCAAACATGTTGTCCCGGGTGTAGCCGCCCATCATCAGCAAGCCGCTGACATTAACCCCAACCAGTGGTCGCACATTGCGGACGGAAGTATCCAGGCCTTCGACATCGACCACAACTGGAGGCTTGGGATCTACTTCGAATGCCAAGTCATAGCAAAACCTGAATTTTGTCTCCCCTTGCTCCGACCCTATCAGCCCGCGCAACGCGTCGAGTCCCATGTGATCTCTTGAATAGATAATCTCACACCGGCTCAAGATGTACCTGGCTATCGCTCTGCCAGTTCTGGATTTAAACGGCCCGATGGTTTGTGGCAACATTACAAAGCGTTTTCCGGCAAGCAACATCAGTATCTGGGGAAGAGTGACATACAAAAGACGTCCCAGGCCGTAGATGTCACTAAAACTGTCGCCGTAGGCAATCGACAGAACCAAATCTGATTCCATCAAATCATTCAGATATCGATTCCACAACAGCAGTTTGCGCCTTACCGCAGCAAGGGGCACGAGCCGGTAAACTGCAACCAGCAGAATCAGGAACGCAATATTGTTCGGAAGATAAACTTTCTTTGAAAATCTGACGTTCAGCAGTTCAACCGGAATTGTTCTGCCGTGATACGGAAACTGGATCTCCTTGCCCTGGTATCCGTAGTCGCAAATCGTAATTTGCGAGTCCGGAAAACGTCGCGCCACACACCGAATCGCTCCGGCTGTCAGCATGCTCACGCCCATGTTGGCGGTATCAAACGTCGCTCCTAAGATGCACACTTTCATTCGAGAATCCTGCGATAGAAATGTCGGCGCATGCCGTCGGGGTACTTTGGGAGGTCAGGTTTGTTCAGAATCCGCGATCGGACACCAGGCTTGGCTCATTCCTATTGCCGCTCGCACTCTGCAACGTGAGCTTCTCATCTACCTTGGAGCTTGCGTATTGCCTATATTCAGAAGATACAAACACGAACTCCTGCGGAATCAGTTCATCGACGCTGCGAAATTTCACCGCCGTCGTCCGCGCAATCTGAACATCTTTTTTGTTGTTCAGGAGTTTTATAAAAGCGTCATATCCATCCGTGAGTGCCGTGAATCCGGCACGGTTCTGGATCGCAGTTTCCAGCGCGTTGCTGGTCAGCTTGTAATGCCGCATGATCCCCGACACATCAGCTAACCTGGCCTTATCTACAAAATGAACATGTTCGAAAAGGTCCAATCCGTTATTTGATCGGAACAACGAGTGCTTGGTTAACAAGCAATTATTTCCGTATAAGGACTTGCGAATTCCTCCGAATTGCAGGGCCGTATCTACATTAGTTATGGCGTTGTGACGAGCGAATAACGTCCTCATGTCAGAATCCCGGTACCGTACCCTCGTGATTTCCGATAAATCGTAATATGGATAAGCCTCTTGAAATGGGCGCTGCTGCTGGTCGGTAAGGTCGGATAGCCGCTCCGCGGAAAACATGTCCAGGAGTTGCGTAACCACGGCAGTTGCCTGACGCTGATTTAGATATTCAAGGAACTGGCGCAGAGATACTGCGTCAGAAAACGGATAATCAAAAAACTCATCGACATCCGCATCCAGGCACCAGCCTCCGTCAACGTATTTCTCGCTTAGGTATCTTTTAAAAAGACCTTGATTTGCTTGGATTGGCAGGAATGACTGACACACACTTACATGATCGTGCTGCTTGGCGAGTGCAATTGTTCGGTCCGTGGAACCATTATCCAAAAAGATAATGTGGCGAAAACCCATCCTGAAGTAGTGTTCCATGAACTGCTCAATATAAAATTCACCGTTTTTAACCACGCAGGTCACAGCGGCTTCGTCCGCTGCGAGTTGGATTCTCTTTGGCCCGTGTAGATGCACTACAGTCCGCGCGACTTGATATTCGCGTAGTTTGCGCCTCAATGACGCAGGGATAATGCGCTTTGATAGGTTTTTAAAACTCATTCTCGATAGCGCGTGTGGATACTTTGGATGAAACGTTTATAAAACCGAAGTCTTCCCGATCGCCGCGTCCAACCGAGAAACACGTTCAAGCATTATGTTGTGAATGACGACGCTGATTGTAAGTATGAACGGGGTATTTCTACCCCGTTCGATCAATTGCGATCGTTGTGGCCCGGGTGGTAAGGAGCCGCACAGGCAATACTATTGAACAGAAGCCGTCAGCGCCTGGGGAGGCGCAGGCTTCGTCGCCGATACAGAGGTGCCTTGGTAGGCTCCCCGGTCCCATATACCGTCGGTCCCGAGACCGTTACCCAGAGCGTCGGCGATGTCTGGCGCGGCCATGATCAAGCCCGGGATTTCAGTTGTGAGATGCCAGTCTCCGCCTTGCCAGTTGACGAACGGATTTGCCGTTCCGACTACATCGTGGGAGCCTCTGGTGCTGTTTTGACTGTTACCGTAAAACCAGTTGTAGTCCGCGGTAGTTGCTTGGCCGCAACCCGTTGGTCCAGGTCCAGAGCTGGTGTTGTTTTTGTACCAGATATTGTCTTCGCAAACTACATTCGTGGTCGTTCCTTCTAGCTCCAGTGCGGCGGTGAAGGAGCCGCCAACCAGGTTTACGATGTCATTGTTGTAGAACTGCCAGCCCGATGCCTGGTTGCAAAACGACGGAGGCGCACACCCCATCACGATCAGACCAGTGTTGATAATGCCATCCGTGTAGTTGCCGGTCCAGTACATCACGTTGCCGTAAACTTGCCAGTTGCTGGCAGTGCCCGTGTTATTGACAGCGGCGAGCACGCCAGTGCCGAAAATATCTTCGAATATGTTGTAGCGCACGATTACGTTGCTGTCCGGACCGAGAGACCATGCTTCCCGATGTTCGGCCACGCCGTTGCGAGCAAAGTAGGAATACTCAATTGTCATACCCGTCCCAGAAGACGGCCAGGTGAGCATCATAGTCCGGTCGGTATCATGAAGGTAAGAATAAGAGATGGTGAAATTGCTGTAAGGGCTCAAAAGATAAATCAAATCTGTATCGCCGCCAGTATAGGCTCGGCCACGCCCCTGGATATCAATATGACGGAGAGTAATGTTGCTCATCGTGCCGCTTCCGCCGTATCCGATGGCGTGCGACTGACCGCTAGAAGTTGGCATTTGAACCTTGAATCCGAAGCCCGTTCCCCAACTACCCGGACCACCACCAGTAGCTCCGTCTATCACGTAGTCGCTTTGGTTGAAAGTGATGCTGGTCCACACCGCTTGACCTGCATAAGCGTCGTTCCAGCCCGTATCGGTTCCATGACTGGCTGTTGTTGGGTGCAGGATCGTGGTCACTGTTGTGCCGGAATCCTTCAGCGTCAAATCGCCATAGGAACCCGCAGCCACGTAATAAGTATCGCCTCGAACCAGGGAAGCCGGCAGCGAAGGATAGGCATTGGTCCAGTCAGTTCCCGAGCCTGCTCCAGTGGCACCCGCACGCACGTAATGCGCGGTTCCAAGCGTGACGGCAAACGCAACGTTTGCGAGAAAACCGACTACGAGCAGCAACGAACAACGAACAATGGTTCCAAGTTTTCTAGTGCTGGACATTTTATCCCCCCGAATGAAAGTTCGGCCGGAACCAAACATTCCCTAACGATATCAGGACGACTCTGTCCAAGACAAAACCCACTGGTACACGATGACGTGGTACTTCCGCTCTTTCAAAACTGCCCAGTAGTACATGCAGGTAAGCCGCTAAAGCCAAGCAGTAGCGTGTCTTGCGTATACCTGGATTAACAATTGCTTAAACGGTTTCCTGCAGCGCCGTTGGGGGGATGGCCGACAGAACTGCACTTCCCATTTTGGCGACTCGACTGGCTCGTCCCAGAGCCACAGACCGCACCGGAAAAGTGGCGCAGCCGGAGATTACGGCCAACAGTAGAAACCAGGTCACAATGTTTTGATCGAAATACGACACCGAGATGTATGTGGTAGCGTGAGCCAGAAGCGCGCAGCCTAGCGCCCACGTCCCGATCTTTACCGACTTTGGACTGTTTCTGATTTGGCGAACGGTGCGGCCCACTGTTCCAAATGAGCGCGCGATGAGCAAAATAAAAAGTCCCATCGTGAGTACCCCACCGTTAACTCCTTCGGCAATGTACTGATTAGTAATGTCAAACAGGCCGGTTCCCCACTGGGCTGTGGCCTGCGTCCCGATCAGCCACCAACCAAAGAAATTCGTGATCGCGGCATCGATCAGGCGGGCCCGGAAAAAGCCGGTCGAACCATCAAACACGCTTATGCGGCCGATCAGGAACCATACCGGGGCTTTCATCACCAACTGCAACCCGATAATAAGGAAGGCCAAACCCCAACGCATAAGCCGCATTCTTTTACGAAGCGGCCACAAGCAGAAACCCAAAACCGCCCAACCAAATGACATGACCGGGCCACTCGATCCTGAGCACACGGCAATCGCTATGCAGGCAAGCACGCCTGCTACTGCCAGGACTCTGTCTCGGCCCTGTCTCCAGAGAAAGGCGATAAAAAATGAGGCGTTGGTCGCTGCAAAAGTTCCAGCCAGAATGGGGTGGGCGAAAGGTCCCTGACATCTTCTAACGCCGTCCCTCACCACGGTTATGTCAGAGACTCCGCCAAAGATTGCGAACACATTGTGTCCCGAAACTTTTTCGCCAATAATTAATGCCGCCAGAGGAACAATGCACACCGCAAAAATCCTGACCATCTGATCGACGTCCTCACGGCTTCGAATCAGAACGCGGAACAGGAAAAACAAACCAATCGCATCGTATGCATGACCTAGCCGATTGATTAGGGCAGCTGTGGTACCCCATAAAACGCAGTAGAGGACCGTTCCGGAGACGACCCAGGCAATCAATATCTTGTCTACTTTTGAAAGCTTGAGCCGGGCAAATTCGCCGCGCACCAGAACTCTCGACCATCCGAACATTACAAGGATGCGAATCATGGTGAAATCCAGATTCGCGATCACCATCCGCTGGCCCATCGACATGTAACAGGTGAGAACCAGTACGGGTAATAGGGCGTAACGCCGGGGGAGGGCCAGCATTAACAGGCACATCAGCAAGGTTATTCCCATGCCGAAGCTATTAATGACCGAGACTTTTACGGGATCCATGTCAGATTCTATTTTCGACTGGAGGTATGCGCCAGATCAATCAAAGACTGTCGTTCAAATGGTCAACAGACAGATGTATTCATTCCCTAACCAGGCATTCCTGTTGTGGTCGCATCTTCCGAACACGCCGGTGACAATCTTGTGCAGCGCACCAGCGGGCAGCAATCTATTTACGCCGGGAATTGGAACTTGCGCATAGCGGTAGGTGGATACCAGCTTCATATTGTTTCGCTTGAACATCTGGGCCACATCTGAAAACGAGATGTCGTTAACCGGGTACCTCGCCGGCGCGGCGAGTTCTTTAAGAGAGCCCAGGAAGTCGGCAAATCGTCCGGTGGCATGTCGTGTATCGGTGAAGGCAAGAATCAGACTGCCTCCGGGGCGCAATATTCTCGCAATCTTGCCTATGAATTCTTCGGGCGAGTCCACATGCGCCAGCACACCCACGCATACGACTAAATCAAACGACGAAGCATGAAACTCCGCTGCCATGAAGTTTTCGTTCCTGACTTGAACGTTGGCCGACAGGGGATCTGGAACCTTCGCCTGGACGCTTCGCAGCATGTTCTCGGACAAATCCAGCATTGTCAGATGAGAATCGCTAGTCAGCAACTGCAAAGAGATGCTGCCATCTCCACAACCAATGTCTAACAAATCGCGCCAGCTTAGATCGCGAGCCCATGCCTTCACCGTATCGCGGCGCACCTGTATATCGAGCTGGCGGCTATTTACATAGCGCGACACATCCTCGAATACACCCCGTACCTGCTGGCTCTTACTCACCGGCAGCGACATAACAGCTGTTCCCTGCCCGTCGTTGGATCTCGTCTTTGTCATCATTCTTCCTTCCTAGTTGACTGGCCCATCTTTCGCCGCCAATGGCCCAACGGAATAGTTTGATCCACCGTCGTAATGCGACCCGGCGGGAGAGCCGATGACCATTTCTCGCGAATGGCACTAAAATCGCCAATAAACCAACCCGGCAGAGTGCGGCTGCCGCGGTCGCCGATCGAAATAGTGCCGCGTAAACGCGTCCCCGTTTTCTTGCGAAAAACTTCAGGACTGAATCTCGCATTACGATTGCCGCAAAGTGATTCTCGGTCTGATTATCGGAACTTCCACCACCATGGTGGACGACCCGCGAAGCCGGCACATAGAAGCTTTTCCATCCAGCCTGGCGGGCAGAAAAACAAAGATCAACATCCTCGGCATACATGAAATAATCGGAGTGAAAACAGCCGATTTGACTAAACACACTCGCCTTGATCATCAGACAGGCGCCGACGATAACTTCAACTTTCACCGGAGTGGAATCAATCAACAGAGGGCGGGTTCCCCAAAAACTCGACTTGGGAAAGCTACTACGAAGCGTTTCGGAATCGAATACCTGATTCAATATGGTTGGAAAGCGCTGAATGCAACTCGTTTGAATCGACAAGTCGGTGTTCAAAAGCTTCGGCCCCGCAATTCCAGCCGCAGGCGTGCTGTCCAGGAAAGACACAAGCGTCTGCAGGGCGGGCCCAACAATTTCGGTATCAGGATTCAAGAATAGAAGGTTCCGGCCGCGACACGTTTTACTCGCTAGATTGTTAGCGCCTGAAAAACCGAGATTGGTATCGCTCTGAATAAAACGAACCGCCGGAAAATGGGTACGGACCACGTCTCGGCACTGATCGAAAGTCCCGTTGTCTATGACGACGATTTCATAATTCAGACCGTCAGCATTGGCATAGACGCTCTCAAGGCATTTTTTGACGAACCCTGCCGAGTTCCAGTTAACAATTATGATTGACAGGTCCATGTTGTGTTCTGTATTCAGGCGCATTCCTGGAGCGCTCGGCTAATTGGGAAGAAACGCCTGATGCCACATCTCGAACGAGATAAGTAAATAAATGTGCCGCAGATAGTTTTGCCTGCCGGCCTCATGGTCTTCCACAATCAGCCGGATATAATCCGGTTGAAAATATTTCCTGACCGCAGAATGCGAGCTCAGAAGGCAATCGCCCACATATGAGCGCATTTGAGTCTTCAACCATTTGTCCACGGGATTCGCGAACCCCTTTTTCTTTCGGTGTACCAGCTCTTTTGGCAACCACTTCTCGGCGGCCTTTTTATGCAGATACTTTCCGTTCAGCCGCCGCAACTTCAGTTCTGGCGAAAGTGTCTCCACGAACTCGACCAGCCGATAATCCAGGAATGGCACACGCGCTTCAATGGAATTCGCCATTGACGTTTTATCCGATACCATAAGCAGGTCGTCCGGGAGGTTCGAACGGGTGTCCATATAGAGCATCTGCGACAACGGATCCAACCCGTCGACGTCGTCATAGAGGTGCTGCAAAGACTGCCGGGCCTCAACTCCGTTTGCTGATATCGTCTGCAGTAACCAAGGCTGAAACAATTGCCGTTTCATTTCGGTGCTGTAAAACGAATAGATCTTGACGAAACGGGAAAGTGTGTCCTTCTCATCCAGCGAAGTAACCGCTCTCCTCAGGCGCTCGTTGCTCGAATACTTCATGACCGCGGGATGCAAAACTTGTTCTCTTAGAAAAGCTGGCAACCGGCCATACATGCTGGATAGATGGGCCCCTTTATGGCGGTGGTAGCCGGCCCACGGTTCGTCGGCGCCCTGACCTGTAAGGGCAACCTTCACCTTCCGGCTGGCCAGCATACTGACGAAATAAAATGCTACTGCGGTTTCGTTTCCTACGGGCTCTTCTAGGTCCCAGAGATACCGTTCAAAATACTTCTTGTAGTCAGCCGGCCCAATGGTCAGCTCTTCGTGGTCAGCACCAAACCGGGTCGCAAGCTCACGCGCGTCTGCGTTCTCGTTCTGCTGTTCCCCACCTTCAAAACCTATGGTGAAAGTTTGAACTGGCCGGTCGGTGTTTTGGCTCATCAATGCCAGCAACGAGCCGGAATCTACCCCGGAACTCAAGAACAGACCCACGGGAACATCGCTTCGCATCTGCAGTAATACTGCGTCCTCTACCAGCGACCGATAAGTCTCGAGGGCCTCATTTTCGTCCAGCTGAGTATTGATGACCGGCTTTTGGTTCCAATATCGCGCGATGCTTACCCCATCGGTGCGAACAATCATCAGATGAGCCGGAGGCAATTTGTTAATTCCCGCGAACAGAGTGTCCGGCGACGGCACGTAGCGTAGCGTAAATAATTGTCCGAGGCTGCGTAACTCTACTTGTTTTGGACACTCCGGATGAGTCAGAAGGGCTTTCACCTCGGAAGCAAACAGCAGCTTATCTCCGGCCGTAGCGTAATACAGCGGCTTTACTCCGAGATGGTCCCGGGCCAACAGAAGTTGCTGTTTGTTTACGTCCCACAGAGCAAACGCAAAGATGCCATTAAAGTGCTCAACGCAGGTGGTCCCCCACTGCTCGTACCCGTGTGCAATGACCTCTGTGTCGGAATTTGTGCGGAAAATATGGCCACATTTTTCGAGTTCAGCTTTCAGTTCGATGAAATTGTAGATCTCGCCATTGAAGACGACCTGAACATTTCCATCTTCATTTGAGAGCGGCTGGCTCCCGCCCGCAAGGTCGATGATACTCAGACGCCTGTGGCCTAAGCCGACATTGCCGGAGACGTAAGCGCCCGAGCCATCCGGCCCACGATGCTGCATCGCGGTAGTCATCTTCTCGAGAACTACCGGGTCAACCGGCCGCCCCCGAAAATCGAAAATCCCGTTAATTCCGCACATGCGCCAGTCCTCTTATGCCCGCAATGATACGTTGATCCAACAAGTGCTTATACAAATCTTCCTGCTCGCGGTTTACCAGCTTCGGCCGGCGCGAAAGCCAGGCCTTCAGAAAACCCCACACCATAAGTACACCACCGATGAAGAAGGGTTTGCCAAAGATCAGACGATGGAGCGCCTTCAGCAGCAGGAACCGTTTGCTGCCGCCGGTAAGATAAAAAATTTCGCCGTGCATTTGATTCGTGCGCAAAAAGCCGATTCCCGAACCTTCTTTTTTCAGGTGCAAAAAGTAGAGATCCTCAAAATGTTGCGTCTTCCACCCTTGAGCCTGGGCCATAATTTCGTCAACCGTGTCCCATCCCCGCGAGGCAACAAAACCACCGATCTCGGCAAAGCATTTAGCTCTCACCATCTTGGTCTGACCGGCAGCGTGATAGTGCGGCATTTTGACCGGCACCCATGCTGCGTTTTTCTCTTCCAGATAAATGCCGGAAGCTATGCCCAATTTGGGGTCGCGGGCGAACCTTTCGATCAGACCGGCAAAGTAGTTGGCCGGAACCTCCATGTCACAGTCAAATTTCACAATGAAATCAAAGTTGCGATCTTTGACATGCTCAAATCCCGCGTTAAACGCTCTTATGATCCCCGAGCCGGGTTGACGGCGGGTTCCGGTCGGCAGAGTAATCAAGGTCATCCACCGATAAGACGCGAGGTACTTCTCGACGATGGCGCGGGTGTTATCTCGGGATCCGTCATCCACAATGATCCAGGCGGAGGGCAGAACTTCTTGCTGCAGGACACATTGGATGGTCCGCTCAATATACTTCTCCTCGTCCTTTACGGGAGAAACCAGAATGTAATTTTTCTCGGACATCAAGAAAGTCTCGCTTTCAGTAGCTTTACCGGGTACTGCAGGGTGTGTAGCCAGTCATAACCGCCATTTAGCTTGGCTTCAAAAAAACGCAGGTCATCGTAAGAGTTCACTGGAAGCCGGGGCAGGAAAAAAGGATCATTACCGGAATGTGCTCTCCCAATAATTGTGCAAACGCCGCAGCGATAAGAATGGCGTTGCAAAATGTCTCGCAACTTGCGCACAAACTGCTTGTCGTACTCGGGAAAAGCAAACGGATATGCAAATGAGTCAATCGCCGACCCAAGCTTGTCTTGAATGAGGTCCTTTGATTGTCGGACTTGCTCTTCAATAACCGCTAAGGGCAGAGTGTAAAGCGCCGGATGGGTCATGGTGTGCGAACCGATGCTGATCCCGTGAGCGCTTACTTCTCTTACCTGTTCCCACGACATATAGTCACATGGGGTTTTTTCAGGATGCAATCCATTGATGAAACCCGGAACAACAAAAACGGTGGCGTGCAGGTTGTATTTCTGCAGGATGGGAAACGCCTGGGTATAAAAATCCTTGTAACCATCGTCAAAGGTGATCGCCACCCACTTGTCCATTTTCTGTTTGGTACGGATTGCTTCCAGAATCTCATTCAGGCTGGCCGCTTTATATCCGGCCTCAGACAAGAACCGCATTTGGGCCTCAAACAAATTCGGCGAAGTATTGGTTTCGAAATACGGATGCCGCATCCCCAGGCCGGTCTGAATCCCGTGATACATCAAAATCGGAATGCGCCGCTGTGATCTCCAGCCCAGCACTCCGGGAACCAGTTTCGACAATCCAATGCTGACAATGCGGTCCAACCGCATCTTTGGTGAGTTGTTCTGCACGCTGCCATCGACAGCAGGGCTTGCGAATTCGGGTCCGTAAGTGAGTTCTGAAGGTTTCACAAGAAACTCAATAAACCGGGCGGCGCAGCAGCATTCTGCGAAAGATGAGCCGTCTCATGGTGCCCAGAACAGTTTCAATCTTGCGCATAAAAGGTATGGCCATCCACAGGCGGAATAGCGAAAAGCCGCGAAATTTGGGGGAAGGCACCAGGAGTAATTTCATCGCCAGCAAACGCCCAAATAGTTCACGCTGCCTCTGTACCAGATTTGGCTGGGCCGCAATAACCGCGGCCGGATTGCTGGGTTGCAACGTGACATAGTTTGCCGCCATTGCC
>Ga0105240_10006761_pt1 | contig 16788 bp, 14 predicted proteins | sample KBSC54metaG_FD_80426 | JGI IMG/M metagenome (GOLD analysis project Ga0105240, IMG submission 80426) | Corn rhizosphere microbial communities from Kellogg Biological Station, Michigan, USA - KBS C5-4 metaG | ecosystem: Host-associated > Plants > Roots > Rhizosphere > Soil | place: Michigan, USA...
CGTCGATCCATGAGGGCGCGCGCGGCGCCCGACAGGCGAGACAGCGCCGCTTGCGTCAGCAGATCGTGCTTGCTGATCACGCGGGTGCCGTCGGATTCTATCAGCCCGCGACGCTCGAGGTCCTCGAGACTGTCCATCAATTCCATCGTGCGCGCGCCGAGCACCCGTTCCATCCGCTCCAGCGTGGAAAATTTCCCGAGCGAGCAGCACGCCTGCAGCGTGCGGTGCGAGAGGAGATTCAGTCCGGCGAGCCGCTGTGCAACCAGTTTGTCGAGCGTGGCCGGCGCCAGATAATGCTCGCCGTCCCACGCGCCGTGGAGCGCCAGCTCGATCAGGTAGTACGGATTCCCGCCACTCGAGGAGACGCACCAGTCGCGAAACCGCTCGTTGCCCTCACGGGCCATTCCCGTGATAACCTGGTCCAGCAGCTGGCGACTCGCCTCATCTCGCAACGGACGCAGTGGCAGACTCACCGGCACGCGGTGCTCGGCATCCGCGAATCGGCGCTCGCCCTCCTCGGTGCGCGAGGTGACCAGCACCAGTACCTGCCGCGTCGCCACCCACGCGGTCAGGTCGCCCAGCAGTTCCCAGGACATGCGGTCCAGCCAGTGCGCATCCTCCATCACCACGAGCAACGGCCCTTCGCTCGACACGGCGTCGAACAGGTCGAACAGCGAACGGCAGACATTCGCGAAGAGCAGCTCCGCATCGGAGCTGTCAGGAGACAGCGTCGTCACCCTGGGATCGTGCTCGGTGAGCCGCCTGAGATACTTCATCGAGTCCGGCGCGCAGCCGAGCGACCCGGGCATTTGAAGCAGCTTGGGCACGAGATCCACGAAGACCGAAAGCGGACGACGTTCGTCATGCGGCTGGCAGCCCACCTGCACGACACGCACCTTCTGCTCACGCACTCGCTTCGCCAGCTCATTGACGAGTCGTGTTTTCCCGATCCCTGTTTCGCCCCAGATCAGATACGTGCTCCCGCGTGATGCCATGGCGAGCTGCAGCGCCTTGTGCAACTCCGCCATTTCCGCTTCGCGCCCGGTTTGTGGCGCGGTGCGCACCGGGATGATGTCGGCCTGAAATTGTCCAGCGATTCGCTCGCGCAGCATGGCCGCGGGGAACTGCGGCTCGCGCGCACCGCCCACATCGCGCAGAAAGGTGTCCAGCACCGAGAGCGCCTCGCCCCGGCCGCGCTGCACCATCGCCGATTCCGCAACCGCGATCGTCGCTTCCTCGTTCAGCGGATCGATCGCGAGACAGCGCGCCGCGAGTGCTTCTGCGCCCTGCCAGTCGCCGCGCGCGCGCTTTGCGGCAATTCCGGCCACGAAGGCGCGGCGGATCGCGGCATGCACGCGATCGCGATAGTCATCCAGCCACTCGCTGAACGACGCCGAGATCTGCGGCGTGTAGCCCGGCAGAAACTCACCTGCCTCGCCGTCCGCCAGTCGCACGAGCTCCGCGTCTTCGTGCGTCGCGAGAAACACGGCGCAGTCCGTCTGAATGCAGTGGGCCGGCAGCAGCACGTCCATGCGCTCGCAGCGCAGCCCGGCACCCAGCCCGTTCAGGCGGTACAGCACCTGGCGCAACGAATGCGCGGCGCGCCGCTCGCTGACGGTGGGCCAGAGAACTTCCAGCAGCGCGCGTCGCGTCACCGGCTTGCCACCCTCGAGCACGAGATACAGCGCTGCCGCGAACAACGTCTCGGCCGCGGGCAACAGCCGCGTATCCCCGACCTCCAATGTGCACTGACCCAGCCCGCGCAGCCGTATCATGGCCGTCCTCATCCGCTGGTCTCTTCATGCGACGGGCTCTACAGTGCAGGACGCCCGTCACTGCATCGTCATCGACAGTACTCGCGATGAGTTAAGGCGGGCTCTGCCGTTAGTCAACCGGTGCTGCCGAAACCCCCGGCACGGTCCGTTGACGCGCTCACGGCGCCCTCGGTCCACTCCAGCACCTCGAACCGATTGAAGACGATCTGCGCGATGCGCTCGCCGTGTTCGATCGTCACCGGAACCGTGGCGTCGTTCTTCATCATCACGAGCCACTCGTCGGGATAGTCCGCATCGATCGTCGCCGGCGCGTTAGGAAGTATGAGTCCCTTCCGGAACGCGATGCTGCTCCGCACACGGAGCTGCGCTTCGTGGCCCTCCGGCAGCCTCGCCCTGAAGCCCAGGGGGACCAGCGCCGTCACTCCGGGCTCGAGCGTGAGCACACCGCGTGCGTCGGCGTGAATCACCGCCTGAGCGGCGTTGGCCGCCGTGCACACGTCGCGCCCCAGCACGTGCGCCCGCACGTCGTAGCCGGCCGAACCCGCGGTCGCGCGCCGCGGTGGTTCCACGTCGGCAAAGAGCGGCTCGAAGAGCACGCACGGTGCGTCGTCAGGCATCTGGGTTTCTCCAATCCGGGTGTGTGACGGGGCAGGCCATGGTCATCGGTGTTGTCTCCGCGAGAGGCTCGGTTCGCGAGTGTGTCCCTGCACGGGCGCCAGGCGAATCCCTCACCGGCGCACGCAACGCGCAGGCTTGCGGAATGCACTCCGCGGCTGCCGGCGCGTACTGCGGAAATAGTACCTGCTTTCCGCGAACTTTGCCGTGAATGATTGCGAAGGTCGGGTTGGAGGACGGCCTGTGCCCGGTGGTACACTCGTGCCGAACGTGCAGCGAATCTTTCGCCGAGCTTCTATGCGCTTTCCAGGACACGGCATACTCGTGACGGCGTGCGCGCTGTCGGTCTCGGCCCCTCTTTGTCGTCACGAAGCAATTCCACCCGACGGGGACGATCCTCGCGCTCTGAGCGAGCGGTAACCACGCCCCGAGCAAGGGAGTCGTGCACGCTTGGCCCGCGCGCCGTGCGACTGTAGTTTCCGGGGGCGTCGCGGGCCGTTCGCCGGCGGCGTGCTGACTTCACCGGCTCGGGCGCACGTGCGCAACGGCTCGCGTGCCGCACCGCTCCCTCGCTTCGTGGCATGGCAATCACCGGCTCGCTCGAATCGGAACCGCGCGATGAGACCCGGAGCGGCGCCTACCGCGTCACCTACGGTCTCCCCCCGCACCTCACCTCGTGGCAGCTTCCGCCCGGTTGGCGCTGGGGGCCGCAGAGCGTCTGGATCGGCGCCACCCGCCATTCCATGGAGCTCATCGACTCGCTCGATCGCTCCCTGTCGCTCATCACCGCGCCCGATCCCGCTCACCACGCCTGGCTCCTGGACGAAGCGAAGAATCTCGGCCACCTGCACCACCGCCTCATTCCCACGACCTACCACGTGTGGAATACCTTCGCCCAGTCGCGGCGCGGGCCCGGCTACCTGCGTCACTGGATTGACGGCGAATCGCTCCGCATGCGCGTCTCCCGCGAAGGCGCGGATGACCCGCGCACGGCCGTGCGCCTGCTCCGCGAGCTCGGCTCCGCCCTGGCGTTCCTCCACGACCGCAACCGCGTGCACGGCGCCCTCTCGCCGGACAGTCTCTGGTTCTCCCCGCTGGGCGAGGTGTGGCTCCTCGGCTGGCAGTGGGCCATGCCGCGCGAGCAGATTCCCGCCGGGCTCCATCCCGATTCGCGCTGGATGCTCGCCGCGCCGGAGTGGGGCGATGCATGGGAACCCACGCAATTCAGCGACCAGTGGCAGCTCGCTGCCGTCGTCGTCACGTCGCTCACCGGCGACTCCCCACCCGCGCACGACATTCCCCCCGTGAAGCTCGTGCGCCCCGAGGCGCCCGACGCCGTGGCGCGCGTGCTCGACCGTGCCCTCGCCGAGCAGCCCGAGCGCCGCTATCCCTCCGTCACCGCCATGATGCGCGACCTGGAGCGCGCCGCCGGTGCCCGATCCACCGTGTTCACCAGCGGCGCGTTCGAGGCCGTGCGACCGCTCCCCGCGGACGCGGACCACCGGCTGCGCCAGGCGCTGGGCGATGACTACGAGATGCTCGCCAAGCTGGGAAGCGGCTCGTACGGCGACGTGTGGCGCGTGCGCGATCTCGCGCTCGAGCGCGAGGTGGCGCTCAAGATTCTCCATGCGCGCATCGCCAACGATCCGCAAGCGGTGATGCACTTCCGCCGCGAGGCGCGGCTCGCGGCGCAGCTCTCGCATCCCAGCATCGTCCCCATCTACGACTGGGATTCGCGCGGCGGCTCGGCGTGGTTCACCATGGAGCTCATGGAGTACGGCTCGCTCGCCGATCTCGTGCGCCGATCGGGGCCGCGTCCGCTGGGCGAAGTGGCGCCCGCCATTGCCGCGTTGATCGACGGACTCGCCGCCGCGCACTCGGTTGGCATCCTGCACCGCGACCTCAAGCCCGAGAACATCCTCATCGACCGCTGGCGCCGCTGGCGCATTGGCGACTTCGGGCTGGCCAGTCGCGAAGGACTCGATCGGACCGGCTCATCGGGCACGCCGGCGTTCGCTGCGCCGGAGCAACTGCTCAACGAAACGCAGGGGCCGGCGGTGGACCTCTTCTCCATGGCCGGGATCGCGCTCTTTGCGCTCACCGGGCGCCAGCCCTTTGGCGATGGCGAGCCGCGCGTGCTGCTCGCGCGCCAGATCGCGGGCGATCCCGATCTGAGCGGCGTCCCTGATCCCATTGCCCGGTGGCTGGCGCGCGGCCTCGCCGCCGAGCCGGAAAAGCGCTGGCGCGACGCCAGCCAGATGCGCACCGAATGGCTCGCCGCCGCCGCCGAGGTGCTCGGCGAGGGCACGCGAGCCGGCTGGCTGCGTGGGTTGTTCGGATAGGCGCAGCCCAAAGGGCTGCCCCATGGGCTGCCCCTTGCCTTACCTTCAGCCATGAACCGAACAAATTATTCCAGCGGCACACCCTGGGAGCCCGTCGTGGGCTATTCGCGCGCGGTGCGGGTGGGGAACGTGATTCACGTCGCCGGCACCACCGCCACGGATGCCGACGGCGCAGTCGTGGGAATGGGCGATCTGTACGCGCAGGCCATGCAGGCGCTCCGCAACATCGAGCGCGCGCTCGCGCAGGCTGGCGCCACCATGGCGGACGTCGTCCGCACGCGCATCTATGTCACCGACATCACCCGCTGGCAGGAAGCCGGTCGCGCCCACGGCGAATTCTTCCGCGACGTTCGCCCCGCGAGCACCATGGTGGAAGTGAGCGGCCTCGTGAATCCCGAGATGATGGTGGAGATTGAAGCTGACGCCCTACTCCCTTCGTAACCACCAGCTACCAGCTACCAACGACCGCAGTGAAACCAGCTACCAGCTACCAGCAACCATTCACTCCTCCAGTCGGATCAACCGCTCCGCCCCCATCCCCTCTGCCTCGCCCTGGAAGTTGAGCACGATGCGGTGTCGCAGCACCGCCAGCGCCACCGAGCGCACGTCGTCGATGTCGGGCACCGAGCGGCCGTCCATCGCCGCCTTCGCCTTCGCGCCGAGCACCAGATACTGCGACGCTCGGGGACCCGCGCCCCAGCTCACGAACTTCTTCACGTCCGCCGTTGCCTCCGGCGCACTCGGCCGCGTGCTCCGCGCCAGCCGCACGGCGTAGCGCACCACGGTGGGCGGTGCGGGCAGCCGCCGCACGAGGTGCTGCAGCTCCGTGAGCTGTTCGGCGCTCAGCACCGGGCGCACCGTCGCTTCCACGTCGCTCGTGGTTGACATCACCACGCGCTCTTCTTCCGTGGCGGACGGATAGTCCACGCGCAGCTCGAACATGAAGCGGTCGAGCTGCGCTTCGGGGAGCGGATACGTCCCTTCCTGCTCGATGGGATTCTGCGTGGCGAGCACGAAGAACGGCTCCGGCAGCGTGTGCGTCTGTCCCGCGGCCGTCACCGCGTGCTCCTGCATGGCCTGCAGCAGTGCGGCCTGCGTCTTGGGTGGCGCGCGGTTGATCTCGTCGGCCAGCACCGCGTTCGCGAAGATGGGACCCTTCACGTACTTGAACACGCGCCGCCCGGTGGCGTGGTCCTCTTCCAGCAGCTCGGTGCCGGTGATGTCGCTCGGCATGAGGTCCGGCGTGAACTGCACGCGCGAGAACGAGAGGTCGAGCGCTTCGGCGACGGTCTTGACGAGGAGCGTCTTGGCGAGTCCGGGCACGCCGACCAGGAGTCCGTGGCCACCGCTCAGGAGCGCGGCCACCAGGTTGTCCACGATCTCGTGCTGGCCGATGATGCGGCGGCCGATCTGCTCGACGAGCTGCGTGCGGGCGCGCGCGAGATGATCGAGCAGCTCGAGGTCGCGCGCGTCAGACTGGGTCGTGATTCTCGCCGGTTCCGCCAATTGCGGTCTCGCGTGCTGGGGGACAGGAGGAAGCAGTCATCCTCCACACACACGAAGATAACCCGCGCGTCGCGCGATGGGGAAAGGGGAGGGGGAGGGGAAGCGGAAGTGAAGACAGTGCCGGAGACGAATCGCGGCGGCGCGCGAATCGCGCGGCGTCGCACCGGCGGCGCGGCGTTACGGCAGCGAGAGCTGCGCCTGCTCTTTCACGGGATGATTGCTGCTCTCGAGAATGCCGATCACCGTGTAGTGGCCGGGCTTCGCGGGACCGCTCCACTTCTCGTCGTACGTGACCGTTTCCCTGGCGTCGAGCAGCTTGTTGCGCAGCGACTGCGTGAACATGCGCCCCTTGCTCCAGCGCCACACCTCGCGGCCGAGTGAGTCGAGCACGACGAAATCGTGCGTCTGGCCATTGGGGAAATTCACTTCGAGCGAGTGGTCGGCGACGTTCGTGATGTGGAGCGAGAGCGCCACGCCGTCGTGCACGGAAATGGCGAGCGACGATGCAATGGCGCTGTCATCGCTTACCGGTGTGGCGGGCGGCGCGCCATGGACATCGGCGGCGCTGGCGGACGAATCGGTGTGACGCGCGAAGGGACCGCACGCGAGAATGAGCGCGCCGGCGCAGAGCAGCCAGATCAGCAGGTTGGACTTGAGGATGCGCGGAAACACCAAATGGCCTGGTGTGTTACGACGACGCGGTGGAGATCACAATTTTCGCGAAGTTGGAAGTAATCAACATTGGGACGATCCGTCAAGCACGACGTAACCCGTAAGTGGGCTTGCGGCAGACACTTGGTGACATGGGTCACCAGCTTCGGCGTGTGTTCGGCACAGGCTGTCGTCCGTGCTTGCGAAAAATTTCACAAGCCCCTAGATTCCCCGCCGGAATGAAGCGCCAGACGCGGCACTTTCACCCCGGCGGTCCGCCCGGCTCAGCCGGTGCGGAGAGCTCGAATCCAGCCGTGAAGTTTGCCGGACTGGGCATTCAGTTCGCTGTGCTGATCGTCGTGTTCCTCTACATCGGGAAATGGCTCGACCAGAAGTTCGGCACCTCGCCGCTGCTCCTCATCATTGGCGTGTTCGTGGGCGCGGGAGCGGGATTCTACGGCATGTATCGCGCGCTCATGGCGGCCGTGAAGGAGCCGCCGGGGCGCAAGGACTCGTGATGAAGCGCACGCTCATCTTCGCGCTCGCCTCCGCGGCGATCATTCTCGCGATCGCTCTCGTCATGGGACTGTTCTTTCCGGACGCCGCGGAGCAGCGCGCCATTCGCGTGAGCGCGCTGGTCGCCTGGGGCGTTCAGCTCTTCGGATTTCTGATCGTGAAGGTGGTGCGTGGCGGCGCGACGATCATGGCTGCCTGGGGGCTCGGCGTGCTGCTCCGTTTCGTGGTGCTCGCGCTCTATGCGTTTCTCGTCGTGAAGGCGCTGGCCCTGCCGCCCGAGGCGGCGCTGCTCAGTCTCGTGGCGTTCTTCTTTCTGACCACGCTCGTCGAACCCATGCTGCTCAAGTCATGACGCTCGGCACCGTTGTTCTTTCGCTCGCGCTCGCCGCGTCCGTGCTCGCCGGTCCCGCGTACGCGCAGGAGCACCGCAGGCCGGTTGCCGCTCCCGGGGCCGTCGCCCCCGCCGCAACCCCTGCGGTACCCGGTGACTCGGCGATGCCCGCGGCGCCCGCCACCGTCGCGGACCCGCAGGTGAACGTCGGCCAGCGCGGCGACCGGCTCACCGGCAGGAAGGCCGCGCCGGTGGACATCATCTCGCCCCACATCACCGATTCCCATCACCTGGACGTGCCCACCTGGCACAGCCCGTACGTGAAGGAAGTGGAACTGCCCCGCTGGGCGCCCGTGCATGTCGGCGGCCTGGAGCTGGACCTCTCGCCCACCAAGCACGTGATGATGCTGCTCTTCGCGGCAATTCTATGCATGGTGATACTAATTCCGGCCGCGATGGCGCACGAGCGTCACACGAGCCAGACCGGCTCCCCCAAGGGATTCTCCGCCGGCATCGAGGCGGTCGTGCTCTACATGCGGAACGAAGTCATCATTCCGAACGTCGGCCCGCACGGCAACGCGTACGTGCCCTTCGGGCTCACGCTGTTCTTCTTCATTCTCTTCGCGAATCTCCTGGGACTCGTCCCCTACGGATCCACCGCCACCGGCAACATTTCCGTGACGGCCATGCTCGCCATCGTCACGTTCATCGTGGTGGAGATCTCCGGCATTCGGAAACAGGGGTGGGGCTACCTGAAGACGATCTTCTACATCCCGCCCAAGGAAGTGCCTTGGTGGCTCTGGCCGGTGATGGTTCCGATCATGACCATCGTGGAGATCATCGGCAAATTCACGAAGCCGTTCGCGCTGGCGATCCGGCTGTTCGCGAACATGACGGCGGGACACGTGGTGCTGCTCGCGCTCATCAGCCTCATCTTCACCTTCGGCAGCTACTACATCGCGCTCGCGCCCGTCGCCATGGGAGTGGGCACAAGTCTGCTCGAGATTTTCGTGTCGTTCCTTCAGGCCTACATCTTCACGATCCTGAGCTGTGTGTTCATTGGATTGATCAGGCAGGGAGGGCATTGAGGCGGTCGCTGGTGGCTGGTGGCTGGTCGCTGGTCGCTGGTGACCAGCGACCAGCCACCAGCAACCAGCCACCGTAGTTTCGTGCTGAGTGCTCCACTCTGCGCGATCGGTACCCGGTCGAGCGACCGGGGATGCTCGTTGGGGCCCGGGCCCCGGGGACGAGCGGCGTCCATGTGGATCGGGTGATCCGCATCCGGCGCGGAGCGAGTGTAGGTGAACCATCGAACGTGGAGTTCGACAATGCATCTGTACGCTCTCATGCAGGCCGCCGCGTCGTTCTCGCGTGAATACGCGGGCGCGTGGGCGATGCTCGGCGCCGGTGTCGGCGCCGGTCTCGCCACGATCGGCGCTGGTATCGGTATTGGCAGGATCGGTGGACAGGTGGCCGACGCGATCGCGCGTCAGCCCGAGGCCAGTGGTCAGATCGCGACCCAGGGCCTGATCCTCGCCGCGCTGGTGGAAGGCGTGGCGCTGTTCGCCGTCGTCATCGCGTTCCTGATTCAGAACAAGTTCGCGTTCTAGCGTGCCGGTGCGCGGCAGGACCCGGGTCCTCCGCGCGCTCACGGCTCGCTCGACGCACCACACACCGCAGAGACTTCAATGCGCGCCTCGCTTCTCGCCACGCTGATCTCGCTCACCGCCGCGCTTCCCGCCGCCGCGCAGGAAGCGCCTGTCGCGCCGCCCAAGCTGCTGTCGCCGAACGGCGGACTCATGGTGTGGACGCTGGTCATCTTCCTCGTCCTCATGTTCGTGCTCACGAAGTTCGCGTTCAAGCCGATCACGGCCGCCGTCGAAGCGCGCGAGAAGGCGCTCGAGGACGCGATCGACGCCGCGCGGCGCGACCGCGACGAGGCCGCGAAGCTGCTCGACGAACATCGCAAGCTGGTGGATCAGGCGCATGCCGACGCGCAGGTGTTCATCGTGCAGGGACGCGCGGCCGGCGAGAAGGTGAAGGCCGAGCTCGTCGAACAGGCGCACCGCGAGCAGCAGCACGTGATCGAACGCGCCCAGGCGGAGATCGCCAGCGAGCGCGAACGCGCGCGCCTCGATCTGCGCCGCGAGGCGGTGGACCTCGCCGTACGCGGCGCGGGACGCGTCATCGAACAGAATCTCGACACCGAGAGCAATCGCGCGCTCGTCGAGAACTTCCTCGCATCGCTCACCCTCGCCGAGAGCAGGGCCTGATGCGCGACCCCACGATCGCGCGCAACTACGCGGAGACGCTGGTCGCGCTCGCGCGCCGCGCCAACGATCTCGACGGGTGGGGCGGCATGATGGACGAAGTCGTGAACGCCATCCAGAGCGATCCGCGGCTGGAGCGCTTCCTGGAGTCTCCGCGCGTGAGCGCCGCCTTCAAGAGCGAGCTCGTGGCCAGGGCCTTCGCGGACCGGCTGCCGCGACTCTTCGTGCGCTTCCTGCAGGCCGTGATCACGCATCGCCGCCAGCACCTGCTCCCCGAGATCGCCTTCGAGTATCACTCGCTCGTGGATGAGATCGAGCACAGGGTGCACGCCGACGTGACTCTCGCAGCCGAGCCCGATCGCGCCGAGGCCGCGGCGGTGACGAAGCGGCTCTCCGCGCTGCTCGACAAGACCGTCGTGCCGCACTTCCGCGTGCGCCCCGAGATCCTGGGCGGCACGATCGTGCGCGTGGGCGACACGGTGATGGACGGCTCGGTGCGGCGGCGGCTGTCGCGGCTGCGGAGCCGTATGCTTGGCGCGGCGGGGTAGCTGGCCGACGGCCGCCTGCGGCGGCCGTCGGCGGGAAGCGTCGCGCGAAGCGCGACTGCGGGAGCGCCCCGGTGGCCTGCGGCCACGGGGCTGCGGGAAGCGGGCGACTCCCTTGCGGGAGCGCCTTGCGGGAAGCGGCTGGCGGGCCAGAGGCCCGCAGCCTGCGTGGCTCCCCGCCGCCGCGTTAGCTTACGGCGCAATGTCTGTCATGCGATCCGGTTTTCCGCAGCCGCCGGGCCTCCGGCCCGGCCGGCGCTTCCCGCAGGCCGCTGCCGCAGGCAGCCGGCCGCTTCCCGCAGGGCGCCACCGGCGCCCGCTTCCCGAGCACTCATGACCGGACCCTCCGACGTCACGCGCGTCCCCAAGCCGTGGGGATACGAAATCATCTGGGCCCGCACCGACCGCTACGTCGGCAAGATCCTCCACATCAACGCGGGCGAGAAGCTCTCGGTGCAGTATCACAATCGCAAGGAGGAGACGGTCTACCTCCTGCAGGGTGAGCTCCGCTACTGGGTGTACACCGAGCTCGATGCGCGCGGAAAATCCGCCGAGGAGTTGTCGCAGAATGGTATTCAGCTCCGCGACATGCAGCTCGGGACGGGCGACGCGTTTCGCATCACGCCCGGCACGATTCACTCCATGGAAGCCGTCACCGACTGCGACATCCTCGAGGCGTCCACACCGGAACTCGATGATGTCGTCCGACTCGAGGACCGGTACGGCCGCGAGGGGACGAGCGCGCCATGAAAGTGATCATTCCGCTGGCGGGGAAGGGGACGCGGCTCCGGCCGCACACGTACGTCACGCCGAAACCCATGCTGCGTGTCGCCGGAAAGCCGGTGATGTCGTACATCCTGGACGACCTGCAGCGGCTGGGCGGCGTCGAACAGGTCGTGTACATCACGGGGCATCTCAAGGAGCGCGTGGAGGAGTACGCGAAAACGAAGTACACGTTCCCGTCGGCGTTCGTCGAGCAGGTGGTGCAGAACGGGACGGCGAGCGCGGTGGAGCTGGCGCGGCCGTACGTGGATCAGCCGGTGCTCATCATTTTCGTCGACACGATTTTCGACACCGACCTCTCCGTCATTCACACGAGCAACGCCGACGGTATCATCTGGGTGAAGGAAGTCGAGGACTATCAGCGCTTCGGCGTCGTGGTGACCGATGAGCGGGGCTACATGACGCGCATCGTGGAGAAGCCGTCCACGCCGATCTCGCGGCGCGCCAACATCGGGCTCTACTACGTGAAGAACTGGCGGCTGCTCTACGAGGGGATCGCGCACGTGCTGCAACAGCCGGCGAACAAGGGCGAGTACTATCTCACCGATGCGTTCCAGTACATGATCGATCACGGCGCGAAGCTGCAGGTGATCGACGTGAAGGGGTGGTACGACGCCGGAAAGCTGGACACCCTGCTCGCCACGAATCGCGTGATGCTCGAGCGCGGCCGCGCGCGCAAGCCGTCACGCACGGAAGGCTCCACGCTGGTCGATCCCGTGTACATCGAGGACGGTGTCGTGCTGCGCCGCTCCACGATCGGCCCCAACGTGTCGATCTCGGCGGGCTCGGTGATCGAGGACTCGACGCTGCGCGACGCGGTGGTGGGAGAGCAGACGACGATCCGGCGCTCCGAGCTGCACGACTCGATGATCGGTGACGCAGTGGTGCTGGATGGCGTGACGGGGACGGTGATGGTGGGGGATCACAGCGAGGTGCGGCGGGCGTAGCGCGGCGCACCTCGCTTGAGGGAAGCGGTCGCCGAAGGCGACCTGCGGGAAGCGCCAGCCTGCGGCTGGCTGCGGGAAGCGGCGCGCCGAGCGCGCCTGCGGGAAGCGGGCGGCTCCCTCACGGGAGCGCCCTGCGGGAAGCGTCGCGCGGAGCGCGACTGAGAGACCTCCCGCACCGCCCTCCAAGTAGGAATCGGTAATGAGCTTCTCCCCGCCGCCGCACCCTTACTTCATCAAAAGCAGGGAATCGCCCTCCCCATTCCCACGATTCCCCATTCCCGATTGCCGATTCCCAAGGGGAGGGCGGCGGTGGGCGGATCATTCCTCTCGCAGCACGAGCATCGGATCGACGCGCGTGGTCTTGCGTGCGGCAAGGAAGCACACGGCGCCCGACACGAGCAGGAGCAGCAGCGTCACCGCGGCCCAGGTCCACACGTCGTACACGCTGGTGTGATACACGAGACTGCGCAGAATTCGCACAGCCACGACCGCGGAGAGCAGGCCCAGCGCTGCTCCAATCGCGGCGATGCTCAGTCCCTCACCGATCACGGCGCGCACCAGGCGAGCGGGCTCCGCGCCGAGCGCCATGCGGATTCCGATTTCTCGCGTCCGCTCGGCCACGACCCGCGACATCACGCCGTAGAGTCCGATCACCGCGAGAAGTGTCGCGAACCCGCCAAAGAAGCACAGCAGACGAAACACAAAGACGCTCGGCGCCGTGGTCTCGGCCACCACGCGATCCGCCCGCTGGACACTCGGCGCGGGAAGCCGCGGATCAACGTCATGCGCCACGCGCGCGATCGCCCGCTCCATGGCTGCCGTGGGCGCCGTGGTTCGAACCATGAGCTGTTCGAAGCGTCCGAGCGGCTGCTGCATAACGTCCTGATAGACGAACGGTGAAACCGCGCCGGCGATCTGCGGACGCATGTCGCTCACTACACCAACAATCGTGGCCGCCCCGGTTGGTGCGGCAATCGTGTGGCCCACTGCGTTGCCGGCGGGATAGAAACGTCGCGCAACGCCCATGCTCACTACTACTACTGGAACCCCAGCGGCACTTTCTGCGGAGTCGAATTCGCGGCCGTGCAGCATGTGAGCTCCCACTGTACGAAAGTACCCGGGCCCAACCGCGATGGCATTGATTGGGGCTGAGGCGCTTCCCGTGCTGTCGGGAATGGTGAAGCTCTCCTCCGCGCCCGCGAATGGGGCGGCGCCCACTGCTGCGGATTCCACTCCGGGCAGAGCGCGAACGCGCGCGAGCAGTTGCTGATAATAGCTCCCGACACCAGCGTCGGAATAACTCCACGATGGCAGGTGCACGCTGACCACCAGCAGGCCGTTGGGATGAAAGCCCACGTCAACGGACGCCAGGCGCCAGAGCGAGCGCGCCACCAGCGCGCAGCCCGTGAGCAACACGAGGGTGATCGCGAGCTGCCACACGACGAGCCCCTGGCTGAGTCTGTGCGTCCGGGCTCCGGTCGAAGCGCGAGACATACCTGTCGAAAGGACGCGATGCAGATCGCCGCGGCCGGCAATGAGCGCCGGGATCAGTGCGATGCTGAGCAGGCTGGCGACCGTGACGCCGACTGCAAACAGCGACACTGACAGATCCAGGCGCACACGGTCGGCATTCCCCACGAACGCAGGACCAATGTGGACGAAGTACTTCACGAGCAACGCGGAGACCAGCAAGCCGAGCGCAGCGCCCGCGAGCGCAAGGATGACGCTTTCGCTGAGGAGCAAGCCGGTGAGCGCCCGGCGTCCGCCGAGCGCGGTACGCACTGCGAACTCTCTCTGACGTCCCGTCGCTCGAGCGATGGCGAGGTTGGCCAGGTTCGCGCAGGCGATCGCGAGCAGCAGCATCACTGCACCGAAGAGGAGCAGCGTTGGAGTCCGCTGATTGCCGAAGCGCCGGTCGGCGAGTGTCATTACCACGGGAGTCATTTTCGGCGCACCGCCAGGCCGCAACGCGGGCATGCGACCGGCGAGCATGGCGACTTCCGCTCGTGCTCGCGATATCGTGGTTCCCGCGCGCACGCGGCCTATCACATACCAGAAGCGCGTGACACCGGGGGCTTCCGGCTCCAGGTGGAGCGGTGTCCAGAGCTGGGGGCCCGCATCACTGGTGAAGGCGTCCGGCATGACGCCGATGAGCATTGTCCGCGTGCCATCCAGCGTGATCATGCGGCCGATGGCGTCCCGATCGGCACCGAACACGCGACGCCAGAGCTGTTCGCTGATCACGGCGACCGGCGCCGCACCGGGAAGGCTGTCACGGGCATCGAGGGCCCGGCCCATGAGCGGGCGTACTCCGAGAATGGCGAAATATCTCGTGGTGGCGCTGATGCCGCGCACTTCCTCCGGCTCCTGCGCCGTATTCGGCGCGAGGACGCTCCGAAAAGGGGACCAGGCCGCGAACGAAACTGACGTGGCCGATGCCGCCAGCGCGCGATACGTGCGGCCATCGAGCACCGCGAGATCACTCCCGTTGTCGGCTTCCGAGAACGACAGCAATTCGGAAGCGTGCGGGTATGGGAGCGGATGCAACACCGCGGCGCGCAGCACCGCGAACATGGTGGTGCTCGCACCGATGCCAAGCGCCAGCGTGAGTATCACTGCAGCGGCAAAACCCGGCCGCGCGCGGAGTGCTCGAATCGCGTATCGAAGATTGTGCATTGGAGCGCCGTGGGTCGCTGCCCGGGAGTGGTCGATCTACCGATAGCGTGGCGGGCAAAGCTGTGAGGCCGACTGCACAGAAATGCCGTCGGCTGGAAATTGCCAGCCCCAGGGGCTGCCCCCTTTTGCTTCTCCCAGCCGCCGGGCCTTCGGCCCGGCGGCGCTTCCCGCAGGCACTGAGCCGCCAGGCTCAGTTGCCGCTTCCCGCAGTCGCGCCTCGCGCGACGCTTCCCGCAGGCGCGCCCGGCGCGCCGCTTCCCGCATCCAGATCATCCCAGTTCATGATCGCGTTGAAGCCAAGCATGAACGTGCCCTGCGTCTGCCAGCGCCAGAAGGGGCGGATCGCGAACATCACGACGTGACCCTTGCCGAGCGGTTCGTCCACGACCTGCGCCTTGTCCGAGAGTGCCTGGCCGCCGGTAAGGACGCCGGAGAGCAGCATGTCGGCGGGGTTGCGCGGGAAGCGCATGACTACGCGCGGCTGTTCGGCGGTGTCGATCGCGCCCTGACGTCCCTGCGCGCCGGCCCGCGCGCCGCCGGTCCGCGCGCCGCCGGCCGCAGCCGACGACGCCGCGGCGCCACCCGCTGCACCCGCTGCAGCCGCTGCAGTAGCGCCGCCTGCGCTGCGTGCGGCGCCGCGCGCGCCGGATCGGCCGCCGCGACGCGGGCCGCCGGAGGTCGAGTCCTCGTCGGGATTCCACGGCGACAGCTTGAGGGGCGTGGCCATGGGCGTGATGTCCTGACTCACGCCGGCGCCGCCGCGGCCGAAGCCGAAAAATCCGCCGCCCGGTCCGGTGCGGACGTTCAGCACCGGGCTCTGGTTGAAATAGACAGGAAGCTGATCGCGGCCGTAGCCGTACACGATGGGGCTGGTCATGTCGGCAATGACGCCGCGCAGGATGCTGCCGCGCGCGAAGAGCGAGTCGGGCGTCTCCACGGTGACGCCGGGCGTGAGGTTGTAGTCGGGAAAGATCGTGGACGTCGCGCCCTCCACGATGAGCTCGCCGCCCTGCTGCACGAACTGGTAGAGGTTCATGAGGCCTTCGACGCCCATGCCGCCGCGGATGTCGGACGCGGAGTCCGGCGTGCCGAAACTCGGGAACTGCTTCGTCTTCCGATAGGGCAGGGGCGTGGTGCCGCGCTTCGCGATCCCGTTCACCATGGACTCGGCGCTTCCGCCCACGTGGGGGAAGATGATCACGTCGTATTTCTGGCGCAGGTTGCCGTCGCGCAGCTTCACGTCACCGAAGTAGTTGTATGGGATGCCATACGTATCCAGCGCGGCGCGGACCCAGCCTTCGTCCTGCGTGCGCGACCAGCTGTGCACGTAGCCGATGCGCGGGATGTTGAGGTCGTGCGTCTTCACATCCGGCGCGGCCGCCATGGCGAAGCCGGAGAGGCCGAGGTCGCGGAGCGCGGGCTCGATCGTCGCCCGGTTGGCGTTCGGGATGACGATGGCGCCGGCGCGGAAGTGGTGGCCCGCCGCATCGAAGTCCGACTCGGCGGCCTGCATCTTCACCCTGGGAAATTCGAAGCGGAACTTCGCGACGTTGTTGTCCGCCGTGTTGTCCACGACGATCACGCTGCCGCTGCCCGCGACGCCGCCAGGGGCGCGCGCCGGCGCGGTGAGCAGCGTCATGGGCTGGTCCAGCAGCGACTTGTCGGTGACCGGCGTGATGGTAATGTCGCGCATGAGCGGGAACGTCCACCCGGTGTCGTCGTACGGACTCGGATTGCCGGGCGCGAAGTTCTGCAGCGCGAAGTACATGTCGGCGATCGTGCGGTAGGGCTGGTCGCCGCGGATGACGTAGTCGCCGGGCTGCACGCGCAC
>Ga0105240_10006762_pt1 | contig 16785 bp, 11 predicted proteins | sample KBSC54metaG_FD_80426 | JGI IMG/M metagenome (GOLD analysis project Ga0105240, IMG submission 80426) | Corn rhizosphere microbial communities from Kellogg Biological Station, Michigan, USA - KBS C5-4 metaG | ecosystem: Host-associated > Plants > Roots > Rhizosphere > Soil | place: Michigan, USA...
AAACGGGCACGTCATAACCGCTCATATCTCCGGCCGCATGCGCAAGCATTACATCCGCATCCTCACCGGTGACAAGGTGAAGGTGGAGATGACCCCGTACGACCTGACCAAGGGCCGTATCACTTACCGTATGAAGTAATTATCCGCCTCGGCGGGTATGTGAAAGGCCGCGCCTTCGGGTTGCGGCCTTTTTGCGTTGTCCTGGGTAAAGCCGCGCCGGTGTCGCTGAAAGACGGAAGAGGCGAAGCACGCCAAAACGTCGTCGCCGGCTTTTCTCCTTTGCTGTTTACCCTTTACAGGCGGCAAGCCGCCGGCTTTACCCACAAAAGAAAAGCCGCGCACGAGGCGCGGCCCTTCTCTGCCCTGCGGGGCTATTACACTTTATGACACGGTAGCCGGCACCTGTTCTGCCGCCTCCGTGCTCACCTTCAACTCGCCGTCGACCACGCTCAGGAGCACCTTGCCGCCATCGGCCAGCTTGCCGAACAGCAACTCGTCGGCCAGCATGCGCTTGACCTTCTCCTGAATGACGCGGGCCATCGGGCGGGCACCCATCTGCGGGTCGAAGCCGTGCTCGGCCAACCAGCGACGGGCATCGGCATCGACGTCCAGGGACACGTGCTTCTCGCTCAGCTGCGACTCCAGCTCGATCAGGAACTTGTCCACCACACGCAGGATGTGCTCGAAATCCAGCGCATTGAACTGGATGATCGCATCCAGGCGGTTGCGGAACTCCGGCGTGAAGCTGCGGCGGATGACTTCCATCGCATCCATCGAGTGGTTCTGCTTGACGAAGCCGATACCGCGACGCGACGCCTGCTGCGCACCTGCATTGGTGGTCATCACCACGATGACGTTCTTGAAGTTGGCCTCGCGACCGTTGGTATCGGTCAGCACGCCGCGGTCCATCACCTGCAACAGGATGTTGAATACATCCGGATGCGCCTTTTCGATCTCGTCCAGCAGCAACACCGCGTGCGGATGCTTGGTCACCGCCTCGGTCAGCAAGCCGCCCTGGTCGAAACCGACATACCCCGGAGGGGCGCCAACCAGGCGCGACACCGAATGCGCCTCCATGTACTCGGACATGTCGAAACGGATCATCTCGATGCCCAGTTGCATGGCCAACTGCTTGGTGACCTCGGTCTTGCCCACGCCAGTGGGACCGGCCAGCAGGAAGCTGCCGATCGGCTTGGACGGATCGGCCAGGCCCGAACGGGCCATCTTGATCGACGCGGCCAAGGCTTCGATCGCCGCATCCTGGCCGAATACCACCATCTTGAGGTTGCGCTCGAGGTTACGCAGCACGTCACGATCGGACGCAGACACCTGCTTGGCCGGGATACGCGCCATCTTGGCAATGATGTACTCGACCTCGGGCACGTCTACCTTGTTGGTGCGCTGGTCTTCGGGCAGCAGGCGCTGGTGGGCGCCGGCTTCGTCGATGACGTCGATGGCCTTGTCCGGCAGCAGGCGGTCGGGAATGTGCTTGACCGACAGGTCCACCGCGGCCTTCAGCGCTTCGTTGGTGTAGGTAACGTTGTGATGTTCCTCGAAGCGCGAACGCAGGCCCTTGAGGATCTCGATGCTATCGGCCACGGTCGGCTCGACCACGTCGATCTTCTGGAAGCGACGCGCCAGCGCGCGATCCTTCTCGAAGATGCCGCGGAATTCCTGGAACGTGGTGGAACCGATGCAACGCAGCTCACCCGAGGCCAGCATCGGCTTGATCAGGTTGGATGCATCCATGGTGCCGCCCGAGGCCGAACCCGCACCGATGATGGTGTGGATTTCGTCGATGAACAGGATCGAGCCCGGCTGCTTCTTCAGCTGGCCGATCACTGCCTTGAGGCGCTTTTCGAAATCGCCGCGATATTTGGTGCCGGCGACCAGGGCGCCCAGGTCGAGCGACCAGATGGTGGCGTCTTCCAGTACTTCGGGCACTTCGCCGTCGACGATGCGCTTGGCCAGACCTTCGGCCAGCGCCGTCTTGCCCACGCCGGCTTCACCGACATAGAGCGGGTTGTTCTTGCGGCGGCGGCACAGCACCTGGATGGTCCGCTCGATCTCGTCGGCACGGCCGATCAGGGGATCGATCTTGCCTTCCAGGGCCAGCTCATTGAGGTTCGAGGCATATTCCGCCAGTGGGTTGCCCTTCGGCTCGCCACCCTCCTCGACCTCGCGCTCGGCACCGGGGATCTGCGACGAGGATTCGTCGCCGATCTTGGCAATGCCGTGGGAAATGTAATTGACCACGTCCAGGCGGGTGATCTCCTGCTGGTGCAGGAAATAGACCGCATGGGAGTCCTTTTCGCCGAAAATGGCGACCAGCACGTTGGCGCCGGTGACCTCTTTACGGCCCGAGGATTGAACGTGATAGACCGCCCGTTGCAGCACACGCTGGAACCCCAGGGTGGGCTGGGTATCGCGCTCGTCGCCGTGCGGCAGTACCGGCACGGTTTCGGCGATGATCTTTTCAAGCTCGGCGGTGAGCCTTGGCAAGTCGGCCCCGCAGGCGCGAAGTGCGCCCAGGGCGGCCTGGTTTTCAGTAAGCGCGAGTAGCAGGTGCTCCACGGTCATAAACTCGTGGCGCTGTTCACGGGCCTGTTTGTAGCACTGGCCGATGGTGACTTCGAGATCCTTGCTAAACATCCGGACCCTCTCCATTTAAATGGCTGCGGCCCAACGCCGCGATGGCTACAACATGGGGGCGATCAAAGTTTTTCCATAGTGCACAACAACGGATGTTGATGGGCACGTGAATACTCGTTTACCTGAGTTACCTTCGTTTCAGCAACCTCCCTGGTAAACACCCCGCAAACGCCCTTGCCCCGAGTATGCACATGTAGCATCACCTGCACAGCCCGTTCTTGGTCTAAATTGAAAAAACTGCGTAGGACCTCCACAACAAAATCCATCGGTGTGAAGTCATCGTTCAGTAGCACGACCTGAAATAAGGGTGGCCGGGCCACCTCCGGTTTGGAGGTCTCCAGCGCCAGCCCGTGGCCATTGCCTTGTTCGTGTTCGGGTTCGTTGGCCATGTGTCATCGATAATGGAGCTTGGAAAGAAGTATAGCTCCGGCGCCCCGAGCCGCTTGTAGGCCCCCGCACCGGCATTGCCGTCTTAGGTAATGGCACAATATCGACTTTTCCAGCCCCTACCGGGCCATTTGTTGATTCCCCAATGACCGATTCCCCGCTTTTTTCTTCGACGGTCTGGCACCCGCATGTGACCGTGGCCTGTGTGGTCGCCGATGGCGACCGCTATTTGATGGTCGAAGAGAAGGTCGCCGGCCGCCTGGTCTATAACCAGCCTGCAGGCCATCTGGACCAGGGCGAGAGCCTGGCCAGCGCGGCCGTGCGCGAAACCCTGGAGGAGACCGGCTGGGACGTCGAACTCGAGCATTTCATTGGCGTCCAGCAATGGGTAAGCCCGGAACACGGCGACGATGTCGTGCGTTTCAGCTTCGCCGCCCGGGCCATCAGGCACCATCCGGAGCGCCCTCTGGACAAGGACATCGAGCGCGCGGTGTGGCTGACCCGGCAGGAAATCGCCGCGTTGGGCGACCGCTTGCGCACCACGATGGTGCTTTCCAGCATCGACGCCTGGCTATCGGGCCAGCGGCTGCCCCTGCATGCGCTGCATAGCCAACTCCCAGGCGATCCTTTCCCATGAAGGTCATGCTGGGCATTTCCGGTGGGGTCGACTCGTCCGTCGCCGCGCTGCTGCTGAAGCAGACTGGCCACGCGGTCGAGGGCCTGTTCATGCAGAATTGGGAAGAAGACGACCGCGATGGCCCCTGCACCACCGATGCCGACCGCAAGGACGCTGTGGCGGTGTGCGGTCGCCTGGGCATTCCGTTTCATGCACGCAATTTCAGCAGCCAATACTGGGATGGCGTGTTCGAGCATTTCCTGGCCGAATACCGCGCCGGGCGCACGCCCAATCCGGATGTACTGTGCAACCGCGAGATCAAGTTCAAGACATTCCTGGACGAGGCGCGCGCGCTCGGTGCAGACAAGATCGCCACCGGTCACTATGCGCGCGTCGATGAGCGCGACGGTCAGTTCCGATTGTTGCGCGCGGTCGATGCATCCAAGGACCAGACCTATTTCCTGCACGCACTGGGGCAAACCCAGCTGGCCGCCACGCTGTTCCCGATCGGCGAAATCGAAAAATCGCAGGTGCGGGTGATGGCCCAGCAGGCCTCGCTGCCGACGCATGCGAAGAAGGATTCGACCGGCATCTGTTTTATCGGCGAGCGTGATTTTCGCGAGTTTCTGAGCCAGTACATCCCTGCCCGTCCCGGCGAGATGCGCACGCCCGAGGGCGAGCTGATCGGCGAGCATCAAGGCGTGATGTATTACACGCTGGGGCAACGCAACGGCCTGGGCATCGGCGGCCGCCATGGCGCCAGCGGCGAAGCCTGGTATGTCGTGGGCAAGGATGTCGCCGCCAACGTGCTCTATGTCGCCCAAGGCGGCGAAAACCATTGGCTGCATTCGATGCGCCTGACCACCGAAGCACCCACATGGGTTGCCGGCACGGCGCCGGCCGCACATTTTCGCTGTACCGCCAAGACGCGCTATCGCCAGCAGGACCAGGCATGTACCGTGCATGTGCGCGGCGACGGGTTGCTGGTCGAATTCGACGAAGCGCAACGCGCCGTCACCCCCGGGCAATCCGTGGTGCTCTATGACGGCGAAGCCTGCCTGGGTGGCGCGGTCATTGCCTCCACCGATGCACCCTATGGCGGTTGGTCGGAAACACCTACCCTTTCTTTTGCTGATGAGTCACTCCGTGTTTGAAGCTTTTGCCATGAACGAAGAGCGCGTGCTCGCACTCGCCGGCCTTTTTCAGGCCACCACGCTGGCCCAGCAGTTGGCCAACGACGGACGCTGCGACGAAAGCGCGCTGGAGTCGAGCCTGGCGAGCGTGTTTCGCATCGATTCGCCCTCTGTCGTAGGTGTCTATGGCGGTGTCGGCGGCGTGCGCCTGGGGCTTCGCAGCCTGATCAGCCAGCTGGATGAAACCGGCCGCGATATGGCCGTCACGCGCATGGCCGTCACCGTCATGCGCCTGGAACGCAGCCTGTCGCGCAACAGTGCGCTGTTGTCGAAGCTGCAGCAGGGCATCGTACAGGCACAACGCCAGGTCGAACACTTCGGCCAGGGTTCGCCGCAAGTATTCGGACGGCTGGCCGAGGTCTACAGCTCCACGCTGTCGACACTCAAGCCGCGCGTCATGGTAACCGGCAACCCGCAACAGCTGCAGCAAGCCAATGTGGTCGAAAGGGTGCGCACCAGCCTGCTCGCGGCCATGCGTTCGGCGGTGTTGTGGCGGCAGGTCGGCGGGCGGCAGTGGCAGCTGGTGGTGCATCGACGCCAGTGCAGCATGTTGGCGCGCGGGCTGTTGACCGGGGCTACGCTCGATAACGGCCGTTGATCCGCCTTGAGGGATCTCGAAAAACCTTCCTGCTCGTCATCCCCGCGCAGGCCGGGACCCATTTCTCTGTCCCCGCCCATCAGACAGCACGCGGCAAGCATCTCCGCTGAGGGGTAGCTTCCGGTCTTCGACGGAATGACGAATTAGGAGAGGCTATTGGAAGCCCTTTGCAATCGCACTTATGGCGTTGCATCGATCAGCTTCAGCCCTGGCCGTTGCCTTGCAAGCTTACGCAGCAATTCGGCAAACGATTGCAAGTCGCTGTGCCAGGGCGATGCCTCGCGCCAATAAAGCGCAATTTCGCGCCCCTGGGCTGGATTTTTGATCTTCGCCAAGACCACGTTCGGCATCGATGCCAGGCGCTCATGCGCCAACGCCGGTACCAGTGCATAGCCACCACGCAGCCCAACCAGCGCGGCAAGGCTTTCCAGGCTTACATCCTGCACATGCCCGCTACCGTTGACGCCGGGCAAGCCATCGGCATGACTTTCACTCATCAGCGTGGCATCGCCGGCATCCAGTTGATCGAGGTCGATGCTGCGCTTGCCTGCCAACGGGTGGTCGTCACGGAACATCAGCTCCCAAGGCTCGAAGAACAGCGGACGCATCGCGATACCGCTGGGCACCGTAGCCGGAGGCGCCAGCACGGCGTCGAGTTCCCCTTCATGCAGCCGACGCAGCAAGCCGCGCGGCTTGCCCTCGGAAAGGCTCAGCCGAGCCCCAGGAAAATGCTGCGGGAAAGGTGCAATCAAATGCGGCAGCAGATAAGGCCCCAGCGTCGCCAGGACGCCCAGGCGCAACTCGCCGCCAAACGCCACCTCACCCGCCTTCGCCGCCTGCTGCAAATGCTCCGCAGCCACCAGCAGAACATCGATCTGCTCCAGCAGCCGATGCCCGTTGGCCGTCGGCACCACGCGCCGCCCACCACGCTCGAACAAGGGCGTGCCCAACGCCTGCTCCACTTTCTGCACCTGATGCGACAGCCCCGACGGACTGATATGCATGGCACGCGCGGCACTGTTGAAACTGCCATGGCGATGCACAGCCTGAACCAGGGTGAGGTCGCGCAGCGAAACGACGGCGAGATGAGAGGAGATCATGGTGCGGAGGATATAGCAGGAGCGGAGATTAGGAGTGAGTGGAGAGGAGTGAGGAGTGAGAGTGGCAGCTTTTGACCGCGACGAAAAACCCAGGCATAGCCGAACTTTTTTGCGGTGAGAACAGAGAGAAGCACCCCTCTCTCACTCCTCACTCCTCTCCACTCACTCCTGCTCTTGGGCCGTCCACGGGTAGAGCTTAGAAGTGAGTGAAGAAGAGTGAGGAGTAAGAGTGGCAGCTTTTGACCGCGACAAAAAATCCCATGCGTAGCCAAGCCTGTTTGCGATGAGAGCAGAGCGAAACGCCCCTCTCTCACTCCTCACTCCTCTCCACTCACTCCTGCTCTTGGGCCGTCCAGGAGGAGCGCTTAGTAGTGAGTGAAGAGAAGTGAGGAGTAAGAGCGGCAGCTTTTGATCGCGACAAAAATCCCAGGCGTAGCCGAGCTTCTTGCGGTGAGAACAGAGCGAAGCGCTCTTCTCTCACTCCTCACTCCTCTCCACTCACTCCTGCTTTATGAGGGCCACAACAAAAAAGCCCGGCCAAAGCCGGGCTTCTGCGATCAAAGTAAGAAGCAAAGCGCTACCCACTCACTCCTCACTCCTCTCCACTCGCTCCTGCTCTTACCGCTCCTGCTCTCAGGCCGTGACCGTATCGGCTACCTGCTTGAAATCCTCGATCTGATCGAAGTTCATGTACTGGTAGATCTTGTCGCCATTGGCGTTGATCACACCGATGTCGGCCATGTACTCCTGCTTGGTCGGGATGCGGCCCAGACGCGAGCAGATCGCGGCCAGTTCGGCCGAGCCCAAGTACACATTGGAGTTCTTGCCCAGGCGGTTGGGGAAGTTACGCGTCGAGGTGGAGAACACGGTGGCACCTTCGCGCACCTGTGCCTGGTTGCCCATGCACAGCGAGCAACCGGGCATTTCCATGCGTGCGCCAGCGGTGCCGAGCACGCCGTAATGGCCTTCCTCGGTCAACTGCTTCTGATCCATCTTGGTCGGCGGTGCGACCCACAGCTTGGTCGGGATATCACGCTTGCCTTCCAGCAGCTTCGACGCCGCGCGGAAATGACCGATATTGGTCATGCATGAACCGATGAAGACTTCATCGATCGAAGCACCGGCCACGTCGGACAGTGTCTTGACGTCATCCGGGTCGTTCGGGCATGCCACGATCGGCTCGTGCACGTCAGCCAGGTCGATCTCGATGACGGCCGCGTATTCGGCGTCGGCATCGCGCTCGAGCAGCTGCGGATTGGCCAGCCATGCCTCCATCGCCTTGATGCGGCGGTGCAGGCTGCGGGCGTCCTGGTAGCCCTGGGCGATCATGTACTTGAGCAAGGTGATGTTCGAGTTGAGGTACTCGATGATCGGTTCCTTGTTCAGATGCACGGTGCAACCGGCAGCCGAACGCTCTGCCGAGGCATCGGACAGCTCGAACGCCTGCTCCACCTTCAGGTTCGGCAGGCCTTCGATTTCCAGGATGCGACCCGAGAAGATGTTCTTCTTGCCCTGCTTGGCAACGGTGAGCAGGTCCTGCTTGATCGCGTAGAGCGGGATGGCATTGACCAGGTCACGCAGCGTGACGCCCGGCTGCAGTTCGCCCTTGAAGCGCACCAGCACCGACTCGGGCATGTCCAGCGGCATCACGCCCGTGGCGGCCGCGAACGCGACCAGGCCGGAGCCGGCCGGGAAGGAAATGCCGATCGGGAAACGGGTGTGGCTGTCGCCGCCGGTGCCGACGGTGTCGGGCAGCAGCATGCGGTTCAACCAGGAGTGAATCACGCCATCGCCCGGACGCAGGCTGATACCGCCGCGGGTGGAGATAAAGGCCGGCAGCTCGTGGTGGGTCTTGACGTCGACCGGCTTGGGATAGGCCGCGGTGTGGCAGAACGACTGCATGACCAGATCGGCAGAGAAACCCAGGCAGGCCAGGTCCTTCAGCTCGTCGCGGGTCATCGGGCCGGTGGTGTCCTGCGAACCGACCGAGGTCATCTTCGGCTCGCAATAGGTACCCGGGCGCACGCCCTCGCCTTCCGGCAAACCGCAGGCGCGGCCGACCATCTTCTGTGCAAGGGTGTAGCCCTTGCCGGTATCGGCCGGGTTTTGCGGCAGGCGGAACAGATCCGAGGCCGGCAGGCCCAATGCTTCGCGCGCCTTGGCGGTGAGACCGCGGCCGATGATCAAGGGGATACGGCCACCGGCACGCACTTCGTCGAACAGCACGTCGGACTTGACCTGGAACTCGGCGATCACTTCGCCGTTCTTCAGTGCCTTGCCTTCATAGGGACGCAGCTCGACCACGTCGCCCATCTCCATCCCGGAAACGTCGAGCTCGATCGGCAGCGCACCGGCGTCCTCCATCGTGTTGTAGAAGATCGGCGCGATCTTGGAGCCGAGGCAGACACCGCCGAAGCGCTTGTTCGGGATGAACGGGATGTCCTCGCCAGTCCACCACAGCACCGAGTTGGTCGCCGACTTGCGGCTCGAACCGGTACCGACGACGTCGCCGACGTAAGCCACCAAGTGGCCCTTGTTCTTGAGATCGAGGATCTGCTGGATCGGGCCACGCTTGCCGTCTTCTTCCGGCTGGAACGGTGCACCGTCACGCTTGTTTTTCAGCATTGCCAGCGCGTGCATCGGGATATCCGGGCGCGTGGTGGCATCGGGTGCCGGCGACAGGTCGTCGGTGTTGGTTTCGCCCGGTACCTTGAACACGGTGATGGTCATGCTTTCGGGCACGGCCGGACGGCTGGTGAACCACTCGGCATCGGCCCAGCTCTGCATGACGGCCTTGGCATTGGCGTTGCCCTTGTCGGCCTTGTCCTTGACGTCGTGGAAGGCGTCGAACATCAGCAGGGTTTTCTTCAATGCCTCGGCGGCAATCGCGCCGACCTGCGCGTCATCGAGCAGTTCGATCAGCGGATGGATGTTGTAGCCGCCAAGCATGGTGCCCAGCAGCTCGGTCGCCTTCTCGCGGCTGATCAGCGCGCATTGCTCAGTGCCGAACGCCACAGCAGCCAGGTACGACGCCTTGACCTTGGCGGCATCGTCCACGCCCGCGGGCACACGGTTGGCGATCAGGTCGACCAGGAAGGCCTCTTCGCCAACCGGCGGGTTCTTCAGCAGCTCGATCAGTTCGGCGGTCTGCTGGGCCGACAGCGGCAGCGCGGGAATACCCAGTGCGGCACGTTCGGCGACATGTTGGCGATAGGCGTTGAGCATGTTGTCCAGGTCCATAAAGTTGCGATTGGCGTAGCCTCGGGTACGCCGCGCGAATGGGCGTGGCGATGCGGAGGCCGGCTGGGACGGCAGGGAAAGCGTGTTGCCATGCCGTTTTTGGAGGGCTTGCAGCCGCCTATTTTGCCAGCCGGGCCCCGGTTGCCGCAACGCAAGACGATGCTTCCGGCTGCGTTCGAAATCTTGCAATCGCATGGATGCCATCCGTCGCTTGCACGTAACCTCAATTGCCCCAAACTGAGCGGGTGCCGGAGGCCACGAGGGCGGTTTTTACAATCCCGCTCACGTCCGTTGTTCTAGGATTGTGCAGTTCGCACCCCGTGCGCCCCTGAAGATTTCGCACCAGGCCGCTTTGCAAAGGAGTAACGCCCCATGCTGGATTCATTCGCCACCCGCGACACGCTCAATGTCAACGGCAGCTCATATCAGATCGCCAGCCTGACCAAACTCGGTCAACGTTTCGACCTCAAGCACCTCCCCTACTCGCTCAAGATCCTGCTGGAAAACCTGTTGCGCCACGAAGATGGCGTCAACGTCACATCGAAGGAAATCGAGGCCATCGCCAACTGGGATGCCAAGGCCGAGCCCGATACCGAAATCGCCTTCATGCCCGCCCGCGTGGTGCTGCAGGATTTCACCGGCGTACCTTGCGTGGTTGACCTTGCCGCCATGCGCGATGCGGTGGTCAAACTTGGCGGCGACGCCACCCAGATCAATCCGCTCGCCCCCGCCGAGCTGGTGATCGACCACTCCGTGCAGGTCGATGCCTTCGGTTCCGAATCGGCGCTGGAGAAAAACGTCGAGATCGAATTCGAGCGCAATCAGGAACGCTACTCATTCCTGCGCTGGGGCCAGAAGGCCTTCAACAATTTCAAGGTCGTGCCACCGCGCACCGGCATCGTGCACCAGGTGAACCTGGAGCATCTGGCCCGTGTGGTGTTCACCGCGGACAAGGACGGCGAAAGCTGGGCCTATCCCGATACGGTATTCGGCACCGACAGCCACACCACCATGATCAACGGCATCGGCGTGCTTGGTTGGGGCGTCGGCGGCATCGAGGCGGAGGCGGCCATGCTTGGCCAGCCATCATCGATGCTGATCCCGCAAGTGGTCGGCTTCAAGCTCACCGGCAAGCTCAGCGAAGGCGTCACCGCCACCGACCTGGTGCTGACCGTGACGCAGATGCTGCGCAAGCTCGGCGTGGTCGGCAAGTTCGTCGAGTTCTTCGGCGACGGCCTCAAGCACCTGCCGCTGGCCGATCGCGCCACGATCGCCAACATGGCACCGGAATATGGCGCGACCTGCGGCATCTTCCCGGTCGATCAGGAAGCGCTGAACTATATGCGCCTGTCCGGTCGCACCGAGGCGCACATCACGCTGGTCGAAAGCTATGCCAAGGCGCAGGGCCTGTGGCACGACGAAAACGCACACGAGCCGCGCTTCACCACCACGCTGGAACTCAACCTGGCCGAAGTGAAGCCGTCGCTCGCCGGCCCCAAGCGCCCGCAGGACCGCGTACTGCTCGAAGGCGTGAAGCAGAGTTTCCACGATGCCGTGGGCCCGCTCACCGCCAGCCGCAAGCCGCGCAACGGCGATGCCTCGCGCTACGCCGGTGAAGGCGGTTCCAGTGCGATCGGCAACGAAGCCAACGCCATCGGCGAAGGTTCCGTCGCGGTCACGCGCAACAACCAGAGCTTCGATCTGAAGGACGGCTCGGTGGTGATCGCCGCGATCACCTCATGCACCAACACGTCCAACCCGGCGGTGATGCTGGGAGCCGGCCTACTGGCCAAGAAGGCTGCCGCCAAGGGGCTGACCGCCAAGCCATGGGTCAAGACCTCGATCGGCCCGGGCTCGCTGGTGGTCACGGACTACCTCGAAAAAACCGGCCTGCTGAAAGAGCTGGAGAAGATCGGCTTCTACATCGTCGGTTATGGCTGCACCACCTGCATCGGCAACTCCGGCCCGCTGCCGGCGGAGATCAGCCAGGGCATCGGCGAAGGCGACCTGGCCGTGGCCTCGGTGCTCTCGGGCAATCGCAACTTCGAAGGCCGCGTGCATCCGGAGGTGAAGATGAACTATCTCGCTTCGCCGCCGCTGGTCGTTGCCTATGCGCTGGCCGGCACGTTGGACATCGACCTGACCAAGGACCCGCTGGGTACCGGCAGCGATGGCAAGCCGGTTTATCTCAAGGACATCTGGCCGTCGAACAAGGAAATTTCCGACACCATCGCCGGTGCGATCAACCCGCAGATGTTCGAAAAGAACTATGCCGATGTGTTCAAGGGCGATACGCGCTGGAACCACATCGCTTCGCCGGACGGCTCGGTCTACCAGTGGGACGACTCGACCTACATCAAGAACCCGCCCTACTTCGACGGCATGAGCAAGGAGCCGGGCACGATCGATGACATCCACGGCGCGCGCGTACTCGGCGTGTTCGGCGATTCGATCACCACCGACCACATCTCGCCGGCCGGCTCGATCAAGAAGGACAGCCCGGCAGGCCGCTTCCTGATCTCCAAGGGCGTGGAGCCGAAGGACTTCAACTCCTACGGCTCGCGTCGCGGCAACGATGACGTCATGGTGCGTGGCACCTTCGCCAATATCCGCATCAAGAACCTGATGCTCGATGGTGTCGAAGGCGGCTACACGCGTTACGTGCCCAATGGCGAACAGATGGCCATTTACGACGCGGCCATGAAATACAAGGCCGACAAGACGCCACTGGTGGTCCTGGCCGGCAAGGAATACGGCACCGGCTCGTCGCGCGACTGGGCCGCCAAGGGTACGTTGCTCCTGGGCGTGAAGGCCGTGATTGCTGAAAGCTTCGAGCGTATCCATCGTTCCAACCTGGTCGGCATGGGCGTGCTGCCCTGCCAGTTCCAGGACGGCGAGAACGCGCAGACGCTCGGCCTGACCGGCAAGGAAACCTTCGACATCGTCGGCCTGGAAGGCGGCGAATCGAAGACCGCCAAGGTCACCGCCACTGCCGACGACGGCAGCACCAAGCACTTCACCGTCAAGGTGCTGCTGCTGACGCCGAAGGAACGCGAATTCTTCCGCCATGGCGGGATTCTGCAGTACGTGTTGCGGCAGCTGGCGAACAAGAAGGCTGCCTGAGTCAAAGCGCAGTTCAACGAAAAAACGCCGCCCAAGGGCGGCGTTTTTTTGCTCGTCATTCCGGCGCAGGCCGGAATGACGAGCGGGAGAGGACCTGGTGCTATTTCGACCATGTGGCCGTAAAACAAACCCACGCCTTCCCTTCCCGCCGCCAACCGCTCTCAACCTGGTAAACCCCCATCTGCGCGGGCAACAGCTTGCCGCCGCTGGTCAGCGTGACCGAGAACTTTGCGACATAGCGGTCGCCGCGCTGCTCGACGTCGATCGGTCCGATCAGGGCATGGATCGTCTCGCCGCGAAATTTCGCGGCCCGCAGCAGGCCGGTCAGCTCGCGCTTGTCCGTCTGCCCGCCGTTGCCATCGAAATCGTCGCTGAGCACGCCCGCCAGTGCACCGGCGTCGGCCTGTTCGGCGGCCTGGCTGGCTGTGGCGATTGCCTGCCGGATGCGCTCTTCGTCCGGCGTGCGATGGCAGCCGGCCAGCGCAAGCAACGCCAGCGAAAACAAGACGGTGCGAAAGCGTTTGGGCATGCTCTATCCTCGTTGCAGCGCGGCTTGCTGCATACGCAAGCGTATGCTCCAATGCCGCCGCCGTATACCGCTACTGCACGATGCTGACCATCGGCGGATCGAAACTGGGAGCTTGGGATTAAACATGAGCAATGAGCGTCCGTGGCTGAAGCATTATCCGGATGGTGTACCCGCAGAAATCGACATCAACCAGTACCCATCGGTTGTTGCCGTGCTGGAAGAGGCCTTCGAACGGTTTCGCGAGCGCCCGGCATTCGCCAGTTTCGGCAAGAAGCTCAGCTACGGCCAGATCGATGCGATGAGCAAGCAGTTCGCCGGTTATCTCACCGGTGAACTGAAGCTGGTCAAGGGCGATCGCGTCGCGATCATGATGCCCAACGTCCTGCAGTACCCGATCGCCCTGTTCGGCGCGTTGCGTGCCGGCATGATCGTGGTCAATACCAACCCGATGTACACCGCACGCGAGCTGAAGCACCAGCTTGAAGACTCCGGCGCGAAAGCCATCGTGGTGCTGGACAACTTCGCCGCCACCGTGCAGCAAGTGGTTGCCGAGACCCACGTCAAGCACATCGTCACGACCGGCATCGGCGACCTGCTGGGCCCGAAGGGCATCCTGGTCAACTTTGTCGTCAAGAACATCAAGAAGCTGGTGCCGGCCTTCAGCCTGCCCACGGCGGTACGCTTCAAGGACGCGCTGTCGCGCGGCGCGAAACATGCGGTGACCACGCCGAGTATCAGCCACGACGATATCGCCTTCCTGCAATACACTGGCGGCACCACCGGTGTGGCCAAGGGCGCGATGCTCACCCACGGCAATATGGTCGCCAACATGTTGCAGGCCGGCTCGTGGATCGGCTCCAACCTGCGCCCGGGCCAGGAAGTGGTGATCACGGCTCTGCCGCTGTATCACATCTTCTCGCTGACCGCGAACGGCCTGGTCTTCATGCGCCTGGGGGGCCTGAGCTGGCTGATTACCAACCCGCGCGACATGCCAGGTTTCGTCAAGGAATTGAAAGCCTCGGGCTTTACGGCGTTGACCGGCGTCAACACGCTGTTCAATGGCCTGCTCAACACGCCAGGCTTTGCCGAGCTCGATTTTTCGCGCCTGCACTTGAGCCTTGGCGGCGGCATGGCCGTGCAGCGTGCGGTCGCCGAACGCTGGAAAAAAGTCACCGGTTGTACCCTGGTCGAGGCTTACGGCCTGACCGAAACCTCGCCGGCAGCATGCATCAACCCGCTCGACCTGAAGGAATACAACGGCTCCATCGGCCTGCCGGTGTCCTCCACCGACGCCGCGATCTGGTCCGAAGACAACCAGCCGCTTGGGGTCGGTGAAGTGGGCGAGCTGATGATTCACGGCCCACAGGTGATGAAGGGTTACTGGCAACGCCCCGACGAAACCATCAAGGTGCTCGGCAGCGATGGCTGGCTGCACACTGGCGACATCGCCAAGATGGACGAGAACGGCTACTTCTATATCGTCGATCGCAAGAAGGACATGATCCTGGTGTCCGGCTTCAATGTGTATCCGAACGAAGTCGAAGATGCCGTCATGCAGCACCCGGGCGTCGCCGAAGTCGCCGCCATCGGCATGCCTGACGAGCATTCCGGCGAAGTGGTGAAGATCTTCGTGGTCCGCAAGGACCCGAACCTCACCGTCGAGGAGCTCAAGCAGTTCTGCAAGGAGAACCTCACCGGCTACAAGCGTCCCAAGGTGATCGAGTTCCGCGATGCGCTGCCCAAGAGCAATGTGGGGAAGATCTTGCGGCGCGAGTTGCGCGACGAGAAAAAGCCGGCGACGGCTTGAACGCGTAAATCCGCGCGCTGCAAGTCTGCGCCTGCGGCGCTATAAATGGTCAATAGGAAAAGCAAAGAGCCCGCACAATGGCGGGCTCTTCTTATTTGCTATTTACAGAGAGCGTAGTGAGCGACTTTACGCTCTCACTCGTCCTTCCACATCTCCAGAATATCCGCATAGCCGCCCAGCAGATTCCATAGCGGTACCTGCTTGTCTTCCGGTATGTGCGTGTAGGCAAAGCCGATATGCCGGCTCGATACGCGCGCAACGATGGCTTCCAGGTGGATATGCAGGTCGTGACCGAAAATCATGTCCAGCACCCAGCTTTGACCGGCTTCGCCTTTCCAGCCGAGGGGGCGGCGCAACAGCACGCCGGTGGCGGAGATGTCCACCAGATCGGTCGGCTGCGATTGATCGCCGCGGCTCATCAACACCGTGGTCTCGATGCGCATACGCGCCGGCCTCAGCTGCTCCGGATCGCTTCCTTTGCTGGTTTGGTCGTCTTTCGTCACGCGCGTTCTCCCCGCCGCCTGCTCGCCGGTTCGTCCGAAGGCACCCCGCCGCTCGAACCCCGTTACTTTGGCAGCCACTTGAGCACTGCAAAGCAAGCCGTATGCCATGTCACCTATTTGTATCATTTCGAGCCGGTTTTAGGCGTCCGCAAATGGGACTTTATCGCCGCGATCACCCGAATATGTGCGGTTAACCGCTATCGCGACCATGCGTGGGCAATTTGTCGCAAAGCGTCATGACCGAACCGTGCCATGCGCCGACACGCTAGGTCACATGCTGCCCCACAACCGAATGAATACCGCGCCCAACCGGATAACCGCAGCCACCTTGCTGCTGAATATCCATTTCCAGATCCCAATGGTCATACTGGACTTGTCGTCTCACTGCCATTACTCTGTCAGCCACGCAAGGGTTCTTAGGTTGCCGTACAAGCCGGTCCAAACCGGTTGCCACGGCTCAAGCCCCATGCACTCAGCAGACCGCCAAACCATCAGTGACGCCAGGCTCGTCACCTCATGGCTTGCGTCGTCGTACCGGTTGTAGGCCGAACGATGGCGCCGTGGTGGTCGCTCAGCACGGCCCGCCTGACCGAAATCGCCACGGAGCGGTTTCATCAAGCGAGATGCCGGGGTGACGATGGCGCGCGTGGCGCCGTAGCTGAACGCCAACGATTATTTAGCTTCAGGGTCATCGGGTCGCCGCCTGACAATCGGCATCCTGACGGGGACATTCGTTAAGCGCACGCCGGGAATGTCCGGCCGGACAGAACGGTTCCTAATGTGTTGAAAGCATTACCTGCCGCCCAAACGCGGCCCAACGACATGTATTGATGAGCACCGAGCCCGAAGCGGTTACAGCACCGCAGGACGCCTTCGCGTCGGTACCGCAACAACAGGAAATGCCGCTGGCCATTGTGCGCGGCGAGCCGATGTTGCAGATGCCGCAGGATCTGTACATTCCGCCGGATGCGCTCGAAGTCATCCTGGAGGCGTTCGAGGGCCCGCTGGACCTGCTGCTTTATCTGATCCGCCGGCAA
>Ga0105240_10006763_pt1 | contig 16781 bp, 12 predicted proteins | sample KBSC54metaG_FD_80426 | JGI IMG/M metagenome (GOLD analysis project Ga0105240, IMG submission 80426) | Corn rhizosphere microbial communities from Kellogg Biological Station, Michigan, USA - KBS C5-4 metaG | ecosystem: Host-associated > Plants > Roots > Rhizosphere > Soil | place: Michigan, USA...
ACCAAGAATCTGGGAGCAATTGGCGACGCCGGGGCTTTGGTTACCAACGACTTCGAATTGGCGGAGCGCGCACGAGTGATACGCAATTATGGGCAGAGCGAGCGGTATCATCATCCGGAGCTCGGTCTCAATAGCCGCCTTGACGAATTACATGCAGCCATGCTGACCGAGCGTCTGAAGTGGCTTGATAGCTTTACCGTACGCCGTCGGGAGGTCGCAGAGGCATACCATGCCAACGTCAAGAATCCAGCCATCACGATGCTTGCGTTGCCGTTGCAGAGCAAAAGTCACGTGTATCACTTATTCGTTGTGAGATGTGAGGAACGTGATCGTTTGAGTAAATATTTGACGGCTGCCGGCGTCGCCAACCTTGCACACTATCCGATACCCGCACATCAGCAGCGGCCATGTGCAGAAGTCCGGGTTGACCCCAATGGATTACCGGCGGTTGAGGCGCATGCAAAGACATGTCTTTCGATCCCGTGCCATCCACAGATGACCGATGACGATGTTGCGAAAGTGGTTGAGGTTGTAAATGCATTCAAGTAGCACGACGGAACATTATGTCACCCTGTTTGATAGTAACTATCTTCCGATGGGCGTGTGCTTGCATAGTTCTTTGATGGAGCATGCTCACTCTTTTCATTTGTGGATTGTTTGCATGGACGAGCTGGCAGAGACGCAATTACGCCAACTCGACTTACCTCATGTCTCTCTGTTGCCGCTTCGTGAAGTGGAAACGGAGGCGCTTCTTGCAATCAAGCAGGGGCGTTCCAGAGGAGAATATTGCTGGACTCTGACGCCGTTTACGCCGCAGTTTGTATTTGACCGCGATATTACGGTAGAACGCGTCACATATTTAGATGCGGACCTGTTTTTCTTTGGTTCTCCAGAGATTCTTTTGCAGGAACTGGAGGACGGTGGAAAAGATGTTTTGATCACACCCCATGCATATGCGCCGGAATATGATCACTCGCGGACGGCAGGAATTTATTGCGTACAATTCGTAACGTTCTTGCGTAACGAGGGTGGATTGAAGGTATTGAAGTGGTGGCAGGAGCGTTGCCTTGAATGGTGCTTTGCCAGACTGGAGGATGGCAAATGCGGCGATCAAATGTACTTGGATGATTGGCCTTCTCGTTTTTCGGGAGAAGTGCATGTTTTGAAGCAAGTGGAAAAAACCTTGGGGCCATGGAATGTGAGGCACTTCCTGAAGGCCTTTCCAGATTTGCAACCAGTCTTTTATCATTTTCATTCTTTAAGAATTGTTGCCGTAGACGCTTTGCATTTATGTTCCAATTACCGTCTGGGTAAAGGACGGCACTACTACGACCGTTATGTTATTGCTATTCAGTCGACGTTTCGCCTGCTGCGTCAAAATGGCATGCCAATACCAGTTTTAGCTCCGACAAAACAAAGAACAGATATCTTGCGCAAGTTCAAGAGATGGCTGTTTCAGCATGTTATTTATCAGCGACTTCCTGCTCAGAAATGAGCGGCTCGTCAAGCATCGTCCCCTCTTGAAGGAGCGCTCCCCCGAAATCATTCCCGTGATTTTCTCCGTTCATTGTAGGAAATGTGCGTGTGGCAATTTTGCAACGCCCGGTGGGATAGGCTGGTGTTGTACACTCTCGGCTATAAAACTGGTGCCAGTGAATGCGAAAAAGTATTATTGAATTATCAAGATTTTACAAGCAGTGCATCGTTGTCGGAGCCGATATCCTTATGTCGGTCGTGGCAACGTGGAGTGCTTTTTCCTTGCGTCTTGACATATTGCATTGGCCGCAAGGCTATCAATGGCATGTCTATCAGATGGCACCGCTAATTGCAGTACCGATTTTTATCCGGTTAGGATTGTACCGAGCGGTATTTCGCTATACCGGCTTGTCTGCAATGATTGCAATTGCCAAGGCGGTGGCAATTTATGGACTCACTCTGTTTACTCTGCTTTTCTGGTTGGCATTACCTGATGTGCCTCGGTCAGTCGGACTGCTGCAGCCACTCTTGCTCCTGATCATGGTCGGAAGTAGCAGAGCATTTGCACGGTTTTGGTTGAATCATATAGTAGCGAATCAACGTGACCGGAAGGATTCCAGGCTATTGATTTATGGCGCGGGAGGGGCCGGGGCGCAAATTGCGAGCGCTTTGACACAACGACATCAATCAATATTGATTGGTTTTCTCGACGATGATAGTCAGTTGCATGGGAAGACGATTAACGGCCAACGGGTTTATAAGCCGGATGACATCGAAGATCTGGTATCCCGATACGGTGTTACGGATGTCTTGCTTGCATTGCCGAGTGTCACGCGTAGCCGTCGTAATGAAATTTTGGCCGCTCTGCGAAAATATCAGGTGCATGTACGATCGCTACCGGATCTGACAGATCTGGCACATGGAACCGTGACCGTGTCTGATATCCGTGAGTTGGATATACTTGATTTGCTAGGGCGCGATCCCGTACCTCCGAATCTTGAGTTGATTGGGCGTCACATAAGCGGAAAAACAGTCTTGGTTACCGGAGCAGGAGGCAGTATTGGCGGTGAGCTGTGCCGGCAGATCATGGTGGCAAAGCCAACGAGATTGCTGCTTCTTGATCATAACGAATTCAGCTTGTATACAATCCATCGAGAGCTTGAGACCAAGCTGGAAGAGACTCAGCAAAGGATAGAGCTTGTGCCGTTGCTCGGCAGTGTGCGTGACTATCGCCGCCTCAGTGAGATCTGCAAAACTTGGAAACCTCATACTGTCTATCACGCAGCAGCATACAAGCATGTCCCTCTCGTCGAGCATAATCCAGTAGAGGGGATCCGTAATAACGTTCTTGGTACCTATAATTTAGCTCGTGCTGCCACCGAAAATGGGGTCAGTGATTTTGTGCTGATTAGTACAGACAAGGCCGTACGACCGACAAATGTCATGGGCGCGACGAAGCGTCTCGCGGAAATGATTTTGCAAGCATTGTCCATCAATGACTATCCCGTATTTGATGTCGATGCTTCTGTTAGCCCAGTAGTTAGCAACAAAACGCGTTTTTCCATGGTGAGATTCGGCAATGTACTTGGGTCATCCGGCTCGGTTATTCCGTTGTTTCGTCAACAGATCAAGGATGGTGGTCCAATAACCGTTACTGATGTCAATGTGACGCGCTACTTCATGACAATTCCAGAAGCGGCTCAATTGGTTGTCCAAGCGGCGGCAATGGCTGATGGCGGCGACGTGTTTGTACTTGATATGGGGGATTCGGTAAAAATCATCGATCTAGCGCGGCGGATGATTCGTTTGTCCGGGCTCACGATAAGAGATGATGACAATCCCTATGGGGACATCGAGATCAAGGTAACGGGCTTACGCCCCGGAGAAAAACTTTATGAAGAGCTCCTGATCGGTGATCATCCCCAGCCAACCATGCATGTACGAATCATGAAAGCGCATGAAGATTTTCTCGCTTGGAATGTGTTGACAAAAGAACTGCAAATATTGTTCAACGCTGCCGATAACAACGATATCGATACAATTTCTCGGATGTTGGCCAAACTAGTCTCAGGATATACCCCAGTCAATGACGTTGTTGATCTGGTCTATCTAGCAGAAGGTGTAGAAGGTTCGCAGTAAGTTGTCGTTTGTAGGTTTGGTACTCATTCCTTATTTTTAATATTTTCTGAGCAGATGCATTTACTGTTTTTTATTTTTAACGCTTGGGACATGAGCAGGAGATGCTTGGATTTTTTCTTCAGCGACGTCAGATTGAGGCAGGATTTTTTGTTGGATGGCGCGTTGCATCAAGCGTCAACGTTAAGTCGGGAAACGAGATGCGCCTGAGTAAGCGATTTTTTGATATTGCATTAGCATTACCTGTTCTGCTGCTGCTGGCATTGCCTGTTGCATTTGTCGCTCTTGCAGTGCGTTTTACTTCGCCGGGGCCGATATTGTATTGGTCGGACCGGGTCGGGAAGGGGAATCGTATTTTTCGCATGCCAAAGTTCCGTACGATGTGGATCGGGACACCCGCGGTGGCGACGCATTTACTCACTAATCCGGGTTCACATCTCACACCTATCGGCTCGTTTCTGCGTAAATCGAGTTTGGACGAATTGCCGCAGATATGGAGCATCGTGCGAGGCGATATGAGTTTTGTCGGGCCGAGACCCGCGTTATATAACCAAGACGATTTGATCGCGCTTCGTACGCAATGCGGCGTGCACGTTTTGGTGCCGGGACTGACTGGCTGGGCTCAGGTTAACGGACGGGATGATATTCCAATTCCACGCAAGGTTATGCTTGACGGCGAATATATGGCTCAACAGTCCTGCTGGCTTGATTGCAAGATATTGTGGATGACTTTTTTGAAAGTCATCAAGCGCGATGGCGTTACCCACTGATAGGTAGCGATTGAACTCGGGATAGGGGAGAATCGAGAAATTCCTCTCCCCCTTCCTGTTTGGGCTTGCAGTTGTACCGTTAGAAGCGAATGCTGTTTAAAAAATCTCTGCTGGGGAGATTCCAAGTACGGCCGTAACGCCATTGCGCGTTTTATGTCTGCGCTTGGCTACGCTTTTCTTGCGATATCGTTTAAAAAAGATAGATACGCAGGAATGAACAGTTTTCGAGAAAACATTTCGGCGGTTATGGTGGCCTGTCGTTTGATATTGGAAACGTTATATTCTTCCGTAGTAACGACTTGAATCAAATCGGCATAAGTCGAGAGAGCGTTATTCTTCACCAGATAGCCGTTCTGTCCATCCAACACGAGACTGCGGATTCCCTCGATATCGTTCGCGATGACAACGCAGCCGCATGCCATCGCCTCCAGCACAGCATAGGACAAGCCCTCATGCAAGCTTGGCATAATTAAAATATCGGAATTCGACAGGATTTCCGGAATATTGCTCACAAATCCCAAGCAGATCACGTTGTCCGGGACTCGTGGCAAGAATCGCGATACGTCAGCGGGAGTTGCCCCGCAAAGGACCAGTTTATATTTTGGGTCTTTAAGGTAGTTCGCCCAAACATGAAGCGCCCGTTCGAAACCCTTGCGTCGCTCCGGACGTCCTACAAAAGCTACGACAACATCATCCTCTGAAATGCGATTTTCCGTTCGCCAGATGGAGTCCTTGTAGCGCTCTCTGTTGTAAGTATCGATATCCAGCCCGCATGCAGATCCATTGAGGATTGTTGCGGGTTGAATCTGATCGCTCACGTGCTTAAGCAGTTTGACCATGTCAGATGATACGGTCAGAATTCTGGTCGCCAGAAAACAGTTGAGTCGCTCGAAAAAACGCAAGATCCAGCGCATTACTCCAGCATATCCAACATACGGGACGCCGTGATTGAAATAGACTCTCACCTTTACTCTCATCAACCATGCTGCGAGCAATGGGAGCGGAGATGATTTCGTGTTGTGGCTGATAAGGACATCTGGTTTGCGTGCTTTGATCAGCATGCAAATTTGAAAGAACGCGAACGGCAAGAAAAACAAATTACGGATGGAAAGGTCATACGCGATTTCCACCTCACTAAGCTTGGATTTTCTAGTTGATGTAATGAGTTCTGAAGTATATCCATGGCTACGCTCTCCCTCAATCAGAGGGTCGATGAACAGCGCAGCCATTCTTCCGTTAGGGTGAAAGTGAAGTATCTTCATAGCGGTTGTAATCAGTGAAACGGAATAACAGCAACAATGGCGCCATATAAAACAGGGCCTCAAAATTGGTTCGCCACCTAGACGCGGAACCTGGATTCAGGAGTCCGAAAGGTGCATGAAGAATCATGATCGATATGATTGCTGGCACCAAGCACCACCAATAAATTCGCAAAAATAAAGTCGTTCCTATAAATTCTTGTTTGCTTGCGTATCTGTATATGAAAATTGGGGACAGTAGAATAAGTACCCCTTCCAGAAAGAACGGAAGGAATTCAGGTCGAGTGAGTAACTCGGATGGCAAAGGCCCTACGATGCCTACAATAAATCCCAGCAGGACAATTTTTCTAAAATGGTCAAATCCCGAGTCGGAATTCGGCACCATATCAAATAGCACGAATCTGCTCGAACGCGCCGACGCTTCAATCCCGCCGAACCCTCTGTAAAGCAGATCTGACCATACATAAAAGTAAACCGCTAATGCCGCCACAATAATGGTCGCCAACAGAACGGGCCAAGCTTTGCTTCCCAATTTTTTGATAATACCCGTGGAAAAAAATAGCCATACGATTGCCACACCATAGTGTGGTCGCAGGAGGCCGCAGATACCTAGTGCCATACATGCAGCAAGCAAATCCAAAAGGTTAAGCTTTGCGACAACGTATTTTGACCAAATCACGAGCAAGAGGTTGAAGCAGCCAAAATATAAGGCTTCCTTGCCAACGATTGAAGTCCAGACCAGAGAGCTTGGGAGCAAAAGCATCCACACAAATATCCAGCGCCGACCGCCGGTAGCAAAATAGTAGATCAGCCCTGCTGTTGAGATAAGACCAAATACCACGTGGGCGAAAAAGGCTCCTCCCAGGCTATTCAACGTGATCGCCAGTTTGTGGATAAGTTGCGTCCTTAGAAGCGGATCAATAGCGTAGTAGCCGCTTAAATACAACTTAGAATCAACCAACGGTGAAAATCTGGCGAAGACCAGCGTCGCAAACAACGCCCCCAATATCTTGATTGCTATCAACGCACTAATTTTCCCCGAGGTGCTCTCTACGGTTCTGGAGTGATTGGTTGTCACGACATACCTCGCAATTTGCTTATCCAACCCTGAGGAAGAATTGACTTTGCTGCAATTACAAGCAGCGCCTTGAGCGCTATGCGCGTCATGCAGGCCACCATTTTCATGCCCGTCATATTTTTTGAGACGATCACGAGATATTCTCTATAAGAAATGAGTGGTTGGCTCGAGGCCACACCATCTACTTCCACTGCAGTCAATGGCGCTGGTGTCAATGCGAAGGCAACGGCATTCGGACGGCTGCGCACGTATAGGTCATAGTCCGCAGCGATCTTGTATCGGATGTTGTAGGGGTGAGCATGAATGAACTCGGCGGAGAACAGCATGGCCTGATGTGATGTGGGCATTTGATGCGATCCTGTTTTTCGAGCGGAAATAATCTTTTTGGCACCATTGCTTTCGATTTGTGCGAAAGCAAAGCAAACTATGTCAATTGCTGCCTCATCGCCGACCGATTTGCTCCAAGCCGCAATGTCGTCGGGAGTCGCCAACATGCAGTCGCCACAGTTGAGGAAAAGAAGAAATTTCCCCTTGCTTTTTTGTATGCCTTGATTCATCGCATCGTAGATGCCTTTGTCAGATCCAGAATAAAACCTGAAATTGGCAATGGTCGACTGCGAAGATGCCAGAGACATCGTGTGGTCTGTTGATCCGCCGTCCATCACTATGTGCTCAAATCTTGCATCGCCATAGAACTGCTGCAGACTCTGGATCGTCTGGGACAGTCGATCAGCATCGTTACGTGTGACCGTGATAATCGACAACAATATGTCTGTCTGCGCCGACTCGTGTAAAACTTTGTTCATCAGATTACATTGTCCCCGGGACCTGATTTTGCGTATGTGCAGTAATCAGTTTTTTGATCAAATAGAAAAGAATCAGTGTACTCACCAGACAAGTGACACCCATGGAGACGAGTATCCCGACCCCATTAAATCTTTGAGCCGTCAGCGTCAGCAACGTAAAGCCAAGAACTACCTCGACAACGTATACTTTATAAAGGACGGATTTAATACCGGCGCTGCTCAGTGTCACCAATCCGACATCTCTCAGCACGCGAATCGTGAAATAGAAGAAGGCGGCCAACATCAGAGAGTGATCGATGACGTTTTTATTGGTAAGGTGCTCGAACAAATGCAGGTCATCCAGCGCGATGACAGACAGATAGATTAACGTCACTGATGCGACGCCGATGATCGCCGAATTTCTCATCATTTTCCGCATGGCCGGAGCGCCGTCCCGCAGTGCCGCAGGCGTCAAGCGTCTTGACTGATGCTGGACGAATGCATAATAAACTACAAATGAAAGGAAAAAGAAACGTGTTGCAAAGTGATACGAAACGATCTGCTCGCTACTGAGATAGTGCGCCGAAAAGTAATAATCGGCACCCAGAAAGACTGCTGACAGTACGTTCAGAGTCCAGAATCCGAGAGCATCGGTACAGATGGCGCGGAACTGGTCCTTGCGCCGTTGAGTGTGTTTGTAGTGTACCTTGCGTGCGACATTGATGATCAACGGAAGATTGATCAAAACCTGCGGTGCCAGATACAAAAGCACGGATATGACTATGTTGGGATTGTCCGTGTGCGCATACAGCGCCAAGCCTACAAGGGAAGTCAGTGCTTGGAGTATCAGGAGGGTATTGGCAGTAAGTCCCTTGTTAAGAACCACTAGCATTCTTTGCAGAATGACATTGCTGGTCGCAATAATCATGAGCGCCATGCCGATGGAGAATGCCCTGAATTCTATGCCTTTGGCATCGTAGTGTTCTGCTGGCAGCAAGAGACGGGGTAGCAAGGGGCTGGCAATGACGCAGGCAGCCAGTACAAGTACAAAAACGTAGTGTATGACGATCATCAGGCGGACATCAGCCGCAGCGCTCTTGCGTGCATTGAAGCGATTCTGCAATGTCTGGGAAAGACCAAGTTCGAGTACCTGAAACCAGATTGCATAACCCAGCAGCAGGAAGATGACTGATGCTTCGATCGGAGTGTGAATTTTGGAGAAGATGAAAATGGCGTATAGCTGGGCCAGCGCCGCAACGCTTTTGCCACCGAGATTCGAGAGGACAAAAATGATTGACTGCTTATGTTGATGACTCAAGGTGCGGTTCCAATGAATGACAGGCCAGGCTTGCCAAACGTGTGTCCGTAGGTTTGAATTGAGAAGATCATTAATGACAGTCAAGGTGTTGCTCGTTCTGGCGCCACGTATTGGCGGGTCCAAACGAGGAGGGGATTTAAAACTCTTTCGTATGCCGAAATACTTGTCATGGATTCATTATTTCGCATCGAGCATTTAATTGGTTATTTTTTTTGAGAATGATTACTATTTTCTGATGTTTTTTAATAAGCGGCGCCGAGTATTGTTCAAATATTTGCGAAAAGCAGATTTTACTTGTTGTGATGATTTGTGCGAAGCTCTCTAATTAGTATTTTCAACGTAAAACAACATGACCTTGTCCCTCTCCATCTTCAAAGCCTACGACATCCGCGGCATCATCGGCCAGACCCTCAATGCCGAGGTCGCCAGACAAATCGGCCAGGCCTTCGGCTCCGCCGCGTTGGCCAAGGGCCAGAATTCGGTAGTCATTGGTCGTGACGGCCGCCTGTCCGGTCCTGAGCTGGCAGCTGCACTGGCCGCCGGCCTGCAATCCGTCGGCATCGACGTCATCGACCTTGGCGTGGTTGCGACGCCTATGGTGTATTTCGGTACACACATCCTGGGCACGCAGTCCGGCGTCATGGTCACCGGCAGCCACAATCCGCCCGATTACAACGGTTTCAAGATGGTGCTGGCCGGCGAGGCGATTTACGGCGACACGATCCAGGCTCTGTATCAGACCATTCTCAAAAACGAATTCAAGGCCGGTGCTGGCGCTTACCGCACCTACGACATCCGCAAGGAATACATTGACCGCATCGTCGGCGACGTCAAACTGGCGCGCCCGATGAAGATTGCGGTCGACTGCGGTAACGGCGTAGCCGGTGCCTTCGCCGGTGATCTTTACCGTGCACTTGGTTGTGAGGTGACGGAATTGTTCTGCGAAGTCGACGGCACCTTTCCCAATCATCATCCCGATCCGGCGCATCCTGAGAACCTGCAAGATCTGATTCGCTGCTTGCAGCAGACCGACAATGAGCTGGGACTGGCGTTCGATGGTGATGGCGATCGCCTGGGTGTGGTCACCAAAGATGGTCAGATCATCTATCCGGATCGTCAGCTCATGCTGTTCGCCGCTGACGTGCTCACACGTCATCCCGGCCGCGAAATCCTGTACGACGTCAAATGTACGCGTCATCTGGCGCCATGGATCAGCGCGCGCGGCGGTCAGCCGCTGATGTGGAAAACCGGGCATTCGCTGGTCAAGGCCAAGATGCGCGAAACCGGCGCGCCTCTGGGTGGCGAAATGAGCGGTCACGTGTTCTTCAAGGATCGCTGGTACGGCTTCGACGATGGCTTGTACGCTGGTGCGCGCTTGCTGGAGCTCATGAGCCGCGAATCCGATCCATCGGCCGTGCTCAATGCTCTGCCGCAATCGACCAGCACGCCGGAGCTGCAATTGAAATTGAAGGAGGGTGAGAATTTTGTCCTCATCGATCAATTGCAAAAGGATGCAAAGTTTCCCGATGCCGAGCAGATCATCACGATCGACGGTTTGCGCATCGAATATGCGGATGGCTTCGGCCTGATGCGCTCATCTAATACCACGCCGGTAGTGGTGTTGCGCTTCGAGGCGGAAACACCGCAAGCGCTGGCGCGGATCCAGAACGAGTTCAAACGTGTGATCCTGGCCGCCCGGCCGGATGTAGCCTTGCCGTTTTGAAAGAGGTAAGATGCTGGCCCACAGACAAAGAATAGTGGGCTAGCCTTGAACATCCTGATCGTCCGCGTTTCGTCCTTAGGCGACGTGGTCCACAACATGCCGATGGTGGCCGATATCCGGCGCCATTATCCGGATGCCAACATCGACTGGGTGGTGGAGGAGGGCTACACCAGCCTTGTCCGGCTTAATCCGTATGTCCGCAATATCATTCCGATCGCCTTGCGGCGCTGGCGCAAAAGTCTCGGCAATGCTGCCACGCGCGCAGAAATAGCCGCTTTCTATCGCCAGTTGCGACATGAGGCATACGACATCGTTTTTGATACCCAGGGATTGCTGAAAACCAGCGTCGTCATGCGTATGGCGCGCCTTGCTCCCGGCGGAAAACGCGTCGGATTGGCCAATGCGACAGAAGGATCGGGCTACGAGCCGATCTCCAGATTTTTTCATACGCAAAGCATAAAAGTCGGTTTGCATACGCATGCGGTCATGCGTGCACGCGCGGTCGCTGCCGGGGCGCTTGGCTATCAGCCTGATACCGCGGCTGATTTTGCGCTACAGGCACCGGCATTGCAGACTGCGCCTGCATGGCTGCCGACGCATCCTTATGCAGTATTTTTTCACGGAACGGCGCGCGCCGCCAAACAATGGCCTGTTGAGAATTGGGTTGCCGTCGCCCGCGCGTTGTCATTACCGGTCTTGTTGCCTTGGGGCAGTGCCAGGGAAAAACTGGCTGCTGAAGAGTTGGCGCGACAGATGCCGCAGGCGACCGTGCTGCCGGCGCTCGCGCTCATGGATGCAGTTGCACTGGTGCAACATGCCGCCTTGGTGGTCGGTCTCGACACCGGACTGACGCATATCGCCGCCGCATATTGCCGTCCTACCGTCGAACTGTACTGCGACTCGCCGCGCTGGAAGACTGAAGGCAACTGGTCGCCGCGTATCGTCAATCTCGGCGATACCGGTGCTCCTCCTGATGTAGCGCAAGTCGTGCAAGCCATCAATCAGGTATTGTCTGCCTCGAAGGCGGAGGCAGACGCCGTCCCACTGGACAGCCGTGCACAAAACAACGAGGCATAATATCGAGATGGAATCGCAAATCATAGAAATCGACGTCGCCAACTGGCAAGTCGACGCACCAAACCAAGACTGGATCGCTGGCCTGGAAGCCGGCAAGGTACTGTATTTTCCGCACCTGCCGTTTGAACTGCTGCCGGAAGAAAAATCTCTGCTCCGGCCTGACATCCGCAACCCCAAGAGCCGCAACATCAGCCTCGACGCCAGCGGCCATTTGAAAGGCGCGCTCGGCGACACAGCCACTCAACTGGCGCTGGCGCTGATGATCGGACGTTTCCGCGAACAGGCGCAGACACTGGTCTATTCGCTGTTGCCCAAATATAAAGGCGTGTTGCGCCTGGCGCCGACCAGCTACCGGCCGACTCAGGTCGAGACGCGCGCGCAATCCTGGCGTGCAGATGACCGCCGTTTGCATGTTGACGCCTTTCCGTCACGCCCGAACTATGGTGAGCGCATTCTGCGTGTGTTCAGCAACGTCAATCCGGATGGCGTCCCGCGTGTCTGGCGTGTCGGTGAACCGTTTGAAACCGTGGCGCAGAAATTCCTTCCACGCGCCAAGCCTTATGTTCCCTGGCAGGCTGCCGCGATGAAGGCGCTTCACATCACCAAGTCTTACCGCAGCGAATACGACCACCTGATGCTGCAGCTGCATGACGGCATGAAAGGCGACATGGCCTATCAGGAAAGCGCCGGTCAGGTCACCATGCCGTTTGCCGCCGGTTCCGTGTGGGTGTGTTTCTCGGATCAGGCATCGCACGCCGTCATGTCGGGCCAGTACATGCTGGAGCAGACGCTGCACCTGCCTGCGGACAAACAGTACGATCCGTCGTCCAGCCCGCTGGCGATCCTGAGCCAGCTGACCGGACGTCAGCTCGTCTGATGCGCCTGATCTACTCTGCGCTGTGGTGGGTGGGCCTGCCGTTCGTACTTCTGCGCCTGTGGCGCCGCGGTCGCAAGGAGCCGGGCTATCGGCAGCACATCGGCGAGCGTCTCGGATTCTATGGTCAGTTCAGCCAACGCACCTTGCCGCCACTGCTGTGGGTGCATGCCGTTTCCGTCGGCGAGACGCGCGCCGCGCAACCGTTGATTGATGCGTTGCTGTCCACGTATCCCGAGCATACGATTCTGCTCACGCACATGACGGCCACCGGGCGTGCGACTGGCCAGCAACTGTTTGCACACCACGGCGAGCGCGTGGTGCAGAGTTTTTTCCCGTATGACACAGGTTGGATGTGCGCGCGCTTCCTGCGGTACTTCAAGCCGAAGATCAGCATCCTGATGGAAACCGAAGTCTGGCCGAACATGGTGCGTCAGTGCCGTCGCTATGGTGTACCGGTGGTGCTGGCTAACGCGCGTCTGTCGGAGCGCTCGTTGCGGCGCGGGCAGCGGTTCGGCTCCATTTTGCTGGAAGCCGCCGCCGGCATCGATTGCGTGGCGGCACAGTCCGAAGCGGATGCGGAGCGACTGCGTTTGTTTGGTGCGCGTAACGTGCACGTGACGGGCAGCATCAAGTTTGACGTCGAGGCGCCGGCGGAAATGATTGCGTTGGGTCGGCAATGGCGTTCTATTTTTGGAGCGCGCCCGGTATTGTTGTGCGCCAGTACGCGTGAGAATGAAGAGCGACTGATTCTGGATGCGCTTGTCAAAGAGGGATTCGACAAATTTCTCACTGTGATCGTACCGCGCCATCCGCAGCGCTTTGATGCGGTTGAGGAAATGATTCGCGAGCGGGGCTTTGCCATGGAACGGCGTTCGGCCATGCAGGACACACTGCTTGCCAATGAAGTGCAGATCGTATTGGGGGACTCGATGGGCGAGATGTTCGCCTACTACGCTGCTTGCGATCTGGCTTTCATCGGTGGCAGATTGCTTCCGCTTGGAGGGCAAAACCTGAATGAAGCTTGCTCGCTGGGCAAACCTGTATTGATCGGGCCGCACACTTTCAATTTTCAGACAGTCACCGAAGATGCCATCAAGATTGATGCCGCGTTGCGTGTAACGGATGCCTCGATCATGCTGAAAGCGGCGCTGGACTTGTTCGACACGACGGATCGCCGGCATGAAATGGCCGCCAATGCGCAAGCATTTGCACGTCAGCATCAGGGGGCGACGCTGCGTACCGTTGCATTGATAAAGCCTCTGCTGATGTAAGGGATGCCGTGATGTTCTCTGCGATCAGATGAAATTGTTGAAGAAATAAAAAAGCGGGCCGAAGCCCGCTTTTTTTACGACCGTCAAACTGAGTTATTTGCCGGCAGCCGGTGCAGCCGCCACCGTCGTCTCATTCAACCCTCCACCCAACGCACGATACAGATCAATCGCATTATTCAACCGCAACTGACGCGCCTGAATCAAGGATTGCTGTGCAGAGAACAAGTCCCGTTGCGCGTCCAACTGATCCAGCGAAGAGGCGATGCCGTTCTTGTAGCGCAGGTCGGTCAGGTTCAGACGTTCCTGTTGTGCTTTCAGAAAGGCTTCCTGCGCTTCAATCTGTTCGTCCAGCGTGCCACGCGCCACCAGTGCGTCGGCGACTTCGCGGAAGGCCGTTTGAATGGTCTTCTCGTAGGTCACGATCGCCTGGTTCTTGCGTACTTCAGCCAGATCCAGGTTGGCGCTGTTACGACCGAAGTCGAAGATCGGCAGGCTCAGTTGCGGGCCGTACGACCAGGCGCCCGAACCGGATTCAAACAAACCGCCCAGCGAACTGCTGGCGCTGCCGAAGGAGCCGGTCAGGCTGATCTTCGGAAAGAACGCTGCGCGCGCAGCACCGATGTTGGCGTTGGCGGCCAACAGCTTCTGCTCGGCCGAGCGGATGTCCGGACGGCGGGACAGCAGGTCCGACGGCACGCCGGCAGGGATGTCGGTGACGATGTTTTGCAGCGACAGGTCCTGGCCGGCCGGCAGATCCTTGACGTTGGTGCCGACCAGCAGCGTCAGGGCGTTTTCAGCCTGAGCGCGTTGGCGCATCAGCGTTGCTACCGACGTGCGGGCCGATTGCACCAGCGTGTCGGACAGGCGCAGGTCGAGTGCCGACGAGGCGCCAACATCGAAACGTTTCTGCGCCAGGCCAAGGTTGGACTGGCGGCTTTCCAGCGTCTGCTGTGCCAGCTTCAGTTGCTCGGCATAGGATCGTTCGGTCAGGTAAGCCTGCGCCACTTGCGACACCAGGCTGATTTGCACCGATTGCTTGGCTTCTTCAGTCGACAGATACGTCGACAGCGCTGCATCCTTCAGACTGCGCACGCGGCCGAAGAAGTCCAGTTCATAGGCCGGAATAGCGAGGCCGACCTGATAGCTCTTGGTGATCAGCGGTGCCCCGGTGGTCGACTGGCTGGCCGACAAGCGGGTGCGGGATTCGCTACCGGTGGCGTTGAGCGTCGGCAGCAAGTCGGCACGGGTGATCTGGTACTGCGCGCGTGCTTCCTCGATGTTCAGAGCGGCTGTGCGCAGGTCGCGGTTGTTTTCCAGTGCCGCCGCGATCAGCGCTTGCAGGCGCTGGTCAGGGAAGAACTGGCGCCAGCCGAGGGTGGCCGCGTCGTACGCGGCCTGGCCCTTGGCGTCGGCCGGGTAGGTGCCTTCGACCGGCGCTTGCGGGCGCTGATAGGTCGGCGCCAGCGTGCAGCCGGACAGAACACCGACCACCAGCAATGCTGCGCTGAGGTGAGTCAGTTTGCCTGTCGAGCGCAGGGGTGAAAACTTAAACATTCTTATCCTCCACATCGATATTGTGATGGGCAGCGTCCGGCTTGGCTTGGCTGCCTTTGAAGATCTTGCGCACGACGACGAAGAAGATCGGGACCAGGAACACGGCCAGCACGGTCGCCGTGATCATCCCGCCCATCACGCCGGTACCGATGGCGCGTTGGCTGGCGGAACCTGCACCGCTGGCGATAACCAGTGGCAGCACGCCGAGGATGAACGCCAGCGAGGTCATAATGATCGGACGGAAGCGCAAGTGAACCGCTTCCAGCGTCGCTTCGATCAGGCCCATGCCTTGCGCTTGCAAGTCTTTGGCGAACTCGATGATCAGAATCGCGTTCTTCGCCGACAGACCCACCACCGCAATCATCCCGACCTTGAAGTACACGTCGTTAGGCATGCCGCGGATCGTTACGCCCAGCAGTGCGCCGAGAATACCCAGCGGCACCACCAGCATCACGGCCAGCGGGATCGAGGTGCTTTCGTACAGCGCAGCCAGCACCAGGAACACGGCCACCAGCGACAGCGCATACAGTGCAGGCGCTTGCGAACCGGAGGTCTTTTCTTCCAGCGACTGGCCGGTCCATTCGAAACCGAAGCCAGGAGGCAGCTTGGCGACGAAGCCTTCCATTTCCGACATCGCTTCACCGGTACTGCGGCCAGGTGCTGCACCGCCGGCGATCTTCATTGCCGGATAGCCGTTGTAGCGAATCAGCTGCACAGGGCCGTTGATCCACTTCGAGGTCGTGAAGGCCGAGAACGGCACCATGGTTCCACCGCTATTGCGGGCATACAGGCCGGCCAGATCTTCCGGTTGCAGACGACGCTTGGCGTCGGCCTGGACGATCACGCGTTGTTGACGACCCTGATTCGGGAAGTCATTGACGTAGGACGAACCCAATGCCGTCGACAGCACGCTGTTGATGGTCGAGAACGGCACGCCCAATGCGTTTGCCTTGTCGCGGTCGATGTCCAGTTGCAGCTGTGGCGCATCTTCCAGACCTTCAGGGCGGACGCCTGCCAACACCTTGCTTTGCGAAGCCATACCGAGGATCTGATTACGTGCCTGTACCAGCGCAGCGTGTCCCAGACCGGCACGGTCCTGCAGACGGAAGGTGAAGCCGGTGGCGTTACCCAGTTCAGGAATAGGCGGCGGGTTCAGCGGGAACACGATCGCATCCTTGATCTGCGAGAAGGCGCCGAAAGCGCGGCCTGCAACGGCGTCAGCCGATTGCGTCTTGTCGCGTTCGCTCCAGTCCTTCAGCGGTGTGAACACCAGACCTGCATTCTGACCGTTACCCGAGAAGCTGAAACCGGCAATCGCCACAACGTGTTCGACCGCAGGTTGCTTGAGGTAATAGTTTTCGATGGTCTTGATCACTTCCAGCGTCCGTCCGGTGCTGGCGCCTGGCGGCAACTGCACGTTGGTGATGATGTAGCCCTGATCTTCGTTCGGCAGGAAC
>Ga0105240_10006765_pt1 | contig 16777 bp, 22 predicted proteins | sample KBSC54metaG_FD_80426 | JGI IMG/M metagenome (GOLD analysis project Ga0105240, IMG submission 80426) | Corn rhizosphere microbial communities from Kellogg Biological Station, Michigan, USA - KBS C5-4 metaG | ecosystem: Host-associated > Plants > Roots > Rhizosphere > Soil | place: Michigan, USA...
AGGCGGTCGTAACTCCGGCCACCAAATTGCCTAATAGAACCAACGCTTTAACCGTTAGTCAGGCCCAAACTCCGGCCACCCCCAAGCAGCTTCGACTTGATCTCGGAATAGAGGTCGAACGGGTCATCGGCGGCATTGAGATGGGCGTGTTGGAAAACGGCATTCCGTATCTGACGCAGCGCGGCCTAGCTGACATGTCGGGCGCAGCTAGATCAACCATTCAGGAATTGTCGCAAGAGTGGGAAGATGCTTATTCCGCAGGCGTATGGCCTCGCGGAAGAATGCAGTTCTTCCGAGACTATCTGGCCAAGGCTGGCTTCAACGAACCCAGTCTCTTTATCGAAATCATAAAGGACGGGTCGCCCCACTACGCATACCCGGACGTGGTCTGCATGGCGATGGTCGAGTATTTCGCCTTTGAAGCCCAACGCAAAAACGACACGGCGCTGGCCAATTACCGAAATCTTGCGCGCTATGGCCTGCAAAAGTTCATCTATGACGCTCTCGGGTACATCCCCGAAGACCCATGGAAGCTCTTTAACGCCCGCGTCTCGCTGCTGAAGGACAGTGTCCCGGCAGGCTATTTTAGCGTGTTCAAGGAGAGCACCGGCCTCGTGGTCGACCTCATCAATGCAGGGTTGCCCGTCAATCAACATACCATTCCTGACGGCAGTGTCGGAGGGACGTGGGGCCGCTATTGGACTGCAAATAACCTAGCGGAGAAATATGGCGAACGCATTGAATACCCGCACTACTATCCGGCTGAATACCCGCAGAGCGCCAGCAACCCACAGATGGCCAATGCATATCCAAATGAAGCTTGGGCAGAGTTCCAGAACTGGTTCCGGACAATCTACTTGCCCACGAAATATCCGATCTACATTCTGAAAAAAGCCAACCTGTTACCCGGAGGTCAGGGCGAAGCACGCAAGCTGGCGGCGATGTATGAGCCGAAGGCGATTGAGGGCTGAGCTAACCGTTGCGCTCCGGAGCGGCCTTGGGTGCCAGCCTCGGATCATAGGCGTTCGGCGCCGACGCGCTGTGTGACGGACGCCCTCCCGCGCTACCGGCGGTAGTCTGGCAGTAGCGAGGCGCGTCCGCAGTCGGACGATAAATGCCGCTAAAATCGGAGGTGTTGTTCATGGCAACTTTCTCCATCCTTCAAACGCCTTCTGATCCACAATGTTTCCGGGTTGGGGTTCCGCGACCGTTCCCTCAGAAACATAGCCGTAGCTGCTGTCGGTGCTCTCGATAAGCCCTCTTACGAGGGTGTACGCCTGCGAGGGCTGTCCGGCCAGTAGACCCTGTAGAGAGTACGGCTCGAATGTTTTCAATTCAGAGTGATAAGATTTCGTTATGTCCCTCAGGATGGCGTATTCGTCCGCTGTCGGCTTCACAATGTTCAAACCCATGTCCGCCGCCTTTCGGCGGTTGATGGTGTAATCGTGACTGCCGGAGTCAGAGCTGAGCAGCTGAATTATTTCCTCGCGGGTTTTCTCATCCTTCACCTGAGCTTTGATCAAATCCCCTGCCAGAGACCTAATTTGCCCACCGAGCCTGAAAATTTGGCCGAGCACAAGCGGGTGTATTTGCGTTGAGAGTTGATTCCACACCGTCGCCAGAGCCGTTGGGTCCGTCACGTCCTTCTTGACCTCTTCGATATAGCCCCTGTCGGATAAAGGTGAGGCGACCCCCCGGCCCATGATCGCGATTTCTCGCGTGCAACCTTGCGGATGCTCTGGGTTGTTCCGGCGTTGGTCGCCTCTATCGACTATATAGTTGATTCGACTAGCAAATTCAAGGCTTTGGCAGATGAATCAACCCTTTGAAGATACGTTATTTTTGGTGATGATGTCTTTTAGACACCCAAGCAAAGCCTACCGCTTCCTAATCCGTCTCCGAATAGCCCATAATTCCGTGATTATCTCAAACAACTCGGCGTCGGTAAAGAACCCTCCCACACTTGCTCCATCAACCGATGATGCGATGTAGGCGCTGTCCGGGTGTTCAGCTAATATAATACGGTGGCGATCACCGATGATGCGTGTGCGGGGTGTCACGATTCCCTCCACGCATTGAATGCTCGCCGGAGGACGTAGGACCGGACTAGCGAAACCAGCGTGAACAGTCCGGCAATGGCCATGTGCTCGGAAGTCGGTATCTGTATTCCGAACAGCGGGAAGATCACCATCTGAGCGCCAGTAGCGACAACGTAGCCGATGGCGGTATTCACCACCGCCTCCAGCGCGCTCCGGGTGCGGGACTGGCTCACGCCGCAGCCTTGCGCCTTTTGAACCGAAGGAAGTCAGCGCCTTCATGGGGATCTGCGAAACAAGTCAGGGCATTGAGTTTGCTGGCGTGGGGATCGACCACGCAGACGATTGATGAGCCGTATTCCTGTTCGCCAAAGCCTAGGTGATCGGCGTAATCGTCCATGAATTTATAGCCGCGAACTCTCGCAAGCCAATAGACGAAGCTGCGGTGGTCATGCTCCTCTTGGTGGAGCGCCCAGTTATGGTGATGGCCGGCGACGTAGAGGTGCGCCCAGTCCTTCATCTGAGCCGCTTTCTGAGCCCCATGCAGCTTGTTCCACTGCGATGTGCCGGGGAAGTTGTGGGCGACCCACGTTCGGAAAGCGTAGCCGTTTGGCGACTTGAGGATGAACTTCGCCTGCCAGTCCTCCATCGCTATTGAGTGAGCGTTCATCCCCTCGATTATCGGGATTCCCTCATTCCAAGCGTCGTGATTGCCGTGGATCCAGAGAAACCACGGAACACCGGAATCAAGCAGCAGCCATTTAATCAGCTTGCGCGCGGTGTGGACGGAGGTTTCCTGATTGGCGTAGAGCCTGGTGAGCCGTCCTACCCAGTTGTTGGTCTGGTCTCCGACAGAGATAGCGTAGAGATGCTCCGTTTCCCGTGCGAGGTCGCAGTGATCGGTAAGCAGAGACCAGTTGCAGCCGTCGTCATCGACGTGCGGGTCGCCAAAGAACATCAGCGCATAGGGACCATCGGTCGGGACTTGGAACTCTCGCCAGCGCCGCGCATTGGCGTTCTGGGCGCGCTTCGCGAACCGCGACTGCATGATGTTGATAATCTGCTCGGTCGGCAGATCGTCGTCTGGCAATGGAGTTCCGGTCGGGACTACCCGCGCCTTTGGAGGATCGAGCGAAAGCCCGCGCAGTTGCGCCTCGCGGCGGCGATGCTCTAGCTGGTTACGCCGTAGCGGGCCGTTGCGTTCTGCGGCACAAACGTTGCCGTCAGCTTCCGCTATCTGCCTGAGTGCGGCAAGGCACTCCTCGTCTGTGAGCCTAGGTGTCGGCACATTGCATTCCCCCGCTCCGCCCTGCTAGGGTCGGGCTTCCGTAGTCGGATCGACACAGCCGCCGATCACGCCAAGTAATCCGTCTGAGAAAGTGCGAAGCTCCAGGTCGTTGCCAGCGATGAGCTTGAGATCGTGCTGCGTGTTACCGTCTAGCTGCGATCCGATTTTACCGGGCTCGGCTTGCTTGAGCTTGGCGTATTGGTCGGGTGTGGCGCAGTACGTGCTCACGTATTTTGTGGGAACAGTGGCGCAGCCGGCGAGGGCCAGCGCGGCAAGAATGCAGAGGGGGGCAACCCGGCGTGTCTGCGGCGCGCCTTTATCCCCCCGGTTTATTTGCCTTTCGGCAAAGGTCCCACGCCCTACTTCGAGTAGAAGCCCCAATCGGGAGCGGATGCGCTTAAAGCCCGATACTTGGCGCGCCCTAGAATCGCGTTTGCCCAAGCAGAGCGGGAACAACGTTCTCATGCCAGAATACCTTGCGAAAGTCCAGCTTTTCGTGCTACGCAGCGGTTGGTTGCGGCGACTTCGGTCGTGACGGGTGTGAATAGTGCGGTGGATGGTGCACCTGAAGCCGCTGACGCGCGAAGGTCCGGGTAAATGAAGTAGCCCCTCTCGGCCCGCAGCCACCTACAGAACATTTCGAAGCTCGCTGATGTCGGGTGTCTGGCAATCGGGTGGATTCGGTGCATCATGGATATGCTGGACAATCGTTCTGACTTGTACTTGTTCTTGTACAACTTTCTGTACAGATCGCGTTGACACCTGCTTCTGAACGTCGCGCTTGGTCGAGATCGATTTCAACTGTCCGATTGCGGCGGACAGTTCAGTTTGCCGCTCGGTCGCTACGGCTTTCCAGTGATTGCGGTCGTGAACCAGCCATAGCCCCGCCAGAGCGCAGGCAATGCAGAGCCAGCCCTGCCACGATATCTTGCTAAGCAAGTTACCAAACGGCTTGAAGAATGCGCCAATGGCTAAGAGTGCGCTCATTGAAACGGGTTGTTCCCGTTCGCCTCATCATTCGCGAGGGCGATGCAGCCGATGACAGCAATGACGGCGGCGAGTAATACGAGAATGCCGATGCCCTCTGCGAAGAGCCATAGAACGTGAAGAAGGGTGTGCATGTTAGTCTCCATCATCGCCGCCTCACATCCAAGCCCGACGCAGGGTCAGCAGACCCTCTTCGCAAGAGGTTAAGCTGGATAACCTCGTAGCGTCCGTGTCCGGCGGTGTGCCACCACACCCGAGCGCAATCCCCGGTGATGTCGTATATCCATCCGACTGGACCGCCCCAGATCGCGACGACGCAATCAGTCGGGATAAAGTCCGGCCTGTCGTTTGCGAGCCATCTACGCAGCGCGCGGCGGAAAGACATATCACGATCCACCTTCCGATGGTTGAGCCATGCCTACAGCCTTGGCGGTGGCAAAATCCTTCACGCCGATCATTCCACCGATAGCGATCAGAACTGCCGCGTAGCCCGTGCCGAAAGCCGCTGGATCGGGCACAACGCCGTGAGCGACCACATTCCAAAGGAACGGGAATGGGTAGGCCAATGAGGCCGATGCGCCGATGATCCTCGCGAGATCAATGCTGAGATTACCGGGGCCACGAAGGAAGTTGACGTTCATATCGCTTCCCCGAGATACAGCAGGGTTTCATAGGCCCGGCGCTTGACGAGGCCGCCAAGGATCACGCCGTTGTCATGGATCCACTGGCCGAATTGTGCAGCGGCGGCGTTATGGTTGCCGCCATTGTGAAGGCGAAGCAGGGTCGAGGTCTGGAGATTCCCAGCGCCGCAATTGTAGGCGAAGTCGGTCAGTGCATCGAACTGGCCTTGCGTGCAATTTGGCGCGAAGCGGTTCACCGCTGCGGCATGTTCGGCCAGGTCTGTCATGAACGCTGCGTCAGCTTGGGCTTGCGTCCAGACGAGCCCGGCATGGACCTCTGGTCCAGTATGGCCGCGCCCGATCGTCCAGACACCCCCAGTGTCCTGATAAGCGGTGAGTTTGCAGCCCTCGCAACGCTCATCAAGACGAATGCAGGCAGGTGAAGGATTCACGCGGAACCTCCACGATTGCAAGGCGTTGAAAGCTTCGCCGGGGGCGTCAACACGTGTCCGGCGTCTGGCGTAGTTATGAGATGCGCTGGATCATGGACTGAGTGGATTTCGAGAGAAGCGCGGTCAGAGTACCGAATATCGCTCGCCAGCTCAGTAAGCCCGCTCTGCGCGACCCCCGCCCCGGAGCCGTCGGAAAGGCTGGCGAGCATTCTCAGGAACGGATCAGGGATCGGCTCCTGTAGAACCTCGTTATAGAACTGGCGGAGTGACCGAAGCGCGCTCATTGATCGAGCTTTCGGGCGTTCAGCATCATCTCCTGTTTGTTGATCTTGGTCCGCTGCCACGTCTCGAAGATGCGAAGGGCAAACCAGATCGCGGCCAGAAGCGCGGTGAATTGCGGAAGCACCGAGAACAGGGTGCCGAATACGGTCACTACAGCGCCTCCGTCGAGCCAATGTTTTGTGGTGTCGGAAAGAGCGGCGAGGATGGGCTGGTGCGAGGACATCAGGCGCGCCCCAGTTGACATCCGTGGGCAGAGCAGAAACTATCGGCAAGTACCTGGGAGGGCGCAATGCCAGATAATGCGAGCCCACAGTCGAAGAACGAGGTTCTTTTGGTTGAAATGCTGGAAAGGCGCGGGCGCTTCGCCAACCTCACTATTGAGGAAGCGAAAAGGCTAACTGGAACAGAGGGCGCGACTGCTGAGCAGTTGCGGGAAGCAATCGCGTTCCTGTCGAAATTCTGGGTTTGACTGGACATCAGTAGAGCACCGTCGCGATGAACGAGGCGTTTTGAATATGAAGGCCGTTCGTTCCGTCAGACTGGAACCGAACCTTCGAGTTTACCGCCGTACCAGCGCTTGGAAGGTCTAGGAGAAGTTCGCTTGCGACGGACGCCGCGTAGCCCGTGGCCTCAATTCTTGCGAGCGACGGCCCATAATCAGAACCGTTGTGGTTCAGGTAGAAATCACCGGTTCCCGTCGTGTCCTTTGCGGCAACTCCCGTGAAGGATAATCGCAGCTTCGACCCAGCCGGATAGGTGAGCGGCAAGACGAGGCCGGGAACATCGACAATGGTGGCGCTGGTCGTGGTTTGCGTCGAAAAGTTCAGTTGGGCGGTGGAAATCGAATAGACGCTATAGGAACGCTGACCGTTAACGTAGCGGCTCCCATCGGTAAGCTGGACACTAAGTCCTGTAATGTTGGGAATATATCCGCTGTCCGAATTGTCGAACCACGCCATATTGCCGCCAGTCCCGGCGGTCCCGGTCATCCCTTGGGAGAAGCCGCCCTGACGAAGCTGGTTGCCGCCAGGAAACCAAGTCGATCCAGGCCACTGCGTCCACTTGTGGGAGAAGCCCCCGCCATCGTTGCCGCCAGCGGGAATGAATTGTGTACCGTTGTAGCTGTTGTTGTCGCATCCGGCGAACTCAATGCCGGAAGTGCCGGTAGAGCCGCCGTAGAATAAAACACCGCCATATATGTCCATGTTGGCGGTGTCGGGGTTGCCAACAAGCGTGGTGGCAGTCGATACGCCAGAGGTTAGGAGCAGTCCGTTGGCGGAATTGCTCGCCGGATCATAGGCGTAGCAATCATAAAGAGAAGCGTTGCCGCAGCCGTGGCCCACACCCGTCGGAAATCCGGTGCGGGTCGTGAAAACATAGCTGTTCGTTGTCCAGTTGCGGACAATGACGTTTCGGTAAACGAAGTCGTCAACATGGTTGGTCTTGAGTCCGATCCCGGCAAGTCCGTTGGCGTCAAGTTCTATGTTCTCAATCTGGATTCCGTGAAGCGGACCCTGGAGGTTGATGACCGCCTTCGTGGTATCCGCCGAGCCTCCATAACGGAGGACCGTAGGTGCCAGGGTCTGCACATTGGAAACAGATGGCGACGATCCCTTTCCAGCCCCGACAATGCGGATATTGTGATGCTTTGTGGACTGTGACGTGTTCGTCCCGTCGCCCACCGGGATTTCGTCTGAGAAATAGAAAATACCCTGCGGGACGATGAGCGTTCCGCCGCCATAGAGCGACGATAGCATATCAAGTCCAGCAGCGAACGCGGCGAGGTTCGCGGTCTTTGTGACAGAGGACGTTCCAGCGGTGAGCGGCACGACTGCAATGCCCTGCGAACCAGCGTTTGCCCAACTGGTTCTAACCCACGCGCCCGAGGCTCCGGTTGGATCGGAACTCGGCGCGACATAAAGACCCTGATTTGGATCGGCTGTAACGTGGGCTGAATGATTGGCACTATCGAATACGAACGTTCCTTCACGTCCTGATTCCGTGAGGATGGCTGACTGTCCGGAGACGGGAAGTTCGATATCCGCCATCTGCGACCGCGTGGAAGCCGCCGATCCCGACGCGAGCGTGATCGTGTTCAGGCCGAGCGGTAGGCTTGCAATCGTCTGATAGAGCGTTGTGGAGTCGGCGGCGTAAACAAGAAGGTTGTACGTCCCCGGCTGCACATAAAATGAGGCGTTGCCGTCAGAGTCGACCAGTGCCGCATTGGCGACACCGGACACGTTGATAATCGGCGTTCCATTGTTGTCTGAATAGAGCGAGACGGCATTATTGCTCGTATCCGTTAGGCGCACGAAATAGCCGACGAGCGCGTCACCCTTTTTGTTGGTGATCGCCCCAAAAAAATGGAACATGGATTACCTCGTTTTTATTGGGTTCCGCCGCCGAGCGGGATCTCGTTGAGCCAGTTTAGAACGGCGAGGACTGTCGCCGTTGCGGTGTTGCCGAGACTATCGGTCGCTGTGCATGACAGGTTGGCGGTTCCGTTGGTGCCTTGCCCCCCAGCAACGGTGCCGGTTAGCGTCACGGTGGCGTTCGTGCTGTTGGCGAGAGACACGCCGGTGAGACCGGTGGTTGATGTTATCGACCAACTATAGGTGAACGGGCCCAGCCCACCGGTCGGAGTGGCTGTGGTGGAAACCGATAATGTCCCGGTGGTCGTGGATCGGCTCGATGTGACGGCGGGAGACGGGCTTATCGACAGCGTAACCGGCAAGACGAAGGTCGCGATGTCGCGCCATGCACCGGAGATATAGGCTTTGCCGTTATGGAGCGTGCGCCATCCGCCGTTGAGAAACGCCCTCCCGGAAATGATTGTGGCCCACGCGCCATTCAGGCGAGCGATCAATAGAAAAACACCACGTCGCCCTCTGACGGGGACGCCGGATTTGCAGAGCCGGAAGCGAGAAACGAGATTTTGCCGCCAGACTGGGCTGAATTGGCATTGTAGAAATAGCCGCCGTTGCCGGAGCGCGTGATCTGTCCAGTGAACATTCCTCCGCTCGTCGGCATGAGATTGGAGACATTGATCGCCGCAACGGTATCGGAAAGCGACCGGCCATCGGCCATCAGCTGCCGGATTGCGTCGTTGATATTGGCCGCAGCGCAGCCTTCGGCGATGCTAAGGCCGCCGATCGTCACATTCAGGGACGGCGTGGTGTAGTAACTACTGAAGGCCATTCGGCTCTCCGTTTGTTTTAGGTCAGCAAATGGTGTATTGAGACAGGATGCACGGCGATTGGCTGGCCCTGTTCATTGGAACCGCTATCGCGAGCGCGATCTGCGCTTGGCTGGATTATCGAGAGAGGCCTACTGGCCCTGCGGAATAAGTGGCAGCATGGCCGCAGATCCGAACAACCCCCCGGCGTTTCCGGTTGCCGTTAGATAGCGCCTGTAGGCAGCATTACGGGCGATCATGTCATTCAGCGCCGCATTTGCTGCCGTTGGGTCTTGATTAAGCAGAAGGGGGCCGATTTGAGCGGCCTTGGCTGCACTCATGCGGTTGAATACCCCGTTCCCAGCCTTGCGCAGACCCACCTCGGCCATGTCGAACGGAATTGATGTTCCTCCGGACATAATGCCCTTCATGGCAGCGTTGCCGAGTTCAATGTTGTCGAACATCTTGTCCGCCTGGGTTCTGGCCGCCGTCTGTGAGCCGCCCAGAACTTCATTGCGGGTCGCGGACATGTCGTTTTCAAGCTGCGCCAATCGCCCGAAATTGGACGCTCCGTTCGGGAAGATCGATGCCACTTTCGCCTGCTGGGCAGGGGACCCGTAGATCCGCGCCATCGGGTTGGCCGTGAACCGGGTGTTGTTCACGGTATCCGCCATATTCGAGGCGTAACCACGCTGGAAGAATGGGGCGTTGGCCTCCGTTTGGTTGCCGAACCCGAGTTGAGCCTGCGTCGGAGTCACGCCCGGAGCCGCCGCGCCATACCCACCCTCAGCCGCACTTCCGTTGGAGATCGCGTCCGAATAAACCTGGTTGGCCTTGGCATAGGCCGGGTTCAGTTCGCCCAATCTTCCTCTGAACTGGCCGCGAAGCATGTTGACCGACTGCGTCCACGGATCGTTGAGATTGAGAGCGCCCGTAACCGGATCGCGCTTGTCCTCGACGAGGCTGTCGAGACCCATTTTTGTATAATGCAGCGTTTTCCAGTTGGGCGAAGCGTTGATAATCGGCTCGCCGCTGGAATCGACGCTGAAGGACAAGTCGGCGGGGCTCTCACCGCGGTTCAGTGCAATGCGGTACGCTCTGCGAACCGCCTCCTCGCCGTCCGGCGTGCGAAGGACATCGTTTATTCTCGGGTCGTTGGGAGCCTCAGCGTTGAATGCCTGCTCATAGTGAGGCTGCGCGATCTGCTGGGCCTTGGAGCGAGCTTCCGCAATCATCGTCTTGAGGTCGCCGGGTTGAGCGAGATTGGTGCTAATGCCCTGAAGCGTCCGATCGGCCTGTCCAAGTGCGCGCGGATTAAGAAGGGTGTTGCCCAACTCCATAACATCCGGGCTCTTGCGAGCGGCGCTCCCGGCCAAGGCGCGGAGTTGTGGGTTGGAGTCGGCCAGAGAATACGGCAGATTAAGGTTGGCCGCATCGGTAAGGTTTTGCTGGACACCGGACAGGGCGTCCGAATTACCGAAAACGGGCTTGACGATTGCGGATTCTCCACTGTTGAGCGCAACCGGAGGACGGTAGCCGAACATCCCTGCGGCCTTGCCGCCGACAGCACGTCCGACAGGGGCGAGCAGGAAGCGCGCAACAGCATCACCCGCAGCCGCCGTTCCCGCCCCGATCGCAGCACCTTCAAGGGGATGATCGGGGTTTGAAGCCGCCCCGTAAGTGCCGCCGTAAAGCTCGTTTGCGAGAAAGCCTCGAGCGCCGGGATTATTGACGAGACCGCGTGCGGCTTTGCCGATTACCGGAGCATCCGAGAGTGCTACGGATGCGCCCTTGAGAAGGTGATTTGCTCCCACCGCCCCAGCAACGGTTCCAGCAAGATCGCCAGCAAAGGCCGCTCCGGGATGGGCGCTATTGGCATACTGCTGATAGAACTGTCCTTTGTCGCCAGCCGCAAGAACCGGAAGCCCGGCCGTGGCGGCATTCATGGCATTGGCCGTGAATACACCCGGAGCAGAGCCAGCGACATTGCTGATGAGCTGGTCGCCCATACTCATAGGGGTACGGCTGATGCCGGAGAACAACGGTTGCGGATCGGCGGGGTGGGTCTTGTACCAATCAACGGCCTTCTGGTAGCCCGATGGCGGGGCGGGGACATCACCCCGCACCCCGCGTTGCGCGTTCATTTGCTGCCAGCCGGAAAGCGCTTGCGAATACGGCGTCCCGGAACGAGCCGCTTGTTCCCAGAACGCCGCACTCTGTGGGTCGCCCGTCTCACTGAAGCCATCCGTTGATGACGCCGGTGTCCCTGGAGGGGCGGTTAAGGGTGGCGTGCCACCTGTAGGGGTGCCACCCCCTGTTCCACCACCGCCGGTAGTGTTTGGCATGGATGGAACCCCGGCGAAATACTTCTGTGCCACGTCAGGTGCGACACTCATCAACTCCTCGCGGGTTTGTGCGGGGAGAAGCATGAAGTCAGGCTTGGACAGCCCCCCATTGCCATAGACGAACTGCGCGCGGTTGGCGGCCAGTTTGGACGCCAGAAGGTCAATCGCGCCGTGGATATTATCCATCTTCTGCTTGGCCGATAGCGACGAGGAGAATTGCGCACCCGCTTCGTTCTGCTTGCCTTGGCTGTTCGTTCCGTAAGCCGCTGCCACCTCGTCTCCGAGAAGCTGCGCATTCTGGTCGTAGGCTGGCTGCTTGCCGCTAAGGAGATGCGAATCGACCTCATTGGCAATCGAATTGAGCGGCGTGACCGGCCCCCCGAACACGTCCGGCACAAGGCCCTTCAGCCTCGCCGCATGGCCCACCGCTGTAATAAGAGCATTATCAGACTGCCCAAGGCCACCCACCGCCGCATTTTTGCGGGCGGCGGCGCGCGTGGCGTAGTTCGTCGCGTCAATCGTGGGATCGGCGCGCATTACGTCGGTTAGCAGCGCCTGCCCCGCCGGAGAGCGCATCATCTGCGCGCTCGGGAACGGGATACGGCCCTCGGCCAAACCCTGGATATAGGCTGCGCGGCCCGGATTGGTTTTCTGGAGGTATTGGAGGTATTGCGGACCGCTCATTGAGGCGGTCGAGCCCTCGCTCGGATGATTTATCGCCCACTGCTCTTGCGCGGTCTTTGCGGCGATCTGTGCCGCTTCCGCATCCGCCTTGGCTTTAGCTTCCTGCGCGGCGGCAGTGTCCGTGGCGATGCGAGCCTCAACCTGCGACCTTTGCAGATTCGTCGCTGCCTGCGGGGCCTGATAGGGCAATGTGGGAGACGCGAGCGGGGAGTTTCCGTGGCTGACGAATTTGGGATTGGCCGGGTCGCTAACGTCCCAGATGTTACCCTGTTCGTCACGGGCCAAAGGTTGCGCCATTAAAATCCCCTCACGGCTCGCAGATTGCTGCGAACGTAGCTTTGAGTTTCCTGCGGCATTGAACCGAACCAGTCCGACCCTCGCGCGTGGAGCGCCGAGTCAACCCTTCCGGGTCCAGCATTGTAAGCCGCCCACATCTTGGCGAGATCGCCGCCGTAGCGCTGCTGCATTGCGGCGCGATATTGCTCCCCAACGCGAACGTCATCCTGCGGCGTTCCGTTGCTAGGCGCTATGCCAAAACCCGGGTTTGCGGCGGTCGATGGCATGACCTGCATCAGTCCGCGAGCGCCCTTCGGGGACACTGCATTCGGGTCGCCACGGCTTTCGCTGTGAATGGTGATTACATCCAAGTTAGTAGGCTGGAAAGTTGCCCGACGCTTGCGGCGTCGGACCTCCCAGCGGCGTGAGCTTCCCAACGGGCGCTTTGGGCGGCTGAAGCGCCCCAGTGATTTGCGAGCGCAGCATCATGCCCAGCGGCGTGACAACGGCGGGGTCCAGTTCGTTCTGGGTCCGCGTTTGCATCGCCTGCGTCCATTCCGGCGTTCCTGGCCTGATCCCGGAAGCATAAAGCGACTGCGCAAAGTCCCCGTCCGGGTACATCAGCTTGAGTTGCGCCTGAAGCGGGAGCATCGTCATCTGGCGCTGCATTTCGAGGTTCTGCCGGTGCTCGTAGACCTGTTCCTCAAGCGCCATCTGCTGGCGCTCCTGCATGGCCTTGAGCCCGGCGAGACCGACTTGCTGGCTCGGCCCCGGCATTCCCGCGAGATAACCGTTCAGGGCCGCAGAAATCGCCTGCGCGACACCGAACTTCCCGCTTCCGAACATGCCCTTGGGCATTGGGTCTGGCGAGACGCTCTGCGGTTGGGCGAACGATGGTTGGGCCGTTTGCCCTAACTGCGGAAGCAACGGGGGCGCGTTTTGCTGCCAGAACGGTGACAGGGCCATTATTCCATGCTCCCGAGAGCGGCGTAATTCACGCCGTCGTAGCCATCACGGAAGTTCGGCACATAGGCGTATGGCCGAAGGTTCTTAACCTCGTCGGAAAGAACGCCCCTGACCTTTTCGCCGCTCGGGTCCGACTTCCAGTTCCACTCGTAAATGCCGAGTCCGTCCTTCGCCTCACCAAGCTTCCTGATGTTGGTTTTCAGCCTGCGATCAGAACCCATGATGGCCGCCGACCCCAGCGCGGCCCCGGCCCCAAGCAAACCATTCAGCCATCCGCCGGGTTGAGTCTGCGATTGCTGACCATAACCACTGTAAAGACCGCCGATACTCCCGAGGGCATTGGCTCCGTAGTATGGAAGCTGACCGGCGAGCTGTTGCGCGCCCAGAAGCGGCGCATATCCGGCGTACTGTGAACTCGTGTAGCCGGGGAGCATTCCCGCCGCCTGCTGCTGGTTCTGCCGTTCCGCCTGGTAATTCTGCATCAGCGGTTGAAGCTCGCCCTGCGAAACGCCCCTTGCGAGGTCGATGGCGTGGTTGCCGCTTCCGGTGCGGCCATATTGCGAGAAGGCCGCATTCACCGAGTTTCCGGCCTGCTGACCCGCATAGTCGGCCATTTGCTGGGTATAGGGATTGGAGTTGAGATACTGGCCGCCGAGCGTGGAATTAATATAATCCATCCCCGGTTGAAGCTGCTGGCCGGTCTTGGCGATCTGGCCCTGAAGTCCAGGAATGGTTGTTCCGGTAATCCCGCTCTCGATATTCGATAGATTCCCGGCGTTGGCGTTGACGGCGTTGGTAATGCCCTGCCCGGCCCCGAGAAGAAGCGGTTGCGCCGGAGACCATGGAGTCGATGAACTGGTGGTTTTTGAAGTTTTCTTGCCCACTCAAATCTCCCGCGCGTAGACGAACGTTTTCGGGTCCGTCTCGCCAACTTTCACCCAACCAAGTGCGCGAAGGCTTTTCAGCCATCCGGCACGCCCAATGCCGATTATGCGCGTGGCTCCCACCATTCGCGCTCCGGCCCCAATCACATTGTCCAATTGCCCGAGCCACCGGTGGTGATCTCGCCCACCGACCAGTTTCACTTCGACGTATCGTTCAGTGCTCAACCACGCCGTCGCCACGGCCAGAAGCTCGTTGCCGTCCATGACGGCGCACAGAACCTCGTCGGGATCCAATACCGATGCGAAGTTGCCCCTCTCTCTCGCTGGTTCGAGGAGGGCTTTTGCCTTTTCCCAATGTTCCCAATTGACCGGATCGGGCACAAACCCGATTGTCAGGCCGGAGTTACCGACGCTGACCCGTCCAGCACCCACCACACATCTGTCGCGAGCTTGCCGTTGGCTCGCATCATCCGGTTATTCGTCGTATCCCAAACCTGCCTACCGGCATATTTGCCGACGGTGTTCACTGTCGCCGTTTTGGAGGCGATGTTGGCGGCGGTGTCGCTTGCAATCGCGGTCAGGCCCAAAAGGTAATTAACCGCCCTGGCTATATTGCGCGGAGTATCACCAAGTGGCGCAAGCGATGGATAGTTCATCGACCGTCGCCAGCTTCAAACTCCGCCTCGATACCCTGCGCGTAGGTCCAGACAGCCGAAGCGGGGATGCTCCATGTAATGTCGTTATACCGCCCGTTGGCACGAAGAGGCATTTTGCCGTTGGTGCGCATTTCGGAAGTCGAAACCACGCTCGGGCCATCCCCGGCCTTGAGCTTGGAATTGACCGTCACTGTCGCCGCCTGCGCGTCCGTGATCGCCCTGAGCGAGCGTATCCTCGACCGCCTTCCCGGCATCGGCTCGACATTCTGTAGCGTAATCGAGGCCTGCAGGTTGCTTCCAGCGAGCGTCCCGATGACGTTCGACGAATTGGCGATCAGAAGGAGCGGGTCTCCGCCAGCATAGATCGGATCGTCTAGGCTTCCAGTTATCGCGTCGATGCTGCCGCCGATGGAATCGATCGAGGTGTTCGACGTGAAGCCGTCCGCGATCCACTGCACGTCAGCCTGAATCACCGAGGCCTTCTTTAGAACCCAGTTGTAGACGATGATCCTGCCGGGATTGGCGGGCATCGCCCACATGACAAGGCTGCTGCGCGGATCGATCGCCGAGACCATCCCGTCGATTTCCGAGCGCGAATAGGTCGAGAAGAACCAGCGATCGAACTTCTCGTTTGAGATCGGAATGACCTGCTCGCCGTCGCACATCTCAAAACCGCGCTCAGAGAGAAAGAAGATCAGTCTCCCGACATTGGCGACGGATCCCTGGCTCATGCAGCCGATCTCGGGGCTGATGACATCGAACTGGAATACGATGTCTAGCCCACCGGCCTGCCCGACATAGGAAACGCGCCTTACGGCCCCCTTCTGAAGGATTATTCCATATTCCCCGCCGACAATGGCCATGACCTTGCCGCCATCGGGAAGCGGCTGCGTGTCGGCTTGATTAACCCCTGTCGTCCACGATGAGGAATCATTGAACTGCGACCAGCGAACACCCATTGAGCTGCCGTCTGCGGCCCCGGCCATCACGAAGTCGCGGACGGTCGCAACGTCTGTCGCGGTCGGCGCTCCGGTTATCGCGACGGCGGTCCCGGCATTGATGTCATGCGAAACCAATTGCCCCCCGTTGGCGCAAATCACATGATCGCCAAACTGGGTAAATCTCCAGCGCGTTGCCGACGCGCCGCTGAAAACTGAAGTCCACGTTCCTGCGGCGTATTTATAGAGGTTGGTTGCGGTCCCGGCCAAAAGAACCGTGGTTCCGGTTGACGAGACGAACGACGCTATGCCCTTGATCGCGGAAGGAACGGCGGCGGTGATTGCGGAAAAGCCTTTCACCGGCATGTAGCCATTGGCGATCGGCAGCATATTCGAGATTGCGGAGACGCCGCCGGGAAGGTCGGGCAACCACTCCCCGAACGGGAAGGTTTTCAGCATCGAGCCCCGCGAACCTGAACAACCGAGTTGGGGACCAGCGGGCCAGCCCCAAACCTGTCGTTGCGCGCTGTCTGGTTGATGCGGTCCACAACCTGGGCCAGCATTCCCTGCCACTGCCCGGCCCTGGTTGCATTATCGAGATAGATTTCAGCGTTGAAGAGGGTTGCATAAAGATAGGCGTCGGGGTGCTTGTCGAGCAACCAGTTGGATTCGTTTGCATCGGAAAGCGCTTCGATTTGCGCGAAATACGTCATTGTCAGCGTGGTGGTTGCCGCTGGCGGTGGGATCAGGGTCAGGCCGCCATTGACCAGGGCGTAAGCGACTGGAACGCCGGTAGAGCCGTCGAACTCCGATCGTATGGCCGTGGGAGCCATCCCCCGAAGCGGGGTGTCGGGCGAACCCTCGACGTAAATGGTCCGCATCGCCAGATAATCGTTGGGAAGACCAGTCTCTTCCGTCGTGGTGGTGAAAGTGGTTTCCTTCTCCATATCTGGCGTGCGCAGTTCGCGATTGAACATCGCCTCCGCCATCTGCACGAACATCGGTATTTTCGGATTGAGGTCGGCGCGGTCGAGCCAATCTTCAACAGCCGATTTGAGGGTTGAATAGTCGGGGATCGCCGATGTCGAGGGGACACCGATCGAGAAGGCGAATGACATTCCTTTTCCCCTTGTTTACTCTCGCCTACAGAGGGCGTATTTCCCTCATTCATGCATGACGCCGCAGAAG
>Ga0105240_10006769_pt1 | contig 16765 bp, 13 predicted proteins | sample KBSC54metaG_FD_80426 | JGI IMG/M metagenome (GOLD analysis project Ga0105240, IMG submission 80426) | Corn rhizosphere microbial communities from Kellogg Biological Station, Michigan, USA - KBS C5-4 metaG | ecosystem: Host-associated > Plants > Roots > Rhizosphere > Soil | place: Michigan, USA...
CACTGACAACGGCCGGCGTCTTATGACTGACTACTGGGCTGGCTTTTCCATTGACCTTGCCGCTGCGCAAAGAAGCCACATAGCCCGGCACTCGAAACAACCCGTGAGACATTGAGCCGTCCCGCTCGGCCGTGACTACGGTGCGGACCAGTGCTTCGGTATTAGCCGCGTCGCAACCGTTTTGGGAAAACACACGGGTAGCGAGATCGTGAATCTCTTCCAGAGTCAGTGAGACAGTATTCATGTAATAGCCTAATAGTCTGTTACGAAGGCGGTTACGCCGCCGCGCATTTATAAATTGGGACGTAGCAACGCCTGATAAGTTGTCGCCATACTCAACTGTTCCAGATGCGGCGGCAATCCCTCGATCTGGTCCTGAATGCCCCAGTACAGCCGTTGCACCATGCCTACCACGACGATGTCGTTGACAGGATCGATCCAGAACCAGGTTCCGGCGGCGCCGTCCCAGAAATAGCTGCCTTTGCCAACCGGCATATCCGCCAGACCCGGGTCAGTGATGACGCCGCCATCGAAGCCATAGCCGATACCGGGACGCGGCTTGTTGAACTCGAATCCGCCGCCGCGGAATTCGGCCATCAAGCTGTCAGAAAGGTGGTTCGACATCATCAGCTTGACTGTTTGCGGCCCCAAGATGCGCACCCCATCCAACTCTCCGCCATTCAACAGCATCTGAGCAAACCGGAAGTAGTCCGCCGCAGTCGACACGAGACCCGCCCCGCCTAGCGGAACCGCCGGCTCGCGGTCGTACTGGTTCGAGGGGAAGTTGTCTACCTTCAACTCCTTTGTCTTGTCATTCAAACGGTACAGCGTCGCCAGTCGCTTCTGTTTCTCTTGCGGAACATAAAACGCGGTGTCCGCCATCTTCAGCGGCTCGAACAGCCGCTTCCTCATGAACTCCGGCAGGGTCATCCCTGAGAGCTTCTCAATGAGGTAACCCTGAATGTCTACCGATAGGCTGTACAGCCAGCGGTTGCTCGGCTGATAGATCAGCGGCGCCTTCGCGAGGCGATCAATCACTGCCTGCAGCGAAGAACTGCTCACGAAGATGTTTCGGTCCTGCTCGTCGCGATACAACCGATCCGCCGGCGTCTGTTCAACGCCGTAGCTGAATCCCGCGGTCATAGTCATGAGCTCGCGCAGTGTCGGGGGATGCGCCGGCTCTTCCACCAGCATCTTTCCGGCGGCATCCACTCCCTTGTAGACCTTGAGGTCCGTGAACTGAGGAATGAACTTGGAAAGAGGATCTTGGGGGGACCACTTTCCCTCCTCATAGAGGATCATCATCGCCACCGCCGTGACCGGCTTGGTCATGGAGAAAATCCGAAAGATCGTGTCTTTCTCCAGGGGGACCCCACTGGCCAGATCCTGCTTGCCAACCGCGCTGAGATGAACCACTTTGCCATGCCGCGCGACGAGCGTGACGATACCCGCGTATTGCTTCTCGTCGACGACCCTCTGCATAACGTCGTCCAACCGCTTGAGCCGCTCGCTGGAGAAGCCCACGGACTCCGGAGTGGCTAGCCGCAAAGTGGTATCGGCCCCGAAAACCTGCGGGGCCGATGTGGATATGAGCAGCAGAACGGCAAAAACGGACAGCAAGCGCCACGCCGGGCGCGCAAGACGTACTCGGTTGGACATTTGGCCGAAACCCTGAAGACGCACATCCGCCGTGCGCGGTTGAGTATAGATGAAGAGATTGGGAATCAGAAACGGCGGGTGTCCGGCCAATCGTCGCCAGAGCGGCGGGATGATACGTAAACCGCCGCGCAGCACCGCCGTCGGCGAGCACCACAACTGCTCGTCTGATCGCGTAGCGGTAGTGGGGTGACCGCCTCAGCTTATGCGCACAGGCAGCCACCCCACAGTGCGAGCGTGGTCCCTGTTAGGAAGGTTGAGATAAGCCCTCGCAACATTCTTCTGGTCTAAAACATCCTGACAATAAGCGGTCGTGGTGAAATCCCAGAGGCGGTCTCCAACATAGCTCGCCGTGCTAACCGAAGAAAGCTTTCACGCCAGAAGTTAGCCCGAACTCCTCATCCATGGAAACGTTCGCGGATACCTGCGGGGAATTCGGCAGCCGGGTGGAGCCCAAGCACGCGCCGCCTTTGGGATGACCCTGACACGTACGCGCTGCGCCCTGTCTGCTCAGAAATTCCTTGCGACCGTCAAGCCGATCGTTCGCGGAGTGATGTAGATGCGACTGTTTGGCGGGTAGTAGTTTGAATTGACGACGCCGCGCACGTCCGCCGCGTTATTGACGTAGACGTTCAGCGTCCATTCGTCGTTCTTCACCCCGACGCGCAAATCGGTCTTGGTGTACGCGGGATATGTGGTGCGCTGGGGAGTCGCCTGAAAGTAACTTACGCGCTCGCCCACGATGCTGAACTGGCCTCCCACAAATCCGGTAAGGTGGCCGGGAAGGGCGAAGTCATCCTGCGCGGAAACATTGCCGGACCACTTGGCGCTGAAAGGTAATCGGTAGCCAGGCCGTCCATAGGCGGTAGCGGAAGCGGGGAACGGTGTTGTCAGAACCGCATTGTCATAATCGACCCACCCGCTCAGAGTCAGGCCAAGCACGGGTCTAGCGGTGAGAGAGAACTCGACCCCCTCGCTTTTGGCGTTGCCGCCATTAGTGGTATAGGCAAAACTTCCGGTCGAGCTGAACGCGGTGAGCTGCAAACTCTTCCAGTCGATGTAGTACAACGAGGCGTCTACAGAAAGAACGCGATCGAGAAAATCGCCCTTGATACCGAGTTCATAGTTCTCGGTCGTGTCCGGTTTGGCGAACGGCGGCGCGTTGTAATTTCCCAAATAGACACCCGTAAAGCTATTCGGCTGGCCGACTCGATAGCCTGATGCGAGGCGCGCATACACCATCAGATTGGGAGTCAATTTATAGCTGGGAGTGAAGAGATAGGTCAGAGGCGTGGCGCTCGAAGCGCCCGGCGGCCCGACGTAGTAGTTCGATTGCACGCCCTCGAAAAACGGCACCCAAGGACCGTACCACTTTAGCCCCGGCTCCTCGGTATGGATCGAGGACACCCGTCCCCCAACCTGCACACTGAATCGGTCGGTTACGTGATAGGTAAGATCGGCGAACCCCGCCCATTCCCGGTACTGGTATGGGGTGTAATCGTCACTCTCCGAAGTCGCATCAATTTGCCCATCCAGACTCACCGCCCGCTCCTCGTCCCCGTTGAGCGAGCGCGCGCGTGTATAGAGTCCACCAACTATCCAATCGAATTTACTCCAAAGCTCGCCGGAGAACCGCAGCTCTTCCGAAGCATAATGCGTTGCACGAAATCCGTCATAGCCGGCGCCAGGCAACCCGAATGTTGTCTGCGCATAATTACTCCACGTAGTGAAAGCAGTTAGGTCCTCAGTGTCGCGGTAGTAGTCATAGCCGTAGCCCGTAATGGACGTAATATCTACGCCAGCAACCCGCCCCCGCAGCACCGCGCTCAAAAGTTCGCTCGTCCTGTGTCCCGCCCCTACGAATCCCGGAATGCGGTAATAGTTCTGTTGCAAATCTCCCAGCCCTGCCCCGATTTCCGCATCATCCGAGCCATTCATCACGGTGCGCTGATAAAGGTAAGCGACTTTCAACGACCAGCCCTCCGCCGGCCGCCACAGCGCTGTTAGCCGCCCGCCCAAGACATCCTGCCGATTGACACCGGCAAGATGCAGCGGCAGCTCATCGATAAAGCCTGGATCCTGTCGATCGTAACCACTCACCCGCAGCGCCAATGTGTCCGAGACCGGAATATTCATCGACCCGCGCAGACTAAAACCGGGCTCGGGACCGTTATGGACAGTGCTCGTGCCTCCCTCAAGCCGGCCGCTGAATTTGTCCGTGGTGGGATCCTTGCTGACAAACTTGATCAGGCCGCCCATGCTGCTGGCACCGTAGAGTGTTCCCTGCGGTCCGCGCAGCACTTCGATGTGATCGAGATCGCTTGGATCCAGGTCGATCGCCCGCTCGGACGCTCCGAAAGAATCGCCCGTCGGCACATCGTCGATCAGAACGGCAACTGTATCCGCAGCGCCGAAGCCCGTCTGTATGCCACGAATGGTGATTGTTTGGGCGCCTGCCGAAGAGTTGGGAGTTACGTCCAGGCCGGGGACCGACGAGTAGTAATCGCGCAGCAGCACCTGACTGTTTTCAGTCAGATGCTGTGCATCAATAACCGACACGGGCACGGGCACATCCTGCAGGCGCTCGCTGCGCTTCTGCGCCGTGACGACAACCTCCTCCAACCCCGAAGCGTCCCGCTGCTCCGCTGGAGGGCCGTATGAAGCCGTCGCGGCGCTTTCAGCCTGCGCCAGCCGCATGGAGCCATCACCACGATCCGCATCGAACGCCTGCCCAGACGAGCTGGTCGGTGAGAAAGACGCCTTAGAACCGCCTCTCTCCGCAGGCTGCGCAGGCCGAATCGCCACCGTTTCCGGATTCACAAACCGATATTGCAGCCCGCTCCCTTTGAGGAGTTTATCCAGTGCGGCCCCTGGAGATTGATACTCGCCGGTCAGCGCGGGTGCAACCAGTGCAACATCGACGACCTCTGTGGGATAAACAACTTGCAAATGCGACTGGCGCCCGAACTCCTGCAAAGCGGCGTCCATGGGCTGGGAGTCGATGTGAAGCACCAAAGGTGCCGTTGCGCTCGAGCTCGGCTTAGGATCTGGTGTAGGCGCCGCGGCCTGCTGAGCGATGGCGGCTGTGGAAATGATTGTGCTGGCGACGACAAGACTCAGCTCAATGGCTCTATTCACGGATGCTCCCCGGGTTGATCGATGCAATGACCCCGCGCGACCCTCCAGTCACCCGGGCTCTGGCTGATATGTCCCCTTCAGACGCATTAATTTCCCCAAATCCGCAGCCGCCGTACCCAATCCCAAGAGTTTTGGGGAAAGTATCCTTCGAGATCGGACTGTGAAAGAGTGGTCACCGTATTTCCGCACCAAGGTCGCTGATCTCGAGCCGGGCATGGCCTTAAGAAGCGCTTCACGTGCTATTGGGTTCGCCGAATCCGTCTTCCGCGACTACGGGCGACATTTGCATCGCTTTCTGGTCCGCCGACTCCAGCACGCGCAAGATGCCGAGGACCTCGCTCAGCAGGTCTACATTGAGCTGATTTCCATGGAGCATACGGAACTCGTGCGCAATCCGCGGGGCTATGCGTTGCGGATCGCTGCGAACATCGCGAGCGACTTCCAACGCAGCGCGGCTGTCACGCAAACGCGCGTGCGCTTCGACTCAGAGGCAGTCGAACGGGCGAGCGAATATCCGCCATCGGTCGAGCCGGAGGAGCTGGCCACACAAATATTGAACGCGCGCCGGCTGCGTCGGGCGTTTGATCGGTTGCCACCCCTACACCAGGCTGTATTTCTGTTGCAAGCGCGAGACGGCTATTCCTATGAAGAAACAGCGGAGCGGGTCGGCGTGTCAGTAAGACGAGTGGAGCGGTTGCTCGCGGAGGCGAAAGAGTCCCTGCAGCATTTCTTGACACAGGACGAGCGGTAAAGGAAGCAGGAAGTGGGCACATGAATTCCTTTCCTTCTGACATGAACACGCCGGCCGAGCACGCGCAGCATTGGGTCCGGCGGCTACCGAACGCCACCCATGAAGAGCGCGAAGCATTTGCACTGTGGCTCAAAGCTTCACCGCACAACATCCAAAGCTATCTGCAGATGTTGGCGGTGGAGCGGGAGTTTCAAGGCTTTGACGCCGGGCACGAGATCGATGTGGAGCGTTTGATCGCGCGAGCGCGTGACAATGTCACCTCGCTCGGCCTGTACCGCTCTCCCGACCGATCGCCCTCGGCCGCAAAGCGCGCCGGCGCTGTTGTGACCAGATGGACTCTGGCCGCGGTCTTTGCCGGACTAGCTGTGATCGGCGGACTATATGGCGCTTGGCGAACGAGCGGGTTGCAGGAGTACTCAACACGCACCGGGCAGCAACAGCAATTTAAGTTGGGTGACGGGTCCATCGTCAACCTCAACGCCGAGACCACTGTGCGTGTAAAGGTCACCGCGAATCGACGCGATGTCTACCTCGTATCCGGCGAGGCGCTGTTCGACGTCCGACACGATCCCGGCCGGCCGTTCCGTGTGCACGTGGACGGCATGACTATCGAAGATGTCGGCACCCAATTCAACATCTACAAGCGCACGGGAGCCACGAAAATCTCGGTGATTGAAGGGGAAGTCCGCGTATTCCAGGAGCCCCGCTCAGCTACTGAAGAGCTGCTCGCGCCGCTCTTCGGCGCAAGAGCAACGGCCGAACCCGGGTACGTGCCACTCACAAAGCCGACACCGATTTCCGCCGGCAAGACCGCGAGCCTCACTGCCAAAGGACGTGAGATCCGTGAGTCGGCTCTTGACCTCGAGCAGACCACTGCCTGGCGGCAGCGGATGTTAGTATTTCACGGCACTGCGCTCGCTGAGATCGCCGCGGAGTTCAATCGATTCAACACAGAGCCCAAGATCAAAGTGGATGCCGCAAGGGTAGCTAATCGCACTTTCTCGGGCATTTTCCGCGCTGACGACCCAAAGTCGTTCATTACCTTTCTGCAGCAAGAGACCGACCTTACAGTGGACGGGGACGGGCGAGCTTGGGTGGTCACGCAGCCGTAACACAGGCAACGTCTGCACGCGGCAAGTCAGGCAGCACCGTCTTCGGTCAGTTAGTCTTCGACCAACCCTTCCAACCCGGACCTCGCACGACCTGACCGGGTTTGGCCCCGGTGTGCTGGCCATCGGCGAGCACCTGCTGGCCGTTTACAAAGACATCTCGCACGCCGCTGGCAAACTCCTGAGGATGACCGTACGTGGCGTGGTCGGCTATCGTGGCGGGATTAAATATGACAAACGTCCGCATAACAGCCGGCACTTATGCAACCACGATCGCGCAACTTCCAGTTTTGCGCAGGTAACCGTGTCAACCGGCGAATCGCGTCTGGTAAGGTCGTGACGTGCTCGTCGCGAACATATCGACCTAGAAAACGAGCGAAATTGCCGTACGTGCGTGGATGGGGCTGAGAGCGAAGGAACGGGCCTTCCGGCGCCTGCGAAGCTGCGTCGGAGCCCAGCGAAACCCACGGCTGCGAAAGCTCGAGTTTCACGTTCTCCTCCGACATCAAGAAGTAGACCACCTCAATGCGAGTGCGATCTTCGATGATCAGGTCGATGATGGTGTCTTCAGGCGATTCGTGGCGCAGCTTGGCTACTTCCGCCAACGTTTTGCCTGTGAACGGTTTCAGTTTCTCACTCTTGAACGAAACTAGCATCACACGATCCGGCGAGCCCGCGGCAAGCAGCAGACTCTCCCAACCCCCGTTCGGTATGCGCATCTCTTTGAGCACTCGCTGGCGGATGCGGCGCCAGAGTTCGTACGGGCATTAGTAAGGCTCCCCCAAGGAGGCCGGACGATATCACAGAACTGATGTGCACATCACACGCCTACTCTGACGCGTGAAAACACGGTGATTTCCACGTCAGAGCAAGCGTGAGCAACGCACGCGAATGCCAGTGAGTTATGTGTTGATTCGACCCCTTCAGCCGGTAGCCTTTGAGCAAATTTTGTGCTGAAATATTCAGCACTCTAAATGGAGATAAGAGAACGGACAGGGAGAGTACTGTTATGCAGCCGCAAAAAAAGGAGCCATTGATGGAAAACTATAACTCTCAACTTGAATCGCGAGTCGCCCGGCTTGAGGCCGACGTCTCTCACATCAGATCCGACATCTCGGATATAAAGGCCGATGCGCGTGAGTTACGTAAGTCGATCGACACAAGGTTCGATGCTGTTAATGCCAAATTCGACACGGTAAACAAGCGGCTCGATGTCATCACCGAGAAAATCGGTGACTTAAAAGTTTGGGCGCTGACGGTCATCGGCGGGGGAATTGGCTTTGGTATCCTGACCGTCTTCGCCCGCGCACTGCGCTGGATCTAGCTAGCGCGTGCTCCTAGCGGGAGTATTTTGTCATCCACGACAAGCCGTCTGCCGTGCGCCCCCGCGGGCGATATTCACACCCGATCCATCCGCCGTAGCCCAGGTCCTCAAGCACGCCGAACAAATATGGCAATGACAGCTCACCTTCATCGGGCTCGTGACGTTCGGGAACGCTGGCGATCTGCACATGACCGATCAGCGCAAACGCCTCCTTCAAGCCCACCGTAACGTCCCCATGGAGGATTTGCCGGTGATAGATGTCGAATTGCAATTTTACGTTGTCGGCGTCGAGTGTCTGGATAATCGTCAGGGCTGCCGCGAAATCCGATAGGAAATAGCCCGGCATGTCGCGAGTGTTGAGAGGTTCGATGAGGACTGTGACATTGCGATCAGCGAGCCGCCGCGCGGCATACTCTAGATTGGCCAGATAGGTCTGTTTTGCTCGCGGGTCCTGAGCAGAGGCAATGCCGGCCATCACATGGAGCCGGCGCACACCGGTCGCATCAATGTAGCTCAGGGTCTGCTCTATTGACGCTCGGAAAGCAGCCTCACACCCGGGTATAGCGGCGTAGCCTCGCTCGCCGGCCGCCCAATCGCCCGGAGGGGCGTTGAACAACACCTGCGTAAGAGCGTTACTTCGCAGGCGTGCAGCCAGATCGCTAGGAGAGTAGTCGTAAGGAAACAGGCACTCGATGCCGCCGAAACCCGCATCGGCTGCACAATTGTAGCGTTCGAGAAAAGGCACCTCGGTGAACAAAAAACTGACATTAGCCGCGAGTTGGATCATGACTTAGCGTCCAGATTGGGTCGCAGTCCTGTTGACCTAGGCCTCAGCGGCCAATGTCTTCGCCGCGAATGTTGATCTCGATGCGAATGTCGTTCAGGTCGATAACGCTTCTTGAGTTTCACCGCCGCGCCCTACTGCGCTATGCCCGCGGCCATTATCGCCGATCACGCCAAACAAGCACACCTCATCCGCGCGATCAAGTATGCCCAACCCTGCCATAGACTGGCCCTCCTGCAGAGTCTTTCAAGAAAAGCACCCGGTCACGGGTAGATGACTTCAGGAGTCGTGCGTATTAGTAGACGGGAGGGCAACCTGCAGAAGCTCAATAGCGCTGCCAGGTCGTGTGGACGGCTTGCTGCCCTACACCCGGCTTCGTGTAATCACACACGCCGCCGGGGAATATCCGCTTGAGCCGAGTGAGTTGCTGCGGCGTGATCCGCTGGCTGTAGTCGGACTGCACGACGGGTTTTAACCGGCATTTCAAGATGTCGTCCGTTATGGGCGCGCCCGCGGCGATCCGTGGATTGGCATGCTGAGGATAAAGACGGCTGCAGCGTCCGGTCGCGCCGAACACCCCCGTCCCGCTGATCTTCTCGCCACGCTCTGTCCAACAACCATCCGACAGCTCCGCCGGCTTATCCCGTATGACCTTATCTAGAGGGGTTCCGGCGCCACCGTCGGCCGCTATCTGATCCAACCAGCGGTCCATTTGCCCAATCAGCGTGCGTTCCTGCTGGGCGATCAGTGAAGTCTGCGGGTTAGGGTCATCGAAGTTTCGATTTTGCTCGTTGGTGTCGGCGGGCACTATCAGAATGACTTGGTTGGCCGCTGTGCCGTTGGCAGCACTCAGGCGAGCACGCGTGACGAAAGACTCAAAGCTCCCATGCATGTCTGCTGTAGCGTCCGTGTACCACCGCCAATCAATGATTGGGGTCGCCCTCAGTCCAGCGCCCCCACCCAGCACGAGCCCATGTCGATATGCTCGCCTAACAACCTCGGCCGCCGCATGCGTGCGCTTGCGCACGATATTGCCGTCGATATCAAATCCTCCAACGTGCGCATTCAACTCGAAGAAATCTTCGAGACTGATCCCGCCGCTGTTTAAAGCGGCCAAGCCATACTGCACACCCACATTGTCCAGAGGGCGTCGAGCAAAGCCCGTCTTATCATCACGTCCGAAAACGTTAATTTCATTATCGTAGATGTCGCACCGTACGCCGGAACGACGTTTGCTCGGCTCGTAAATCTCCGACTGTGGTAGCACGGAGGCGCAGTGCGCGGGCCCGATCGTGAACCCGGTGTCCTTTGCGACATCGGCACAGGTACGCCAGGTTGCAAACCCCGTTATGGCGGATTTCTGCTGATCCGTAAGCGGCCTCTTCGATGCAGCGAACACTCGCGCCAACAGCGTGCAATCGCTCGTAGTCGAGGTAACCCAGGTCAAAGCATCCGGAAATGACTCGAACGGAATGATTCCGTCAAGCAGCCCTGGGTAGTTTTGCGCAGTCAAGTGTAACTGCATCGAGCCGCCTGAGGGGCCCCAGCCGATGGTATGAATCGGCACACCGTAGCTCTTGATAAAATGCTCTTTCACCATCGATGCGGTCTCTGCAGACAGTACATCGTTACAGCTATTACCGAAAGTATTGAGGGTCGATGTTGCGACTGCATAGCCCTGCGCGATCACCACCTCATCCACGGGAGCTCTGTACAACACGCCCTGATGGAAGCCCGCGCCGCAGCCGCCATAAAACACATAGACAAGGCGCCCGTTCCAACCCTGAGAGCCGCGAGCCCACGGCGCCGGCAGAACTTGACCGGGTTCATGCAAAAATCGTATCTCATAGATAGCACGATTGATGACTCCGAGCTCACGTCGAACGATATAAGGTACACGCCGGCCCTCCGAAGTCACCGTGACCGCCACGTCCTTTGGAAGGGGCTGTGTCGGATCGTAAGGTTTGAACCCTAGCGGCAGTGCGGGCGGTAGACTTAGACGCAAGCGCCGGAAGGACTCCGCCTCTCCTTTCAACTCCGAAGCGAGCACAGCGTCCACGGACTTGTAGTAGTACTGGACGAGAGTCTTAGCGCCACAGTCAGCGTCGTTCGCCGGCCCCAACCCACTTGCTTCGGTTTGGCAGATGAAGGGCGTCTGGTGAGGGCCAGAGAAAATCGGCCCCGACAGCGGGTAGTTGCTGACCTCCTGCTTTGCGACCACAACACCGTTGACGCGCACGTCCAGCGTATTCGGGCCGTTCTCTAATCCCCGTAATAAAGCTAACCGATCAGAAGAAGCTTCCCGCGGACGGAAGGACAAGGAGACGTCGTGACCGTTCAGCCGCACGATCCAACCGCCCGGCGTGGGGACGGTGAGCTCAACCAAGACGTCACCTCCGGTAGCTGTGGTGTGCAAGTTAGATACAACGCGTATCCCGGCTGGGCTTTCAGCCCAGGCCGAGCGCAGGCCAGCCTCGGTCAGCGCCGTAGTCCCGACCAGAAGTATCAGGACAAGCGCCGAACGCGGCATCAAAACCTCTTAAGGATGTCCAGTCCGACGGTGCGCGGGGTGGTGTAGAGGAAGGTGCTTGGGTAGAAGTAGCCTAAGCCGCCGTTAACAACGCCACGCTTGTCGGCCACGTTATTCGCGTAAAGAGTGACGGTCCAAGTGTCGAACTTGACTCCCGCGCGCAGGTCAGTCTTGGTATACGCGGGAAAGTATTGGCGGAGAGCCGTACCCTGGAAGGGGCCCATGCGATTGCCGATGTAGCTGGCTGATATACCCACAAAGCCGGTGGCATCGCGCCAAAGCGGAAAGTCCTGGTTCGCAGACAGATTACCGGAGTAGCGGCTGGTGAACGGCAGTGGGTCACCGGAGACACCATAATCGCCGATTACTATGGATCCCGGGGGAAATGGCTGCGTCAGTACGGCGTCGTCGTAGTCGAACCAGGCGCTGATCGATAACCCTGCCAATGGCTTCACGGTCGTCGAGAACTCAACACCATCGCTCCTCGCAGAACCCGCGTTGGCGATGTAGTAATAACCTGTAGGGCTTGTAGAGGGGAGTTGAATGTTCCTCCAGTCAATGTAATACACCGATGTATCGATCAACAGAACGTGGCCGAGGAATTCCCCTTTCAAGCCGACTTCGTAGTTGTACGTCCGGTCCGGAGCGAACGTCGGGGGCACATCTGACTCAATCGTGTTGGGACCACCAGCTCGGTATCCGGAGGCGAGCCGCGCATAGAGCATCAGATCGGGTGACAGCTTGTAGCGCGGTGTGAACAGGTAGGTAAATGCCCTACCCGTGCCCTCGATCGCGGGCTGGTGAAACGGGGACGCACCGAAGGCGGCGAGCCCCAGGGGACCATAGACGGTCGTGGCCAAGTCAGTTTCTGTTGTATGACTTTCCCGCCCGCCAATCTGGACATCAAACTGGTCGGTTATCTGGAAGGTGAGATCGGTGAACGCGGCCCACTCTGTGGCCACGGTCGGAAGAGCCGCGCCCCGCAAGAGCCCGGCGGTCTGCCCGGTGACCGGATCGAGCGCGGTCTGCTGTCCGACTTCGTCGTCGGTGTCGCGCGTGTAGAAGCCCCCGATGAGCCACTGCACGCGCTGTCCGAGAGGCAGCTCGAGACGCAGTTCCTGACTAAACTTCGATGGATTTTTCCAGTTGTAGGCGGCGCTGCCCGAGACCTGGTAATTTGACTGGGCGAGCGAGCCGAAATAATACGTAAAGTCCTGGGAATCGTAGTGAATGTTCCTGATGTATCCGGTGTTGGATATCAACTCGGCACCCCCGAACTTGTAGTTCAGGTTCGCCACATACATGGTGAGTTTGTTCGAGGAGTCGCCGCTGCCGCGGGGATAGACCTGGACCAGTCTGCGCACGTCCGCTGCGGCGGTGGAGTCGTTCGAGGTTAAGGTGACATCGCTCGAGCCGCCTTGCTTGAGTAGCTGGTAGCTTGCGCTAAGTTTCAGGGAAAGGTCCTCTATCGGCTTCCACAACGCCACCAATCGCGCCCCTTCAGCACGCGTCTCATTAACATCGTTGAGAGAAAGGCCGGGATTGTCGACATATCCAGGCTGTTCATACTTGAATGCGCTGAAGCGCACCGCCAGCGTGTCGGTCAAAGGAACATTGACACCGCCACGAACGTCGTACCCCGCGTCGCGGGCCTGGGAGACGCCGCTGACACCGGCCTCCACCCGGGCGCTGAAGCGATCGGTGGAGGGATCTAGAGTGACGTACTTGATCAAGCCTCCCATGCTGGAAGCGCCATAGAGGGTTCCTTGGGGACCCCGCAGTACTTCGATACGGGCGAGATCGCCGGGATCGACATTGGGAACGATGCCCTGCGAGGTGTAAACCCAGGAACTGAGAACGGGAACATCATCAATCAGCACGTTGATGGTGTTGTTGCTGGTGTCGCCGGTCGTGACACCCCGAATGGACAACACCTGTCCCCCCGTTTCCGACGGGGCAGCCACCAGCCCGGGCACGCTCGAGTAGTAATCCTGAAGCAAGGTCTGGCCTGTGGCGGCGAGCACATCTGAGTTAATCACCGATACCGGGACAGGGACATCCTGCAGCCGCTCCTCGCGCTTTTGTGCGGTGACGACCACTTCCTCCAGAGTTGTCGTCCCCGAGGCATCCTGCGGTTTTAACCCACCGCCTAGGGCGCCGGACTGCGTAACAGCCGCTTCACCTGCTTGAGCCACGCGAAACGAGTCCTGAATGGACGAACCCTCATGAGAATCCTGATTGGCTAACTCTTCACTCTGTGTTCGAGCCGACACACCCTCGGCAGGTGCTGCCCCCGGGACAGTTCCACCGGTGGCGGAAGTAATGGTGACCGTTTTAGCGTTCAAGTAGTGATAGGTCAGTCCGGTCCCGCCGAGCAGCGCCTTCAGAGCGTCTTCTGTGGTAAAGCGTCCTTGCAAAGCCGGCGCGAGTGCCCCCTTATCCGCATCCACATAAAACACCACATCGATATCGGCCTGACGCCCGAGCTCTGGGAGTGCAGTGGCTAACGGCTGACTCGGAATGTCGAAGGCAATGAGCTGCGTGCGGCTGGGGTCGGATATGGCCAGCTTTGCCTGTTGTGCCGTGACAACGCCGGTGAATGATGCCAGGGCGCCACACAAGAGAACCGCCATCGCTCGATACTTCATTATTTCCTACGCTCCCCGTCGTTTCGAATGCAGCGCCGGCGGCCGGTTGAGTCGAGCCACCTGGCGTGCCTGTGCTGCTTGGGGTATTAAGACTGGAATCCTCGCGCAAAGCGCTACAAAAGATTTTGTAGCTGTTTTCCCTCTGGAAGCCGTCTTAGTAGTTGCGCAGGCGGCGCGACCGGGTGAGCAGAACTTGCCAAAACGCGACGACATCACTGAAAGCCCTCTCACGGACTTCCGTGACAAGATTGTTGCAATTGAAAAGTATGCGCCTAACCTGCACCGCTATCTGTTGCGTCGCTTGGGCCGCAGCGAGGACGTACAGGACCTGCTACAAATCGTATTCATGCGCTGGTGGCAGGCGCCGCACTCCCAAGAAGTTCGCCAGCCGGAGGCTTACTTGTACCGGATCGCGAGCAATGTATTGAGCGAGTTCGCCGTGGCGAACTCCAAACAGGTGGTTACATACGATTCGCGCACCGTGGACGAGCTGGCGGACAAGCTCCCGAACACCGACCCGAATTGCACAGATATCGCGGAACGGATGGGTACCGCGCAGCAGCTGGAGCGGATTCTCATGCAGATTCCGTCAACCTATCGCACTGTGCTCTTATTGCGCACTCGGGACGGCAAATCGATCGCGGAGATCGCTGAGCAACTCAACATCTCGCCTAACACCGCCCGCATCTATCTCGGCCGCGCTCTAAGCGCCTGCCGCTCGGCGGACTGGCACCGGTAATGCAAAGGGAGTTGCCATGAAGTTATCACCCGCTGAAGCCGCTATAAGAGAAGAGGCCGCTCTGTGGGCGGCTCGCCGCCGCGAGGACCCATCCGACGAGTCGGCTGCAGCTCTGACGGCGTGGCTGAATCAGTCACCGCGGCATATGGGCGAATACATGCTCGCCCAGGCGCTTTGGGGTGAGCTGCAAAATATAGATAGAGACCGGCGTATCGAAGTCAACGAGAGCGAGGCAAGTCAAGGCTCGGAGATCGTTCCTCTGCGTGAGGGATCCGCATTTCCCACCACGCAGCCGGCCAAGGCCGTTGCCGGCGAGATCGCGGCACAACCCGCACCGGCGCTGCAGGCTCTGCGCCCGCGGCCCCGCCGCTTGAAGTGGTGGATGGCCGCGGCGGCAACTCTGACGGCACTGCTCTTCGGAGCTTTCTGGCTGTACCGAATAAGCACTACTTACGCCACCGAGAAGGGTGAGCAGCGCACCGTACGCCTAGCGGATGGGTCGTTGGTCGAGTTGAATACCCAAACACGCATCAGAGTTGACTTCTCACAGCGGATCCGTGCTGTAAGACTTCTGGAGGGCGAGGCCCTATTCACGGTGGCGCGCGCCGATCGACCGTTCGTAGTTTCTTCTGGAACCGCGGTGGTGCAGGCATTGGGAACCCAATTCTCGGTTTATCGCAAAGCTACGGGCACCCGAGTAGCTGTACTCGAAGGTCGGGTCCAGGTGGTACGTACAAGCGATGAGACCCTCCCCTTTCTGGTAACAGAAAACCAAACGCAAGGCGGCGCCGCGACAAACTCCACAGCGGATCGGCCTAGCGCCATGCTCGATGCCGGCGAAGAAATCGACGTATCGCGTGGTGGACAACTCTCCAAGATGCACAAGCCGGACGTTGCTGGCGCGGTGTCATGGCGGCAACGCCGGCTGACATTCAATGATCAGCCTCTTGCAGAAGTCGTCAGTGAATTTCAACGCTACAGTAATTTTAAAATCACACTCGAGGGCGCCGCTTTGTCACAACGGCGTATTCGCGGCGTGTTTCACTCCGACCGGCCGGAATCGCTTATCGACTTTCTGGCTGCGGATGAGACTCTGAGCGTGAAACGGACGAAGGATGCGGCGATCGTGACTGTGCGGCCTTAACGTGGCTCAAAACGCTCTCGAGACGTTCAGACCGACAGTGCGCAGTTGCTCGCGCGATCTTTCCTCGCACCCGCACGCCTCCCCTCACCCCTCCATCGCCCTCCGTATCGCCTGCGCCACCCTCCCAGGGCTGATGAAGTAATCCCACTCAGCCGAGTGAGGATACGGCGTATCGAAGCCAGTTACCCGTTGGGTCGGGGCTTCGAGATGGAAGAAACATCGCTCTTCGACCAAGGCGGAGAGCTCTCCTCCGAATCCCCCGGTGCGAGTCGCCTCATGGACCACAACGCAGCGGCCGGTCTTTTCGACCGACTCGGTGATGGTCTCGATGTCCAGAGGTACGATGCTGCGTAAGTCGATCACTTCCGCGTCGACACCGCTTTCGGCCACGCCCGCCAGCGCGACATGAACCATCGTGCCATAGGCGAGCACCGTGAGCTGGGTTCCAGCGCGCGCGATAGAGGCTTTACCGAGTGGCACCGTGTACAACTCCTCTGGCACCTCGCTCGCGGGGTGCTTGGACCACGGCGTGAGCTGGCGGTCATGATAGCCATCGAACGGACCTGTATACAGCCGTTTCGGCTCGAGAAAAACCACTGGGTCGTCGTCCAGAATCGCACTAATCAACAGCCCCTTGGCATCGTACGGGTTGGAAGGAATAACAGTTTTCAAACCCGAAACATGGGCGAAGATCGCTTCGGGACTTTGACTGTGTGTTTGACCGCCGAAAATGCCGCCGCCATAAGGGGAGCGAACCACCAGCGGCGCGTGGAAATCGCCCGCCGAACGGTAGCGTATGCGCGCTGCTTCGGAAACAAGCTGGTCGTAGGCAGGTAAAATGTAGTCCGCGAACTGGATCTCGACAACCGGCCGCAAGCCATACGCCGCCATGCCGATTGCAACGGCGACGATGCCACCCTCGGCGATCGGCGCATCGAAGCA
>Ga0105240_10006776_pt1 | contig 16758 bp, 15 predicted proteins | sample KBSC54metaG_FD_80426 | JGI IMG/M metagenome (GOLD analysis project Ga0105240, IMG submission 80426) | Corn rhizosphere microbial communities from Kellogg Biological Station, Michigan, USA - KBS C5-4 metaG | ecosystem: Host-associated > Plants > Roots > Rhizosphere > Soil | place: Michigan, USA...
GTCATACCCACGCTCAGAAACACCGCAGTCTGCCAAATCTGTTTCATGGAGGCCTCCGGGCGCATTTGCGCTGACTCAACAGTATACGTCGGTCAGACCTCACTGCTGAGCGCCCGCACTGGGGAGGCTCTGGATAGCATTCCTGGAACTCAGCCACTGGAGCCGTCGCTACGAGCTCTTTTTCTTCTTCGGAATCTTAGCCCCGGATTTGCGCGCTTCACTTAAGGCGATCGCGACGGCCTGCTTGCGGCTCTTCACTTTCTTGCCGCTGCCGGATTTCAAGGTGCCTTGCTTGTGCTCCTTCATCACCTTGTGAATTTTGCGTTTGCCCTTGGATCCGGACGATTTCGACTTTGTAGCCATGGATGTCTCCTATTCTCCCAGTTGGTCTCTGAAATGCACACCACGAAACGAGCCTGGCTGGGCCAGACTTCATACGGAGACTTTGGGGAGCAATTTGGATTCCATCAAGTCCACAGGAGAACATTATGGCCGCCACCGTCTGGAAGGGCTTCATCAGCTTCGGACTAGTTTCATTCCCCGTGCGGTTGTTTTCGGCCGCGCGGGCTGAAGCCGTGCATTTCCATATGCTGCATAAGAAGGATCTCTCGCGAGTCAAAGAAGTCTGGTATTGTGCCGAGGAGAACAAGGCCATCGACCGGTCCGATATCGTCAAGGGCTACGAAACGAGTAAAGGCGAGTATGTTGTGGTCGAAGACGACGAACTGAAGGCCGTAGCGCCGCCGACTGCGACCACCATGGACATCCTTCAATTTGTGGGGCAGGATGAAGTCGACCCGATCTTCTTCGAGAGCTCCTATTACGTGGCTGCCGAGGAAAACACAGCCAAGCCCTATGTTCTATTCATGGCGGCCCTGACAGATACCAAGCAGGATGCGATTGCCAAAATCGCCATGCACAATCGGGAGCATATCGTGCTCATACGGCCTTCGAACGGAGGACTGGTACTGCACACGCTGTATTACCCGGATGAGTTGCACAAATCGAACAAGAGCGAGACGCCTAAGGCGAAATATAGCGCCAAGGAACTTGATCTTGCCAAGAGCCTCGTCAAAAATCTCAGCGCCCCGTTCGAGCCGCGCCATTTCAAAGATGAGTATCGTGAGAACGTGGAGCGCCTGATCGAGCAAAAGCGGAAGGGGCAGAAGATTACGGCGATCAAACAACCCGCAAAGGCGCCCGTAATCGACCTTATGGAAGCTTTGAAGCGCAGTCTTAAGACGAACTCCGGTAAATCCGCCGAGGCGATCCACGGCCGGACGGGTTCGGCCAAAAAAACCGGCGGCAGGCACAAAGCTGCATAACTGCGTAGATTTTTCCAGGGAGCACTGACGCACGGGCTACTTCCCGAGCGCTCCCAGTCGAAGCGACGTTGAGGGCACAATCTTCGCCTCTGCCATTTCTTTAATATGGCGGATGGCCTGGTGATGTTCGCGGCGGGTGCGGGCGGCGGAGCAGTCGGAGGGCACCCAGAGCTTGAAGTCACGCATCTTCGCATCGTGCGCGGTACAGACAATGCAGCTATTCGTCGCCAGTCCGCACATGATGATAGAGGACGTGCCGAGATACCGCAGCAGGACCTCCAGCGGGGTCTGATAAAAGGCGGAATGCATCGGTTTCAGGACGAAGTAATCGTCTTTGTCCGGCCGGATCGCTTCGACGAATCGTCTGCCGGAAGCTTGTGGGCGCAGACAAAAACGAACGAGCTTCGATGCGTCAGAACGCCATTGTCCGAAGTTGTCATTCACATAGATGGTCGGAATCGCGGCTTCGCGGGCTCGTTCCTTGAGCCGGGCGATCCTAGGCCCAATCGGGAGGGCATGGCGGAGAAGACTGTCTCCATCGGGAAAATCGAAGTGACTGATGACGTCGACAAGAATAAGCGCCGCAGACGATCTGTGACGCGCTTTCATGCGGAAGGAATCGTCTGTTTTCGGGCCATCTGGAACGAATCCGGCTTTTTGTTTTTCAGCCGTTTCAGACATTCTTTCATCGTGAACTGGCTGGCGGATTTCAAGTTCTTCAGTTCCTTCCATTCCAAGGGCAAGGCGACTGGCGCACCGGGCCGCGCGCGAACTGCGAAGTCGGCGATGGCCGTGGCAGTGTAGTCATTGCGCAGGTAGTCGATGAAGATCTTGCCCGTGCGCTTGGCTTTGCTCATGGTAGCGACATAGGCTTCTGGAGCCGCATCCACCATCTCCTGCGCCAGGGCAGCCGCAAATGATTTCACGACGGGCCATTTATCCTTACCAGCCAAGGGCACGGTCACGTGCAATCCTTTACCGCCGGTACACTTGAGCATCGACTCCAGTCCTTTTCGCTTGAGCCGTTGCCGTAGATCCTGCGCGGCTACCTTGAGCGCATCGAACGCTACATCGGGAGCAGGATCCAGGTCGAAGATCATCCGGTCGGGATAATCGATCGCATCGATGGTTGCGCCCCACGGATGTATCTCAATTGCTCCCATCTGGATTATTTCCAGCAAGCCTTTCTCGTCGTCGATGTAAAGATATTCGTAGGATTTTCCGTTGTTCCTGAACTTGAAAGGGTGCACGTCCGAACCCAGGCCCTTGCCGGGATTGCGCTGATAGAAACATCCGCCCTCGATTCCGGAAGGGCAGCGCAGCAAGCTCAGGGGATGCCGGGCGATTTGTGGCAAGATGAACTGGGCCACACCGGCATAATATTCGGCCAGCTCGCCCTTGGTGATGTGCCCGGTTTCGGAAATGATCCGGTCGGGATGCGATATCTTAATGCCTCCCAGCATGAGGTCGGCGGTTTTCTGCTTGGCTGACGCTGTTGTTGTCGGCACGGGCTTCTCCTTTTTCACGTCGCGTGCATCTTTATCCTCACGCATGCCCTGGAAAGATGGATGACGGACGCGGCCATCCTGGGTCCATTCTGTGAACGCGACCTCGCACAGCAAAACCGGTTTGATCCAGTGGATGGACTGCCATTCACGGGCAGACAGGCCGCCGGCGTGGGCCCGGGTTAGCACCGGCTGCGTAACCGCAAGCTTGCGAAAACGGTCCACAAGGTTGCTGGCCCCCCGCATGGAAAATCCGGTTCCGACCTTTCCGGCGTATTGCAGCGCACCGTTCTTGCGGTAACCGAGATAAAGAGCGCCCAGAGCCCGCTCGCCGGTGCGCGCGGCACTGAATCCGAGAATAATGAATTCCTGCCGCTTCCCGCACTTGATCTTCAGCCATGACTTCTGTCGTCCCGCGAAGTAGGGCGCGTCCGCTTGCTTTGAAATAATTCCTTCCAGGCCGGCCTGGCAGGCTTTGGCAAACATCGTGCCGCCGCCTCCCACAACATGGTCGCTGTAGCGAAGTGCGGTCTCCGGCTTAGTCCTATTCAACAGAGCCTGGAGCTGAGCTTTCCGATCGATGAGCGGCATCTTGGTAAGATCCTGGCCGTTGAGATAGAGCAGATCGAAAACGTAGGCAACAATTTTCTCTGGTCTACCGCCCTCGCCGAGCGACGCCTGCAAGGCTTGAAAACTGCTTTTGCCGGAGTCGTCGACGATGACCGCTTCCATGTCCAGCACGGCGGTGTCGGCTTTTAGTGTTTTCAGAGCCGCGACCAACGCCGGAAAACTGTCCGTCCAATCCTTGCCGTTGCGGGTGCGCAAACGCGGCACGCCGCCGGCGGCAAAGCCCAGGAGACGATAGCCGTCAAACTTAATCTCATGCAGCCAACCCGCGCCTTCAGGCGCAGCGTCGACAAGGGTCGCCAATTGCACTTCGGGATAGCGCTCCATCAGCCGCTTCAGTGCAATAGAAGAACCGACCATTTTAAGCCCAGTACCTACTTCTTGATGCCGAGCATGTCTACATAGCGCTCATACTCGAACCAGTCCACATCCAATTCCGTCGCCAGCAGGCGTTCCATGCTGGTGGCGAAAAAATGCTCGCGCCGATAGGGCGCCAGCGGATGGTCGCCCGCCTCGCCTGAGACTGAGCCTTTCTCTTTAGACGCCTCAAACGCGATGTCGAAGTCGGAAATCTGATTTTCAGGAATGCCTCGATGCCGTGCCAGAGCGAGTTCGATCAGTTCGTGTATGCCGACGAGAATTTCGTACCGCCAATCATCCATTTCTGACACGCGCACTTGCTCGACGCCGTCCTGGTCTTCCCAATAATCCCCGACCGTGGGATAGCGCTGTTTCTCATGCGGCACCGTCTCCAGATGTATTTTCATGCGGCCTCCCGGGCCTAGATGTAGCCCATGGCTTTGAGGGCTTCATAACGGCGAATGGGAGACGAGGGGAAATTGGTCTGATCGCCATCCGGCCGGTAATGTCTGTACGGGAAATGCACTTCCGCCGCTTTCTTCATTAGCGCTTCCCAGGCTGTCGGCATGGTGTAGCCGTACGCGTTTACCAGCAACACGTCTCCATTGCGGTCATAACCCGCGATCAGGCAAAGATCGTCGCGCTTGTAGGCATCGTAGAAGTACAGATCGCGCCATAGTTTCGAGGGAAACTGTATCGGTTTGCCCGGTACGCTCCCAGGTTTGGTTGATAAAGTGACCGACGCTCCGAATCCGTCCGCGAAGTCCGGCGTGAAGGAGCCATCCAACAACGAGGCTAGTATTTCGCCGACTCCACGGCGGGCTAAATTCCAAAATAGATTGGGATGGGCGTTATAACCGAAGCGCTCGCATTTCTCCAGGAACCAGATACCGTCCTTCGCGGCGATTACATTCGCATCCGCAAAACCGGTGTATCTCATCTCCTTGTAGGCCGGGAACAACTTTCCGACGGACGCCGCTACCGCACGCCCATCCACCGGTATGACGAAGTTGTAATCGAAGGCGCAACCGGTGAGTTCGCCCAGATCCAGCACATAACGCCGCTTGCATTCCAGTGTCATGAAGCTGAACACCGGTTCGCCGCGATCGAACCAGACTTCGACGTTTGTTTCCACTCCTTCTTTTCGTTCCTGTAATAGAAACGCCGAGGATTTGGCGCCGGTCTCCGCCAGTGAGCGCAGATGAATCCGCAGCTCCTGATTGGCCTGCGCAGGCTCCTCTGCATCGGGCAAGAAAGTTTCGAAATTATCCCCGGTATCCGGCTTGTACACGTATGCTGTATCGGGATTGTTTTCGCAGAAGCCAATCCCCTCCTGAGCCGCCTCAAACCGATGCGAAGGGGGCGGCTCCAGGCCGTATCTCTGCACAAAAGCCAGGCATTCTGCACGATCATGCTCCATGGCGTGCGCATGCCGGCCTCCGCCCAGTACCTGAAAACCTTCCCCGCGTAAGATTTCGTTCTCAGCCAGCGAATGATTCTGATCCCAGATCCAGCAGGCGCTCCGAAAGTCGTCCCGATGGAGCAAGACTTCGCTCAAAGGTACCTTTTCGTGAACCAATCCCTCGCCGACGCGCTGATAGCGAGTGCATCGTTCTTCCTCGTCTAGATCCGCTCGGGAAGGGTTAACGGCTAAAATTACGCGGTGTCCCTCTTCTTGCAGTCTTACGGCTAGCCCCAGACCAGCATAATCCTCCGTCACGACGACAAAGACCATTAGTTTAGGCTACGCAGCTCTTCCATGGCGGCCGATACCGAGGTTCCGTTCAAGACGGGATGGAAACACGGTTAACCTGGTTCCTGGTCTGCAGACTGCGCACACAAAAGGAGTCGCTGGATCCCCCAGTCTCCGAAGCGAGGAGCAGATTGCGAGCAGGAGGGTCTCTTTACGAGCGCTTTCTGGCCACGATGCCACGGCATGCAATCGCGCGTGTTCCGCCGCTTCCCACGAATGCAACATCTTTGTTTGGTTCATATGATCCCTACGGCTCCGATAGAGACCTTGCAACTGTAGTGCCACAGCGACCGCAGCGGCGCGAAAACTTTCGATTACCGATCGTTATCTAGCGGTGTTGCGCCCCTCTTCCGAAATGGAATGAGCCGTTTTAGAGTTCCTCCGAGTTTCACTACCGGATTCGGCTTTTCATCCGCCGCAGGGGTGACCGGTGCTGAAGCAGGCCCGGCCGGCTCTACCAGCTTTGCAGCAACCGCACGTTTGGCGAGTACGCGGGACACTGAGGCGCGCTTGGGAACATCTATATGCTCCGGTGCTGAAACAGGCTCCGATGCTGAAACAGGCTCCGATGCTGAAACGCTACTGCTTAGCGATATCGGGGTGACTGCGACGGGTTGCGCTGCCGGCCGCCGGGTCCTCATAATTCCAACGAAAACCATTCCCGCGTAAATCACGATGAGCGTTAGCGCTGCGAGTCCCGCGGCCAGTAGCGGGCGGTTGAAACGGCGGGCCGCCTGGGCGGGCTCGCTCTGTTGTACCTGCTTAATTGCCTGCAGGAATGCATCGGCGGATTGGAAGCGCTCCGATGGTTTCTTAGCCAGGGCGCGCAGAACGACTGCGGATAGCGCTTTGGATATTTGAGGATTTGCTTCGCCCGGTAAAGGCGGCGCCTCCTCAGCATGAGCTTTCATAACCGTGAAGGAATCGTCGCCGGCAAATACTTTCTTCCCGGTCACAAACTCATAGAGCACGGCTCCGCACGAATAAATGTCTGTACGGGCATCGATATCCTGCGCGCTGCGGATTTGTTCGGGCGACATGTAGTGGACCGCGCCAACCGGCGATCCCTCTTGTGTGAGGCGCAGATCTGTCGCCGCCTTGGCGAGGCCAAAATCGATCAATTTGACCGTGCCGCCGGGCATCAGAAAGATGTTGGCAGGAGAAATATCGCGGTGGATGATGCCCCGGGCGTGGGCGTAGCTTAATGCCTCCAGCACCTGAGAGACGACTTCCAGCGCTCGCCTCTGAGGCAGCGGCTGTCCAGCGAAAAGCTGCTGGAGGGATTGGCCCTCCAGTAGTTCGCACACCAACGCCAGGTCATCGTTCACCCAGAAGGCCGTGTGGACGGTCGCGATGTTCGGATGGCTCAAGCTGGCCTGGAGCCGGATTTCCCGCAGAAACCGCTCTTGCTCTAGCGCGTTGGCGGTGCTGGCCGCCAGCACCTTCATGGCCTCCTGGCGCCCGGTTATGGTGTGCTCTACCTTGTAAACGCGGCCATATCCGCCCTTGCCCAGCTCCTGCCGGATTGCGTAATCGCCGAGACATTGACCGATCTGAAAAATGGCGGTCTCCTGGAGCCAGAGGGGCTATTGAACATCCTAGGTTTCCACCCCAACAAATTCAATAAGTTGAAGGTACTAAGCAGCTAAGGGAAATCACCGGGATCCCGTGCCTGGGTCGAAGTCGTAGCGTTGGTAATGCACCTGCTGAACTTCCCGCGTGGAGATAATATGCCCTTAAGCGATTTATTCAGCGTTTTGCAGCAATATCGGGGAGCGTCCGCTTCCGCGCCGCCTCCGACCACCGAACAGGACTATTCGCAAATAGCTCAAAGTGCTCCGCAACCGCACTTGGCGACGGGGCTTGCGGAAGCGTTTCGTTCTGACCAGACCCCGCCCTTTAGTCAGATGCTGGGCACGCTTTTTAGCAATTCCAATGGCCAACAGCGGGCCGGCATCCTGAATCAATTGCTGGGGGCCGTGGGGCCTGGACTGCTCGCGTCCGGCGGTTTGAGCGGCCTGGCCGGATTGCTGGGCGGGAAAAATTCCGTAACGCCGGAGCAAGCAAATCAGATTCCGCCCGAGGCCGTGCAGCAGCTGGCTGAGAACGCCCAAAAGCAAAATCCATCCATCATTGACCAAGCCAGCCAGTTCTATTCTCAACATCCCACGCTGGTGCAAGCTCTCGGCGCGGGCTCGCTGGCGCTGATCATGTCGCATCTTTCCAAACGATAGCTTCGCAGCCTGGATGGGACAATAGAACAGTGAAGCGGTCGGGATTCGCGGACTTACCTCTCCATGGCGGCTACGTTCCGGCGTGGCTGGCCGACCGCATGACCAAGCTCGGCGCCGGCATTGTCGAAAGTATTTTGCTGCATTACGGTCATGCGGAATTCCTTTCACGATTGAGCGACCCGTTCTGGTTTCAGGCGCTGGGCAGCGTCATGGGAATGGACTGGCATTCCTCGGGAATCACGACCTCCGTGATGGGAGCGCTGAAGCGCGGGCTCAATCCGCGAGCCGAACTCGGCGTTTATGTTTGCGGGGGCCGTGGCAAACAATCGCGGAAGACGCCCGATGAGTTGCGAGGATTGGCCGATCGACTAGGCCTGGATGGCGATACGCTGGTGCGCACCAGCCGCCTGACGGCTAAGATCGACAACAACTGCATCGCCGACGGATTTCAAATTTATCTCCACTCGTTTGTCGTGGCCGCCAACGGCGAATGGGCCGTCGTTCAGCAAGGCATGAACCAGATGTCCGGGATGGCTCGCCGCTACCATTGGCACTCGGCGAAAGTGCGGGACTTCCTGGAGGAACCTCACACCGGCATTGTGGGCGAGCCGCTGGGCCCCATCATGAACCTGGTCGACGCGCAGGCTCGTCCGGCTCAGGATGCATTGCTGGCTATCGCGCGCGATAATCCTGAGGCCGCATTGGAGCAAGTCCGTCACCTGAAGATGCCGCGCCACCACGATGTGCGCGCTGAGAATATAGATCTCAAAAGGCTTGGCGCGGTTCTCGCTGTGGCCTACGACCGCGAACTGCGCAATTTTGCCGATTTGCTGCTGGTGGAAAATCTGGGGCCGCGTACTCTACAAACGCTAGCCATGGTGGCCGAAGTCGTTCACGGAACTCCGGTTCGTTTTTCAGACCCCGCTCGGTATTCCTTCGCCCTGGGTGGGAAAGACGGGCATCCTTTTCCTGTTCCGCTCAAAATCTATGACCAAACTATAGACGTGTTGAGGCGATCTCTAGATCGCTCCAGAGTGGACGGACGAGAAAAAGGGGAAGGCCTGCGGAGGCTGGATCAGTTTGTTCGCGCCGTGGAGAAACGCGTGAATCCCGTGGTCGATTTGCCGCGCCTGGTGGAACACGAGATGGCGATTTCTCCGTCTCTTGGAGGCCGGAGCGTGGCCGGTGACCGGAAACATCCGCGGCGTGCCCTCCGTCCTGAACAGCTCAGGTTATTTTGAAGACCCGGACTAGACTCCGTCCTCCGGCTCCTTGATTTCTTCTTCGTCGTCCTCATCCTCATCCTCACCATCCTCTACGTCGTCGTCTTCCTCGTCTTCGTTATCCTCATCATTGTCGTCTATAGCGCCGGGCGAACGAATTTCTTCCGCATCTTCTTCCGCATCTAAGGCTGGTTTATCCTGAAGTTCGGGCATTGAGACCTCCCCAAGTAGAGTCCCCGCTGTTTCAAACGTTTCGCGAAAGACCATGTCGAACAACCCTTCTGTAATCCGTCCGGTAATAGGCATAGACCTCGGTACTACCAACTGTGCTCTCGCTTATTCGAGGGGCGAGGCTATAGAGCCATTCTCCGTTCCGCAATTCGTTCATCCCGGGGAAGTTCGCGAAGAACCTCTGCTTCCATCGTTCCTGTTCCTGGAAGACCCGCCTGTCGTGGGCGTCCTGGCGCAGCGAAAAGGCCTGGAGAATCCGGGACGTCTGGTGTCGTCCGCGAAATCGTGGCTTTCCTATGCTGGCGTGGATCGCACCGCGGCGATTCTTCCGATCGCTGCGCCCGAAGGAATAGAAAGAATTTCGCCTGTAGCAGCTTCTTCGCAATACCTCAGATCTCTACGGGAGGCCTGGAACACCAAAAGCCCCGACGCGCCATTTGAAGCGCATCAAGTGCTGGTGACTGTCCCCGCATCGTTTGATGCGGTGGCGCGCGATCTGACGCTGAAGGCTGCTGAACATGCGGGTTACGAGAAGGTGATCCTGCTCGAAGAGCCGCAGGCTGCTTTTTACGCCTGGATCGCCCACAACCCTGGCTGGCGTGAACTGGTCGCGGTGGGCGACCTGATTCTGGTGATCGACATCGGGGGCGGCACCACGGATTTCGCCCTGATCTCAGTAGAAGACGATGCCGGCAAGATTGCTCTGCGGCGCATCGCTGTAGGCGATCATATTTTGCTTGGCGGGGACAATATCGATGCGGCCCTGGCTCATCATGTGGCAGAGAGCCTGCCCAAGCTGGACGCAACGCAGTACCATGCGCTTTTCCAACATTGCCGGATCGCCAAGGAGCGCTTGCTGGCCGAGGACAATCAGGACAGCCAGTTACCCATCACAATTTTGGGGCGGGGCTCCAGCGTCGTCGGCAAATCGATGAAGGCGCAGCTTGGGCGTGCCGACATCGTGCGCATCCTGAATGAGGGTTTTTTACCCACGGTTTCAATTGACGAAGAGCCGGAGGAGGAAAGCGGGACTCTCACGGAGTTCGGTCTGCCGTACGCATCCGATCCGGCCATTACCAGGCATCTCGCCAACTTTCTCCGTCGTCAATCCGCCGCGCCAACGCATGTGTTGTTCAATGGCGGCGTTTTCCGGGCTCCATTCGTTCGTGATCGCATCCGCGAAATTTTGAATCATTGGCTACCGCAGCCTGTTACTCCGCTGGTCAGCGGCGATCTGATGCGATCCGTGGCGCACGGCGCTGCCTACTACGGTCTGGCCAGGCAGGGAGAAGGCGTGCGCGTTCGCGGCGGCGTGCCTCACAGCTATTACATCGGCATCGAGACCGCTGCCCCGGCCGTCCCGGGAAGGCGTCCACCGTTCAAGGCGCTTACCGTCGTGCCGTTCGGAATGGAGGAAGGCACTGGATTTGAATTTAAGGATCGGACGTTTGTGCTGAGTGTGGGCAAGCGCGCCCAGTTTCGATTTTTCCAGTCCAGTGAAAGACCGCAAGACGCGCCCGGGTCTCTGATTGAAGAAATCGATGCATCCTTGGACGAGCTTTCGCCTATTGAAGCCCTGTTGCCGAGCGAAGTTCACGAAAGCGTCCCTGTAACGCTCGAAAGCCTGGTAACCGAGACGGGTATGTTGGAACTATGGTTTGTGGCCCGCGACGGCCGGCGATGGAAACTTGAATTTAACGTTCGCCCGAAAAAGAAAGTCTTGAAGTGATGTTTACGCCGTCAGTCCCGCGAGTTGTTGGACAGTTTGAAAAGTGTCAGCCTCGCTGGCAGGTTTATCCGTTCGATACTGCTTCACTCGCGCGAAGCGCAGCGCTAGCCCGCTTGCATAACGGGGACTCACCTGGATCTCATTGAACAGAATTTCGGCCACTAGCTTCGGTTCTACATAGACGGTGTTATTGTCCCGTCCGATTTCCAGCTTCAGCAGCTCCTGCGTCTGCCAGGCTAGCATCGCATCAGTGAGTCCTTTGAAGGTCTTTCCGAGCATGGCGAAGCCGCCCTTATCCGTGTCGCGCGCGCCCAGATGCAGATTGCTCAGCCAGCCTCGCCGCCGGCCGTTTCCCCATTCCGCTGCCAGAATGACCAGATCGAGAGTGCGCGGCTTCTTAACTTTTAGCCAGCTCTGACCGCGCGCACCGGCAACATAAGGTGCCGCCGTCGACTTGGCCATGATGCCTTCGTGGCCGTGCCGCAGCGCGGTGTCGAAGAACTCGATTGCTTTATCGGGATCGGCCGTAATGGTGTGCGGCACCACCAGGTTCGGCGCAAGCTCGATCAGAGTCGCGAAACGTCGCGCCTGCGGCTCATCCAGAAGAGAGGTGCCGTCCAGGTACAGCACGTCAAACCAGAAGGGTGAGAGCGGCAGCTCTGTCCGCATGCGCTGCACGTCCAGTTTGCGACCAAAGCGTCGCATGGTCTGCTGGAAAGGATTGGGCCCCCCGTCCGTCCCCAGGCTGATGATTTCACCATCCAGGATGAAATCGTTCCCGGGCAGTGCGCGCGCTGCTTCTACGATCTCCGGCACCGCGGCTGTCACATCGTTGAGACTGCGCGAATAGACCATGACATCGTCGCCGGACCGGTGGACCTGGACTCGCGCGCCGTCCAGCTTCCACTCCAGAGCCGCTTCCCCCATCTCGCCGATGGCTCCGGCGGCCGATTCGGCGGTCTGCGCCAGCATGGGTAGCACAGGCCTGAATAGCTTGAGGTCGTAGGCATCGAGGCCTGCTTCACCATGCTCTGAAAGCGCGCGGGCGACCGGCGGCAGCGAACCGGCCATCATCGCGGCGCGCCGGACCCTCTCGATCGGGACGCGCGCGGCTCGCGCCACTGCTTCCAGCATGATGCCTTCCAGCGCTCCTTGGCGAAGCTCTCCGCCCAGGAGTCCGGTTAAAAAGCGTTGTTCCTCTGCTGTAGCGCGCGCGAAAAGTTTTACTAAGAGCTCGAACTTGAGGGCCGCGGATCCAGCACCCTGAGTAGTCTTAAGCGTCTCAAAGGCACGGTCGACTTCCAGCAATTCCAGGCTCGCCGCGGCGGCCGCTAGTCCGCTAAATGTTGCGGTTCCATCGCGCAGGATAGAGTATCCGATGCCGATCCGCCCCTGACGCATATTGCCGCTGAGGAACGAAACTGCGATCTCGATCTCCTCCGGCTGAAGCTGTTCGAGCAAGGCAGCGATCAGCGCGATTTTTTCCAGGCGCTTTGTCGTTGCCGCCACTCGCTCGGAGGTTGCGACGACATGCGAAAGCTGCATTTCTTGACTCCGATTGGTCGCCCAATGGTTCGCCCGATGGGAGGATTGCTCGGAGAACCCAGACGTTTCCCGAACTTGGCCCCTAGCGTGCTCATTTGTTGGACCGATGACTACAGAAACCGCGGAGAAGCTCACAACCACCTTGGAAGAACCGCTCGCCCGGCTGGTAGCGTTTGAACCCACTGCCTTGCCGGTAATCAGCGTGTACTTGAACACGCAGCCCAACGCCCATGGCCGCGATCCCGAACTGCTTCCATACCTTCAACGCGAGTTCAAGGCGTTGGCACGCACCTGGCCCGCAGGCACACCGGAAAGGGCCAGTTTCGACAGTGACGTGGAACGCATTACAAAGTACGTTTCGGATGAAATCGAGCCGGCCGCCAATGGGGTTGTAATTTTCGCATCCCATGGCTCGTCGGAGTTTTTCGAAGCGCTGCAACTTACAGCTCCAGTCACTGAAAACCGCGTTTATGTTTATCACCAGCCGCATCTGTATCATCTCGCTCATCTGGACCAGCAGTATCCTCGATACGCCGCGGTCCTGACCGACACCAATGCAGCACGGATCTTTATCTTCGGACTCTGCCAGACGATCGCCGCCGATGAAGTGAAAGGAAAGAAAGTTCATCGAGTCAAAGTGGGAGGCTGGTCGCAGGCCCGTTATCAAAGGAGGGTGGGAAACGCACACCAGGAGCATGCCAGAGAGCTGATTGCCCATCTGGAAGCGATTGTTCGCGACGACCAGGTCAGCCACGTTATTCTCAGCGGAGACTCGGTGATCGTTCCGCTATTACGGGAGATGATGCCGCGGCAGCTTCAGCCCATGGTGGAGGAAGTCAAACTGGATTTGCATGCTTCCGAGCAGGACGTGATGCGCGCGACCCTCGAAAAGCTGCATGAGCAGAGCGCCGAGACGGAGGCGGAAAAAGTGAATCGACTGCTGGAACAATACCGTGGTCGCGGCCTGGCAGTCGTCGGGCCGGAGGAGACGCTGACGGCACTCGCCAATGGACAGGTGGATGAGATCCTGATTAGTTCTCAACTGGAACTCGAGCATTCCGAACCTGAGCAGGTGGACGCGTTCGTCGCCCCGGAAATTCCTGATGCCAGCGGCGGAACCGAGAGCGACGAGCCCCGGATCGCGTCCCTGCCGGATTTACTGGTGACCAAAGCAAAGCAGAGCGGCGCGACTATAACATTCGTGGAAGACCGCACCCTTCTGGAATCCGTGGGCGGCGTGGGCGGGTTTCTGCGATGGCGTGCGTGATTTTTTAGACGTGAATGCGGGTGCTGGGCGGCCCGATGTGGATGTGCGCTCCGGTAGCTTTTCCTGGAATACTGCTGCGAAACGCATAGTACGGAATGTCGCTCGCCTCTAAAAAGTGACGCAGCCACACTCCTTCGGTGGTATCAGGAAATATCGCTACGTCCACGCGATCCCGATGATCGAATCCCATCGCGCGATGTACCGCTGTCTCGCCCTCCGCGCTCACCGGCAAGGCTTTATGGAAGGTCTGCTCAAAAGCGTTCTCGATGCGCCGAAAATCCGAGGCCGTAAATGAGCCGTCGCCATTGAACCGCTCCATTAATGGAGGAGCGCTGCCGGCGGCGGTCGCGGCTTCGGCCGGCTTGGGAGCTTCCAGGATCTGTTCCTCGGCACGGGCCATCTCAGTCATCTGGTGGACCAACTCCGTGCGCTGCAGGATGAGGTCGTAACTGGTCTGCGCCAAGGATTGTTGTTCCAGCGGGGAGGCCAGATCCTGAGCCGGGGCCAATCCGGCATCAACCAGCGTGCGTACCTGCGCTACGCGCGCCTTGGATCGATCCAATTGCCGGAAAGCGGCAGCTTCCAACTGCGCTGCTTGTTCCTCGGTCAGATCGTTGAGACCAAGTGGAGCGTTCAGTAGCTCGGCGTCTTTAGCAGCAGAGCGCGCTGCTTCGGCTTGGGCCAAGCTGGCTTTAGGAACGATCCCTTCGTCCACCTGTTTCTGAAGCGCCTGGAGACCGGGGACGGAGGACGCTTGCCCAAACAAGCAAACACTGCCTGCAACAGCGAGCAAAATGGACTTCACGTACATCGCTTTCAGGGTAGCAAGGCATCCCTGAGGAAGCGCTCGCCATCCGGCAGGCGAATAAAAGGCGAATCTGATAGAATTTCCTACATGGCGCGCCGACCCAACGCAGCTCCGGCGGAAGTGCTTGGCGTCGAGGAGATCCACGAATTACGGCGCAAACTCGCGGCGATGAAAGAGCATGAGCTTAAGAGCTTCTATCGGAGTGCGCATTTCCGATGTGAGCTGCATGAATGCCGGTTTCCCTCAGGCCGCTCCATTCAAGAGCTGGTTCAAGCCTGGAAAGTGCTCCGCGGCTGGAGGAAATCCTGAAAGATACCCAGGAACATTTGAAGCTCGACTCTCGTTGACTTAGGGAAGAGGAGACTTCGATGCCTCAAGTGTCCCCGAACGTCACGCGGCCGATGGTAAAAGGCCTGTTCGTAACGACGTGCCTGCTCTCCCTGGTTTCCTGGTACACCACCGAGCGAGGGATGGCGCTGTATCTATCGGTTTGGTTCGCGGTGATTGCCTCGCTTGGCGTGCAAGGCGCGCTGGTATTTGTCGCCTGGTTAATCGGGTTGACGAAGTCCCGCCGTGCGCTCCTCGGCGTGGTGTATGCGATCACGGCGACAGTGTCGATCGCCTTTTCCTACGTCAGTCTGTACACCTGGTTCTCGGCACGCGAGCGCCCTGCGACGGTCGAGCGGAAGTTGTACGACGAGCTGAACAGCTCGTCCGGGAAAACTATGGAGTTGCTCGCAGCCGCCATGGCCGAGGCGCAGAAGCACCTCCTGGCGCTCGAAGAAATGACGGCGGCTGAGAAATCCGTCGGCTTCATATCCCGCGCGCAGGATACAGACCCATACTTGACCAAGGTTCGTGACGCGGTGGCAAAGGAGGCCCAGACGTATTCGACCGCTTATCGCGAGGGTTCCGGCTCGGGCCTCCGCTACACCGCCTTCGACCGTTACACGAAACTAGCGAATCAGTCGCTCGAACGGTTGCAGTCCGCGCAACGGTCGCTTTCTGAGTATCGCGGGCAATTGAAACCACTCGATCCGACAGCGAATCAACTTCGCGGCTTCCGGCAAGTGTACGATACGATCCCGTGGACCGATGTGAGCGAGGCGTTGCATGCGGAGAACATCCAGCGACCGCCGGTTCCTAACTACGAGAATTTTGTGGATCGCACCGAGACCGGCCAGGAGGATCTGCTGCTGGCCTTCCAGGAACTGTTCACCGCGCCCACGGCTCGGCACGTTTTCTCATTTGCACTCGCGGCGTTCCTGGATATCATAGTGTTCCTGCTGGCGTTTGCTTCCGGTCCGCACTTTTTCGGCGAGAGGGAGCAGCGCTGGATTTCCGCATCCGCCGCGCTGGCGGGACTGGACGAGCAGATTTTTGTGCGTGACTTCCTCCGCAAGCTTAGGCCCACACTGCGTGGCATGGCGCGAGCCGAGTCGGACGAATTGAATAGCGGAGAGCAGCAGCTTTGCCTGCTTCTGGTTTCAAAGGGCCTGGCCATGCTCCAGGAAGAGGACGGCAGGCAAGTCTACCTTCTGGATCAGGCGATCCAGGAGCTATTACTGGAATCCCTGGCTGCTCAAGGACTGCCGTTACGCGCCTCGGCTTCTGCGGGAGCATAATGTCTAGCGCAACTTCAAATAAACTTTTAGGAACTAAACCGAATATTCGCCGTCTAAACCGTCAATCTCGTTTTTGACCCATTACGGAGGCGTTGACCTTCATGAAAACACTGTGGCAGGACGTAGTTTACGGTTTCCGTATGCTGCTCAAGAAGCCCAGCTTCACCTTGGTCGCCGCCCTATCCCTGGCCCTGGGCATTGGCGCAAACACGGTCATCTTCAGCCTTATCAACACCACTTTGCTTCGGCCGCTGCCTTTCCCGGATCCCGACCGGATGGTGATGATCTGGTCTGTTCCTCTCGAATCCAAAGAACAGCTTAACGGCGTCATGGCGCCCAACTACACGGCGTTTCGGGAGAAGGCGCAATCCTTCGAGGCGATGGGAGCCATTCGTAACAACGTTTGCAACATCGGCGCGGACGAACATGGGCAGCCGCCGGAAAGAGTGGATTGTGAAAACTTTACGCCTTCCGTGTTTCAAGCCCTGGGAATCAAGCCGGTGCTGGGGCGCGTTCTGGCGGAAGA
>Ga0105240_10006777_pt1 | contig 16758 bp, 21 predicted proteins | sample KBSC54metaG_FD_80426 | JGI IMG/M metagenome (GOLD analysis project Ga0105240, IMG submission 80426) | Corn rhizosphere microbial communities from Kellogg Biological Station, Michigan, USA - KBS C5-4 metaG | ecosystem: Host-associated > Plants > Roots > Rhizosphere > Soil | place: Michigan, USA...
GCTTTTCCTCCTCCATGGCCGGTATAGTTAAAGGCGCGGATAAAGATAAACCACAACATGGCAGCGCTAAAGATGGCACAGGCCAGCGGAGCTCCACCGATAAGAAAAAATACTGAGAACCATAAGGTCCAGTTGACTATCCAAATGGCAAGAGAGTACATGGGAGAGGACAGTGACCCCCATTTTTGATATTGTCGATAGGAGTTAAGTTTTACCCCGGTATGTTCCATAAAACGCAACGCCTTTTTATAGTCGCTCTCGTTCAGGAAGGGCGAAACTCTCTGATGGTTGTATTCAGCAAGCATACAATACCAGAAGCCGGCGCGCGGATTATACGGGTCGCCAGGCTTATCCGACTTGCAATGATGAACATGGTGCGATACCACATAGATCTCCTCTGGAATAGTCTTGATCACGAGGTTCTGTGTTATGATCCGCCAGATAGAATGGCTAAAGCCATATGACCTATGCGTGCAATATCGGTGGAACCAGATAGTCCCATGGGTGCCCATGACCATCATACTGTATACAATGATGGCGATAACCAGGCGCCAGGAAAAATACTTGAATAGAAAGAGTATAAGAAATGGCAGCATACTTGCCAACATCATAAAACTTACAAACGAGATCCAATTTTTCCGGGATGTAAATATGTTGATCCGCGAAAATGCCTCAGACCAAAGTTGCTTTTTAGTGGGGATTACAAGCACGCCATTCAAATCTTTCCAGCCGTATGAAGGACGGTGTAAGAGGTTTTCAATAAATGAGCCTTTAGCCATAGGGTTATTTTTGGAATATTGGATAATTTTGCTCTGCGTCGATAAGTTTATTTCTTGGGTTCCGGTGGCGTGGAACTAATGTTGCCGTTTTCGTCCACATACGCCATCATATCGTCAAGCTGCTTCCCCTTCTCCTGATTGGCCCGGCGTTCCTGCATTTTTACCTGCTTTTCTTGTTTTTTCTTTTGACGCTGCTTTTGTTTTTCCCGCTTATTGAATGATTCTTTTGATTTCGCCATAGTTTGCATTTTTGGCTCCTACCAACGGTTCTTTTTGAACCCACCGTCGCCATTACCACGGAATGATTTTTCTTCTTTAGGCCGGGCTTCCGTGACTTTTATATTGCGGCCTTCGACCGTCGCCTCGTTAAGCTCTGCAATCGCCTTCCTGGCTGCAGTCTCGTCTGTCATTTCGACGAAGCCAAATCCCCTGGATCTTCCGGTAGCTTTGTCACTGATAATCCTGGCAGAAGCCACCTCTCCATATGGCGTAAAAAAATCTTTCAGGTCTTCATCCCGAACATTAAAACTAAGATTGGAAACATAGATGTTCATGAAAAAAAATTAACGTTAATAGTTGATCTGAGGGCGGCAAAGAGTAAAAACGACTAAAGTGCGGTGCAGGATAATTGCCGTTACTGGATGCGAGACTCACAAATAGCACCGTGAAGGTAGACCTTTATTTCTACATTATGCCCAATATTTTGGTAAAGTACAGATTTTTAGGCGGACAAATTAGGCTGCTATATTATTAATGGTTACCTTACCAGTATCCATCACATGGCTCCCTTATAAGTTTGATCTGCATTTCAGCTGACGTCTTCAGTTCGTACATATAAACGCCATATTCTAAATTTCCTGGTTATGCAAATATGTGTCGATAACCTGAATATCATGACCACAGCAAGGCAGCTTGCTGAACTTTTCCGTCCTTTTGGAAACGTTATCTCGTCAAAGATTGTAAGAGCTGAGTCGAATGGGCGTTTTTGTGGAATGGGGTTTATAGAAATGGATTATTTGTGCGGACGGCAGGCTATCAGGAGTTTACATCGGCTCCTGTTTATGAACAGCTATATCGAGGTGGGCGAAGATTAAGATTATATTTTGGACATTCACGATATTAAACACTACCTTTACTTCGTATTGAGATATACAGCATCAAGTATTTGATTCGCTTCTTTCTTTCCTGCATCGTTACGTTTCCTCTACTTTTTATTGCATTGCTCAGTTAGTTTTTAATTATTAAATTTTTTTCATGAACATGTATGTATCAAACCTGGGCTTCCAGGTGACGGACAATGAATTGAAGTCTATGTTTAGCAAATATGGTGAAGTGACTTCGGCAAAAGTGATTATCGATAAAGTTTCCGGCAGGTCCAGGGGATTTGGGTTCGTAGAAATGGATGATAAGGCAGCCGAAAATGCGATGAAAGAGATGGATGGAACTCATTCAGACGGAAGGACAATGTCCGTCTCGAAAGCCAAACCCAGATCGGACAGCGGCTCTTCCCAGGGCGACCGGAACAGCCGTTGGTAGCCAGAGCGTCCAGGGAGCAAAATATTAAAGCCTCTGAAATAAACTTTCGGAGGCTTTTTGACTTTCGGAAACTATATCGGTTTGTACTCCTCGTTACGTTTAAAGGCATCGAAAGCCGCATGCGTTTCGGATAAGACATCATCCGGTAGTCCATTTACTTTAAGCTGCTCCCAGGAAATAGTTTCCGGCAGAAATTGCGCAAGGCTTTGATGGTGATTTCTAAGGTGATCGTGTTGTTCAGAAGGCCAGCGTGCCTGCCCTTTCTTGAAAAAATCGATAAACTTTTCTTCAACCTGTCCAAAGTTTCTTTTTAAAAGATCTAAGCCCGTAACTTTCTTAATCATGTAAAATATTATAGTTAAAGATAGATAAAGCAAATGGATGAACATCAATACAGTGTGTTATGGCTATTGTTGACGGCGTCATCCGGCGACCATGGATCTCTCAGTACAGTTCAGAGGGCAATTCGCTTACAGATATGATCTTTCCGTCTAAGACCGTCTTGTCAAGGGAAACTATGGCCTGCCTGGCCTGACCTGCTACAGGCATGCAAACCTCCCCGCTCTTTAAGGACCTTCCATTCAACGAGTTTCTGTTCACCTTCGCATGATCGACATTGCCATATTGGATGAACAATTTTCTTAGTTCCGACTCGGTAGTGTTTAGGCTGATATTGGAGATCTTAATATTCATAAATATTGGAATTGACGCGTCTCGTCATATCTGACCTTTTGAGGAAATTTTTACGAATTCCTGGCCGTTAAAGATCCGGGATAAACTTAAGTCCTTCGAATCCTGATAATTATTCACGTTATTGATATTCACGATGCGCCAGAAGTTTTTTTTCCTTAATTCCAAAAAGTCTGACGCCTTGATAAATATGCCTTCTACTGTTCTTGCCTTGAGAGATATCCTGGATAAACAGTCCGGCTCTTTGTTGATGAAACGCTCTATCTGTTCAATGGTCATAAAAAAGTTTCTTTGTTGTCATAAAAAATAGCGGCATCGATCCTGAGCGGCGCATCTCCGCAGATTTATACTAGGGATGCGTTCCTAGTTTATCCATAATAGCTCTGGCTGGGGCTTCCTCAAATTGGTAAGATATACCGATGCAAAGTCAGATAAGGATGTAAGGTACGCTTATTTTGCGAATATGAGTTGTATGTTTTCCGAACCACCCGAACTATAACCTTTGCCTTAAAAAGTCTTCCACCAAAACCCATGTGATCCGGGTAGCCTCATAATCATAATTCTTTCCTCCGTTAAACAAAGGTTGTGCGTATCCATGATCCGCCCCGTATTGTACATAAAGGCTGAATGGCTTTTCCTTTTGCAACGTCATAAAATTCATTGCTGCATCCATCGGCCATTTATCCAGCGAGCCGGTAATGGCGAGCACAGGACTCGTCAGTTTATTTAGTTTCTCCTTTTCAATTTGATCATAGCCGCCTCCATAGATCAAAATAGTACCGCTAAACAATTCCGGGGCAAGCAAATTGGCATTCATGGCATCTACGCAACCCGCGCTAAATCCGACAGAAGCTATCTTCCTTCCAGGCCTTTTTAGATAATTTATGGCCGCCCGCAGGATTCTCATGGTTTCCCCTTTGTCTACATCGTGCATTAGTGCCATCGCTGCATTATGTTCGGTGGCGGATTTGCCCTTGTACAGATCCACGCCAACTACTCTATAGCCAAAAGAGGCCAATCTTTCTACCGATTGTTTAGCGGCAGCGGATATGCCAAAATAGTCGTGAACGAAAATGACGGCAGCCCCCGCATCCTCCGCACCGGCAGCAAATACTTTATATTCCTTCCCCGAATCGCCTGGTATGGAAATAAAATTTCCCCGCTGCGCATGGAGATGCATTTGTGCAAGGCCGGTAGACAAAAAAACTAGGAATAGATGTCTCCTGATTGCTTTCATATAATGTCATTTTAATAGTGAGTATGTAAGTTGGGCGATCCAGGTTGGGCCAACTGTAAGCCGGGCGACAGCGAGTGAGAATCAGGTGGGGGAGGTGATTTCTGGGTTGAATTGTAATCCGCTCGACATTTCGACTTTCCACCTGTTCGCACCTTTGTGTCGAAAAACACTTAAAATGAATAAGCAATTTACGAGGACAAACCTTCGGGTCCTCATGACGATCCTGGGGCTGCTCCTCCTGCAGTCTACTCAGGCACAGCAGTTCAACGGCAAATATTATAACAACCTTGACAACAAAGGTGTGATCCTGGACGGTTATGACCCCGTCGCCTTTTTCACCGACAACAAGCCCGTAAAAGGGGACCCCGCCAATCATTTCAACTACCAGGATGCCACTTACTATTTTGCGACCCCGGACCACTTAAAATTATTCCAGGACCATCCGGAGAAATACAAGCCGCAATTTGGTGGCTGGTGCGCCTACGCCGTCTCCCTGGGTCGCGTCGCGCCCATCGATGTGAACACCTTCTCGATCGTGGATGGCAGATTGGTCCTTCAACATAATAACCGGGCCGTAACAGGTTGGAACAAGGATGTCACAGGCAATCTGCAAAAAGCAGACAAGTACTGGCCGGCCGTGTCGGGTGGCGGAGGCAAACAGATCACCACCGACGAAGAAAAGGGCTTTCTCAACAACACCGACGCCAATGGCGTGATCCTCCAGGGCTACGATGCGGTGGCTTATTTTACGGACAATAAGGCCATAAAGGGCGACCCTTCCCACGAGGTCCGCTACCTTGGCGCAACTTACTGGTTTGCATCCGATGAACATGCATCAACGTTCAAAGACAACCCGGCAAAATACGCACCCCAATACGGAGCGTTCTGCGGCTATGCCATGAGCGTTAACAAACTCCGGCCCATCGATCCCACTATTTTTCAACTGGTGGATGGCCGTCTTATCCTCCAGCATACGCAGGATGCGTACGTACAATTCAATAAGGACGTAGCAGGCAACACCGGAAAGGCCGATGCAAACTGGCCCAAACAGGAAAAGAAGCATGCCGGGAAAAAACATGTGGCATTCGACGCACCGGCAGAACCAGCCAAAGAACAAGGCCAATAAACAACGCTCAATCGTTTTACCATGATAAAGACTTCCTTTTTTATCCTCGCTCTGTGCTCCATCGCTGTCGGACTGCACGCACAAACCCTTCAAACAAAGAATATCTCCCTGGATGGCGCAAAAAAGATCGTAGCGGAGGCGGTGAAGTACGCCCATAGCGTGAACGCCCCGGGCGGAGCCATCGCGGTAGTCGATGCCGGCGGGGCCCTGGTATATCTTGAACGCCTCGATAATACGTTCGCGGCGTCGGCCGAGGTATCCATAAAAAAAGCCAATACCTCCGCTCTTTTTAAAGCGCCTTCATCAAAGCTTGAAAACGCCATCAACGGCGGTCGCCAGGCACTCATCACCGTGGGCCATACTTTTTTACAGGGTGGGATACCTATAATGCTTGACGGCCAGGTCATCGGCGCCGTCGGCGTCAGCGGAAGCGCCAGCGCGCAGCAGGACGAAGATATTGCCAACGCGGGCGCAAAAACCGCCCTGAACTGATCAAAACCATTCATCCGATCATAAACCCAGACTCCCATGATCCCTACAAGACACAAGATCATCTTCGCGCTGGTGGCCTTCTTCTCCGGTGGCGTCGTACACGCACAAGAGATACGTGAGCTGGCGCCGGATAAACCGCAAGCCATAGCTGACCTGCGCAATATCGTTGGCGCAGCCGCCCTCAACGCGCAATGGTATGTTCAATGGGCGGATTTTGTAAAAACAGATTTCCGGCTGCCAGGCCCCTCGTCGACAGACCCATTGCCGCTGTACCCGACAAGCGCGCCTACGAAGACCGCATCGCTGCATCCGCAGATCGGCGCGTCGGACTTTGACCGCAACTTCAAACCTGTTGGTCCCGACCAGCTCGAAAAACGCCAGGGTGCAGGTCTCGTCTCGGCGGTATGGTATAAGGTTGAATTGACGATCCCCCAACGGCTTGGAAACTGGGATCCCACGGGATCCACGGCGGTATTCGAGATCGTAGTGGATGATTACAGCGAAATATGGGTAAATGGCAGACAAGCCCATGGGTTCGGTCAGGTCGGCAACGGTCTTATTTCGGGTTATAACGCGGCCAACCGCGTTATCCTGACGGACCACGCACACCCCGGTGACAAATTCACCATCGCCGTCCTTGGGATAAACGGGCCGTTGGGAATGATCCCGGATAATTATATCTGGGTCCGCAACGCTGTGGTGGATTTTTACGCCACTCTCCCCGAAGATCCTGCCTGGAGAGACATCGGTCATATCTATCGCATTGCCGACGGTCTTGATAAGATACTACCCCGGGACTGCCATGTGGATAAAGTGGCAGGCGGCTTCCGGTTTACGGAAGGTCCCGTGTGGCACCCGGACGGTTACTTGCTTTTCAGCGACCCAAACACCAATGTTATCTATCGGTATGATCCTGCCGACCATGATGTTACCATCTACATGAGTCACAGCGGATATACTGGCCCGGACATAGGCGAATACGGACAGCCGGGCTCCAACGGCCTGACCATCGATAAAGATGGCCGGCTCATCGCCGATCAACACGGCAACAGACGCGTGGTCCGCTTCGAAAAGAAAGGCCCGGTCACGGTCCTGGCTGACCGCTTTAAGAACAAAAGGCTAAACAGCCCCAATGACATCGTCCAGCGCAGCGATGGAACAATATATTTCACCGACCCGCCCTACGGTCTGCCGGACTTCTTTAAAGACAGCCGCAAGGAACTTGATTTTTCGGGTGTATTCATGGTACGCGACGGCAAAACGCAGCTGGTGGCTAAAGACCTGGGCGGCCCCAATGGTATAGCATTTTCCCCGGACGAAAAATGGCTTTATGTCACCAACTGGGATATCCGCGATATACACCATACAAAAACCATTTGGCGTTACGCCGTCAACGCAGATGGATCGCTTCATGACGGCGCCGTCTTTTTCAATTGCAATCAGACGGAAGACGAGGAAGCGCTCGACGGCATGAAGGTGGACAAAGAAGGGAACCTTTTCGTTTCGGCCCCCGGTGGTGTCTGGATACTGTCACCCGACGGCCAGCTCCTGGGAAAGATCGTCACGCCCGAGCGGCCCGCGAACATGGCCTGGGGCGATGCAGATGGCAAAACGCTGTACCTGACGGCTCATACAAGCCTTTACAAGCTGCGCGTGGGTACTGGCGGAAAATTCAGCTGGCAATAAAAAACCTCAAAATCTTTTCAAATGTCAATCCAAATGCTGTCCGGAAAAAAAGTGCTGATAACGGCAGGTCCGACACAAGAGGCGCTGGACCCGGTTCGCTACATCAGTAACCACTCCACCGGGAAAATGGGATATTGCCTCGCTACCGGGTTTCTCAACAGGGGGGCAACGGTATTCCTCGTCAGTGGACCGGTGCACCTCCAACTTGACCATCCCTGTCTCCAGGTTATCAGGGTGGTTTCGGCGCGCGAAATGCTGGACGCCTGTCGCGACCTTTTCGACTGGGTGGACATCGCGGTCTTCGCCGCCGCCGACATCGTCAACGCTGTCGCTTCAGACCTGGCCCATCGGGAAAATACCGGCATGTCGGATCCAAGGCTGATAGAGTATGAGAACATGTATCGTTAGCACATTGATCTGTATCGTTGCATGGGTGAGACTCCCTGCTCAATCTTTGCCGTATCTGAAATACGACAATATCCCGTCCGGTTGGCGAGCACCCATTAGCAAGGCCCTTGAATGGTACCCCGAACTGGCCCACGCCCGCATCCGTTTCAGGGTCCGCCATGCCCGAAGTCCACTTGCAACCAATCGCGACTGGATGGCATTTCTTTGGCACTTTGGCCGCCAGGCCTATATTGTGACGATCAGCGACCGTACCATTCCAGCGTTGTCCCCGATCCTGTTCGATAGCCTTGACGACGGTGCAAAACTGGGCGTCATAGGGCATGAGCTAAGCCATGTCAGCGATTTCTCCCGGCGCAATTTATTTGGCTGGCTAAGTCTCGGATTCGGACATTTATCCTCACGGTATCTCGACAGGATGGAGTTTGCTACCGACAGCCTCTGTATAGCGCACGGTCTCGGCTGCGCCCTGCTGGATTGGAGCCTGTTCGTCCGTCACGCATTGCAAACACACACCTGGCGAGGTGCGGATAATCTCCCCGCAGACGGGCAACCCCCACAGAGCAAAATGACCCCGGCACTCAAAATGTCTCCGTCCCACAAAATGTCCCGTGAACGTTACATGAACCCGGAGACCATCATGGCGCGTCTCCAACGGCCCTGCGAATGAATTTGCCCCTCCCAGTCAATTGCCCGACAGTTATCGCCCCCGACAATGCTTCTCTTTGTACTATGAGAGCGATGAACATAAAAGTCATTACAACCCAAAAGGGGTGGGAGGCCGCAAAACTGGCATTCCACACCAACAGGCGTTTCTATTTACAGGAAGCGCTCGGCCTCGGCATCTTCATGGTCTCCGCCTGTTTCTTTTCGGCACTATTGGAAAGCCCGCTCTCGTCGGTTCATAAAGCGATCCCCAATGCGGAAGTCCGGCATGGCTTGCTAAGCATGCTCATGGGCCTCACCGCCCTCTTTATCTTTTACAGCCCCTGGACGGCCCCTTCCGGATCGCATATCAACCCCGCAGTAACCCTCACGTTCCTTCGCCTGGGCAGGGTTTGCCGCTGGGATGCCCTGTTTTATATCCTGTTCCAAACAACAGGTGGCCTGGTGGCGGTATGGATCATGGGTGCTGTTATGGGCCCGGCACTTACCGACAGACCCGTGTCTTATGCCGTCACCGTCCCCGGCAGCCTGGGCCCCCTGGCAGCGCTGCTGACAGAATTCATCATCGGATTCCTGATGATGTCGATGGTCCTCCACACCGGTAAAAGCAAACGATGGGCTGGTTATACGCGGGTCCTTGCCGCAAGCCTCGTATGTTTGAATGTAATGTTGGTCGCGCCTTTGTCAGGCTTCGGGATGAATCCCGCCAGGTCCTTTGCCAGCGCGCTGCCGGCGGGTATCTGGACGGCCTGGTGGATATATCTCTTCACCCCTGTGGTCAGTATGCTGGCCGCAGCCGAATGCTACCAATTCATAAAAAAATAAAAGAATGAAACGTCATGCCACGCATCTCTTCCTGTGTTTTGTCACCTGCTACTCGCCCTTTGTCACCAGGGCGCAGGTGACGGGCGTTGGCCCTGTCGCCATCACGGTAAAGGACATGGATCGCAGCCTGGCTTTTTACCAGGACATGCTTGGTTTCCGTCTTGTCGCTGACACGGAATTGCTGGGTAAGGAGTACGAGGACCTGGAAGGTCTGTTCGGCCTCCGGATGCGGATCACGACGCTGCGCCTCGGCGATGAATCCATCCGGCTTATTGCCTACCTCACGGCGGGCGGCAGAAGCATCCCGGAAGACGCCCGCAGTAATGATCTCAGCTTTCAGCATATCGCCATCGTCGTACGCGACATGGATGAGGCATATCGGCTTCTGCACAGTCACGGTGTAGAGCATGTTTCCACCGGACCTCAAACGATCCCGGCAGACAACGTCGCCGCGGCAGGAGTGCGCGCATTCTATTTCCACGATCCGGATCGCCACAACCTCGAATTGATCTGGTTCCCCCGGGGAAAGGGACAGGCAAAATGGCAGGAGGCCGCACGGTCGGCCAACCTCTTTCTCGGCATTGACCACACAGCCATCGGCATCGCCAGCACGGACTCCAGCCTGGCATTCTACCGGGACATCCTCGGCATTCAGCCAAAAGGAGAAAGCTGGAACAAAGGCGCCGAGCAGGAACACCTTAATTTCGTACGAGGCGCCAGTCTTCACATAACAGGGCTCCGCACGGACGCAGGGCCGGGGGTAGAGTTCCTGCAATATCTTCAACCTGGACCGGGTCGGCCGTATCCGCAGGATACCCGCGCAGACGATATCTGGTCCTGGCAGACGACTCTCTACACAAAAGATGTATCCACACTGTTCGCAAAATGCGCGGCCGGAGGCCGCACCCTGGTCAGCAATGGCCTGGTAGTCATTCCTGATAAAAAAGGCCGCCATGTCAAATGTTTTGTCGTTCGTGACCCCGACGGTCATGCCCTCCTCATCACCGAAAAAATGGAATGATATGCAAAATCCGGGAACACTGACATGCCCCCTCTGCCAGGATACGGTCAACCGCCTCGTGTTCAGGTTCCACCTTGATCAGGAACGGGCCATTCTCGACAAGATCCGTACTGTCCACCCGGAATGGACGGAAGGCGACGGACTTTGCGCCCGCTGCCTGGACTATATGCAGGTGGAGATCGTCCGCAAACAACGCGTGCTCCCCGCTATCGGCCCCCATTTCCCCGTCAAAAGCACCGACGATTTCATCGTCCTCCCGACAGGGCTCCGTCTCGACGCAGATGCGCGCTACACGGGAAAAGGCGTTACCATCTGTATTATTGACAGCGGATTTTATGCCCATCCGGACCTGACTGCCGCCCGGGACCGTATCCTCGCACACGTGGACTTTTCCTCCGGTAAGGCGGAGCTTAAAAGTCTTGCCCCCGCCGGTGCAACCAACGCATGGCACGGTACGATGACAAGCGTAGTATGCGCGGGTGACGGCTATTGCAGCAGGGGATTATATAAAGGCATAGCGTCGGATGCACACCTGGTCCTTATGAGCGTCCACGACATTACGGGCCGGATATCCACTGAATCGATCCTTTGCGCATTGCAATGGATCAAAGACAACCACGCTGCATACGGTATCCGCATCATCAACCTCTCCATCGGCGGCGACGAAGCGGGTTCTTATAAAGAGGATCGTGTCGATCAGCTGGCGGAGTCCCTTATCTCGGAGGGTATAGTCATAGTCGCTGCCATCGGCAACGACGAACAAGGCGTCATCCACAGTCCTGCCAATTCTCTCCATGTCATTGCAGTGGGCGGTATCGACGACGCCAATCGTCTCGATGAAGAAGCGATCACTCCTTATCACTCCTCCTATGGCCGTACAATAGACGGTCTGTTAAAACCCGAGATCGTGGCGCCGGCCATCTGGGTCGCAGCGCCGATACTGCCCGGCACTCCCGAACAGCAGGAAGCAAAGTCACTGCATGCTGCACTCGCTACAGCCACCGGCCCGCATCGCGACGATCTTGTCCGGCGTATTCGCACGACCCGCTATATCTCTCCCGATTACATGCACGTCGACGGTACCTCATTCGCAGCGCCGATGGTATCCGCCGTCATTGCACAGCTCTTCGAAGCAAGACCCGCCCTCACCCCATTCCACATTCGCGAGATCCTCTTCGGCACGGCCCGCCGTATTCCGGGTATTTCGGCCGAAAGACAGGGGTTCGGTATCATCCACCCACGAAAAGCGCTGCTGCGTGTATTGAAAAAACAAAAGTTCGAAACATGGCCGGCCTCCCCGTTCATAGATATAAAAAGAAATTGTATCACGTTCTTCTTCGAACATGACACCGCCCACCAGGTTTCGCTGGTCGGCTCTTTCAATGATTGGACGAGAGATGTACTCCTGCTGCAGCCCGGCGAAAATGGTGGTTGGATGATCGAAATATCTATGCTGCCGGACGGCCGGTATACGTATAAGTTCGTCGTCGACGAGGCGCAATGGGTGGAAGACGCCGGCAACCCTTTTCGCGAGCCGGATACTTTTGGAGGCTTCAATAATTTCTTCACCGTCGAACAAAACTGACAACCATGGTTATCGCCATCTTCCTGCTTTCCGCCCTTGCCGTGTATCTGTCCCTTGGGGTAGTATTTGCCCTGGCCTTTGTGTTGCTCGGAGTCGAAAAAGTGGATGCTACAGCGCATGCATCTACACCCGGCTTCCGCCTGATCATCATACCAGGAGCTATCCTGCTCTGGCCCGTCCTGCTCCGCAAATGGCTCAAAGCCGTCAAAAAGGAGGCGTTATGATAAAACCATTGAGACGAACACATTGGCAGGTATGGTCTCTGCTTGCCGTATTACTGCCTGCTTCGATCCTGGCGGGGTGGCTGATGGTTCCCCGGCCTGCCGCAGGCACTGATTTGCAACCCGGGGCATCCGCGTCATTGCCGGTCCTGCTCGGCTGGAACGATAAAGCCGATCGCATGGTCAGTCTGCGCGCAGCCGCCGATACATCAATGCTTCAGCTCGAGTGGGTGGAACGATCGCCGCTAACCGCGCCATCCGCCCTTGTTTACGCGGGCCCCGCACTGCTGGGCCGAATTGGTCCACAGGGGGTATACCGCTTTTCCTTCCGGCCGACGCCGGAAGGCAGACATACTCAGATCACTGTATACGATATTATTCACCATAAGATCCTCGAAAAAATAAACTTCTGACTATGGGCGCTTCCTACCAGGCCGTGGGGTGGAATCGGCAGAAAAAACAATACGACTGGATACTCTTCTTTTTTTGCGTATCCTATCTCGCCGTATTCATAGGTTTTAGCCTGGGCTTCAACCCAGACATGACTTTCGAGACCTTGCTCATCCGCTCGACCTCGACACTTGCCCTCCTCCTCCTGCACGTCATCCTCAGCATCGGGCCTCTGGTCCGGCTGGACAGCCGTTTCCTCCCACTGCTATACAACCGGCGACACCTTGGTGTAACGATGTTCACGGTGGCGGCGGTCCATGGGGGATTCTCCATCTTTCAGTTTCACGGATTGGGAAATATCAACCCGCTCCTTAGTCTCTTTCTTTCTAATACACAATACCGCTCCTTCCAGGCCTTCCCTTTTCAGATGCTCGGTTTTTTTGCATTGCTTATTTTTTTGCTGATGGCGGCGACAAGTCATGACTTCTGGCTCCATGTCCTGACGCCTCGCATATGGAAGTCCCTGCACATGGGTGTTTACATAGCATATTTCCTGATCATCCTGCATGTAGTGCTTGGCGTCATCCAATATGAGACCAATCCTGTTTTTATCTGGATACTCTTCACCGGCTCGGGGGCCCTCGTTACGCTCCACCTCCTTGCCGGCGGCCGGGAGGTCCGAAAGGATAATATTCATTTTCCCAAAGCCGTCGATGGTTTTGTAAAAGTTTGCGCAATAGGGGAGATCCCGCCCGACCGCGCCAAAGTCTTTTGCCTGGGTGTCGAGCGGATAGCGGTCTTCCGGGTAGAGGGTATGCTCCATGCAATACATAACGTGTGCAAACACCAGAACGGTCCGCTGGGCGAAGGGAAAGTCATCGACGGCTGTATCACCTGCCCCTGGCATGGCTATCAGTACCTGCCGAAGAACGGTCAATCCCCGCCACCATTCACAGAGCGCGTGAGCACCTATGATGTCAGGATCATCGACGGGAACGTATACGTTGATCCCAGACCCTATCCGGAAGGGACCGAACGACCCGGCGCACCGATCGATCAGTAATAACAAAAATTATAAAACGACCATGGAACAAAACGATTTTTACATCGGATGGATGGCCAGGGCGCCCGGAAATGTGGCTCTCTTTATCAGGCAATACCTCCGTTTGCTGATCCCGCTTCTCCTGTTGCTTGGCTTAGGTCTCGCAGGTCTGCAGAAAAAGGCGTCCACCGGAAATTTCGAATACGGTCAACCTACCCGGATCACCGGTGTTTTCCACATGCATCCCACGCCTTATTTACGCATATTCGATGGCGTTGACATAGGACGCGCACCTCTTTTTCAACTGATCCCGTTGGTCGGTTATGGAAAATCCGGCGCGGAAGGCATCCTCCATGACCTCGAACAAAAGACGCAAACCTCATTCGAAGGACGCCTGGTCACGCTGTCTGGAACGCTCATCTATAACGACGGCAAGACCATCCTGCAGATCGGGGAGGACGATTCGACGCTCCGATCGATAAAAATGCCCACAGACTTCGATTCAAAAAACATACAGCCCGTGGACCTGGGATCAGCCACTGTCACCGGAGAGATCGCCGATCCGAAATGCTTTTTTGGGGTGATGAAACCGGGCGAAGGTAAGCCACACCGCGATTGCGCCATTCGGTGTATTCTCGGCGGGATACCGCCGATCATGGTGGTACGGAATGCAAAGGGCGAAGCCAGCTACCTCTTGCTGGTGGGGCCGCATGGCGAACATATGAACACCGCCGTTCAGAACTTCGTCGCGGAACCCGTTACAGTAAGGGGCAGACGCGTTCAGATCGATGACTGGATTATCCTGTACGCCGACGATACGACCGCCATCCGGCGAAATAACTATCTCAGCGAGCATTATGGAAAAAGCATCGCGTCGTGCGATGCTTCTTGTGCCAAATAGAGCCGTCTACAGCACCTCCCGGATAAGGTAATCACTCACCCTAAGCGCATTGGCGACAATGGTCAGAGAAGGATTGAAAGCGCCGCAGCTGGGAAAAAAGCTCGCATCGACGACATACAGATTGTCGATCTCATGCGCCCGGCAGTTCAGGTCGAGGACGGAGCTGGCAGGGTCCGATCCAAATCGCAGAGTCCCATTTTGGTGGCTCATGCCGCTGACGTCAAGATCATATCCCTTCCATTGGATGTCCCTGAAACGGTCATCAACAGCTCCGATCCCGACAAAGAGTTCTCGCAGCTTCTCCTTTAGCCGCTCGTACGCAGTATAATTATTGCGGGAATAGTTCACTCGGATCTTCCCATTTTGGTCAAGGGTCACACGGTTGTCCGGCGATGGCAGGTCCTCCGCCGTCAGCCAGAAGTCGATCGTCCGCCTTTTCAGCTCTTCATACGACATTCCGGGATAGATCGTCTCCGCAAGCCATAAGATCGTCTCGGGATCATTCCTGCCCATAAGCTGGATCTCCCCCAGCGGATAGGAGCTGTCCGCGGCGCCATGATAAAAATCCGCGATGCCAAGACTTTTTTGGAATACGCAGTCATTGATCGCCTCCTGTGTAAACGCCACCATACAACCATTGTGGTGTAGCATAAGATTCCTCCCAACCATTCCACTGCCATTGGCTAATCCCATCGGGTGCTCCTCATTGGCGCTACGTAGAAATAGAGCCGCGCTATTGACGGCGCCGCAGGCAACTATTACAAGACCTCCGGTAAAAACCATTCTTTCTCCTTTGACCTGCGCTATCACTTCCGTGATGGTTCTCCCCGTGCTGTCCGTGGTCAGCCGCTCCACATAGGCATGTGTCAACAGGGTGACTCGCCCGGTACGCAGCGCCGGCTTGATAGCGACGGTCTGTCCATCCGCCTTGCTGTCGGTGGGATCGGGAAAGCCGTCAAAATTCTCCAGCATCACCGGTGACTCGCTGTCCGATCGATCCTGGGGAAGCCGTATACCCATCGGCAGAGGGAAGGGCCGCAATCCCAGCTTCCGCATGGTGCTGCTCAGGTCCTCCACAAGCGGCTCATAGGGGATGGGCGGCATGGGATAGTCCATGCTCGACCACGGCTCGGTAGGATCTACGCCACGTTGACCATGTACGCCATAAAGCGTCTCCGCCTGCGAGTAATACGGCTCGTAATCCTCGTACTCGAGTGGCCACGCCGGCGAAACGCCCCCAAAGTGCCGCACCTCCCGGAAATCACTTTCCCGGAAACGGAACATCGCGGCGCCGTACACCTTCGAATTGCCGCCGACATTATAATGGATAAAGGGAGAAAAGGGCCTTCCCTCGCCGTCATGCCACACCTCATGGGGTCGATACCGCCCTACGGTGACCACCTGGTGCGGATCCCAGTTCTCTTTTTCCTTGGGAATAAAACCTCCACGCTCCAGGAGCAGGATGTTCTTGCCGGCAGCCGATAGCGCATGCACCATCGTACTACCACCGGAGCCGCTTCCGATGATGATGATATCGTATTCTTTTTTCATGATGTTTGATTTTTGGGATTCATATGCAAAGGGAATAAATCCACCGTGCTCCATCTGTCAAGCGCCCGACGTTCATTGCCAACCATCTTTATCAATTTTACGGGAAAGAAAACCAGGACAAAAATGAACAGATCAGAAAAGAATGCCGGTCAGCCCGACAAGGAGACAACCAGGATCGAAGCTTTCAGCGACGGCATCTTTTGCGTGGCTATCACGTTGCTGGCAATAGAGATCGGCATCGACGCCAAAAGCACGGCCTCCGCACACGATCTCTGGTTGGCCCTTTACCAGCTGTGGCCAAAATTCCTGGCATATGCCATCAGCTTTGTAAACGTACTCCTTGCCTGGGTAGGCCACCACGGCCTCTTCCGCCGCATACGCACCGCCGACAACGTTGTCATGATCGCCAACGGCCTGCTGTTGATGGTGCTGGCCCTTGTGCCATTCCCTACAAAGACGCTTGGCCTTGCAGTAGGCACGCCCGCCTTCCGTGTCGCCGTGATACTGTATACCGGTTATTTTGTCGCCGTCAGCTGCTGCTACCGGCTGCTCTGGTATGCGGCGGCTCGCGGCCGCCATCTGCTGGTAAAAGGGGTCACAGAGAC
>Ga0105240_10006780_pt1 | contig 16750 bp, 12 predicted proteins | sample KBSC54metaG_FD_80426 | JGI IMG/M metagenome (GOLD analysis project Ga0105240, IMG submission 80426) | Corn rhizosphere microbial communities from Kellogg Biological Station, Michigan, USA - KBS C5-4 metaG | ecosystem: Host-associated > Plants > Roots > Rhizosphere > Soil | place: Michigan, USA...
CCATGCCGAACGCAACGCCTCCGCGAAATCCGCGGCCGTCGCATGGCGATGCTCCAACGGCTTCTCGAGCGCCCTGGCAATGATGGGATCGAGAGCTTCCGCGACCTTCGGTTCGAGGGGCTCGAGCGGTTTGGGCTTCTCGTTGCAGATCCTGTACATGACTTCGGCGTCCGTCCCCGTGTACGGGGGCGACCCTGTCAGCAACTCATAGAGCACAACACCTACGGCGTGGATGTCGCAACGAAAGTCGACGCTGCTCCCCAGGTATTGCTCGGGCGCCATGTACAGCGGCGTACCCATCATGAGATGACTTTGCGTCTGATTCTGCGGGCCGATCCTGGCGATGCCGAAGTCCATGATCTTCATGAGGCCGTCGCGTGTCAGCAGCAGATTGGAGGGTTTGATGTCACGGTGAATCACACCCAGCTCGTGCGCGTAATGGAGACCTCCGAGCACCTGGGTCATCGCGCTCAGGGCGTCCTCCAGATGCAGCTCCCGGCGCTTCCTGATGTATTGATCCAGGGTGCACCCTTCAACGTACTCCATCGCGATGTAGGCGCCGGCCGGGTCCTGGTCGTCGTAGTCGAAAATGGTGACGATCGAGGGGTGGTTCAGGCGGGCCACCGCACGCGCCTCGGTGCGGAAGCGCGCAGCGAGCTCCTGCGGCGAGATAAGGTGTGTCGAGCCAAGATTGAGCATCTTGACGGCTACCGTGCGCTGCAGAGTTGGATCGAATGCGCGATACACCGTCCCCATGCTGCCGGCGCCGAGGGGGCTCAGGATCTCGTACTTGCCAACGGTGCGCGGGGTCGCCATGAAAAATGGTCCGGGTGCGACTGACTACTGCAACATGTTCAGCGCTTCGACGAGGCTGCGCCGCATGCGATTGAACGACTGCCCGAGGGCTGTGATCTCATCGCTGCCCTGGGTCGAAAATTCCGGTGCGTCGAGAGCTCCCAGGCTGACCTGGTCGGCAATGGCCGCAAGTTTGCGGACCGGACGTACGATCAGCGTGATCAACAGCGTGTTGACCGTCACGAACAGAAACAGAAATGAGCCGCTCAGCAGGTAAACAAAATTCTTCAAGGCGCTCTGGGCGCGCTGCAATGGCAACTCGTAGGGGACGCTCACGATTTGCGCACCGATCACGTCTTTCAACTGCCACCCAAAGCCGTTCGCGGTGCCGTAGCGGTCGATCATGGTCTGCGGCGCCTTATCGACGGCGCTGTGACACTGGAGGCACGCAGGGTCCTCGATTCGCAGCGGATGCGCAAAATACAACGTTCTGCCGGCAGCGCTATCCCGCTCGCCGATGACTTCCGCGGCCGTGGGAGTGCTCCGGAAGTGGTTGACGATATCCACCTCCCAGTCGACGGCACGGTCGCGCAGGTTGGTCGGATTGATGGTGGCTTCCTTGTAAGCATACTCAGGGAAGCTCTTACGCAGATTGTTGAAGTACTCGGTCGCCGAATAGGAGGGGATGGACTGCGGCAGGAACTGGTAGTGCATCTGGGTGCTGAGCAGTGGCGCGATCTGGGAGGCGGTGTATTTCCGGACTGCTTTGGCCGACTCCATCATGATGCGAGCGTTGTCTTCGATCTCCAGCCGCGCGTTCTGCAACAGAAACCGCTTGGCGACACTGTAGCTCGCGGCCAGGGCGAGGAGAAACACCACGGCCAGCACGATGTTGATTTTGAGAAGGAGTTTCACCGGGGACTGGCTCCATCGGGTGGCTTCGGCGGATGCAGTATCGGACCCCATTCCGGGTGCAGGGACAGGTGCGCATCCATCGCCGCGAAGAACGCCGGGTCCTTCAGGCGACTGCGGAATCGCGTGATGAAGCCGCTGCGCCAATCGGGCGGTAGGGTCAGCCACGACTGGATGTCGAGGTAGGTGACTTTGCGCACAGGTTTGGGTTCTATCGGCTTCGGCCATTGCGCCGCTGTTTTCTGCGGAAGATTGTCCCGAAAGGCAACCGGCATGGTGGCCAGGAAGTCAGGCGACGGATGCGCCAGCAGCACTGCGTCCGAGCGCTGTTCCCGCACGAAGAACTGGTTCGGCTGGGTCTGCTTGCCGATGTGGGTCGCCGCAGTCTCGCGCAGCAGGAGCGTGCCTGTGCCTTGCTCGTCGAACAGGGTGTCGGAATGCTCATCGGCGTGCAGTATCACGACGGCTCGCTGAGACTGGATCCCCGCACGGGGACCCAGGACGCTAATGGCTTCGGCGCGGCTGTCCGCTTTGAGCCAGCCTTTTTGCACGACCAGCGTTACGGAATTTGCGCGCGGCAGTAAGTAGACCCCGCTGGAGGGGCCGATGCCGATCAGGCTGCCCCCCTGCAGCTCGACGACCAGGAGCGCATCGGGACCCGTCTCGACCATATCTCCCGCGGACAGTGCGATTCCCTTGGATCCCTGTCTGACCTCATCACCGCGGATGACGGTGAAGGGGCCGCCGTCGGCGATCGATACCACGGCTTTGAGCCGTGTTCCCGCGGGGCCGGCCTTGGCAGGAGAGACCACCGGATTGAGGGCGCAGAGGGCGATCCAGCAGGGAATCACAGCGGTGCGCCACCGAAACTCGCCTCTGCCTGAATTGGTTCTCATTCCCTTCTTCCGCCCACTTCGGCCGCGTACTCATTGTAGGGCCGAGGCTCGGATCATCGCGACTTTCTACTCAGTTCACGCCGCTGCGACCTTGGTCCCGGGGGCCGGCGAGCTTTCGGCACCCCGTCCGCGAAAGTTGGATTGCCGAATTCAGAATCGGCGCGGCGGCTACAACATGGCCGGGCTCACGCTTCGGAAAAGTTGGGATCACTACTTGCTGACTCTCGAGCAAACGAGAGCTTGAACAAAGGCCCGTAAACTGAAAAAGCCTGGGAGGCGGGGAGCCAACCACAAGTGATACCGAACGGCTCGCCTAACGTACTGTTGATCGGTCCGTACGATCCGCACTGTGGCGAATATACCTTTCTCGCGCCGCCCTTGGGCGTGTGGCGACTGGCGGGCGTGCTCGCCGCCGCCGGTTTCGTGGCCAAAGTCTTCGATCCAAACTGTTGCAAGGGCCCTCCGCAACTTGCGCTCGAGCGCGAGCTGCGAGGCGGCAGGTGGGACGTCATCGGGGTTTCCACTACGGGCATGACGTTGCGCTTCGACATCGAGCTGGCGCACATCGTCAGGCGCGTTACACCGGGCGCGCTGGTGGTGGCCGGGGGAATGGAGGCGACGTTCCGTCCCGAACTGGTGTTTCAGTTGGGTCCATTCGATCTCATCGTGTTGGGTGAGGGTGAAGGGCCGCTGCTGGAGATTTTGTCACGGCTGCGCGCGGGGGAGTCCCTCGAGGGTATCGCAGGCACGGCGGAGCGCGATGCGGGCGGCCGCGTGATTTCGCAGCGGCGGCGGGCGATGAGTCGCCAGGAGTTGCGTGATGCGATTTTCAACATCCCGTACGACAAAATGCCGTACGAGGCCTACTGGGAGCGGCTGGAGTCGGCCTATCGCGTTGGCGCCCTGCCGAGTAAGGCGGCTCGCGAGGCGCATCTTGCAGAAATCCGCTCAGTGCGTCTGATCACGTTGAACTATTGTCCAATGGGATGCACATTCTGCTCGTCCACGAATTTCCTGCACGAGGCCCAGGGCAGCGTTGCCGCGCTCGCGCGCCTGACCGCCGAAGAGTGTCTGGAAATGATCGAGCGTATCGTTGCCGCGCATCCTCGAGTCCGGACCATCATTTTCCAGGACGATATCTTTTCTTATACCCGCGACCGGCGGATCCTGCCGTTGTGCGAGGGAATCGTCGCTGCCAAGAGCCGCGGCCGCATTCCTGCGCATCTGCAGTTCATCAGTACGAATCGTATCGATGCAATGTCAGTCGAGCGCCTGAGCGCCCTGCGGCTGGCAGGTTTCCGCGTGCTGGGCTTCGGCATCGAGAGTTTCTCGCACAAGGTGCTGGGCGAGTTCAACAAGGCGCAGATCCATCGCCACATCGAGCCCATATTGTCCGCGGCTCTCGATCTGGGCATCACGCCTTTCCTCGATCTGATCCTGAGCTCGCCCCGAGCGAGTCTGCCGGATGTCGCCGAAACGCTTCGTGAGGGTTTCCGCTGGTTGCAGCGGGGATGTGAGATTGGAATGTATCCCTACGTCATTCCGTTCTCGGGTGCCGCGTTGGCCAAGGACCCGAGCCTCAGCCCCTATGTGCAATACGCTTTGCGGGAAGTGGCCGGTACCGGCGTCTCATGGCGGCAGCCGGCGAAGATCCTGCCCATCGACCCGGTGGTGGCCGACGTCATTCTTCGCTTGGAGCGCAGCTTTGAGGTCGCATTGCATACACTCGAGGAGGACGTAGCCCATCTGCCATCACGCGTACGCTCGCTCCTCTGGATCCTGTGCTCGCTGCCCATCATGGCCGAGCATGGCGAGCACATCGCCGCGGAAGCGGATGTCCTGGCGGAGCTGAAGTCTCGTCTGCCTGCAATGCGACGCGAGCCGCCACAACCGGCGATGGCAAGCGCATGACCGCCTCGCGTGTCGCCTGGACCGTCCTGCCGCCGTTGGCGGTGTGCGGCTTGTTGGGCGGCTGGATCGCGTTGACGATTCTGAATGCCCGGGTGGAAGGGTTCTCGCTCTTTGTATTTGCGATTGCCAATCTGATTGTCTACACCGACGCCCTGGACTTCGTGTTGCGTCTATACATGCGACGGCGTCACACCGCCGGGGTGGGCGGTATCGTCGAGACCGAACGCGTATCCAACCTGTCAATCAACCTTTCGGCCATCGTTCCGGCTGAGGTGAGTCGGGTGCCCGTCTCGCGTTTCGCGATCATCGCCTCGGTTTTCAATCTCGAGGAGCAGCTCGAGGAGTTTCAGCAAGCATTCGGCGCTTACCAGGAGCGTGTCTGGCTCATCAGCGACGGCTCGACCGATAACACGGTACTGCGACTGCGGCAGGCGGGCTGGCGTTGTTTCGATGATGGCGTGAACAGGCGCAAGCCGGGCGCCATTCGCAGACTTCTCGCGTGGCTCCCTGCTCACATCGAAACGGTGTTGGTGGTGGACCCGGACGTCCGCATCCGCGGGCTGGAGGAGGGTAGCTCGATCGAGCTCGAACGCTTCGTGAGTGATTTCCAACACTCCGGGGCCGCCGCCGCCTGTCCGCGCATCATGATCGAGCCCGACGGATTTCTGGCGCGATTCCAGGCGTTCGAATACGCATTGTCGTTCCGTGTCGGGCGCGAAAGCCTGGCCAATTTCACCATCACCTCCGGCATTTCCATTTACAAGCGCAGCGCGCTCGCCAGCGTACTGGAAGAGCATTCATTGTCCGTCTATGCCGAGGATTTCGAGAATGCGGTCATTCTCCTCAGCCGGGGTGAGCGCATCTATTACGACGGACGGCTCGTGGTGAGCACCGAGGGGCCCGCAACCCTGCGCCGCTGGTTCTCCCAACGGGTCGGTTGGTATCACGGCCTGCTGAAGGTCTACGTCGAGCGTTTTTCGGAGATCCTCCGGATCAGCCGACGATCACTTTTCGCAACCTATCACTATCTTTTCTACCTGGGTGTCATGTCGCTGGCGATGCACCTGGTGAAAATGGTCGGTGCCACGCTACTGTTGCTGAGCTTTCTCGCCGGTCTCGACGCGCTGCTGTTGGATCGCCTCGTGCCACAGGGCAGTCTCATCAATCCCACCTACTTCACCGCCGCGGTGAGCAGTTACCTCGCGCTGGGCGTCGTGGCGCTGTTCACGAGCGTGCCAAAAATGGAGCGTGCGTATGCCGCGCCGATTGTTCCGTTGTACCTGTGCTACGCCCTCACACATATCATCCCGATGACCATAGGCTTCGGTAACTTTTTCACTCAGCGGCTGTTCGGGCGCCGTATCTACCAGGACCACTACGAGTCCCCGTTGGATACACACCCGACGAGCGGTCATTTTGGAGCTGGCGAATGAGTGTCCGGGGAATTCCGGCGCCCGCCCGATATGTTCCAGACCGGTATTGGGAGGACCGGGCCCGGCGCTTCGCCGGCGAAGGCGACGGACTGGCGGCTGTATGCGCCTACGGCATGCCCGAGTACTACAACCGGGCGATCGATCTCGAGCAACGCCTGGCGCTGGCGCCGTGGCTGCTCGTGCCGCCCGGATGTCGTGTTTTGGATTTGGGATGCGGCGTAGGGCGCTGGAGCCGCTTGCTGGCCGCACGTGGCGCGACCGTCACCGGAGTAGACATCAGCTCCACAATGATCCACGAGGCGAGGCGCCGCGCGCGCTGCGACGGCATCGATGACCGCTGCCGGTTCGAGGTCGGCGATATATCCGCGCTCGAGGTGGAAGGCGAGTTCGATCTGGTCCTGGGTATTACGGTATTACAACATGTCCTTGATCCGGAGGCTTTGCGGGCCGCTCTCAGTCGAATGAGCTCGCGCATCGCCCCTGGAGGGCGGCTGGTGTTGCTCGAAGCGGCGCCCACGTCGGCTGTAGATCGTTGTGACACGACGGTTTTTCGGGCGCGCCACCGGAATGTCTACCTCGAGCTCTTTCGCGACTGCGGGTTGCGGCTGACCGCGGTGACCGGTGTGGATCCGGCGCCCTTCCGGGCGAGGCTTCTGCCTCACCTGCGCTCGCTTCCCAAGCCGCTTTCAACGGGATTGATCGCGCTGGTGACCGCGCTGTCGCTGCCGGTCAACGGGCTCTTCGGGCGAGTGTGTCTCACAGCATCCTGGCACGTTGTGTTCGTGCTCCAGCCAACGAAGGGAAGGGCATAGCCGTGTCTCCCAGGCAGCGTATAGGGGTGGCCATTGGCGTATTCGTGGTGTTGGGCATCATCGTGGCATCGGGACGCTGGTACGAGGCGCAACACGTTCGGCCGCAGGCCATCGCTGCGAAGCATGTGCTGGTTCATGTCACCAACGCGGGTGACAGAGGACCAGGAACCCTGCGGGAGGCGTTGTTCATAGTCGCCGCGACCAATGGCCCCGCCGACATATCGATAGATGTGCCGCGCATTGACGTGGAAACCGCGCTGCCTGCCCTGGTAAACGGGCATGGAGTCTCGATCCAGGCACGCAGCGGCGGGGTGCAGATCAACGCTAAGGCACTCACGTCCGGGCCCGTCCTCGACGTGTCGGGTCCTGATACCGCCATCGAAGGAGTGATGATTGCCGATTGTCCGGGCGCGGCGGTGTTGGTGAGAGCCATGCGGTTCCACCTCTCCTCGAGCGCCGTTTCCTCGTGCGATGTCGGAGTGGATGTGGCAGAGAATGCCAGCCAGACCCTGTTGGATCGCAATCATTTCACCAGCAACCGCGTGGGCGTGCGCTTTGCCGCCTCGGGACACGGTAGCGCGGTAACGAACAATGACTTCTCACGCAACAAGGATGCGGGAGTGTGGGCCGTGCGCAGCGCAGCCGATTCTCGCGATGAGCCCTTGGGCGTGCACGACAACAAATTCACCGAGAACGGCATGGGTATGCTCGCTGGCAATGTTCCGGTGCTGATCGAGCACAATGACTTCATCAACCCCAAGGAATCCGCTGTACACCTGGTCGGCAGCGGAGCCGTCGTGCGTGGGAATCATCTCAACGGAGGCGCCGCAACGGGTATCGTCGCCGAGGGCGCGCATGGAGCGATCATCGAGGGCAACGAGTTGGAAGGGCTCGCCGCCTACGGTGTCATGGTGCGAAATTCGTCAGCCGTCATGGTGCGCTCTAACAGGCTGCACAATTGTGGCTATGGATTTGCCTTCGTGCTGGGGGCCGCCGAGGGCGCGAGCACGGCTGTCGACAACACCATCATCGAGCCGAAGTTCAACGGGATCGATGTCATCGGCGACTCACCGATACTCCGCCGGAACCAGGTGTTGCGGCCGCATGCTTTCGCGCTACACGTCGAGGACTTCCAGCCGCCCGCGGGCGGGAACAAGGTTCAGTCCAAGCCATTCCTGGACAACAACACGTTCGAAAAGCCAGCCGTCGTGGGGACAAATGCGGCCGCGGCTGGCACCTCCCATCTGCATTGACGGAGCTCGCTCGTGAGACCGGAGATCGAGAAAACTCAGTTATTGCAGCAGCCGCTGTGGTACCACCCACGCGTTCATCTGCTGGATGACACGTGGCTCCTGACCATAGTGGCCATCCTGACTGCCACGGCGCTTCCTTGGTTCGCAAGCGGTTTCGATGTGGACGTCGGGATGGCGGCCTGGGGACTGTTGGCGCTGGGTGCCATTCATGTTGCATTTACGCTGTTGGGGTCACCGACGCGCACACCCGGTAACTGGCAAGTTCGCGTGCTGACCTTGCTATGTCTCATCGGGGTGGCGGTAATAGGTTTCATATGGGCGCATGCGGGCGGGTTACGAAATCCAGTGTTTCCGATGGTCTTTGCCTTGCCGGTGGTGAGCTCTATCTTCCTGTCACGCTTACATCCTTATCTCCTGGCGGCCGCTGGAGTCGTGGCGACGACCGTTGTGGCGTTGAGCCAGTCTCCAGAGCTGCGTTGGTACGCCGCGGGCATAGTGGGAAGCGACGCCTGGCTCACCTGGCTCTTCGGCACGCAGAATGCGACCGGGGAGTCCTCCTTCACCGGGCTCTATGCTCCATCGAGCTATGCGGTGTTGCTGGAGGTCTTCGCGGTTCTATTGTTTGCATGTGCCTTCGCAGCCGAGTATCTCGGCAGTCTGTTCGAGCGCCTCAGCGCGCGTGCCCGGCTTGCGCAGGTCGAAACAGAGCGGGCCCAGGCACTCTGGGTTGGTTTGATCGAGCGCTTCCCGGTGCCCGTTTTGCTGGTCGATCCGGAGTCCTTGCGAATCGTAGCGGCCAGCGAGGTGGCGCAGCAACTGTTGCGCATCCGGATTGAATCCCGGCAAGACTCGAAGCTCTTCGACGCGTTGCATTTCTCTTACCCCGACATGGTGCAGGAGCTCATCACCGGCACCGGCGGGGTCGTAGCGCGGACCGTGCTCCACGTGGGAGACGAGGTGCGCATGTCCGAGGTACGTGTGGTCCATATCGCTCATGAGAGACAGCGCCTGGCGCTGGTGACGCTGCAGGACGTTACCGAGCTCTTCCACACGAAGACGATCCTGGACACTTCGGAATACGCCGCTCTCCTCGTGGATGGAGGCGGCAATGTCCTGACATTCAACAGACCGGCGACGGTTCTGTTCGGCAATCTCGAGGTCGGAATGGATGCCAATCGGCTGTTGCAGGTTGCGCAAGGCGCGCCATCGTGGTGGCAGCCGGGGCTGTCCGGGCGCAGTAAGCAGCACCTGGAAATCGGACCCCGGCTGTTTCAGGTGACGAGCTCGGCGATCCCGCTGCCGGGGGAGGAGCAACGAGTGTTCGCGATTTCCCTCGTGCCGGTGGCGCGCGCGGAGGCGAACGATCCCTATGGAGCGGGTTCGACCGGACGCACCAGTGTCCTGAGGCTGATCCGATGAAGCCCGGGGCACGCGCCATCGTGACGACAGCGTTCCTGCTGGGACCGTACACGCTTGCTGCCGGGGCCTCTCCGGCCATGGATCGGCTTTCCGTCACGGGCGATGGGGCGACTCTGAGCGGAACGTCGGGTGGTGGTGGAGGATCATTCAACTGGTTACACAACTTCGACCCGGATTCGCTCGTGACCCTCGGGGCGGAGCATCAGAAGCTCGGACCCGCACACTGGGCTTTCGGCTCCGTGAGTGGCGCGCTGACCCGGGCGATGGGCGATGATCGCTATACCTTCAGTGCGGAGGCGCACGAGGGAGCCGGGGATGATGGCCCCCATCCCCTCAAATACCGCATCGAAGCGGCGGCGGTCACCGGTACGTATTTCCACCAGCTCTCCGCAACGCTCGAGTATCGCCGTGTCGATGTCGAGACCACGCACGGACATCTGCCGAAATTCCAGCTTGCATACCTGTGGACACCTCACTGGCTGACAACGGTCAGCTACGCCCAGTCGGCCGGCGGTAATGTCGGTGCACGGCTCACCTCGGCTCGTGTCGATCATTACAGCCCGGTAGTCAACTTGCTGGCAGGCGGCACCTACGGACAGGCGTCGGCGACGCTCTTCGGCGTCGGCATCAATGTTCCGGGCAACGTCCTGCGCGAAGGGTACCTGGGCGCCTCCAGGACGTTTTCCCGCCGCACCGAGGCCAGCCTCACAGGGGATTTTCAGAACCTGTCGGGCACCAAGCGGGTGACCGTGACCCTGGGCTTCATCTTTCATCTTGGCTCACTTGGAGCCCAACACTGATGCGACGCATGGGCACATCCAGGTCGGGCTGGCTGTTGACCGTGTCGGTGCTCGTGGTGATCCTGGGTGCCGGCGCACGACTCATCTATTTGAGTGTGCGCCATCACGAGGCTCTTGCGCGTGAGCAGGCGGCGAGTGTGGCCGCGGGCTTCGTCGCCAGGATCGAACCGCAATTACGTGCCCTGGCTGCGCTGGCTACCCGCAAGGCGAATCAGGCGACGGCCATGGACGTGAATGCGAGCCGACCGCTCGCATCGGGTACATTCTGGCTGGGATCCGACGACAAGATCCTCGCTGTGCGGTCGCCGGAGTCGACCGTCGCTAACGCCATTGCGGGAGAGTGGGCGGCATTGGATTCCGGACGTACCAATGTCCTACGGACCCTACTCGGTCCGGTTCGCCAGGGTAGCGAGTGGTTGGTGGCGGCCCGCGTCCCGGTCGCGCGAAGCGACGTTTCCGGGGCGGTGAGCCTGCGGGAGTGGTCGGTTGCGTACGCCAATCTGGACGCATTGATTGCTCCCGCGCATCTTGGGCGGCTGGTGAATATGGGCTACGACTTCGAGCTCGCCCAGGTCGAGCCTCGCAGTGCGCGCTCGCGGGCTTTCGCCGGCTCCAACACACTACCGGTGAGCGATGCGGTGACCGCTACGATCCGCCTGCCACCGGGTTTCAGTGCGGACATTCCCGGCAGCTACCTGCAGATTGCCATTCGCCCGCATACGGGGTGGTTCTCACCGACGCTGTTGGCTTCGGAAATCGGACTGCTGGTCTTTCTCGCCTGGATGTTTGCATTCGGAATCCATGACCTGACCCATGCGTTGCAACGTGCGCACGGCAAGCTGGCCGGCGCGCGCAAGAGGCTGCAGGCGGCCAACAAGGATCTGGCGCGGGAGATGCAACAACGGCTGAGCCTCCAGGAAACCTTCGATCACGCGCGCTTCCACGATGGTTTCACTGGTTTGCCCAACCGGCGCTTTTTCATGGACCAGCTCGATCGTGCCTTGCGCGACTTACGCACACGCCGCCGTCAGCGTGTCGCCATCGCTCTCGTCGGTGTGTCACGATTCAAAGTCATCAATGACATGTTGGGACATACTGCCGGGGATGAGCTCATGGTGCAGGCGGCGCGCGGCTTCGAGGAGCCCGCCGCGGCTTTCGGTGGGATTCTCGCCCGCTGGAGCGAGGACCAACTCGCGCTGCTGTTGCCCGAGGCGCCCTCGACTGAAGCTGTTCTGGAACTCGCCGGCCGGCTGCGGCAGAAGCTGCAAGCGCCGTTCGAGCTGCGGCGCCAACGCATACTGGTCTCCGCCACCATCGGCATCACCTTCGCGGAGTCAGGCCAACAGCGCGTCGAGGACCTGATGCGGGAGGCGGATCTGGCGCTCAACGCAGCCGGGCGCCAACCAGAGCAGAAGATCGTCATCTATTCGCCCAACATGGCGGGGCAGGTCGCAACGCTCGTGAGCCTGGAGGCGGATCTGCACATCGCATTACAGAAGCACGAGCTGCAATTGTTGTTTCAACCCATCGTCGAGCTGCAGAGCCGGAGGATGATCGGCGCGGAGGCCCTGCTGCGGTGGGTTCACCCTGTGGAGGGTGTGCTGACACCCGATAAGTTTCTGGGCATCGCGGAAGATGCAGGGCTGATGGGGCCCATCGCGCGATGGGTCATTCTCCGGGTGTGCCGCCTGGCGCGCGATTGGCGCCAACGGCTGCCCGCCGAGCGACCTTTCTTCATCAGCATCAATCTCTCGCCAACCACCTTGCGTGATCCCGGCTTGGGCGACTACATAGGGAAATGTATCAACGAGTTGAATCTGAGCCCGGAACTTCTGAAGTTCGAGTTGACCGAGGCGGCGCTCATCAGCAACGTCGCGGCCGCTCGGGATACCTTGGACAAGCTGCACCGCATGGGTTTCGGCCTGATGCTCGATGACTTCGGGACCGGCTATTCCTCCTTGAGCCATCTGCAGCTATTTCCATTCGACTTTGTGAAAATCGATCGGCCCCTGGTGAATCGCAGCGGAGCCGACCAGGCGGCCACGGGGCTGACGGCCGCAATGATGCAGTTGGCGCGCAGTCTGCGGCTGACTGCCATCGCGGAAATCGTCGAGTCGGAAGCCGCGGCCACGGCGCTGCAGGGGATGGGTTGCGAGTACGGACAGGGGTTTTATTTCAGCGAGCCGCTCGAAGCCCCCGCAGCGTTCGTGCGCCTGTATTCACAGGAACCTTTCGAGGTGGCTTCCATCGACTCTCAAACGATGGAATTGCAGCCGCTCGCGGTTGACGATTCTCCGACCATCATGATTCCCGCCGACTCGGTGCACCTGGAAGGATAGAGCCGGGGGCGGGAATAGAAAGCCCGGGCTGCAGGTCTTGTGGGTGTGAGTCCACCTGCGGCACCAACATTCCTGAATCGATTCCACACGAGTGGGAGCGCCCTCACGCGCGCCCTGGGGAACGTTTTTGCTTCAGCAATCCGTTCCCTCCGCGAGCGTTCGACCTGGGCATGGGGAACGGCAGCCGATGGACCCATGCAACAACACACCAGAGGATAAGGAAGCATGTCTACGATTCTCACTCACTTGCGAATGTCGCAAGCCAGGCCGGTTGCCGCGGCGGCGTTTGTGGCGCTGACTCTGCAAGCTTGCGGTGGCGGTGGTGATGGAAATAACCCGCCGCCGATGCCACCGACCGTCAGCCTCTCGATCAATCCGACCACCATTACTGTTGGTCAATCGGCTGTCCTGACCTGGTCCAGCACCCAGGCCGTCTCGTGCGCGGCGAGCGGCGGCGGATGGAGCGGAAATCAGCCGCTGTCGGGCTCTGCGACGCAGACACCCACCACGGGCGGCACTGTGACCTACACGCTGACCTGTACTGGTGCCGGCACCGCCGGTGGAGGAGCGGGGTACGGAGGAGGCGGTGCGCCGCAGACTGCGACCCAGACAGCAACCCTCACCGTCAATGCGCCTACGCCGCCTCCGCCGACCGCATTCGTGGTGAAGCCTCTCGTCGCCGACGGAGCGGGGGTTGCATCCAACCAGGATCTGAGCCTGGTCAATCCATGGGGACTGGTCTTTGCCCCCAACGACGCGGTATGGATTGCCAACAACGGTAAGGATACCTCGACGCTGTATGACGGAAATGGCGTGGCTCAGCCCATGAACCAACCGCTGGTCGTGGCGCTGCCGGCGGCAGCCAACGACACAGCGTTTCAGCCGACCGGAATCGTCGCATTCACCGCCACGACGCAGTTCCCCAACGACTTCAAAGTCACCTCGGCGGGTAAATCGGGCCAGTCGTTATTTATTTACTCGGGTCTGAATGGACAACTCGCAGGTTGGAGTCCCGCGGTGAGCACGACGCAGGCAGTCTCCGCGTATGCCGCTGCGGACACCTGCTACCGCGGCCTCGCAATCGCCAACAACGGCACGGCCAACTTCCTGTATGCAAACGACTTTGTCGGCGCCAAGATTGACGTGTTTGACGCCACGTTCAAAAAGCAGAGTCCGAGCGCTTTCCCGTTTACGGATCCAAACTTGCCGCAGAACTACGCCCCGTTCGGCATCCAGGCGCTGGCCAATGGCCCCAACGGAACGACGCAGATCTACGTGAGCTACGCGATGTCCGGCACGGGCGCAAACAAGGGTACCTGCGAAGACACCCGCGGCGCCGGCTTTGGCATGGTCGATGTGTTCGACGCCAACGGCAAGCTGGTCACCGAGCTCGTAAAGGTCGGCGGCCTGTTGAATGCGCCGTGGGGAATGGCACTGGCGCCGAAGGACTTCGGGTCCCTGAGTGGCGCGCTGCTCATCAGCAACCACGCCGATGGCAGGATCAATGGTTATGACCCGATAAACGGAAACTTCATAGGTACATTGCAGGCAGGGCCGGGCCCACTCGCGGTAGACGGTCTCTGGGGCATCGCGTTCGGAAACGATAGTCTGAATCAGCCACACAACACACTCTTTTTCACCGCCGGTCCGAACAAGGCGGCCAACGGCCTCTACGGACGTATCGATCTGCCTGTCATGTAGACGTAACAACTCCGCGACCACGGGCGAGACGACGCACAGTCGCCTCGTTCCGTGGCGGAACCTACCGCCGAAGGTCTGTGCGGACGATTGTTGTAACCGCTCAAACCGCTATGAGCAGGTGCCGCTTCGACAACTCCTCGAACGCAGGCGTTTCTGTGAGCCAGTAATCAGCTTTCCAAACAATCCCCCGGTAGTCTCGCGGCCGAGCTGTGCTGTCATAGAACCGCCGAAGAATGCGGTAAGGGAATGCTGATGAGAAGCTTGGTCAGGATTGGGATGCTACTCCTAACACTGGTATTGACGGCTTGCGCGACGACCAATTCCGCGCGAGCTCCCGATGCAGACCTTCACAAGCTGAAAACGATGTATGTCGTGCGCGGGTCTGAGGACGAGCGCGGCGTCGAAAAGCTGATCGCCAACAGGCTCAATGTCATGGGCTATCAGTGCACCTCGGGCGATGCGCAAACGCCTGCATCGCCTGTGGATGCGATCGTGACCTACGAGGACCACTGGATGTGGGATATCACGATGTACATGATCAAGCTCAATATTACAGTCCATGATGGTCAGACCGGCGTGGTTCTGGCGAATGGCGAGGTCATGCGGCCGTCGCTGCAACGGAAATCCCCCGAAGGGATGGTTGAAGAAACACTGGGAGTTGTATTCAAATGAGCTCGAGATCCGTCATAGCGGTTGCGACATCAGTGCTCGTCGCCGCATCTCTTCTGTCCGGGTGTGCCACGGCTTCCAAGTCGGATGCCATGGTGGCCAAGCCGGTCGCGGTCACTCACGCCAGCAGCAGTGACGTTTCGGTGTCCGTCCTGGGAGGTAAGGACACCACGAAGATGGGCGCTTCACAAATCTCGGACGATGCATTCGCGCAGGCGTTGCGCGATTCGATCAGCCAGTCCGGACTGTTCAAAGCCGTTGCGGCGACCGGTGGACGGTACAAGCTGTCGGCCTTCATCGGCAAGGTGGACCAGCCGATGATGGGTTTCAACATGACCGTCAAGATGGAAGTCAGTTACACGCTCGTCGATACGAAGTCCGGCAAGGCGGTCTGGTCGAAGAATATTGCCAGTGAGCACACCGCCAAGCCGAGCGAAGCGTTCGCGGGTGTGACACGCCTGCGACTCGCCAACGAGGGAGCGGCCAGGGACAATATCGAGCAGGCTCTTACCGAGATGTCAGCGTTGCAGCTCTAGCCACGCGACGCGATTCGGCTCCGGTGGGCTTGTCAGGGATGTACCCGTGACAAGCCCACATGACCGGCCAGCGGCAGTTGCGGCTCAGTCGATCTTGTACTGCAACTGCAGGGACCACTCCCGTCCGTTGTAGTTGGCTCCATTGAGAGTGGAGATGTACTCGAAGCCGCTCGAGTAGTACGGAATCTCACCGACGCGATTGAAGAGATTGCTCACGTAGAAAGTGGCCTTGGCACGGTCGTCGAAGAAGCTGTAGCCGGCCGAGGCGCTGGCAGTGATCCAGGCCGAGTTCAGCCCCCAGTGGACGACGCAATCCGGGTCGTTGAGACCGGGCTGCGTGCCATCCGGCAGCGAGTTGCAGGCGCCAAAGCGCGGATCGCGCACCCGGCTGACGTAGTCGCCGTACAGCGTGGCGTCCCACTGGCCCCTCTTCCAGTTGATAGTGGCATTGCCGCGTCCGCGCGCACTTTCGTAGGCGTGATCCGTGAGTGGGTCACTGGCCAGCACCTTCTGAAAGTTGGTGAGGTTGCGGGTGTAGTTCAGATCGAGCTTGAACGCGCCCAGATTGCCCATGGTCCAGCGATAGCTCAGCGCGATGTCGACCGCACTGACGGATTGGTAGGCCTCGTTGATCGGACCGATGTGCGCACTGGTGATGTTGCCGTTGGCATCGCGGGTCACATCGGCGATGACCAATTGGCAGTACTCCGAGCCAGGGGTGTGCGCCGTGTAGGGGGCACCGGACTTCTGCAGCCCGGTGAGGCAGCCCGCCTCGTCATCCAGGGCGGTAGCGAGATCGATATTCTTGATGATGTTGTCGAGCTCGATGCGGACATAGTCGACCGAGAAGGTGAGTCCCGGGGTTGGGTCGATGACGAAGCCATAGCTCCAGTTCTGGCCTGTCTCGGGCACGAGATTCGGATTGCCCCCCGAGTACTGCACGAAGTAGGTGTTGTGCGGCACCTGCGGACAGACCGGGTCATGCTGACGGATGCACTGGAGAGTGTCGGCGTAGAACCCTACCTGCTGCGTGGCGCCCTGCGAGTAGATGTCAATCATGTCCGGCGCGTGGAAGTTGGTCCCGTAGCTTGCACGGAGCAGAAGCTGCTGCAACGGCCGCCACTCGAGGGCGCTGCTCCACGTTTTTGCGGTGCCGGCCTTGCTGATGTCCTCGTACTTGTCGATGCGGCCGGCGAGGGTTGCGGTCACAGTCGGTACCAGGGGCAGACGGACTTCCTCGGCACCCGAATAGCGCGTGCGCTGGCCGCCACCGA
>Ga0105240_10006784_pt1 | contig 16747 bp, 11 predicted proteins | sample KBSC54metaG_FD_80426 | JGI IMG/M metagenome (GOLD analysis project Ga0105240, IMG submission 80426) | Corn rhizosphere microbial communities from Kellogg Biological Station, Michigan, USA - KBS C5-4 metaG | ecosystem: Host-associated > Plants > Roots > Rhizosphere > Soil | place: Michigan, USA...
CGATCAGGAAATTCGACAGGATCGGAATCGTGGTCTTGCGTTCCACCACGCTCTGCGTAGCGGTCAGTTCTTTCACCAGTTCCTGGCGGCTTACGGTAATCTCCATCGCTGCCCCCTGTGCTGCCGGCTTCTCAACTTCCGTTTCCACGATCGGCATAGTTCCGCTCCACTCCAGCTCGCCATCTCCCCTGCGGATCGGCTACCTGGCCCCCAATTCACGTCCAAGCTGCAGCGCCGCTTGGCCCAAGGCTACACCACGCACTCACGCTCGCGAAACGGCTGCTGGTTCTTGCATTTGATTCTATGCATCTTCTCAAAAGATTGGCGCGTGGAAAACCCGGCTTCTTCTCTGGAATCCGCGGTCTCTTTACCTACACCGCCTCTCCTCCCCTTCCGGAACGAGTCGCCCGCCTCTCGACGCTGCATCACTCGGCCGACAAGAAATTTAATTCTCATCAGCCTTCCTCCTCGTCCCCCGAAACCAGAGCTACGGCTATATAGGTGTTTTCAGCAGTTCAATAACAAACAAACCTAATAGCCCCCGTCGTTCACTGCGGAAAAGTGGAAACGTCAACCATGTCCTTCGATGTCAGCAGATTCGCTCCATCCCAAATTTCTAAAAAGCGCCTGTGCGTTTCAGGGCAAATGGAAAACAGGCGTTCACACCACTTTCATCGCCCCTGGTTTCCCACGTCTCCCACATACCTGATGAAAGCCCCTGTGAATTCCCAAAGCGTTCTGTGTAATCCTCGTCCCCACCCTCATTAATACTGGTCTTCAGAGCATCCCGTCATCCACAGCAGACGCCTCTTCCACACCATCCACATCGGTAGCCTGCAATGCGGATAAAGGTAGCCCAAACTTTGCGACACTTTGCTCCTCCAGCGGGAACGTCCCCTTCTGCACCCCTCGACCCCAAACTCGCCATCTGCCTTCATTCGGCCCGGGCTCTTTCCGCAGTACGGTATCGCCCCTGATCCCTGACTCTGATCCTCAATCTCTTTGTTTCCAGGCACCTTTTATACTGAGCAGTAAGTATGTCCTACCAGTCTGCCATCGATCATCTCGCCGCCATGGCGCCCGAACTGGCCACCCAGACCGGCCAGACCAGGCGGAAGTTTTCGCTGGATGAGATCGGCACCCTGCTTTCCGCCCTTGGCAATCCGCACCGCACCTTCCCTTCCGTTCTCATTGCAGGAACCAACGGAAAAGGCTCCACGGCTTCCACTCTAGCCTCCATCCTCACCTCCTCCGGCCTGCGTACCGGCCTCTACACGTCGCCCCATCTCACCCGGCCAAACGAGCGCATCCGCATCGACGCCATCGAGATCTCCGACGACGACTTCGCCCAGAACTTTTTCCGCGTTCGCTCCGCAGCACAGCGGTTGGTCGACGAAGGCAAGCTCGCTCAGGCGCCCAGCTACTTCGAGATGCTTACTGCCATGGCTTTCCTGCACTTTGCAGAGCCGGCAATCGAGATCGCCGTGCTCGAAGTGGGAATGGGCGGACGCCTCGATGCCACAAACATCGTCGATCCGCTCATCTCCATCATCACCGACATCTCGCTTGATCATATGGAGTGGCTCGGTCCCACGGTGAGTGACATCGCCCGCGAGAAAGCGGGAATTCTACGCCGCGGCGGAAGCCTGGTCACGCTACCCCAGCACCCTGAGGCCAACCAGGTCATCGGTGAGGTCGCCACCTCCTTGTCAGTCCTGGGGGTCAGCGCTGTCCCCTATCTGCCCGCAACAAACAACGAGTCCATGGCTGTGCCCCATTCATCCGCAGTCTCACCGCAGATGAGGGGGAGCGGGGATGCCCCCTCCTATGCCATCGAGGTCCTCGGGAAGCCGATTGAAGTCCAGTCGCCCCTCCGCGGCGCTCATCAACATCGCAATGTTGCGCTGGCCATTGCAGCCGCAGCCGAACTCGCCATCAGCCACGGATTCCCCATCACCGCGAAATCGATTGCCGACGGCATCAGAAACACGAGGTGGCCCGCGCGCCTCGAGCAAATATCAACACCAGCATCAGGGGGATCGGCTCCGGTGCATTGGATCCTTGATGTCGCCCACAATCCGGCTGGCGCCTGGGCTCTCCGCGCCGGGCTGCGCGAAATGTTTCCCGATCAGCAGTTCGGAACTCTTGTCTTCAGCTGCCTCCGCGATAAGCCGGCTGTCGAGATGGCGCAGATATTGTTTCCAGTTTTCGAGCGGGTAATCTTCGCGCCAATTTACAGTTCCCGTGCTACTCCGATGCGTGACCTGCTGGCGGCCGCGTCAGCCACCGGCACACCGGCTTTTTCAACCGCTTCCGTGGGTCAAGCCATCGACCTCGCGATCGAGCATGCCGCTCAGCACCCCGGCGTACCAATCGTTGTCTCCGGCTCCGTCTATCTCGTCGGCGATGTGCGCACAAGACTTCTTGCCCGGCAGACCCAATCCGCCGCTCCTGCGTCCCCGCCCGAGCGCGTAGGCCAGACTCCGTGATCCGTCGACGCCCACCCGATCCGCTGCCCCGCTTCTACCGTTGGCAAACCAATATTCTTCAGGCTCCGCTCTTCTTCCTCTACACCGGCCTATGCGGCAGCTGCTCTCTTTTCGCGTCCCTGTGGGACAAGAACGGGAGCCTTCAGCATCGCATCGCCCAGGCCTGGGCCCGAGGTTGCGTGCGGATATCCGGAGCGCGTCTCATCGTTCGCGGCGCCGAGAACCTGCGCAAGCAGAGCGTTGCCGTCTACGCGGCCAATCACACGTCCTACATGGACACGCCGGTCATCTTCTCCACTTTGCCGTTCCAGTTCCGCATCCTTGCCAAAAAAGAGTTGTGGACCATGCCCTTCATCGGATGGCACCTCAACCGTTCCGGCCAGATCCCGGTGGACACCGTTAGCCCGAATGCGACAGTCTCCAGCCTCGGTGCGGGCGTTCGAGCACTCCGCTCCGGCATGCCCCTGTTTGTTTTCCCTGAAGGTTCACGAACTCCAGATGGCACCATCCAGCCGTTTCTCGCCGGTGCGGCATTCCTCGCCATTCGCGCCCAGGTCCCGCTCGTTCCCATCGCGCTCACCGGCGTCTATGACTTGCTGCCGATCCATACGCGTCACTTCTACCCCGGTGAAATAACGATGAGCGTAGGCGAGCCCATCTCCACCGCCGGCCTCACCATCCGCCAGACCGACGACCTGAACACCCGCCTCCGCCAGGCCATCGATCAACTCCGCGAAGAAGCAGCCCTAACCCTCAGTTGATCATCTTTGACATGCAACTTCTCGGTTGCACGTACTATTTGTTTACAATCCTCCCAATCCCTGCCTCTTCACCTTGCCTCGATCTTCCCCGCGATCCGGTTGTACTCGCCCTTCGAGATGACGCGCTTCCTCACCAGTTCATAAGAGTCGCTGTAGGGGCGATTCTCGATAATCTTGTTCGCTGTCTCATCGTCAATTCCCTCCAGCGAACTCAGATCCTTCACGGAAGCCTTGTTGATGTTGATCGTGCGCTGCTGGCGGATGCCCTGCACCACGCCCTGTGTCACAGCCTTCGCATCCCGCACTGCAGTCGTCGTAGCGTGTGCCGTCTGTTCCCGGATCGCGTCAGGGCTGCGGTCGTGTGCGTTACACCCAGCCAGAGAGAAAGCAGCTAACGCAATAAGCGCAAAAGTCCTCATAGCTATTTGATGCCAAGCACCGCCGCAAGTCTCCCCGCTACTCAAGATCTCCCCGTGGCTGGAACATGGGATACGAAGAACCCCAATCCCTGAGCGAACTCGACCAGCCCCCAACAGTAGCTGTACCCCAAAAGTAGCTGTGCCCCATTCATCCGCATCTTCACCGCGGATGAGTGGGAGGGGAGTACCACAATCCATCCCCACGGCCGAACTCAAACCCTATTTAGCCAGTTATCATTGCCCGCATGCGATCCACTCTGCTCGTCACTGCATTTCTAATCGGATCCCTCTTCGCTTCAGCTCAGTCCCAAGCCCCTGCCGAACACCACACCTTCGCCGTCGCCAACGGCCAGTTCCAATACGACGGCAAGCCCTACCAGATCCTCTCCGGCGAGATGCACTACCCGCGCGTCCCCCGAGCTTACTGGCGTGATCGCTTCCAAAAAGCCCGAGCCATGGGCCTGAACACCATTACCACCTACGTCTTCTGGAACCTCCACGAGCCCCGCCCCGGCGTCTACGACTTCTCTGGCCAGAACGACGTCGCCGAATACATCCATGAAGCCCAGCAGGAAGGCCTCAACGTCATTCTTCGCCCCGGTCCCTACGTCTGCGCCGAGTGGGACCTGGGCGGCTACCCCTCTTGGCTCCTCAAAGACCGCAATCTCACCCTTCGCTCCAACGACCCCAAATACCTCGCCGCCATGAACGAGTGGTTCGCGCGCCTCGCCAAAGAGCTCTCTCCGCTCCTCCTTCACAATGGCGGTCCCATCATCGCGATCCAGGTCGAAAACGAATACGGCTCCTTCGGCGACGACCACGCATACATGCAAGCTGTCCAAGGCGCGCTCGTCAAATTAGGCCTCGCCGCATCCGACACGCTTCTCTACACCGCTGACGGCCCCGAGCAGGTCCCCAACGGCTCCCTCCCCGAACTCCCCGCCGTCATCAACTTCGGGACCGGCGACGCCCGGCAAGGCTTCGAAACCCTGAAGAAGCTCCGCCCCCAGGGCCCCTTTATGACAGGCGAATACTGGGCTGGATGGTTCGATCACTGGGGCGAGCACCACCACACCACCCCCGTCGCCGCCAACGCCTCCGAATACGAGTGGATGCTCCAGCAGGGCTACTCGATCAGCATGTACATGTTTCACGGCGGCACCAGCTTCGGTTTCATGAGCGGCGCTAACAGCAACGGCTCCAACTACGAGCCCGACACCACCAGCTACGACTACGACGCGCCCCTCAACGAGAGCGGTCAGCCCACTCCCAAGTTCATGGCCTTCCGCGAAGCCATATCCCGCGTCACCGGCAAAACCCCGCCCCCAATCCCCCAGCCCATCCCGGCCCAAACCTATCCCATCTCGCCGCGCGTAGAATCCGCCTCTCTCTGGACCAATCTCCCCGCGCCCGTCGACTCCGACAAGCTCCTCACCATGGAAGATCTCGATCAGTCCTACGGCTACATCCTCTACCGCACCGAGATCGCCAACGGCGCTTCAGGCCAGCTCACCATCGACGGCCTCCACGACTACGCGCAGATCTACATCGACCGCAAACTCATCGGCACACTCGATCGCCGTCTCGGCCGCTCCAGCATTGCCCTTCCGCCGATCCTCGCCAATGCCACCCTCGACATCCTCGTCGAAAACTCCGGCCGCGTGAACTTCACCAAAGTCATCCGCACCGAACGCAAAGGCATCACCGGCTCCGTCACCATCGGCAGCCAGCAGCCCCAACACTGGCAGATCTACTCGCTCCCCATGAACGACCTCGCAAAGCTGCACTTCACCAAGAGCTCCTGCGAAGGTCCCTGCTTCTACCGCTTCTCCCTCAACACCCAGCCCTCATCCACTGCAAAGCCCACGCATGCCGGCACCCTCCCCGACACATTCCTCGATACGCACAGCCTCTCCAAAGGAATTGCCTTCCTGAACGGCAAGCCCCTCGGCCGCTTCTGGTCCATCGGCCCCGAGTTCACCCTCTACACTCCCGGCCCCTGGCTCCGCCCCAGCGCGAACGAAATCATCCTCTTCGACCTCCAAGGCAACAGAACCGAAACCCTGAAAACCACCACCCAAGCCGACTACGGCCCCACAGCGAAATAGTCCATCAATCCCCAGCCGCGCTCCATTCATCGCGAAGTGATGAGCGGAAAAGATCCTCGGGTGCCCCATCCATGTCGCAGTCTCTTCGCGATCGGTGGGAACATGGGATACGAAGAAGCCAAACCACAGCTGTGCCCCATTCATCCGCAGCTCTACCGCGGATGAGTGGGAGCGGGGAATACCACAGAAGCCGGGTGCCCTCTACTGCACCGCCTTCACCGAAGCACTCTCCACCTGTGTATTCAGCGGCAGCTTGACCTCCAACGCTCCCGTCCGGTCATTCGCAACATTCCGCACCACCACGCGAATGTACGCCGCCCCCGGAGGCACCTCCAGCTCCTGCACCGCCTGGAACCGGTGATCCACCTTTCCCTCGCCGCTCGCCGCACTTGAAATCTCGCCTTTGTTCAAAATGCTGTTCAGCAGCGTCCCGTCGTTGTTGTACGCCGCTGCCGCAAACTCCAGCATCGTCGGCTGCTGCTTCCTCTTCGCCGCCGCGCGCAGCGCCGGATCGATGACGTCATAGTTGATCACGTACTGCTGCATCTTCACCGGCGCAAGCGGCTTCGGGTTCTGATTGTGTCTCCTTGTCCGGAAAAACGCCGGCGAATCCTCCAGCGCCCGCATCTCCTCGGCAGTCGCCATCCTCGCCTCTCCCACCGTCGCCAGATGCGCAGCAAACAGCAGATCATGCAGCATCGGCGCGCCGTGCTCAACCGTGGCATACAGCGTGTCGCTGGCCTTCGCTGCCAGGAACCGCTGCTGCGTCACCTGTTTCTTATGCGCATCCTGCACCGCATCGTCCGACACCGCGTAATAAACACTCCGGTACGTCAGGTGATACTTCTTGCTGTCATCCGCGAGCGCAATGTGAATCCGCCGCTCCGATCCATCGAAGTTCGCATTCTGAGGCGCGTAGCTCAGCGTGTAATAGCTCTCGCCATGTTCCACCGCCTGTTCGATCAGCTCGCCCGTCCGATTGTTCCCGTAGAAGGCGTGCCCACCCGTCGACGCCGCAATCGTATCCAGGTTCTGCCGGTCCACCATCGCGTCGCCGCCCCCAACCACCACCGCATCGTCGCTCCCCGTCACCCCTGAAAGGCTCACCGGGTAAAGAGCAACGCGGCTCCGCATCAGCGATGCATAGGTGTGTCGAATCGAATCCTGCAGCAGTTCCGACAAGTCCAGCGTCGACGGTCCACCCATTCCCCCCACGCTGCCCGCCATTGCCGGAGACGATGGCTTCGTCGTATCGATCCCCACCACCGTCGGTCCAACTGGAATCGGATGGTAGCTCGCCAGCCAGATCAGATTCTTTCGGTCCGGCAGCCCCGAAAGGTATTCAGACATGAAGTTCAGATTCGAAAGCGCCGCGCCCGCGTCATACCGTCCAAACGTCTCTCCAAACAAAAACACATTGGGAATCGAAGGCGGCGGCCCTTTGCGCAGAATCGCCTCGCGCAGTAGCGCGTGGTCCGTCGTGAAGCCCTGCATCATGTGCAGCCCCTTCGCATTCACAAACAGTGCGATCCGTGTCCCCGGCGCCGCATTGTCTACAAACTTCAGAAGCTCCGTTCGAAACGACATCTGGTCCACTTGCGACGTATTCACCATGTCGTAGTAGAGGATGTAGAGCGGCCCACGCTCCGGCTCCCGCGGCAGATCCACAAACGTATTTGGCGGCATCGGCGGCAGCTTCGGCGGAACGAAAGCGGGAGCGGTCCCGTCCGACACGTCGAACGTCAGCACGCGCTGATCCTTCCCATCCTCCTGTACTTTGAAGTCGCTCCGCTTCAGCCCCCGAACCGGCTTGCCATCCTTATCCTGTACCACCACATCAATCGGAACCCGCCGCACCGTCGATCGATACACATACTCTCCGCTCGCCTGCGACGCGCTCGAAGATGGACTGGTCTGCGCAAAAGCAGTGATAGTGAAACTCGAAATCAGGATGGCCGGCAGCGAAATCCTCGCGACAACGCTCAGATGCTTCATTTCTCTCCTCCCTGAGGAGTTCAACTCAAGTTCCCCATGAAACCACAGCAACCATGCAACCCAGCATTGTACCCCCGTTCCGCTCCATGCCGGGAACACCTCGATCAAAGCCGCTGCATGCCGTCGCCTAGGTCTCGGAGGGAGCAGCAGCCTTCAGGCTGCTGAAAACGGCACCGGACCGAGCCGGCTTTAGCCGCGGCGAATCGAAGCGTTTCGTTGTAATAAAGGCCCCTGCTACACAGCCCTGCTAAGAGATCCGATCGCTCCAGGTTTTGTAACATCGGCACGGCTTCAGCCGAGCCATAGACGCCACAGAGTGATCTCGGGCTTCAGCCCCTGCTATGTTTCGTTCCTCCATCTGAGATCTCCATGCAACCAAATCGGAGGGAGCAGCAGCCTTGAGGCTGCTGAAACCCGCGCCAGATCGACGTCGGCTTTAGCCGCAGTTCATTCACTAGGCGTTTTGCACGGACGAGGTACGACATCACAGCTTCCGAAACACTCAACCGCAGCTGCCACCGCACATGGTGGATCAGTACTATCGTTCGAAGTGCCATTTAAGTGATCAGATCAATAGCCATTTCGCTGATCGTCGCCGCACTCGTTGCGACATGCTTCGCGGACGAGAGCATTATTGAATATGCTGGCATTCAGAAAGCCCAGAACCTCGCAGGCGTAATACGTGATGGGTTAGGAGCACCAATACCTGAGGTCGCGGTCGAGGAGATGTTAGACGATTGGACGAAGGTCTTGCAGAGGACGACTACGGACAAAGAAGGGCGCTGGTCATTATCGGTGCTGCAGGAGCGGAGAATTCATAACATCCGATTCATGAAGAACGCATTCCATCAGCTTCGGGTCCGAGTGAGTCTCGCGCATCGGGCTGCGAAGCCTCTCGAATTTCTGCTTCCTGTCTCATGACGATCTGAGTTGCGGACGAATCACCGCATATCCGTAAATTACCATTCGGTTAAATACATTTGGCCAAAGCCTGCATCAGCCTCTTCAATCATTGCCAAACCGCTTTTGCATCCAATTACGCTCTCTTCAGTCACAATAGATCTAAATGCATCCGCAGCCAGAGACGCTCGTACATCCGCAAACGCGGATACTCCCTCTAAGCAATGCGCGTATGCGTCAAAAGCCCAAAGAACACGCACCTAACTCCTTTGTTTGCAAATCTGTGTGGGTAAACCCAATCTTATGATAACTTTACAGGCACGCTTCGCTCTAAGTTGATGAAAATAGAATCTTTGCCAACACAGACCATCAAAAATATTTTTCTTCATTTTAAAATCGACCAATGCCCATTAAGATAGCGGTCCCTGAGCCGACCTCGAGCGACCCAGAATACAATGCTCGCTCTCTGCCGCCGTACATCGCGGCCCTGCAGTCATCCGGTGCAACGCCCGTTCTCATTCCGCTTCATGAACGTCAGGACCGGGTTGCCAATTTGCTCGCCGGCACGCAAGGCGTTGTCCTCCCGGGTAGCCGCTTCGACGTCGATCCCGAGCGTTACGGCCAGTCTCGCCTCCCAGAGTGTGGACCCGCAGATCAGGGCCGTGCCGCAGTCGACGAGTTGTTGCTCCAGGATGCCTTCAACCTTCGAAAGCCGATACTGGCCATCTGCCACGGCATGCAGACGCTGAACGTCTGGCTGAACGGAACGTTGATCCAGGATCTTCCTACCGGCATTGGCATTGCGGTCAACCACGCGCCTGGACGCGAGGTGATCCAGGCGCACCTAGTCCGCATTGAACGCGGCTCTCTCCTGGGCAAGCTTACCGGTAGCCGAGACGCCGAGCCCTCTGAACAGGTGAATTCAAGCCATCATCAGGCCATATCTCGCCTGGGCGACCGGTTGAGGGTGAGTGCGAAGACACTGGATGATGGAGTTATTGAGGCGGTTGAGGTCCAGGATCCGGGCCACTTCGTGATTGGAGTGCAGTGGCATCCCGAGCGCACCTTCACCGCCACCGCGCTATCACGGGCGATTTTCCGCGCTTTCACCCAGGCCGCCAAACAGTGGCGCCCCACTTCTGAGACAGTTGCTGAGGCTGCTCGATGAATGAGCAAAACGTCGGGCGGTGCTCTTTGAACGCTCTGCTGTCGGAAGCAGGTCTAGCTCAACTCAGCAAACGCGAGGAGAACCAGTTTGGCACTTACCTCGACCTGCTTCTGAAATGGAACGCCCGCATGAACCTGACTGCCGTACGTCAGCCTGAAGACATAATCCGTACTCACTTCATCGAGTGCATTGCGTGCGCGCGAGCCCTGCCCGCCGGAATCAGCTCGCTTCTCGACCTCGGCAGCGGAGCAGGGTTTCCCGGCCTCCCAATCGCGATATGCAGGCCGGAGATCGCGGTCACCTTAGCTGAGTCTCAAGCAAAGAAGGCATCCTTCCTGAATGAGGTCGTGCGTTCGCTCGCACTGAAGGCCAAAGTTGTCGCGAGGCGCGCCGAGTCGATCGGCGCAGCCTTCGATTGTGTGGCGATGAGGGCTGTCGACCGGATGGAGATCGCCATTCAGGTTGGATCCCGATTATTGAGTGCAGAAGGCTGGTTGGCAATCATGACCACCAAATCAGCCCTCGAAGACATCAGGAAAGCCGCGGGACCAGCTTTCGTTTGGGATCCAGCACTCAAGTTACCCAAATCTGACCAGCGGGTTCTCGCACTCGGCCGCTCCGTCGCGAATACCGTCTGAGCTCTGCGCTGCCTATCTGGCTAAGCGCCGCAGTCGCATACTTAGGATTTGGGCCTGCTGTAAATGACTGAACGTATGAGCTTTTGATCCAGAGATAGGGCGAAGCCCTCCGTCTCGCAGGCTGCTCCCGCATATCGTTCATTCAACGCGGCCTTTCAATGTTCCACGTGGAACATTCTTGCCCGGGGTCGCCCAAAGCACATAGATTTGATGAGTGTTCCACGTGGAACACTCGTCAGATTCGTGAACGCGCGGCAACGCAAAGACCAGAGTTTTCCACTGGGTTGCCTTGGACTTGACAATAAATTTTGTGCTAGGTCATCTCCGCCTAAGCCATTCAATTTGCTCGGCATATTCTCACTCTCCATTCTGCCCAAATTGACCTTTCCACAACCTTTCCGGGTTCTCCACAGATGCGCCGCAGCAGAGAAATAGCCCCTTCCTTTAACCTGAAAAGCCATGGGAAAGATTCTAGGGGTGGTCAATCAAAAAGGTGGAGTGGGCAAAACCACCACTGCTATTAATCTTTCCGCCTGTCTTGCGCTCGAGGGCCTCAAGATCCTCCTCGTTGACTGCGATCCCCAGGCAAATGCCTCCTCCGGCCTCGGCATTGGACGCGACGACAACCGGCATTCCATCTATGACGTCCTCGTCGGCGATTCCGAAGCCGAACAGGTCATCCTGCCCACCTCCGTCGAAAACCTCTCCATCCTGCCCGGCTCCAAGAACCTCACCGGTGCCAACATCGAGCTGGCCACAGCCGATGACCGCGCCGTCCGTCTCCGCCAGGCGCTCGAGCCCGTTAAAGACAAATACGATCTCGTCCTCTTGGATTGCCCGCCCGCACTGGATCTCCTCACCCTGAACGTCCTCGTGGCCGCGAACGCCCTCATTGTCCCCATGCAAGCTGAGTACTTCGCCCTTGAAGGCATCACTGAGTTGATCTCGACCCTCGAGCGCGTCCGGGCAGCCTTCAATCACACCATTGAAATCGAAGGCGTCCTCCTCACCATGTACGATGACCGGACCAACCTCGCCCAGCAGGTCCGCGAGACCCTCCGCCAACACTTCGGCGACCGGATGTTCATCACCGTGATCCCCCGAAATATCAGACTGGCGGAAGCCCCAAGCCACGGCAAACCCGTCGCCCTCTACGACTCCCGCTCCCGCGGCACCGAAGCCTACTTCGAACTCGCCGGCGAGTTCCTGGCTAGGAACCGCATCGAGAGCCCCAAAGCCCTGGAGCGCAAAGTCGCCGCCAAGTCCAAGACAAAGACAGAAGTCCGCTTCTGGCCATACTCCTGACCGCCGGTCCTCGCACAGAACCGTCCAGGATCAACCGCTCGATTCCATAGACCCATACCTTCTAGAACCCATGTTGAGGAACCTCGAAGATGACCACCGCAACCGCTGACAGCAAACGTCGCGCCCTCGGCAAGGGCCTGGACTCGCTCCTGCCCCGCGTTCAGAACACTCCCGCTCCCGCGCCGGTGCACGCCCCCGCCACACCAGCCGAGCCGGAAGGTGGCAGACCGCGCGAGATCCCGATCGACGAGATCGACCGCAATCCCTTCCAGACGCGGACTCATGTCGACGAGGCGGAGCTCTCGGAGCTGGCTGCATCGATCACAGCAAATGGGGTGGTGCAGCCGATCCTGGTTCGGCCGCAGGGGGATGGTCGGTTTCAGCTCATAGCAGGAGAGCGGCGGTGGAGGGCGTCGAAGCTGGTGGGGAAGAAGACGATCCCGGCGATCCTGCGGCAGGTGTCGGACGAGCAGGCGCTCGAGATCACGATCGTGGAGAACCTTCAGCGGGCGGACCTGAACGCGATGGAGCAGGCGAGGGCGTTCGAAAGGCTGTCGCGGGAGTTCCATATGACGCAGGAGCAGATCGCTACGCGGACGGGGAAGGATCGGGTTTCGGTTTCTAACTACCTTCGTTTGTTGAGCTTACCGGAGGGGACACAGAAGCTGGTGGAGGGGAGCCAGCTGAGCTTTGGGCACGCTAAAGCATTGATGGGATTGAAGTTCCACCCGGATCTGGAGAAGACGGCACAGCGGGTAGCGAACCTTTCGCTTTCTGTTCGCCAGACCGAGACGCTGGTGCAGGGGATGCTGAATCCGGAGAAGAACAAGAAGGAGCCCAAGCCGGAGCCTGAGGTCGATCCTAACGTGAAGGAAGTCGCGGAGCGACTGCAGCGCGCGCTCGGACTGAAGGTTCACATTGAGGACAAGCGCGGCCGCGGTCGCGTGATCATCGAGTACGCGAACATCGCGGACTTCGATGCACTGCTGGAGCAGTTGGCGGGCGATTAGCTGATTTCCGATGCGCAACTTTATGGTTGCGTGATTTCCGCTCCGTTTCAGTCACAACGCACCTCGAACGGCTGCGTCCAAAACAACCCGTCCCTCAGGGGCTAAAGCCCGGAACTCATTTTCGACGATTTAGCGGCACGGATAAATCCGTGCCCTTTCAAAAACGTGCTGAATCGGTGAATGAGGCACAAATCGTTTCTTTTGGTCAGCCTGTTATGCACGCCCACTCATCGCACGAGTAGCTGTGCGATGAAGGGGGCACAGTGTGTTCTTCCTGTGTCGATTCACTGTTTCAATTCTGACAGAACCGGCGAAATAGACTGCAAAAGCTCGGGCCTCATCTTCAGACAGAAGATCGAGGGTTCTGAAGCACGTAGATCCCGGCTGTGTTGAGGAGCGCTAGCGTTTCGATTGGGTCGGTGTGACGTCAACGCCGCTGCGCCGGAATTTGTAGTGGAGCAGCCAGGAGCCTGGAACGGCGCGGCCGTCCTGCTGGGCAGGCTTGAACTTCCATTTGCGAGCTGAGTCGAGAGCGACGCGGGCAAAGTATGCGCTGGGCCCGTGGGTTGCGTATTCGGCGTCCGTGACAGCGCCGTCGGCACCGACGTCCACTCGCACGGCCACGCTGACTGTCCCGTGGATAGTATTGCTGGCGCGCTGCGAGACTTCGGGAATGTCGCGATTGAGAACGTCGCCGCTGGACGACGCTGAAGAAGTCGCGACCCGAGGCTCAACCGCGGGAGCAGCGGCCGCGATCGCCGGCGCGGGATGCGTCGCTTGCTTCGTTGCGGATTGTGCGTCGGGCTGCGCGGGACTCGACTCGGGTTCGGCAGCGGGAGCCTGGCGTGAGTTCTCGGTCTGGAATGGGGCGGTGTTCGTCTTGTGGCTGTGGATCCGGAAACCAATGATGATGGCGATCAGGACGACCAATCCGATGACGAGAGGGAGGAAGGGCATGCGCGCGGGGAGCGGCTTCTCCGCGCTGCGCTGCGGGTTCGGAGTGTGCACCGGGGCCGCTGCTTTGGCCGGTTTCGCAGAGGCGGATTTCTGAGGCACGTTGAGGAGAGCGCGGATGTCAGCGAGGGTGCAGCGGCGCGCAGGATCGGCATGGAGGCACCGGCGGGCGATCTCAGCAAAGGGAGCCGGGATTGAGGCAGGCAGAACGGGCTCGGCATCGCTGGCTGCGTCCCAGATGGGAAGCTGCTGGGTGAGGGCTTCGACGAGTGTGACGCCTAGCGACCAGATGTCGGAGCGGGGATCGGCGGGGCCGGTTGCGAGCTCGGGTGCGTTGTGAAGTTCGTTGGTGAGCCCGGGAGCCGCCTGTCCGACGGGGACCAGCGCATCGGAGGAGAGCCGGATGTCGTTCTCGACGACGAGGACGTTGGATGGCTTGAGATGGGCGTGTACAAAGCCGGCCTGGTGCAGGAACTCCAGCGCGTTCAGGATCGGGTCAAGCATCTGGCGCGCTTCGTCGGCGGTGAGCGGGCGTTCGGGGATGATCTGCGAGAGGAGTTCCTCGGCGAGGTCGAAGACGACGTAGACGCAGGAGACTCCGCCGATCTCAGCGTGGCCGTAATGGTGAATACGGGCGAGATGCGGGCTTGCGAGCTTTGCGGCGGCTACCCAGCCAGCAAGGCGATCTTCTGATTGGGGCGAAGACGGAAGGAGCTTGAGGGCTGCTTTCTGGGAACCCAGGCCGTCGAGCTCGGTGAGGAAGGTGCCGCTGGTGCCGGACCCGCCCAGCCACTCTAGGAGAGGGTATCTCCCATCAGTGACCTGGCCGACCCAGTCGCCGCGAACCGCAACAGCATTCATGGCTTACCCAGTGTAGACGACGGGGTGCAACGGAAGGGGTTTTGGCTGTGTGAGTTCCGTGCATTCTGAGATGGGTAGCTGTCTGAGTAATAGCGTGCGAAAAAGGGGCGGAATGAAGGGGAGACGGCGTTGACAGGCGCAGGGGCTAACGCAGACTCGTCCTTGACGCGAATATTATGGCCCCGCTGGAGCTGTGCCCGATTACGAGGCGACTGAAGAATTTTTATATGAGTGCCACTCAGCAATTTTGTTCCATCTCCGCGTCCAGCTATACACAAAAATTTTTTACGGTCTGTGTGGCTAAAGATCCTATTCTCATCAGCTTACGGCGGAGGGCGTCTATAAGGTTATCTCAGCAAACAACTTAGCTGCACAGATATCTCAGCAAAGGACTTAGGAGTTCCCGGGTGGTTCATGGTGTGGCGGTCATCGACAGATATCAGTGGGCCAAGTTTCATTTGCGATTCCTTCTGTTCGTATTTCCGAGTTCAATTGCTATTGTGCCGGAAATGGGCGAAATAGACTGCAAACTGGCGGAGGGAATTTCCGGCGAGAGAATCAATGAGATGGGGGAGGTTGCTCGCAGCGGGCGTTGACGGGAACCCGAATGTCAGGATGATCGCGGAGGACAAGTAATTGACTGGCATACTTTTGTAACGCGAAAGTCGCATTGATGACGCATTTGTCGCGTGTCAGCATTGCCACAATGGAAGATCGCGACCAGCCGAGTTCGAGCGCCGCTGACATTATCGGTCTCATCGGTCTTTCTTTTGCGATTCTAGGGCTGGCGGATGTAGCTCTGCTCTACCGGCTGGGGTGCCTGCTTGGCGCGTCGGTTTGTCTGCCGGTTTCATTTCACCGGCAGAATGCATGGCCGGAGTGGGTGCGCTGGGCTCTTTCGCTGGTTGCGCTTTGTTTTTTGTTTTGTGTCAGCTGGATGGCGGTGAAGAGATCTTCGTAGGGCGATCTTCCGCGCCGCCCTACGGGACTCGGGGGAATCTTTTAGGATGGTTTTCCCAGGACTGCGCTGCGCTTGTCCTGGGCTATTCTCGGTGGCTCCCTCCGGGAGCGCTTAGTTACCAGGATTCCTTTGACACGCTGAAGGCGCTGTTATATTGTGCGACCGTACGAGGCTTGCCTGTTTCCTTCTCTTCATGCTTCTGTTGCCCAAGGGCGGAGCTTAGAGAGTAAGCCGCTTTGAGTGTTCTGTTCCCTGTCACCGTTATCGTTGAGAATCTGGTGGGCCGGCCCGTTCGCTGTGAGACGGGTGCGATGTTGCGGATAAACCAAAGCAGCCCACCCGTTCCGATCTGTCAATGTAGTGAGCCATCGGGTCAGGCCGCAGTTCAGGCCTGGAGTCCGCTGCGGTACGCTCCCCTAACGAGGAACGCGCGATGGTTCTTATCGATCGCGGCAATCTTCGCAGCGAAAGAGTTTGGAAAATGTTCATTCGCATTGGAAGAGCTGTGCTGGTTTGGCTTGTCTTTGCATCGTTGGCTGTCCAAAGACTGCCGGCAGCACCTGCCACTCTGGTGTCGATCTCGGTTACGCCCTCAACTGCCTCAGTGTCAGCCGGGAACAAGCTGCAGTTCTCGGCGACGGGGACTTACTCCGACGGCAGCACGCAGAACATCACGAAGTCGGTAAAGTGGTCATCGAGCAGCTCGGCTGTGGCGAGCGTGAATACCTCAGGAGTTGCGACCGGCGTGGCTCCGGGTTCTGTCACGATCAAGGCTTTATCCGGCGCGGTGTCGGGAAGTGCCGGTCTTCAGGTCACCGCTGCTGCTTTGAACTCGATTACGGTGACTCCTGCGAATACCTCTCTGGCGGCGGGAGGGACGCAGCAGTTCGTTGCGACGGGAAAGTACTCTGACGGCAGCAGCGCCGATCTGAGCGGCTCAGTTGTGTGGGCAAGCTCGGCGACGTCTGTTGCTATGATCAGCAGCTCAGGCTCCGCCCTGGGAATAGCAGCCGGGCAGTCGACGATTTCCGCGACGCAGGGTGCGGTAACGGGCCGGACCACTTTGACGGTAACGGCACCCAGCCTGGTGAAGATATCGGTTTCGCCCAGCACCCCGTCGACATCGTTGGGATTGAAGGTTCAATTCACAGCAACCGGTACGTACGCGGACGGCAGCA
>Ga0105240_10006785_pt1 | contig 16745 bp, 12 predicted proteins | sample KBSC54metaG_FD_80426 | JGI IMG/M metagenome (GOLD analysis project Ga0105240, IMG submission 80426) | Corn rhizosphere microbial communities from Kellogg Biological Station, Michigan, USA - KBS C5-4 metaG | ecosystem: Host-associated > Plants > Roots > Rhizosphere > Soil | place: Michigan, USA...
CTACAGTGGTATGCTTAAAAAAAGAACGGAGGAGCATGAAGTATCAAATTGGTGCGGGCTTGCTGATTGCGACAATAGTTTTGACTGGCTGGTCGCCAGTTCAGGCAGCATATATGCAGGGGAATCAAGCCGCGGTGGTGACGAACCCTGTGAACGATGATGCGTTCTTGTCAGGAAATTCGATCACGGTAAGCGCGCCGATTCATGGCGAGCTGTTTGCAGCGGGCAACACGGTGACCGTGAGTGATGCGGTAGATCGAAGCATTCTGGCGGCCGGCAACACCGTGACGGTGAACAATGGCAGTGGTTACAACGCATTTGCTGCTGGTAATAGCGTGATGCTCCACGGCACTTATCAGCACGATGTGTACGCTGCAGGCAATGAAGTCACCCTAGCGAGTGATGTAGTAATTCACGGATCATTATATGTGGCGGGTAATCTGATAGCCGTTCACGGCCGGATCGATAAAGATCTTTTCGTCGGCGGTAGTACGGTTACCAGTGATGCTACTATTGGCGGTGGTATTCAGGGAAGGATTGACGACCTAACCTTTACCGGAGGATCGGTTGGGCAGAATGTTGCCTACACATCGCCAAATACTGCCAGTGGCTTACAAGCTGTTACCATTCACGGTTCGGTTGATCACAAGACGCCGACAGTCGAAACGTTTGCGCAAGCCACCAGCTCGGTCGCTACTGATATTCTCATGGCACTACTCACCATGTTGGCAGTCGGTGCATTACTGATACTACTGTTACCAAAAGCCGTCGTTTCGGTGACTGACGGAGTACGAACTACCTGGGGTGCAAATATGATCTTGGGACTGGCCGTTGTCTTTGGCGCTCCATTTTTGGCCCTGCTGGCATTTATTACGGTTGTGGGCTGGCCCATTGGATTCATTGTTTTAGCACTCTGGGGAATCGGCCTATACGTGGCAACGATACTCGGGATTATTACGGCGGGCCGACTGTTAACCGGCGTCAAAAACACCAGTTTGTGGCTAGTGCTCGCGGTTGGCTCGCTCGTGATATTGCTACTCACGCGCTTGCCGCTGGTAGGGCCATTGGTTCATGTATTGACGTTCGTTGGTCTAACGGTACCAGCCTTTGGTTCGATGCTCCGTTGGCTGCAGACAAAGCTGGCGTAGCATAAGGAATGAAACAAAAAACACCGGCCATTATGGCCGGTGTTTTTTGTTACTCGTTGATTAGAAGCGAGCGTAGTGGGCAAAAGCCTTATTGGCTTCGGCCATGCGGTGCATATCTTCGCGCTTGCGCATTGCTGAACCTTCGCCTTTGGCAGCTGACATAAGCTCTTCGGCCAAGCGATCGGCGAACGGTTTACCGTGGCGTTCGCGACCAGCGGCGATAATCCAGCGCATTGCGAGCGCTTCTTTACGGCTTGGTCGGACTTCCATTGGTACTTGGTAGGTTGCGCCACCAATACGCTTAGAGCGAACTTCAACCAATGGCGCTACATTGGTCATTGCTTGTTCGAAAATTGGCAATGGCGCCTGTTTGGCGGTCTTTTCGATGGTTTCGAATGCCGTGTAGACCAATTTTCGAGCCGTGGCTTTTTGACCACGAAGCATGAGCCGGTTGATGAGCTTGGTCACCATTTGTGAACCGTAGCGTTCATCGGCTGGTAGTGGTGGTCGTTTGAGGGTAAGTGTTCCGCGCATAATTACTTCTTCTTTGCGCCGTATTTTGATCGGCTCTGTTTTCGGCCTTCAACACCGGCAGTATCGAGTTTGCCACGAACAATGTGGTAGCGAACACCAGGAAGGTCTTTGACGCGTCCGCCGCGAATGAGTACCACTGAGTGTTCCTGAAGGTTGTGACCTTCACCGCCAATGTATGCAGTAACTTCTTGACCAGACGTTAATCGGACACGAGCGATCTTTCGAAGTGCTGAGTTTGGTTTCTTTGGGGTAACTGTTGTTACCTTTGTGCAAACTCCGCGCTTGAATGGTGCACCGACCGGACTAATCGTGGTTCGGTTCTTGAGGCTGTTGTAGCGGCGATGCAACGCCGGAACGCCTGACTTAGCAGGCTGTTTGCGGCGAGCGCGGCGAATAAGTTGATTTACCGTTGGCATAAGATCCTTGCAAGTATAGGTAGTTTCTCGAGAAACGTCAACTCTTTTTATTGGCTTCCGATTCCGCAAAGCCAGTACCGGCTGGAATCAGCTTACCAATGATGACATTTTCTTTCAGGCCTTGGAGTGTATCGACAGCACCCCGGATCGCAGCGTCGATCAGAACACCAGTGGTTTCCTGGAACGATGCGGCAGACAAGAAGCTTTCAGTCTTCAGCGCGACTCGGGTCACGCCGAGAATAACTTCGTCAAATTCAACTAATGGTAACTTTTTCGCTGCCCGTTCAACGTTGACGGCGAAGACCGCGCCACGAGGGGCGATCTGACCAGGGAAGAACTCGGTATCTTGGCCGTCGGTAATGTAGGCTTTTGAAAGCATGCGGCGCAGAATAATTTCAACGTGTTTGTCGTTGATGCTCTGACCCTGGGCTGAGTAAATTTCTTGAATCGAACGAATAATGTACTGCTGAACCGCGTCGCGGCCCTTGAGCCTAAGGAGTGCCGACAGGTCGAGGTGGCCTTCGGTGACTGCATCACCAGCGATCATCGCGGCCCCTGACTTCACCAGAATGGTTGCGCCATCCGGAATTCGGTATTCGCGGCTTGCTGGTTCGCTTGCCTTGACGGTGATGTCGCTACCCTTGATTGAAACCTTGCCGCCAATGGTTGCGCGGATGCCTTGTTTACCAGTTGAAGTTGCAATGACTTCGCGTGGGCGAACAATGGCATTTGCCTTGACCGTTGGTTCATAGCCTTCGGGCAGCGTGTACGTTTCTTGTGGTAGGTCGTTACCGGTAATTGTCACAAAGCGACCTTCTTTTGTCTGTCGAACCTGCGCCGTGCCAGTAATTTCTGCCATGGTGGCTGGCGATTTTGGCGTACGCGCTTCGAACAATTCTTCTACGCGCGGAAGACCGGTCGTAATGTCGCTGGTACCCGATACGCCACCCATGTGGAAGGTTTTCAGCGTTAACTGCGTACCCGGTTCACCAATAGCCTGGGCGGCCATAATGCCGATGACAGTGCCAAGGTGGACTTGTTTGCCGGTGGCAAGGTCGCGGCCGTAGCAGCGTTGGCAGATGCCGCGAGGAGCTTGGCAGTAAATTGGGGAACGGACAACCACTTCTTCAACTACTGAATCAGCAATGGCCTTGGCGAGGACTTCGTCGATTTCCTGGCCAGCAGTTACTAGTGGCTTGCGAGCTGATGGCAGCTTGATATCAACGGCGCTGGTGCGGCCGATTAAGCGATCGGAGAATTCCTGGCCCATGTCGGCGCTTTCTGAGCGGCGAACGGTAATACCGTCGGTGGTTGCACAGTCTTCAATAGCGACGACAATGTCTTGAGCGACATCAACCAAGCGGCGAGTCAAATACCCAGCGTCAGAGGTACGCAAGGCCGTGTCTGACTTACCCTTACGAGCACCGTGCGTTGAGTTGAAGTATTCGAGTTCGTCGAGGCCTTCTTTAAAGTTCGAGCGAATTGGCACGTCGATGATGGCGCCGCTTGGGCTGGTCATCAAACCCTTCATACCAACCATCTGCACGAGCTGTGGCGGCGTACCGCGAGCGCCCGAGCGGATCATGATATGAACTGGGTTGACCGAGCCAAGCATGCCGACCAACGTTTTTTCAAGCTTTTCACGAGTTCGAAGCCAAACTTCGATCGTTTTGACCGAACGTTCTTCTTCGGTGATTAACCCGCGAGCGAACTGCTTTTCGATGGTAACAATCAACGCGTCTGATTCGGCCATAATGACCGCTTTTTCGGCAGGCGTTTCAATGTCAGACATTGAAATGGTCATGCCAGATAGCCGAGCCATTTTGAAGCCAAGATCTTTAATGCGGTCAACGAGCGCGGCGGTTTCGTCGTTGCCAATTTGGTCGTAGCAAGCGGCGACGACTTTGCGGAGGCTCTTGGCATCCATAACGTCGTTCACGAACTGCAGTTGGTCGGGCAACACATTGTTGAAGAGAATTCGACCAACGGTTGTTTCGAGCATCGACGTTTCGCCGGTGTCTTTTGATTTCACACGAACCTTAATTCGGGCTCGAGGATGCACGACATGTTGATCGTAGGCGAGAATTGCTTCGGTTTTCGAGGCAAAGGCTTTGCCTTCGCCGAGTGCACCTTCTTGAATCGAGGTCAGGTAGTACATGCCAAACACAATGTCCAAACGTGGCGAAACAATTGGCTCGCCCGAGGCAGGCTTGAGCAAGTTCTTTGACGAACGCATGATCTCGGCAGCTTCCCAGGCGGCTTGTTCAGACAGAGGAACGTGGACAGCCATTTGGTCGCCATCGAAGTCGGCGTTGTAGGCCTGACAGACCAATGGGTGAATCTGGATAGCTTTACCTTCGATCAGGACTGGCTGGAAGGCTTGAATGCCCAAGCGGTGAAGCGTTGGTGCACGGTTGAGGAGCACGTACTTTTCGCTGGTAACGCGTTCAAGAATATCCCAGACTTCTGGAGCGCCGCGTTCAATTAAGCGCGTGGCGTTCTTGACGTTGTGAATGTAGCCTTCGTTGATAAGCTTTGAAATAACGAATGGCTTAAAGAGTTCGAGCGCCATTGCCTTTGGCAGACCACACTGGTGGAGCTTAAGTTTTGGTCCAACCACGATGACGGAGCGACCTGAGTAGTCAACACGTTTTCCGAGCAGGTTCTGGCGGAAGCGACCCTGTTTGCCTCGGAGCATGTCCGAGAGCGATTTCAGTCGGCGCTGAGTTGCGCCGGTAGAAACCGCGCGGCCACGGCGGGCGCTGTTATCAATGAGAGCATCGACTGCTTCTTGAAGCATACGACGTTCGTTGCGGCAGATAACTTCTGGTGCACCTTTGGTTAGCAGCTTCTTCAAGCGGTTATTTCGGTTGAGCACTCGGCGGTAGAGGTCATTCAAGTCGCTCGAAGCAAAACGGCCACCATCAAGCTGCACCATTGGGCGCAGATCTGGTGGAAGAACTGGAATTCGAGTGAGTACCAGCCAAGTTGGTTCAACACCGGCTTCTTGCATTTCGGCGAGTAGGCGAATGCGCTTCTGGATTTTTCGGCGGTTGGCGCCAATCGACGTTTCGGCTTCTTCGCGGAGCGCAACCAAGGTAGCTGGTGCGTCGAGGCGATTGAGTAGATCAAAGATCGCTTCGGCACCAATGCCAACGCGAATGATCGAACCGTACTTGAGTGACAGTTCGTGGTAGCGAGTTTCGGTCAAAATCTTCTTTGGCTGAAGCTGCTGAATTTCTTGCTTGGTCGACTTGTAGTTGGCGTCGAGCGAAATCTTTTCTTTTTCCGAAAGCTTGCTGGCCTTGAGCTCTTCGTACTCTTCGTCGAGCTGGGTCAGAATTTCAGCGCGGACATCTTCGTCGATGGCGAGAATAATGAAGGCGGCGAAGTAGATGACTTTTTCGAGGTCAGAAACCGACATATCGAGTACTGTGCCAAGAACTGATGGCACACCTCGGACGTACCAAATGTGGGCAACCGGTGAGGCTAGGTCAATGTGGCCCATGCGTTCGCGGCGAACGGACGATCGGGTAACTTCAACGCCGCATTTGTCGCAAACAACGCCCTTATAGCGAATCTTTTTGTACTTGCCGCAGTAACATTCCCAGTCTTTGGTTGGCCCGAAAATGCGTTCATCAAACAAACCGTCACGCTCTGGCTTCTGGGTGCGGTAGTTGATGGTTTCTGGCTTGAGCACTTCGCCGTGCGACCACTGCATGATCTTGTCGGGACTGGCAATCGCCACGCGAATGGCATCGAAATCCGACAGCCGAATTGGTCGCTGTTGGCTCGTCGACTTCGTATTTAACGTATCGAGGACTTTCATAGTGCCCCTTTCTTCTTGGCAGGGTGTTGTGCGATTGGTCGTGAGACGCGAATGAGTCCGCCGGTTGGGATAATCGTGACACCAGCGGCTTCGAGGTGGTCGAGCATCAGGTTCATACCGAGTGAATCACTCGACATGTGACCGGCGATAACGACATTCAAGTGGAATGATTCAGCGAGCTTTCGGGTTTCTTCACGCATGTGCATGGCCATAATGGTACCAATGCCGTTACGAGACAAATGCTCGTACACTTCTTTGGCGCCCTCGGTGCCTCCGGTAATGTCGGTGAAGGCAATCGTGCCAGTTCGGCGTTTGCCATGGCCACTGACAATTCGTGGGCCAGCAGCGCCTTTTGTAGCCACTTGGTATTCCGGTAGTTCCATCAGTGCGTCGATAATGTCGTTGACGACCGTTGGCTTTTTATCGAGTACGTAGGTTTTGAGGAACTGATATACCAAATTGTCGGTCGCGGTGTGGGTGCAAACAAATGGAATATTCAGGAGTCGAGCCGTGTCGACTGATCGATTGTGATTGACCGGGCTTAGTGCCCGTCCAAGTTCGGCGACCCGTTTTTCAAGCAAGCTCTCAGCAATGTGGACTGGCACACCATAGTTGGCGAGCAGGTCGGTTTGCAGCAGCAGTTGGGTATCGAGCTGCGCCAGACCCAAACCTTCTGGGTGGTGCGAGATAACGGCATCGATTTTCTGGCCACGCTGGGTGAGTTGATCAGCCACCAACAGCTCGGCGGAGTCAATGTCAATTCCAGCCAAAACCGTTTTCACGGGCGTACTCACGTCGCCATAGAGAATGCGAGTATCAGGATATGGGTTCGTTAGCCCTTCGGTATCGAAGAACGGCTTTTGCTTGGCCGGCAATTCGTCGTAGGTCCGTTGCTCGAGCTTCAGCAACGCTTGCACGCGCTCCTCGCCGCGAGGGTCGGCTGAGCGACCCAACGCGACGGCTTGCGTGTACACGTCACCGAGCGTCATAGAACCCTTAGGCATTCTTATCCTCGCCATCGACTGGTTCGCTGACAATATCTTCATCGGGAGCGGTTTGTCCGGCGCCAATTTCGGTCAGTTCAGCGTCTTCGGCGTCGATATCGGCTACCGCTCCTTCGGTTGATGCTGGAGTTTCTTCGTCGTCGACGGCCAATTCAGCTTCGTCGAGCACAATCGGTGTGTCGAGCGGTGTAATCAGTTCGTTTTCACCCAGATCGATGCCGCCGGTGACCGCTACTTCTTCGATCACCTTCTCTTGCGTTTCGACTGACAAGCTCTGGTTCTTCGTTAAGAGTTCAACGTCGATGCCCAAGCTCTGAAGTTCACGAACCAGCACTGAGAATGAGGCAGGAATTGATGGCTTCTGAATTGATTCGCCACGAATAATCGCTTCGTAGGCTTTCGATCGGCCAATCACGTCATCTGACTTAATGGTGAGCATTTCTTGAAGTGTGTGCGCAGCACCGTATGCTTCAAGTGCCCAAACTTCCATTTCACCAAAGCGCTGTCCACCGAATTGCGCCTTACCGCCGAGTGGCTGCTGGGTGACCATTGAGTACGGTCCAATCGACCGGGCGTGCATCTTGTCGTCAACCATGTGAATGAGCTTCATAATGTACTTGTAGCCCACCGTGGTTTCCTGGTCGAACGGTTCGCCGGTTTCGGCGTCGTACAGTTGAACTTTACCGCTTTCTGGCAGACCTGCCCGGCGCAGTTCAGATTTAATCGTATCGTACGGCACCCCTTCGAAAATTGGCGTGGCGGCGTTGTAGCCCAAGGTGCCAGCGGCCCAACCCAAGTGGGTTTCAAGAATTTGACCCAGGTTCATACGACTGACCACACCGAGTGGGTTCAGAATAATGTCAACTGGCGTACCATCGGCCAAGTACGGCATTTCTGATTCTGGCAAAATAATGGAAATTACACCTTTGTTCCCGTGACGTCCGGCCAGCTTGTCGCCGACCTGAACATGGCGCCACTGGGCAACCGAGACTTCAACCATTTGGTAGACGCCGCTTGGCAGTTCGTCGCCAGCATCTTTCGAGAAGATTTTGACGTCGACCACTTTGCCGCGTTCGCCATGGCGAAGTCGGAGCGACGTATCTTTGACGTCTTTGGCTTTTTCACCGAAGATGGCGCGCAACAGTTTTTCTTCGCTCGACAGTTCGGTTTCGCCCTTTGGCGTGATTTTACCGACGAGAATGTCGCCCGAAGCTGCTTCGGCACCAATGCGGACAATGCCGTCTTCGTCGAGGTTGGCGAGCGCTTCTTCACCAACGTTTGGAATATCGCGGGTGATGACTTCTGGTCCAAGCTTGGTGTCGCGAACTTCGATCGAGTACTTTTCAATGTGAATCGAGCTAAAGATATCGTTGCGAATGAGCTTTTCCGAAATAATAATGGCGTCTTCGTAGTTCTGACCCTTAAAACTCATGAAGGCTGCGAGCACGTTCTGGCCAAGAGCGAGTTCGCCACCTTGAGTCGCAGTACCGTCAGCAAGCACGTCACCACGCTTCACCACTTGGTGAGCATCGACGATTGGCTTTTGGTTGACCACGGTGCCTTGGTTCGAACGAATGAACTTCTGCAGGCGGAATTTGTAGGTTTTTGGTTCGTCTTTGGTTGGCTTGCTTGGCGTGAGTACAATCTCATCGGCAGACACGCTGGTAACCGTACCATCGACTGGAGCAATCACGAGCTGGCCAGAACCGCGAGCTGCGTTGCCTTCCATGCCAGTCCCAACGAATGGGGCTTGCGCACGAATGAGCGGCACGGCTTGGCGTTGCATGTTCGAGCCCATCGAAGCGCGAGTTGCTTCGTCGTGTTCAACGAACGGAATCAGTGCCGTGGTAATCGAGGCAATCTGCTTTGGTGAAACGTCCATGTATGACACGTCGGCCGCTGGTGAAATTCGCATGGTGCCGCCACGGCGGGTGGCCAAGCGATCTTCCATAAACTTGCCATCAGCATCAATTTGTACTGAAGCTGGAGCAATTACGACGGTTTCTTCTTCGCTGGCATCGAGGTATACAATTTCATCGAGCACGCGGGTTTTGCCGTTTTTGGTTACGACCTTCATGTACGGGGTTTCGATAAAGCCGTAATCGTTCACGCGGCCGTAGCTAGCAAGGTAGTTCACCAAACCAATGTTTGGGCCTTCTGGCGTTTCAATTGGGCAGACGCGGCCGTAGTGACTTGGGTGAACGTCACGAACTTCGAAGCCAGCGCGTTCGCGGCTTAATCCACCAGGACCCGTTGCTGACAGTGTGCGCTTGTGTTCAAGCTCTGACAGCGGGTTGATTTGGTTCATGAACTGGCTCAACTGCGAGCTGGCAAAGAATTCCTGAAGCACGGCAACCACTGGTCGACTGTTGATCAGCTGGCTTGGCACAATCGAAGCCGGATCGAGCATGCTCATGCGATCTTTAATAATGCGTTCCATGCGCAACAGACCAACGCGGAGTCGGCCCTGTACCAATTCGCCAACTGCGCGAACACGGCGGTTCTTCAGGCTATCAACGTCGTCTTGCTTGGCTTCTGGATCGTTGTTCAGGCGAATAATTTCCTTGACCACTTCAATCACGTCCTCAACGCGGAGAATACGATTTTCTGGTGTGTCGGCCAAGGCGGTGCCTAACCGTTGATTCATTTTGTACCGACCAACGCGGCCAAGGTCGTAACGCTTAAAGTTCATCAGCAGCGTTTCAAGGAAGGTCTTGGCGCTTTCTGGGGTTACCAAATCGCCCGGACGAATCCGTTTGTACACTTCGACCAAGCTTTCTTCGTAGGTAGCAGCTGGGTCACGATCGAACGTGGCGTCGATAAACTTGTGATCTTCATGCGTATCAACATCGGCAAAGGCTGAGCGAATCTGCTCTTCTGACAAGTTGCCGAGCGCACGCAGGAAGGTGGTAACAGGAATTTTTCGCTTGCGATCGATTTTGACCGAAATCACATTGCGGTTGCTGGTTTCAAATTCCAGCCAAGCACCGCGGGTTGGAATGATCTTTGCGCCAAACCGCTTTTTACCGAGCGCTTCTTCGGCGATAAACAGCACGCCGTAGCTTCGAACAATCTGAGAAACCACCACGCGTTCAACGCCGTTAATAATAAAGCTACCGCGGCTAGTCATGAGCGGGAAATCGCCCAAGAACACGTCGCTGGTTTTCTTTTTGCCAGTAATCTTGTTGGTCAGAGTCACCCGAGCGCGGAGTGGCGCTTTGTAGGTGAGGTTTTTGGATCGGGCGGTTACTTCGTCGTGCTTTGGCTGCTCGAGGAAGTAGTCACCAAATTCAAGCCGATAGTTCTTACCAGTGAAGTCGTCGACGGGCGAAATTTCGTCGAAGAGTTCACGCAAGCCTTCTCGGAACAACCATTCATATGAATTGAGCTGGAGCTCAACGAGGTTTGGGAGCGGAACCTCGACCCGGGGCTGACGAAAGTACGTTCGTGCCATCGGACTCCTTCGCAACATTTGGTGGGCAACCATTGCTACATACGACATAGCCCACACAGTATCACCACAAAACACCTGTCACTCGACAGGGATGTTCGAGGTTAAACTGTGCGGAGGCGGATAATCACTACGCCGTATGTGCGATGAATTTGAAGTGACTATACCCGTCGACGGGCGATCTTGTCAAGTGCAATTCATGCTGCTGCTTGATTCTTTGCCAAAACAACCTAGAATGCGCACGTCTTGTAGCAATGGTCGCTTGTCGGCTGCTGCGAGAAGCAATCATGAACAATCGAGAGGTAAAAACGTGCTTCGAATCTTCAGCGCTGTCTGTTTTGTTGTTGTCATGGCGTGGCTTTCGCTGGCATCGGCCAGTGCGCGTCTGCCCGATCGTGTTCCAGCCGCCGAGCAAATTGAGCTCGACGAAGCTCAGGGCGCCCGATTTGTTTTGGCAATTCAGGGAATCGTCAAGAGCTATCCAAAATGTACTGACAAAGGGTGCGATTGGATCCATGTTGATTCAGGTCATCTCTTCAATGTGTTGTTGTACCCTGACTCAATGGCACCGATTGTCATTAAAGTTCGAATGGAGGAAACGGTGGATCACACGCAACGCACGGGTGTATTCGCCTACTGGCCTCCCCAGCGATTGTATATGGCTGCCTTTCTTGATGAAACGCTAGTCGATGACAGTACTCCCGTACAAAAATTCACGCCACTTACCGGTGATGACTTGAAAGACTCAGTCGGGCCACTCATAAATATGATTGAGCAAATCGCCATTACGTCAGATGACTAATCTACAACTCAGCTGTCGCTTTTGAGCCCGCTACCCGCGGGCTTCTTTTTTTGCCTCGGTTTGTTAGGCTGTTGACGTGCGCTCGCGCAAGTATCCGCAAGGAGTAACAATCGAATGCGACACGGAAAGAATCGACGCATTGGTCAATGGATGACGCAAATCCAGCCAATTCTGACGGCTATCATCCATCGCTTCGATCATTTGTGGTCGGGCGACGATCGTCATGAACTGGTGGTGAAGGTAATCAAGCAAGAATCTGTAGCATTAGTTCGCTGGTACAACCAATTTGTAAGTCAGCTGGCGATGGCGGCAATGGTTGCATACGATGTAATGTCTTCTACAAGCGACGAGGTCGCAGAAGAATCGATGTTGTTTAACCTGACTGACGACTACGACACCGACAACTTTTATCTTGACCACGTTTGCACTCGCGGTGCCGCACTGTTGTCGCGGATTGATGAACCAAAGTACTTTCGTACCTGGGTCTCCCATGAAGAGGCCTGTCGAACTTGTACCGAGGCAACGGCCGCTGCACTACTTTCACAGCTGCTTGGACTCATCCTTATGGTCCATGGTCGTCGCGCAGCTGTGCCATTTACCGTTCATGCCGCCATCAGTGCTGCTGAATACTACATTCGACCATCGGTCGTCGACGTGGTTCGATCGACTACGCTCAAAAAAGACGCCAAGTGGTTTGCCATACTTCGGCAAGAGCTTGCCGATATCTAATCCTAAACGCCCGCCACTCGGCGGGTTTTCTTTTTGCGCTGATTGACGACGCGCGACTCGTCTTCTATACTGCAGCCATCGCAGTCGGGCGAGCCATTTTGTGCTCGCCGCAATCTATATATAGAAGGAGCTCCATGGCCCGTGAGTACTCGCTCGAAAAAACTCGCAACATCGGTATTGCCGCGCACATCGACGCGGGGAAGACGACCGTAACGGAACGGATTCTTTTCTACACCGGTAAAAAGCATAAAATCGGTGAAGTCCACGAAGGCGAAGCCACCATGGACTGGATGGAACAAGAACAGGAACGTGGTATTACCATTACCTCGGCTGCCACAACGTGTTTCTGGGCGCCAACCACCAACCTTGCCGACAAGCACCGAATCAACATTATCGACACTCCAGGACACGTCGACTTTACCGTAGAAGTTGAACGATCGCTCCGCGTGCTCGACGGCGCGGTGGTGGTATTCGACGGCGTCGCCGGCGTAGAACCACAATCAGAAACTGTCTGGCGCCAAGCCGACAAGTATAATGTGCCCCGTATCTGCTTTATCAATAAGCTCGACCGCTTGGGCGCTGATTTCTTCCGCAGCTACGATTCGATCCTCGACCGCTTGGGCGCCAATGCTATTCCGGTTCAGCTACCAATTGGCCAAGAAGGCGATTTTAAGGGTCTCGTTGATCTTTTGCGCGAGCGCGCGTTCATCTTTACGAACGATTTGGGCACCAACATTGAAGAAACCGATGTGCCAGACGACATGAAAGCCTTGGTGGCTGAATGGCGTGAAAAGTTGATTGAAAAAATTGCCGAACTCGACGACAGCTTAATGGAAAAGTATCTCGCCGGCGAAGCGCTTTCGGTCGACCAGCTCAAGGCGGTTATGCGTGCCGGTGTGGTTTCCAGTCGAATTATTCCAGTCTTTACTGGATCAGCGCTCAAGAACAAGGGTGTTCAGCTGTTGCTCGACGGCGTGGTGGAATACTTGCCAAGCCCGCTCGACGTGCCACCAATTGAAGCTCATAGCACCAAAGATCCAGATCAAGTTATCGAACGTCACGCTAGCGACGAACAGCCATTCACGGCGCTTGCGTTTAAAATCGCGACCGACCCGTTTGTTGGAAAACTCGTGTTCTTCCGTGTGTACTCTGGCCATCTCGATGCAGGTTCGTACATTCTGAACACTCGTACCGGCAACAAAGAACGTATTGGTCGGGTGCTGCGAATGCACGCCAACAGCCGCGAAGAAGTGAAAGACGTGTACTCTGGCGAAATCGCTGCTGCCGTTGGTCTCAAAGATACCCGCACGGGCGATACGCTTTGCGACCCAGCGCACCCAGTGCAGCTTGAAAACATTACGTTCCCAGAACCGGTGATCGACATTGCTATTGAGCCAAAGACCAAGGCTGACCAAGAAAAAATGGGCATTGCCCTCAATCGCTTGGCCGAAGAAGACCCAACCTTCCGCATGCAGACGAATGAAGAAACTAGCCAGTTGGTTATTTCGGGCATGGGCGAATTGCACCTTGAAATTATCGTTGACCGAATGAAGCGTGAATTCGGGGTTGAAGCCAACGTTGGCCGCCCACAAGTTGCCTACCGCGAAGCCATTACCGCGCCAGCCGAAGGTGAAGGCAAGTACATTAAGCAAACCGGTGGTCGTGGTCAGTATGGTCACGCGGTCATTGATATCGAGCCGCTCGAAGCTGGTAGCACCTACGAATTCGTCAACAAAATTGTTGGCGGCACGATTCCAAAAGAATTTATCAACCCAATCGATAAGGGTATTCAAGAAGCGATGAATCGTGGCGTGGTGGCCGGCTTCCCAATTGTTGGCGTGCGAGCCACGTTGCAAGATGGTAGCTTCCACGACGTTGACTCGAGTGAACTCGCCTTCCACATTGCTGGTTCAATGGCGTTCCAAGATGCCGCCAAGCGAGCCCACCCGGTGATTCTTGAACCGATTATGCAGGTCGAAGTAGTGACGCCTGAAGAGTTCTTCGGTGACGTCATGGGTGACCTCAGTTCAAAGCGCGGCCGAATTGAAGGCAACGACGAACGAGGCAATGCCAAAGTGGTGAAATCGAAAGTGCCACTTTCTGAAATGTTTGGCTACGCCACGCAGCTGCGCAGCATGACGCAGGGTCGTGCCAGCTACGCCATGGAATTCGCTCAGTACGAGGCGGTGCCAAAGAACGTCGAAGCCGAAATTGTAGCTGGACGAAAGAAGTAACTGATTTGATCGATGCAAAATGCGTCCGCTTGGCGGGCGCATTTTTGTTTTAGATATATGAATGCGATAAGCTGGAAAAAACTAGGAGGAGTATGAAGAAATCAACCATGATTGTGATTGGGGTGGCGATTGTGGCGCTCGTTGGGCTTGGAATTGGTATGCGGATGATTATGAACTACTTTACCCAGAAAGCTGGCGACAAAGTTGCCAGCAGTATTTTGAGTACGGCAACTGGCGGCAAGGTGAATGTTGATTCATCGAACGGTAATAGTTCTGTAACCGTCAAAGGTGCCGATGGTTCGTCGGTCAGCTACGGCAGTAGCTCAAGCCTGCCAAGCGGCTTTCCATCCGATGTACCAGCGCCATCGTTTGGCAAAATCTCGGGTAACTACAGTTCAACCGACACCAATGGCGCATCGTATTCTATTGCCTACACGCTGACCGCGCCCGAAGTTGCCTCGGCAAACGACACTTACCAGAACCAGCTGAAGGCCAAGGGCTTTACCATTAGCGATACGTCGAATACCACGAGTAACGGCAGCACCTTTACTACATTTACTGCTAAGAACGCGACCCACAATGTCAGCGTGATTATTACCGGCGGTGCAAGCGATACCGATAACGCTATGACGCTTGTTGTGACAAACGCGGTAGCAAATTAACGGCGGATTACTGCCTTGCTAAACACCCGGACTTTGAAAGTCCGGGTGTTTCATTATTTGCGTCAACGCGTCGAACGCCGGTGTGTCTGCAGTAACTCGGTAGTATTGGAAATTGTTGGCAATCGCGAGTGGTTCCAGTTTTGCGCTGTCGTCGATAATTAAGCACTCGGCTGGCACTAGCTGGTTTGCGGCAAGAAAGCCTGTAAAGAAGGGAAGTGAGCCGTTCGCGGACACATCATTCTTCAGTAATCCAAGTTGAGCAGACGACAAAACGCCGTCAACCAGAGAATCAAGTTGCAGGCTCGGAACTGTCCAACGGTGGAATGTATCCATGTTGTCGGTGGCAATAGCAACTAACAGGCCTTGCTGGCGAAGCGTTGAGATCTGGCTTGGTAGGTGTGGGTGTAACAACGTGAGTGCGCGGCAGCTTGTTGCTAAATCATTGAGTAGTTCAGTCGTACTTATTTCAAGCTGCGGTGCAAGCATTGTCACAATATCCTCACTTAAATATTTTCCACGCATCCAGTCGTGAATGCGAGCCTTATCCTGAAAGAGTGCTGTTTGGATGTCGGCATACAAAGTGGGCCGCTCAGCTTGGTACTGCTGCCAAAATCGCCCCTTCGAAAGGGTGCCGTCCCAGTCAAGAAAGATTGCGCGGAGCATGCCGAGATCGTAGCACGGCGGTTTAATATTGGGCACACTGTTGACTCTTGAGCAAATAGGGCGTAGATTGTCCCATTGAATAACAGGAGGGGAGAGGAATTTATGAATACGTATCTTTCCCCAACCTACAAATGGCTCATCGGTGGTTTTACTGTGCTCCTGATTGGACTTGGTATTTGGGCGGGCGTTATTGTGAGCGGACTCAACAAAAAAGGTGCTACGTCAAGCACGGCTACCAGCAACGTTCCGAGCACATTAAGTGAAACGCCGGCGTCAGCTACCACCGAAACGCCTGCAGCAACCACAGTAGACACAACTCCGAAAGCTACGACAAGCACGAAGTCTACTTCGTCAACATCAGTTGCGCCGGTAAAGCAGAATCAAGAATCAACCTTGGCAGCCAGTGTTACCACCACGAATATGAACGGCCAAATGACGATTATGGTGGTTGCAAACCAATCAATCGTTGTCGGTATCGATTCAATCGGCAGTTCGTTCCAGGCGAGTGACTTTACCATGGTGAAAACACTCACGGCTACGCCAGGAGATCACACGGTGATTGTTCGCACCCAAGGTGGTCAAGAAACACGCTTTAGTGTTGCTGGAAGCTCAATGGTAACGAGCGCAGCGAGCCAATCATAAGCCAGGTCTTGACGCGCTTCGAGTAATCGCTATACTGCGAGCAAACCCCCACGTGGGGATGTTTTGCACTGAATACATCAATTGCCTCACCACGACGGGGCGGAGAAAAGGAGCCACATGGCAGGAGAGAAGTTTGAACGCACAAAGCCGCACGTAAACGTCGGCACCATTGGTCACGTTGACCACGGCAAGACCACGTTGACGGCAGCCCTCTTAAAGACCCTGACCGACAAGGGCTTTACCGCTGACAAGCGAGACGTATCGCAGATTGATAACGCGCCAGAAGAAAAGGCTCGCGGTATTACCATTGCGACGACCCACGTTGAATATGAATCAGCCAAGCGTCACTACGCCCACGTTGACTGTCCAGGACACGCTGACTACGTAAAGAACATGATTACGGGTGCGGCACAGATGGACGGTTCGATCCTTGTCGTATCGGCCACCGACGGCCCAATGCCGCAAACCCGCGAACACATTCTGTTGGCCTACCAGGTTGGCGTGCCAAAGCTTGTTGTGTTCATGAACAAGTGCGACATGGTTGACGACACCGATCTTCTCGACCTCGTTGAAGAAGAAATCCGAGAACTTTTGACCAAGTACCACTACGACGGTGCTAACACCCCAATCA
>Ga0105240_10006788_pt1 | contig 16743 bp, 28 predicted proteins | sample KBSC54metaG_FD_80426 | JGI IMG/M metagenome (GOLD analysis project Ga0105240, IMG submission 80426) | Corn rhizosphere microbial communities from Kellogg Biological Station, Michigan, USA - KBS C5-4 metaG | ecosystem: Host-associated > Plants > Roots > Rhizosphere > Soil | place: Michigan, USA...
GCCCATCGACGTGTACACTTCAGCGACACGCGATGCGAAGTTCGCACGCGGTGCATAGCGCACAGCGAAAAGCCGGTCGTTCAGGGTGGAGAGGAAGCGCTGCACATCGGCCGACTGCTTCAGCGCCTTGTTCTTCGGCTGGAGCTGGTGCCACTTCGTCGTCTGCGGGGTGACGAGCGTGTCGATGGCTGCTGCGAAACGCGGCAGCGCAAGTTGCGCCGTCGCGTCGAAGATGTCGTTGTTGAGTTGCGTGCCGGGCGCGTAGGTCGAGGTGAAGCCCACCTGTGAGGGCAGCACCACACGAGCGATCTTGTCCCACATGATGTCGAAGTTCATGCGGTCAGACTGAAGCCGGTTCAGCCTGTGCTGAAGCTTTTGCGCCAAGTCGCTCATGGTGAATTACTGCCCGGTTACGGAGGTAGCGCCGAGGTTCGGCAATCCGTCATCGCTCGTCAAGATGGTTGACCGGCGGCTCGTCTGGCGTGCCTTCTGATCTTCCGCGTTGATCTGCGCTGTTGCATCGTCCGCCTGCGGAGGCGGTGGAGTTTTAACGGGCTCGGCTCCGCCGCCGCCGCCAAATAGAAATCCCATGGTGAAGTCCTCGTTACCAGTTGTTGACTTCACCACTCCCTGCGGCCACAGTCCCATTGCGGTTATCACCTGCCCATGAGACGCGACCGCTGTTAACCTTGGCGAAGCGTCTCCCCATCATCGCGTACCTCGACGCGGAAATCAAGTCGTCGTTCACCTTGACCACCAAGCCGTCTTTCCGGTGGTACAGATCGAACTCGTTTAGCCACATCGTGCAGGTCGAGAAAACCTTCCAGCGGCCTTCGTTCATGCGGGTCAGCATCTCCATCAAACCGGCCTCGAAACCGACGCTGCCGTCCTCGAAGGTGACGTGGCTTTCGTGCATCTTCAGCCCGGCCTTCTTGTACTGCTTGGAGAGCTGCTCGCCCGATCCCTTGTCGTGCTGATGCCCGTCGTGCGGCCACATCCAAGGCTTCCATGCACCCCAATCCTTCAGCACCGTGGCGTGATAGGCCGGGGTTGTCTTGCTCTCGCGGAACTCGCGGATGGTGTACAGCGTGTCGGTGTCCCGATCCCATGCCTGCTCCACGGCGGCGAAGGGATGGTCCCAGCCGAAATCCATGCCGCACACACGAGGCCAGTGATCCGGCACGTTGATCGGGTCGATCTTCACGCGCTCCTGCGAGATGGGAAACACACGACCAGAACCGAGAACCGGGATGCCGCGCGTGCGGGCGTCTCTCGTTTCTTCGGTGTAGCTGTCCATGATCTCCTTCACCTGCGCCGGGGTGTAGTGGCCAACTTCGTCGATCTCCATCTGCACGACGACGCGGGTGTTGCCGGGCTTGGTGAAGAACAGCGTCACCACCTGTGACATGCCGAGCAGCGGCGTGAAGGTGATGAACACCGGACCCTGTGTGGTGTTGGTGCGCGTGATGGCCTCTTCGTAAACGTCATAGGGCGGCTCTTCGTCCATCCACACGCCATCGACCGTCGAGGCCTGCCACTTCGCGCGGCCTTGGTCGAACGACTTGAACTGCACCACCGACTGCCCGCCTTGCACGTGGTTGACGACCACGGCGTCGATGGCGTCCTTGATGCCTGCGCGGCGCTTCGGCTGCTGCGCGATCATGTCGCCGGGGATCATGCCGGTGCCCCACTGGCTTTCGATAGTGGGCGGCCCGACGAGAAGGCGCTGCATGCCGTCGCGCGTGAGTTCGCCGGACACAGAACCAGCGAGCCACGATGTCGGCCGCGACCAGCGGATGCCGGTCCACCACGGCGGATAGCGGCCGGTCAAGTGCATGGCCAGCTCGGCGGCGCCGGAGAATGTCTTGCCGGTCTGGTTACCTGCCGAGAACAGGCGCTCGCGGTACTTCGCGCCGTGCGCGTGGAAGAGCATTTGCTTCGGGTACGGCTTGTAGTCCTCCAGCTTGGCAATCTTCGTCTGCGCCTGTAGCTGGAGCTTCACGTGGGCGAGGAGCTGCTTCAGCTCCTCGTCCGTCAGGTTCTTCAAGTTTTGTAGTTGCACTTCAAATCCCCATCGCTGCGTCTTTCGCGTACTGCGCGCAGCGATCCCAAATCATGTTGATGACATGCACCGGCTTATGCCGACGCTTCGCCATGCTGTATGCCCATCTGGCCTTTCGAGGCACAAGTTTCCAGTGCTGCGGGCACACCCAAGCCGTGAAACCTTCCTTGTTGGCGTGGGTGTGATTGCAGAAAGGCACGCAGCACTGGAGGCGATCAGACATCACCAGACCAGCGGATCGTAGTCAGCCGGGAGGATCAGGCGCGTGCTTTCCAGATCGGCCATCAGCGTGATCGGCCGTTCCTTGTGCAGCTTCTGCACGCCCACCTTCGTCGCATCGTTGACGCGCTGGAGCAACTTGTCCCACGCATCGCGGATGTGAATTTTGTGGTAGGGCGCCTCCGCCGGGAGCGAGATGCCGAAGCCGTTGAAGCCGCCCATCCAGCCGATAAGCTGATCCTTGCTGCCGGGCTTGCCCTCTTCCTGAAAGTACAGCGCATTGGCTTCGCAGAACTCTTCGTAGGCTTCCTGCAACAGGTGCTTCGCCTTCTGCTCGCCGGTGACCTTCGAGATGGCCAAGGCTAGGGCAGGCAGGTTGTGGCCGGTCACTGGATCGGTCGCTGCCATACGCACCACCTCGCGCGCCTTCTTCGCATCCGGCGACATCGTGAGATCGTGCCGGTCCTGCTTGTCGAGCACGCGGTCAGGCGTCTTGCCTTCGGCGTGTGCTGCCGCCGCTGCGCGGTGGCGTTTCAATACTTCGTTCATGTCAGTCTCCTAGTGTGCGTGCAAGAGGCGCTTGTCGCACGGCTTCTCGTCTTTTGATTGAAGATCGCGCGGTTGTCCACAGCACACGCACTCAGTGCGGCCGTGCTCGGGATTGTAGGCCCACCGATGGCCGCTGTCATCTTCGACAACGAACGGACGGTTCGGGCGCAGTGCTACTACGTTACTCATGTTTCTCTCCGGGGTTTTCCCATTTCAAGGTTGGCAGGTACTCAGTGACGCCGATCTTGCGACCGTGCACTCTCGATGCGATCCACTCTTCGCAGATCACGGTGAACCGCACGCCGCGAACTTCGATGCGGATAGTGCACGCATCGACAATCTCGGGGATAGGATCAGCGGTGTTAAGCTGTGTTCCACGCAGCATGTTCGACGTGGCGATGGCGTGATACAGCGCCGTGAACTGGCCCACCGTTTTGCAGCGATAGATGATCTCGGTATCGACCTTCACACCGGCCGCGTAGAGCGCGCGCTGCGTCCATGTCGCCGTCTCGAACAGTTGCTCGAAAATATCACCAACCATCATCGTCTCCCTGCGGCGGGTCATCCCAGCCGTCATTCTCGGTCACCTCACTGGCAGCGAGGTCGATCACGTGTCTCAGATTGCGCGCAGCTTCGGGGTGGCCGTCCATGCGGGCGACGCCGGGGTGGTTGGTGCCTGCCGCGTCGATGATGACTTCGGCGGCGCCCTCCAGTGCGGCGGTGATCCCGGCCGGTGCCTCGTAGTCCATCGGCTGCTCCGACACGAGCTTCGCTTCTTCGGCGCGGCGGTTCAGCTCTTCCTCCAGCGCGTCGATGATCTGCCCGATCTGTTCCTTCGGCATTTCGTTCGGGTTGCTGTTGAGCGTCGTCTCGATCTGCTTGGGGATGAATGTTGCGGCGATGAACTTGATGAACTGGCCGGGCTGCTTGTCGGCGAACAGCTCCATCGCTTCCTTGCCCTGCTTGCGGAACACGTCGCGCGTGATCTTGGTCAGCCGGAAGCCCACGTCGGCTTGCTGCTGCTTCACGGTCATGCGGGCAGGAACCCACTCGGGCACATCGGGCAAGCCCGCGTGGATGCGCGCGAGCATGTGGATTTCGGCGACGATGTGGCCATTGTACAGCTTGGCGCGGATGCTCTCGGCGCCTGCAATCATCCAGCGCGGGTGATCCACGTACTCGCGGCAGATCACCACCTTGCGGTCGCGGTCATCAAACCATGCGCGCGTATCGTCCTTGATGAAGGCCTCGCCCTCCTGCACGGCCTTCGGTGTGAAGAACCACATGCGGCTGTTCTCGTCGGGCAGTGCACCGGCGGGAAGCGGATCGGGTAACTTGTTCCCGGCTCCGCGATCAACGGGGCCGGGCGCTATTGGTGACAGACGGTTAACCACTATGCCGTTCTCCCGTAGTTCAGCAGCCAGCTATTGCGGCCGTCATGGTTTTCGGGGAGCTGCCTGATCAGGTCTTCGGCCCACATCACGCGGTCGCGCCCGCTTTGAATTTCAGCGTCGGTGAGCTGGATCACCTTCGGCTTTTCCAGAACCTCCACGATGTCATAGTCGTGCTTCTTGTTCTCGACGCTGTAGCCGCCGTCGGCGAACCACCAGCGGCCTTGGCCTGCGCGCTCACGCCACACGCCGCGACTGACAATCTGGTAGAGCGGACCCACCATCTCGTCGTTGCGCAGTCGGTAGCACTTTCCTGCTTCGATCTTGATGCCAGTCATAGCATTGCCTCTAGTTTGCGAATTTCGCGGTTACAGTATTCGATGCGGCCGTGCAGGAACATTTGCTCGTCGCCATCTTGGATGTCGTGATGCCTTTTGCGCAGTGTTGCGCGGCGATCCTTCAGCTCTTCGATAAGCTGCCGGATGCTGGGACGACCCCGGCCGGAGCCGGGATCGAGGATGCGTTTGCGGGGTTCGCTCACCGGAACACCACACTGAGGATGAACACGGCGGCGACGATGCCGGTGATGACGCCAGCGAAGAAGTAGCCCGCGCTGTTGTCGGCGCCGTCCTTGCCGCGCTGCACGCCGAGCTTATACACCTCGTCGATGTGCCTGCCGGTCCACTTGGCGCTGTCCAGCTCGTCGTCGCGGACCTTCACCGAGTTGCCATAGTGCGTGGTCTTCACCTGCACCTTGTCGGCGTAAGCATCCGGCTTGAAGCCTTCAGCCTTGTGCACAGCGGCGAGCGCATCGGTGAGCGGGCCGACGCCACCCGTTGTCGAGTTCTGCTGCCGGTCGAGATACACACCACGCTGCCGATCTTGGTAGTGGATGTGCGACATGCGCCTGCGGACTTCGGCTTCGGTCGGCGCGAAGACCGCCATCCAGTGCAGCGACCTATCGTGCTCGTCACGCAGTTCGGCCATGGCCCGCCTGCGCAGGCGCATTTCGTGCACGGCCGCGTCCTGTCCTGCCGCGCTGCTCAGCGCAGCTCGATACACATCCGTCGCCGTCATGGGCTTCTTGGGCTCCGGCGGCGAGGCGACGACCACGCGCATCGGATCGAGACGCTTGGCATTGCCAGCCATGTCGAACTCCACGTAGGCATGGCCGGTGAGCACGATGTCAAAGAACGCCTTGTCGAGTTCCGCCGCTGTGGACGCAGCAATGCGGTCGAGTGCCTTCCTGACAATCTGCTCGCGCGTCGGCTTGGTGTAAGGCGCCCCGAGTGCAGGTGACTTGGCTGCGGTGCGCGGCGGTTCACCCTTGACGCTGACCTTGCGTGCTGCGTGCCACTTGGCGCGGCCGAGCATGCGCTGCCATGCGATGTGCTGCATGCGGTTCTGCACCTGCTCCTCCGTGGGCAGGGCGCCGACACGCGGATGATCGCCCCACGTGTTCGTCAGGTTGTTCAGCTCGCCGCGCAGCAGCGACTTGATCGCCGCGTTGCGAAGCTCCTGCTGCCGCTCTGCTTCCGACTTGCCGGAGCGACGCACGAGCCTTTCGTGCTGCTTCATTGCACTGGCAAATTCGTAGTTGACCCTGCCGGACGGCATTTGGATCGTCCACACCACCGTCTTGTCGCTGCCGGGCTTGGCCGCATCGACCCCCACGAGGGTGGGGTGCTTGGTTTCGAGGCTGTCGAGATGCGCCTTGATGTAGTCCGCTTCGGGATTGACATCACTGAAGACACGCTTCTCTGGCGGCGGTGACTTGATCGCCACCGGCTCCTTGCGCTTGATCACGCGCTTGGTCTTGACGTTCCTGATGGCGACCCAGCCGGGGAAGTTCGCCTGCGCGTGGACGAAGGCGTCATCATCGCTGGTGGCAATGATCTCCTTCAGGCGTGCGTCGGCCATCCTGACGCGGTGTGTCACTGCCAGCGTGGACTTCTTCGGCACGCGGGCTTTCTTGGCGCTGCGGTGCAGGCCGGGATATTTCTTAGGCATGGTTCTGTTCCTTACGAGTTGGAGTTCAGCAGGGACTTGATCCCGGCATTCAGCGCGGTGAATTTGTCGCGCCACACGTTGCGGCTCTTCGTCTGAAGCTCCGCTTCAAGCCGCCAGTTGTCACGTTCGCGGGTGACCTTAGCCTTTTCAGCTACAAGCTCCACGGCGTTGCGACCCTGTGTGTTCATCATCGCACTGAGTGCAGTGATCCGGGCGTCGGCTGCGAGCAGCTTGTCAGCCTGATCGACGACGGTCTGTTCGAGGCCACGGATCAGCGCCGCCGCGTCTTTCTGCGTGAGGTGCCCGGCGCCGCCGGTGATCAGCCGCTGCACGATGTAGTCCGTGGAAGTCTCGTCGGTCGCTGCCTCCACCGGGCCGTCGGTGACGCTGTGCTGCGGCGCCGGTTCACCGAGCTTGGCAAACCCGCCTTCCGGCAGAACGTAGAATGCCGGTGCTTCGGCTTGCTTCTTCATCTTCTCGTATTCCGCCATCGGCATGATGTGCGTCTTGCCGTCGAACACTTCGGTGAAGAGCTGACGGATCGCGTCGATGGTGTCAGTCCAGCAGTTTCGATCTGCGGTGGCGAGGCACTGCATCACGAAGCCCCTGCGCAGGGTGAGCAGCGTGCCCGGCATGGTGACATCAATGCGCACCTCCGGCTGCTGCGTGTTGTTGGTATTGGTCATGGTTCGGGTTCCTTTGGTTAGCGATGTCGTGGATCAGCGCGCGAACAGGAAGACGGCGAGCATGATGATGGCCGCCACGCAGATCACGATGTCGATCTTGACGGCAGTGACGATGCGGTCGTCCATCATCTTCACCTTGTCCACGCACCAGCCCATGTTGGCTTCGACGGCGGCGACGCGCTGTTCGAGGGTCGGCGGGGTTGCCGGGTTGCTCGTTGGATTAGTTGCCATGGTGTTTCTCCTATTGGGTGTTGCGGCCATGATCGGCCGTGTGTCGCCATAGTACGCATAGATTTCTAGGTGTGTCAACACTCTCGCACTATGGCGATTTGCTGTTTTGTCGGGGTGTGGGCGAGGTGTCTTGTTAGATTATTGTAACAGCGATTTATTTGGTCCGAAAATTTAGTGGTTCGCCCCGCGCGCGCTGCGGCAAATCGTTTGGGGGCTCCCCGGCCCCTCGTTGTGCAAATCATCCTAGGCAGCAATTCGTAACACAGTGGCGCAGCGCAATGCGATGGCAGGCCTAACAAGCAAATCAGTGATGCACTGTTACGATGTACTAACAACACAGCGATGCGCGCGGCGGCTGCATGCTTCATTGTTACGGCACACTAACAATCTGGTTATTTGTTATTCACTGTGTTGCCGGATTGCCCGCAATCCACCGAATTAGTTATTCGCACATAACGCCCCTTTGTTAAGCGCATGTCCTTAGCCTGACGCCAGACCAGTGACTAAGTGAGCTGTTATCTCAGGTGAAACGGCCATCACTTCTCCTCACTGCCAAGCCCCTGCTTTCCGCCTGCATCAGGCAGGCACGGTTAAAGCATCAGGCAGGCTTGTCTAACTAATCACTATCTGGTAAGAGCACGAATTGCTTATTCATCCGCTGTGTGAATTGCGCGAATAGGGCGCTTCAGCACTATGAGGTAATGGATAAGTTAGGACGCCTAATTAACAGGATTTGAAACCATGCCAATCTACCCTCGTAAATACCGCGATGCGATGCTTGAAAGTGTCATCCTCGACTTGTTTGTTAACCGTGACGGTGAGCTATACTGGACGGCTGAAAGGCCTAAATCAGTGGGTAACAGAACGCGCGCGCCATGGGGCGCACTTGCCGGTGGGCGCGATGTCTGGAAACATGGCCGCCTTGTCTCTGTCAAAGGTTACGCACTCCTAACAACTGACTTGCTATTCGCCCTTGATCACGCGGGTGAATATCCATGGAATTGGGGCGTCGTTCACGAGGTGCCAAACCCGCGCATTGATGACCTGCTAGTCGCGGCAATTCATAAGCGCTTCACCCTCAACGACGCTGGACAGGTGGTTTGGGCGATTGATCGCAGTGACAAAGTGCAGGCTGGTGATCTCGTGATAGGCTCGCCAATGTCAGGCTTGCGTAGTAACGTGGTGATAACCGGCAATTGCGGGTATTTGGTGGATGATGTGAAAAATTATTTACAAGCCCGTTGACACTGCCCTTAGATGGGACTATGGATTGTGAACTATTGATAACAGAAAGGACTAGACGTTATGACAAACAAAAACCCTCGCCGCCTGCCAGCCGTTGAAAACGCGCTGGAATGGGCTTTCCGCCAAGGCTTCACTGGCGCACAGCGAGCCGTTGAGGATTATGCAGTTGCTGTGCATTGCGGCTGGAAACCTGAAGACCTAGGCCAGTACGGCGAAACCGTGAAATTCGTGGATAGCCCTGAAGGCGAGGCAATCTGATGCGCCTCGCTCACATCGCCATAATCCTAGCGGCCATGGCCTGCGCACTCGCACCACTGGCCGCTGCATGCTTCGCGGGTTTGCAGGATGCGCGCGCAACTTGTGAACTTCGCTTCTCCCCTGCCACGTGCATCAACGAAGGACTTTAAAGCCATGCAACTCTATGAAGTCACCGCGCTGCGCACCAATGGATATGAAATCCACGTACTCACTAGCGCGCCAACTCCCGAGCGGGCTTTCCGCGATGTGGTGCACATGCTGCACGGCATCGAATTGGAGCCGGATATCAAGGTCTATGAAGTGTACAGCTTTTCCACTGTGCAGCACGTGGAGATTTTTCAAGCCTAGTCGAAACGGCGCACCATGCGCCGTCCGCGTCGGGTGGTTCCCGCCGCGCTGATGATGACAAACCACAAAGGAATTTAGATCATGGGTATTCAAGGTTTCAGCAAGCCACAAAGCGCAATGGTTATCTTTGCCGCTGATGCGCAGCACGAAGGCTGGCACGTGCGCAACTATCTGTCATCGCGCGGGGTGAAGTTCACGCCCATGCTTGGCAGCTATCGCATGGCGGACGGCATAGTCGTGCAGGAAGTCTCCTACTTCGTTTCGCTGCATGACTACAATGTGCACTGCCATCAATTCGCCGTCGGGCAGGAAAGTGTTTTGTTTCTTGACCACAAAGACAGTCGCAATCGCTTCGCCGCTCAGCTCATGTTCAATCACAAATCCGGCAAGCCTGCGCAGGATTTGGGGCGCATGTTCTCCGTGCCGTTGATCGAAGCCGTAGAAGGCCAATGGGGTGACGCATGGTCAATCCCGCTGGATGGCAAGCGCGATGGCTCGCTAGTCGCGTTTGTCTGTGCACAGGTTGACAAGTACGGCGAGCCCATCAAGCCCGCGTCGGTGAAAAGCGAAGGCATGGGCGCGGCTGCGATGTACGAAAGCCAAGGGCTGCGCACCAAGGGCGATTTGGGAAAGGTGGTGAACCAAGTCCACAAGGCCTAGTCGAAACGGCGCACCATGCGCCGTCCGCATCGGGTGGTTCCCGCTGCGCTGATGATGACAAACCACGAAGGAATTAGACCATGAGCAAGTCAGGCATTGCCGCTGCAAAGCGCCTATGGGCGCAACTGGATGGCGGCGAAGTGAATGAGAAATTTATCCGCGCGTTGCGCAAGGCACTGAGTGCGCAGGATCGCCGCCACGACGGCTTAGACGTATCGAGCACGGCGCCTAGCTATGATCCGGTTATGATCCTAGAAGCCGTTTACGCACGGCGCCCGCGCGTTGCAGCGGATCAAGCGGCCAAAGGCATAGGCTGGCTGCGCAAGCTGTACCGCACGCCCAAGGGCAAGGTGCGCAGCAACTCACCTTTCGGGTGGAATGAACGCCAGATCATTGATGACTTTTCGCACTTCACGCTAACCGGCTTTGTCGGTCCTGAGAACTATCCAGTGTACCGCGTGCACGCTAGGGGCGGGCTGGCTTTCAGCTATCACGCGCGCCCATGGCAAGCGCAGGCCTTCGGCACTGACAAGCGCCCTATTGTGATTGTGAACTAGTCGAAACGGCGCACCATGCGCCGTCCGCATCGGGTGGTTCCCGCTGCGCTGATGATGACAAACCACGAAGGAACTAGCCATGAAAAGAAAGATCGCGCACCACGCGCGCAAGGCTGCAACACATCCAAAACTGCATGGCCTTGCCCTACTGACTGCAACACTCACTACAGCCGGGCGCGAAGCCTTGGAAAGCGAAGCCGTGCACAGTGTGATTATTCTGGCACTCGGGCATGTGATGATCATGGCGACCATCGCCTTGCCGGTGGTGCTCGCATGCGGCGCATTCGCTTACCAGTATTTCAACGGCGAGGCTTAGGCCATGGCCGCCCCTCGCACTATCGCGGAAAGCGCGCGCTGGATCGTCTATGAGTTTCCGCACGTGAGAGAGCCGCGCGGCGCATTCATACGGCGCAAGCTGGATGGGCGCGAAGCCTATGCGCAGCCAAGCCTAGCGGCCGATCTGCGCAGCGCACTAACCGCGCTGGACGTGGAATTTGATGCGAAGGAAGACCAACGCATGAAGGACCACTGTTTTAACGTTTTATGCGCGGAGCATTTCGATGCTTCACGATAGGAATTTCCTCTGGATCAGCGTGATTATGGCTTGCGCGATGTGGGCCATCATCTCGATCAACTACGCATCGCAAAACTTAATCCCGTAAAAGGCAAAACCATGAGAAGCAAAAAGCACTACTTTATTGTGCGCGTCGGGTTCACCAAGGCAGTGACGCGCAGCGAAGCGCTGGAAGCCGTGAAGGACAGCGGCCAGATGGGCCTAGGCGCAAGCGACTATTTCAACCTCTACAGCAACGACCGAAATGTGGACGGCGAAATGTTCGTCCGCTCGATCAAGCACAAAGGACGCAAGTGATGGCGACCGTGAATGACCTGCAATTTCCCGAGGGCAATCACCGCGTTTCGGTGGAGCACGAGGGCAAGCGCCTCACGTATGCGCTGCCCGCGACTATGCCCTTCATCAAGCACAGCGAGGGCATGCTTGCGCCTAGGTTCTTCTTCGATGTGGTGGACTACCGCGCACCAAAGCGCGGCGAGTTCTATGTGTCCGGCGCAGTCCCTGAAGCCTACCGCGCACCGAGCGACGGCATCCGCAGCATGTTCCTGATCGTGACGCCGACCGACAAGGCGAAACAGGTAACCACGTGGGTGAGGGAGGGCAAGTGATGAAAGAGCATTGGAAACACAGCATACGCCGCCCGGCCATCGAACGCTGGAGCTGGATGGAACTGAACGAGTATCGCAGGACAGACGGCTGCAAGGTCTATGAAACAGTAGCCACGCAAGGCGAGCTGCGGGCGTGGTGCGTGAGCGTCCCCGACGACGTTCGGAAATGGGGCGACAAAACATTCCGCAAGCGCTTTGCCACTGCGCAGGCGGCCATGGATCAAGTGGATATTCGCCACCCGCTGAAACCCTAAGACCGTAAACCGCAAATCACCAAAAAGCCCCGGCTTGACACACCGGGGCTTTCGCGCATATAAATCTATGCGTAACTCAATGGAGAACGCTATGGTTGAAGTTGTAGTCGAGCAAGAGGCCTTTGAGCCCCTCGACCTAAAACAAATTGCATGCGATGCGGCCAAGGACTTCGGCCTCTCGCTGATGGGCGACATGACGTACTGGACGCACCCCGGCAACATCACAGCCGAGCAGGTGTTCAAGCTCGCCACCGAGGCAGCGCTGGAGAACGCAACCACCGCTGTCTCGCAGAAGCTTGGCAAGCAGGTCGAGGCCATCACCGGCTCGGTTGATTTGCTGTACTCGCAGGAAGGCGCCTTGGCGGACTTCGATGCAGTGATCGCCACCTATGCCAAAGACCTGAAGCTGGACTTCAGCACGTGGCCCGGTTCAATCGTCAACGACGAGAAGTCCGGCCCGCGCAAGGCCACGTGGGATGACAAGATCATGGCGGTGCGCACGGCACTGAACACTGTGCTGACCGTGGCCGAAATCGAAAGCTGGGTTCCGCCTCTGACGGTCGCGCAGCTTCTCGAATATCGCAACACCGATCCACGCCTGAAGGACATCGAAGGCTTGGGCAAAGCAATCTCGGCTCTCAACTACCCCGGCAGCACGCCGAGCGTTGATCCGACTGATCCGGGTGATCCACCGGCATTCATGGATCGTCGCAACAAGAAGGAAGACGACATGGCAAAGAAGAAAGCGGCTACACCGGCCGCGTCGGATGGCTGGGATGATCCAGCGCCGACAACGGTGCGCTACTGGTGCCACGCTGAAAGCGGGAGCCTGTTCACCACCAACAACGAGGCCGAAGAACTGAAGGCCGCCGAGGGTGCGTGTGACGAGCTGGACGAAGACCAGTACAAGGTCGCGCTGCAACAGCAGAAGGAACAGGCCGCCAAGGCAGGAACCGACGGCTGGGATGACGCTGCACCGGCGAAGACCGACGGCGACGGCTGGGATGAACCTGCTGCACCGGCGACGCCGCACTTCGACGGCTGGGATGATCCGGCGCCTGCCGCACCGGCGAACAACAAGAGCGTGCGTGGCAAGGCTGCGGGCGCGACCGGCACGCCTCCGAAGATCGGCGCGATGCTCGATGCGTGCGGGATCACGAACGATGTGATGGCCGTCATCATGTCGAACAGCGGCCCGTATATCTCGATGCTGAAGAGCGGCAAGCGGCGCTGGCCCGGCATGACGCCGGAACAGGTCGTCGCGCTGCGCTTCGAGCTGGATCAACGCAAAGAGGCCATCGCTGCGCTTGAAGAAGCGCTCGATCTCGGCACAGTGCAGCAGGAGGGCTAGACCATGCGCATTCTACCCAATGTCGCTGCTTCACTTGCCGCAACGCAAGCCATTGGTTCCGCGTCGAGCGTCGCGTCCGAGGCGGAACGTGTGCAGGAAGCCACCCCACTGCGCGACGACGTGCATCCACGTGCGGCCCGCTATCAGCGGCGCCTCGAACGGATCGGCACGAAGCTCGCGCTAGACATGCTGCGCAACCCGGCTACGTCTTGGCCGCGTCACATTCGCATGAAGTTCTTCGGCCAGACCGATCAGGGCGTGCACATGACCGGCAGCAAGAAGCAGGTGCGCAACTGGCAACTGATCAACTACACGGTACGCAGCGATGACGCATCGCCCTACGGCTACTGGCCGCACTTCGGCAAGAAGCAGGCACGCAAGGCGCGCTTCGCTTCGGCTGATCTGGCGCCGCGCGTCTCAACGATTTTCTAATTGGCGCGCATCGTCAACATAGAGCTGCCGCTCCCACCATCAGTGAACCGTGCCTTCGCAAGTCGGCACGGTTCGCATCGCACCATGAAGACCGCATCGACGAGGTTCTGGATCAACGAGGTGCGCGACGAGTTCAAGAACAAGAAAGTGCCCCGGCTCGACGGCGGCGTGCACGGCCTGTGGGTCGATCTGCCGTGGAAGATGAAGGGCGACATCGACAACCGCGTCAAGCTTCTCGCCGACATCCTATCCAATGGCGAGAAGAACCATGCCTTCGGGCTGGGCGTCTATGCGGATGACAAGGGCATGAAGGCCTTGTATGTTGAGCACCTGCGCGGATTGGCGCGGAACAGGTGCATGGCCACCGTCGTCATAATGCAGGATTGGCCAGCCTATGTGGCCCTGCGCATGGGGTCTTAAAATGAAGAAACTAGCTCTTGCCTTGGCGCTGCTGATTTGCGCCACCGAAACCGCTGACGCATTCATCCGTGGACGGAACATTTGCGGCGTGAATGTAGCCGCATCGCGTCGGGCGCACGGCCTTGCTGTGCCGAAGAACTACCCGGTAGCCTGCGCGTGGCGCTCGCTGCCATCACGAGGCAAGCATGCCTATGCGGTGATGGTGGTGACCCGGCCGAACGGTCGCTGTCACGTCGCCGAGGTACAGCCAAGCGGCGCCTGCAAAAATCCATCGTCGCGCGCACAGCAATGGGCCTACGTGCCGTGCGAACACATCTGGCCCGGCAGACCTAGGAGCTATCACGGATGACGAAACCCGGCTACGGCATACAGTGCCCGAAGTGCGGCAGGGAAGACAGTCGCGTCATTGATACGCGACCACGCGACGGCGCGATCTATCGTCGTCGCGTGTGCTCGTGCGGCCACCGCTTCTCTTCGGCCGAACTTCAATTCGAGAACAGCACGCTACGCAAGATTGACAAGGTGCGGAAGCTCCTAGACCTGTTCCTCAATGATTGAGCAGCTTGATCCATACCAAATCCGAGGCGCCAACTTCCTCGCGTCGCATCACCGTGGGTCGATCTTCGACGAGCCGGGGCTCGGCAAGACGGCACAGGTGATCCGCGCCATGGAGACGGTGAAGGCCGAGCGCTCGCTGGTGATCTGCCCGGCCGGTGTTCGACAAGTATGGCCGTACCAGTTCAAGCAGTGGGGCCGGACGAAGAACAAGGTTGTCCGCATGGACAGCATCTTCGATCTGGCGGCATGGCAACGCGGTAAGGCGGACACACTGGTGCTGAGCTACGAGCAAGCGGTGCGCCACGCCGAAGACCTGCGCAGCGACTTCTTCGACGTGCTCGCCATCGACGAAAGCCACTACCTGAAGAACCCGAACGCGAAGCGATCCATCGCCATCGTCGGTGAGAATGCCGACGGCGAGAATGCCATCGCGGGCATGGCAAACTACGTGTGGCCGATCACCGGCACACCGATGAAGAATGATCCGTCTGATCTTTGGGTATCGCTGCGCCTCGCCGGTGCGACCGATCTGACCTACACCGCGTTTCAGAAGCGCTACTTCAAGCAGCGTCACGGAACCTTCAGCACATCTAACAGCGTTCGCATGGAGGCGCTGCCGGAGCTTCAACAGATCATCCGGTCGATGTCTCTCATGCGCACATTCGCCGACGTGGGTATCGAGCTGCCACCGATCCGCATGGACCTGCTGCCCGTCGATGGTGACAGCCGCCCCGTCGTCGAATACCTGTTGCAATACCCCGGCCTCTCCGAGGCGATCATCTCAACCATCGAGAACGAGGGCAAGCTCGCCTTCGACATGAGCACGCACCTGTCCACGCTGCGCATGCTGATCGCCGAGGCCAAGGCGCCGGGCTATGCGAAGTTCGTTGCCGAAGAGCTGGCGACCGGCCAGATCGACAAGCTCGTGATCATGGGCTTCCACCGGCGCGCATTGCAGATCATCGTCGCGCATCTCCAGCAAGAGAACATCAACGCGCAACTGATCATCGGCGGTGTGAGCGAAACATCGCGCGAGCAGATCGTCCGCAGCTTTCAGGATCAGCCGAACGGCGTGCGCGTCATCGCTGGCAACATCCAGTCGGCCGGTACAGGCTTGACGCTGACCGCTGCCATGCGCGTCGATATGTTTGAGAGTTCGTGGACGCCCACCGACAACGTGCAGGCAGTCCGGCGTGTCAGGCGACGCGGCCAAACCCGGCCGACGCTGGCGCGCTTCGTGATGCTCCAGAACAGTTTTGATGAAGTCGTCAGCGGGATCGTGCGGCGGAAGGCAAACGCCTTCGCGCTGATCAACGGCCGTGACAACATGGGCGAGGCCATGATCGGCGAAGAGCTGGAAAAGGCCACGCTGGCGACGCAGGTATTCGCAGGCATGGGCGGTGATCCGGCCGATGTCGGCGATGGCTGGTGAGCCTATTGACACATGAACCTAGTTGCGCATATAAATCTATGCGTGATACTGAAACCGCTAACTTGAAATGGAGAATTGACGTGAAGATCACAATCAACATCGAGACGAACGAACCGGCCGACATCGAGCGCATTGCCACTGCCCTGACCGGCGGCACTGCCACGGTGAAGACCACCAAGGCCGCCGCTCCGGCTGCTGCTGCCGCGAACACGGCTCCTGCCGCCGCTGCTGCGAACACTCCGGCCGCTGCTGCCCCGGCTGTTCCCTCCGACAAGCAGATCATGGATGCGGTCAATCCGGCCGTCGCCAAGCTCGGCGCCGGTGGGCAGGAAAAGCTGAAGGGCTGGATTGCTGCCAACTACAAGACGAAGGACGGCGCACCGGCCGGGCTGAAGTCTGTTGCCGATGACCAGAAGGCCGACATGGTGGCGAAGTTCGCCCTGATCGCGGCTGGTACTCTGACCATCTAACAAGAACACCGCAGTGATGCGGAGCGCTAGGTGCAAGGTAGCTTTGTAGCTACTTGCCGCGTTGAAGCCTAGCTCTGTTGCCAAATGCGTGATGGCAACACACCCCGCTAGTCCCGAGGGTGAAGGCTGGAAAAGTATCGGGAGCAGAGAGACGCCGAGCCTACCCCCTGCGTAAACCAAAGCACAGTCCGTGAATGTGCGACGGAGCGCAGGGGTTTTCTTCCCGCTAACCCAAATTGGAGAACCACAATGACAAAGCTCGATCCCACCTCGCGCCCGTCGAAGCCGGAGAACAACATCGTTCTCGGGCTGCGTCGCTCGCTCACTGAAATCCACGACTGGCTTACCCCGGCTGAAGCCGCACCGATGCTGGCTCATCACTTCAACAAGACCGATCCCGAACAGATCAAGACCAACGGCCTGATCGA
>Ga0105240_10006789_pt1 | contig 16741 bp, 16 predicted proteins | sample KBSC54metaG_FD_80426 | JGI IMG/M metagenome (GOLD analysis project Ga0105240, IMG submission 80426) | Corn rhizosphere microbial communities from Kellogg Biological Station, Michigan, USA - KBS C5-4 metaG | ecosystem: Host-associated > Plants > Roots > Rhizosphere > Soil | place: Michigan, USA...
GGTGCCCGCTGCCTCGGCCGTGAAGATCGGCGGCGAGCGCGCCTACAGGCTGCATCGCCGCGGGATCGCCGTGGAGATGCCGCTGCGCCGATCGCTCGTGCACGCGCTCGAGCTGGTCGGTCGCGACGGCGACTGCGCGACGCTCGACCTGCGCGTGTCGAGCGGCACGTACGTCCGCTCGATCGCCCAGGCGCTCGGCGGCCATTGCCGCACGCTCCGCCGCCTGGAGGTCGGTCCGTTCAGCGTCGACGAGGCTGCGGCGCCCGAGGCGTTCACGCTCTTGTCCGAAGCGGAAGCGTTGGCCAGGCTATGAGCGTCGTCCGCGACGCCCGCGAGCTCGAGCCTGCACGCCGAGCCGCGGCGATCGGCACGTTCGACGGTGTCCACTGCGGTCACCGCCGCGTCATCGAGGCCGCCCGCGCCGCACGCCTCCGCACCGTCGTCGTCACGTTCGACCCGCACCCGCGCCTGGCGTTCGGCGCCGACGTCGAGCTGCTCGTGCCGCTGCAGCGGCGGATCGAGCTGCTGCAGGAGCTCGGCGTCGACGACGTGCTCGTCCTTCGCTTCGACGACCGCCTCGCGGCGCTGACGCCCGAGCAGTTCGCCGACGACGTCCTGCGCGCAGCCGGGATCGAGGTCGTCACGGCCGGAGACGGCTTCCGGTTCGGGAAGGGCCGCAGCGGCGACCTCGACCTCTTGCGCCGCCTCGGCTTCGATGCGCGACACGTCCCGCTCGTCGACAACGTCTCGTCGAGCCACATCCGTTCGCTCCTCCGAGCGGGCGAGGTCGGAACCGCCGCGAAGCTGCTCGGCCGGCCGGCGGAGGTGGAGGGGATCGTCGTGCACGGCGACCACCGCGGCCGGCTGCTCGGCTTCCCGACCGCGAACCTGCAGACGCCGCCGGGCGTGCTCGTGCCGCAGCTCGGCATCTATGCCGGGGCGACGCTCGGGAATCGCGCAGCGATCTCGATCGGCACCAACCCGACGTATGGGGGCACGGAGCGGCGCGCGGAGGCGCACCTGCTCGACTTCGACGGCGATCTCTACGGTCAGCGGCTCGTGGTCGAGCTCTGGGAACGGCTGCGCGACGAGGCCCGGTTCTCCTCGGAGGAGGCGCTCGTCGAGGCGATCGGGGCCGACTGCGCGCAGGCCCGGCGGGTCGTAAGGCCGACGTAAAAGTTCGCTACGAGCGCAAGTTTTGTTCCCAAAAGGCGTCCTTTTGGTCATGGAAGCCGCACACGCCGCGTCGAAGCCGCTCGCCGTCCTCGAGAGCGTGCGCTGCCTCGAGTGCAGCGAGATCTACTCGAAGCCGCTCGCCGGTGGAACGGTGGAGAAGAATCCGGGCTGTCCGAGCTGCGGCTACGTCGGCTGGATCCCGCTCAGCCTCCCACCGGAATCGCCGCGCCGCTTCGCCGGGGGTCCGCGGCAGCGCCGTCTCGCCCGAGCGCGCTGACGCCGCCGAAGTAGTGGTGTAGCTCCGGCCAGCGTCGTACGAGGCGTCCGCGAGCCTCCAACGCCGCGAGCACGGACTCGTCCGCGCCGGGCTCGGCGTTCACGACGTCGCCGGCGGGATGCACGCGTGGCCGTTCGACCGCCGACTGCGGTGCCAGCCGGTCGTCGACGATGCCCGCGAGCACCGTCAGCAGCGCCGTCCGGAGCCGCGTGCCGCCGGCGGCTCCGATCGCAAGCGCGAGTCCCTCATCGTCGAGGACGAGCGTCGGCGCCATCATCGAATGCATCCGCGCGCCCGGTGCGAGCGCGCCGCGGAGCAGGTCGGTCTCGCCGAGCATCGAGTTGAGATGCAGGTCGAGCCCAGGGAGCCAGTCGCCCGACCCGAGCCCGAGTGACGTCGTGATCACACAGGCGTTGCCCTCGGCGTCGACTGTGACGAGGTTCGTCGTGTGCGTCTCGGGCGCGTGCGCGACGTCGAGCGCATCGACCAGCGCGAGCAGTCCCGGCGTGTCGAACCGCTGCAACGCGTCGCGCATGCCGGAGAGGCCGCCGCGCGTCAGCACGCGTCGGCCGCGCCACGGGATCTCGACCGGCTCGCTGCGGTGCGCGCGGTACGAGCGCAGGTCGTCCGCGGTCAGCAGGCCGTCGCGCTCGTCGGAGAGCGCGAGCAGCGCAGCGCCGATCGTTCCCGTGTAGGCGCCGCCCGCGCCTTCGGCCGCGAGCGACTCGAGTGCCGTCACGAGCCCTGGCTGCCGCAGCTCGTCGCCTGGTTCGAGCAGACGTCCCTCCGGTGCGTAGATCCGCGCGCCCTCGCGCAGCGTCATCACGGGCTCGAGCATCGCCAGGCACGCGGCATGCGCAGGCGGCATCGCGACGCCCCGCCGCGCGAGACGGATCGCCGGCTCGCAGACGCGCGACCACGGCAAGCGCCCGTGGCGTGCGTGCAGCTCGCCGAGCAACGCGGGCACGCCGGGCACCGCGCATGACGCGGGACCGATCGCATAGTGCACGAGCTCCGCGCCGAACGGCACTTCGAGCTGCACGAGCTCGGCGCCGCTCCCGCTCGGCGCCGCACAGAAGCCGTCGACGTTCTCCGCAGCGCCGGTTACCGCGTCGTAATGGATCGCGTGCCCGCCGCCGAGCAGCCCGGTCATCACCGTCTCGGCGACGCACGACGCGAGCGACGCGGCGACCGCTGCGTCGGCCGCGCTGCCGCCGCCGCGCAGGACCTCGATGCCCGCTTCCGCGGTCGCCGGGTGTCCGGCTGCGACACCGGCGATCATGCGACTCGGGGCATGGCGGTCCACCCGATGCGGCCGACGCCGTCACGCGGGAAGTCGCTGCGCCAGGACATCAACGTCGCGTCGGCGCTGAACGGGTAGCGCCTCTCGATCGTCGTGCCGCTCAACGGATCGGTCTCGCGCTCGGTGATCGTGCAGTCTTCGACGATCGCCTCGAGCGAATCGAGCGCGTACACACCGGAGACCGCCTCCTGCTCCAACGCAGCAGGCAGTCGTAGTCCTAGGTCGTCCACGACGCGCCGGATCACGGTGCTGCCGCGCCACGAGTTCGTCAACACGGCGAGCACGAGCTCGGTCTCAGGGACGATGAGCAGCAGCGACTGGTAGCCGCCGACCGATCCTTCGTGGTCGAGCACGCCGTCGCGCACCCACCAGCCGCACGCGTACTGCGCACCGAGAGCGTCGGCGACCGGCTCGTGCAGCTCCGTCCACGAGCGGCAATGCGCGAGCCCGTAGGTGACGAGGTCGCCGACGGTCGACCAGAGGCCGCCGCTCGGTCGACGGCTCGCCGGATAGGACGGATCGGCGACGACGTCGTCCGGCAGCGTTCCGAGGACCGCGTCCGGCGGCGTCTCGAAGCCGGTCGACGTCAGGCCGAGCGGTTCCAGCACATGCGTCCGCACCGCCTCGGAGTAGTCGTCGAAGACGGACGCGGCCTCCCAATAGCCCGCGTTCGAATACGACCACAGGCCGGCGCACTCCGCCGGCAGGGGCGACGCGGATTCCGGCCGGTAGCCCGCGGTGTGGGAGAGCAGCGAGCGGGCGCGCTCGTCGAACAGCCCCGCCTCCCACAACGCCGTGGCCGTGAACGACTTCGTGATCGACGCGATCCGGAACGGCCGGTCGGACGCGCCGGCGAGCTCGGTCCGCCCGTCCACGTGCAGGGCGGCGGCCACCTCGAAGCCCGCACCGGCCAGCGATTTCCGCAGGGAAAACACGGGTTCGCTACCCTACCCGCGACCCAGTCTCGGCTCGACGTGTCCTTCCTTCACGCGGGCGGGGATTCGGGGGACGACAATCACGAGGAGGCACACATGGCCCTCACCAAGGAAGCCAAGCAGGACCTGATCACGAAGCACGGCCGAAACGAGACCGATACGGGCTCGCCGGAGGTCCAGATCGCGATGCTCACGGAGCGGATCAATCAGCTCACCGAGCACCTGCGAACGCACAAGCACGACCACTACTCGCGCCGCGGGCTGCTGAAGCTCGTCGGCCGGCGCCGTCGCTTCCTGAACTACCTGCAGAAGCACAACCTCGAGGGCTACCGCGCCCTCATCAAGGAGCTCGGCCTACGCCGCTAGCTCCACATGGACACCGGAGGGCGGAGGTTTGAGCGAGCTCCTACCACGAGGAGCTGTCTCAAACTCCCGCCCTCCACAACGAGCAGAGTGGAGGACAATCGAATGAGTATCGCGACCGAGCACCGGGCTCAGGTCTCCGTCCAGGTTGGAAACCAGGAGATCACCTTCGAGACCGGGAAGCTCGCGAAGCAGGCGGACGGCGCAGTCGTCGTCCGCAGTGGCGACACGATGGTGCTCGCCACGGCAGTCGGACGGGCGGAGGCGCGCGAAGGCGCCGACTTCTTCCCGCTGACGATCGACGTCGAGGAGCGGATGTACGCCGCGGGCAAGATCCCCGGCGGCTTCTTCAAGCGCGAGGGCCGCGCGAGCGAGCGCGCCACGTTGACCGCACGCATGATCGACCGGCCGATCCGGCCGCTGTGGCCGAAGGGCTTCCGCAACGAGGTGCAGGTCATCTGCACGGTGCTGAGCGCCGACATGGTGACCCCGCACGACATCCTGTGCATCAACGGCGCGAGCGCCGCGCTGATGCTCTCGCCGCTGCCGTTCGCCGGCCCCGTGGGCGCCGTCCGCATCGGTCGGCTCGACGGGCAGCTGGTGGTCAATCCGACGCTGCAGCAGAACTGGGACGAGACGTCGATGGACCTGATCGTCGTCGGCACGAAGGATGCGCTGACGATGATCGAGTGCGGCGCCGACGAGGTTCCGGAGGACGTGCTCCTGGAGGCGTTCGAGCTGGCGCACGAGAACATCCGCCGCCTCTGCGAGGCGCAGGAGGATCTCGCACGTCAGGCCGGCAAGCCGAAGTGGATGGATCTCGGTCTGCAGGCCGAGATCGAGCGCGACCACGGCCACACGATCTGGGAGTCGATCCAGGCGAACGGCGTCAAGGACGCGTCGTCTGTCGTCGAGCAGCTCATGGGCACGCTCGCGCCGCCGCTGTCGATGGACTCGACCGACGAGGACATCACGAAGCAGATGCAGGTGCGGAACGCGTTGACGGCCCTGCTCGAGAAGCAGCGGCTCGTCGCGGTGGAAGGCCCGGTGCGCGAGCAGTTCGAGAGCGACCTGCGCGCACTCACCGACGCCGAGAGCGACTCGAAGCAGCTGAAGTCCGCGAAGCGGCATCTCCTCTTCGACCACATCGCCGAGAACGTGCAGCTGCCGTTCCCGAGCGGGCCGGTCGGCGAGGACGGTGCGGCGGTGTCGAAGGACTCGGCGACGAAGTCGTACGTCAAGAAGGCGTGCGAAGCGATCTACAAGGATCTCGTCCGCAAGAAGATCGCCGTCGAGAAGCGGCGGCCCGACGGCCGCGGCACGGAAGACATCCGCCCGATCGAGGTCGAGGTCGGCATCAACCCGCGCGCACACGGCTCCGGCCTGTTCACGCGCGGCCAGACGCAGATCCTGACGACGCTCACGCTCGGGACGGCGAAGGAAGGTCAGCGGATCGACGACCTGTCGCTCGAGACCGACCGCCGCTACATGCACCACTACAACTTCCCGCCGTACTCGGTCGGGGAGACCGGCTTCATGCGCGGCCCGAAGCGCCGCGACATCGGCCACGGCGCACTCGCACAGCGTGCGCTCGAGGCGGTCATCCCGCCGGCCGACGAGTTCCCCTACACGATCCGCCTCGTCTCGGAGACGCTCGAGTCGAACGGCTCGTCGTCGATGGGCTCGGTCTGCGGCTCGACGTTGTCGCTGATGGACGCCGGTGTGCCGATCAAGGCGCCGGTGAGCGGCATCGCGATGGGTCTCGTCAAGGAGGGTGACGACTACACGATCCTGACGGACATCCAGGGCGCGGAGGACCATCTGGGCGACATGGACTTCAAGGTCGCCGGGTCTCGCAACGGCATCACCGCGCTGCAGATGGACATCAAGATCACCGGTGTCACCCAGCAGATCATGAGCGACGCGCTCGAGCAGGCGAAGCGGGCGCGCGACTTCATCCTCGATCGCATGCTCGAGGTGATTCCGGAGTCCCGCTCCGAGCTGTCGGAGAACGCGCCGCGCATCACCTCGGTCAAGATCGACCAGGAGAAGATCGGCATGGTCATCGGCAAGGGCGGCGAGACGATCCGCGGCCTCGAAGCCGATTACGAAGTGCAGATCGACATCGAAGAGGACGGCACGATCCTCATCTACGCGACCGACGGCACGAAGGCCGAGGCCGCGATCGCTGCGATCAAGGCCCTGACGAAGGAGCCGGAGGTGGGCGACACGTACACCGGCAAGGTCGTCAAGACGACGCAGTTCGGCGCGTTCGTCGAGCTCAAGAAGGGCACGGACGGCCTGCTCCACGTCTCGAACGTCGGGCCGGGCCGCGTCGCGCACATCGAGGACGTCATGTCCCGCGGCGACGTCGTCGACGTCGTCGTCCAGGAGGTCGACAAGGCTCGCGGCCGCGTCGGTCTCAAGCTGATCAACAAGCACGAGGACGGCCGGATGGTCTCGCCGGAGGAGCTGATCGAGCGGGCGAAGGATGCCCCGCCGCGCCCGCCGGAAGAGGAGCGTCCGCGCCGCGACGACCGCCGTGGTGGGCGCGGCGGCGGCGGCGGCCGTCCGCGCCGCGAAGGGGCGCGCGACTAGCGCAGACCGAGGACAGTGCAAGGGCGGCCTACGGGCCGCCCTTCGTGTCCATCCCCCATAAGGGTTAACACCGGCCACCGGGATTGCCGATGAGGCGCGGAGGAGCACTTTCCCGTGGCGTCTCCGCCCCTGTATCCAATCTCGCCGCTGCGCGGACTGCTCGAGGTCACGCGGCTCGTTCGCGCGGTCGAGGAACTGCCCGAGCTCCTCGATGCGATCGCGCGCACGATCGCCGAGACATTGGGCTTTCGCACGATCGTGATCAATCTCTACCGGCCGGCCTGGGACGACTTCCTCGTCACGACGGTGCATGGGAACGAGGCCGCGCGCGAGACGCTGCTCGGCAGCGTGCGCGCCGTCGCCGAGTGGGACGACCTGCTCACCGATCGCTTCCATCGCCGCGGGGCGTATGTCATCCCCGCCGGCTCGTACGACTGGACGCATGCGTCGCAGAGTTACGTGCCGGAGGGCGAGGCCTCGAACGACGAAGGCGCGTGGGATCCCGAGGACGCCCTCTTCCTGCCGATGCGCCATTCGAGCGGGCACCTGCTCGGCGTCGTGTCGGTGGACGAGCCGGTCAGCGGCCGGCGCGTCAGCGACGAAGAGCTCGACGTGCTCGTCGCGCTCGCCGATCACGCAGCGCTCGCCGTGCAGTCGGCGCAGGAGCGGGCGGATGCCGAGCGCCATCGGGTCGCGCTCGGACAGCTGCTCGCGGTCTCGTCCTCGCTCATCTCCGAGGCGAGCGTCGACGAGATCCTCAGCGCGGTGTGCGACGCAGTGCGCGATGCCCTTGGCTTCCAGAACGTGATCGCATCGCTGCGCGAGCCGTCGGGATGCTTGTCGGTGCGCGCGGCGGTGGGCTGGAGCCTCGACCAGATCGATCTCGCCGGCCCGGTCTTCTACGACGAGGTGATGCAGCTCCTCGATCCCGAGTTCGAGGTCGAAGGCTGCTACGTGCTGCCGAACCACGAGGCCGAACGCCGTCTCGCGCGTCGCAGCGACCGGCCGGTCTACGTCTCCGAGCTGAACGGGAGCGGCCCGTGGGCGTGGAACCAGCACTGGCTGCTCGTGCCGCTGCACGCGGAGAACGGCGACGTGATCGGCATCCTCTGGGCCGACGAACCGGTCGACCGGCTGCTCCCGTCGCCGGAGCGACTGCAGGCGCTGCGCGTGTTCGCGAACCAGGCGGCCGCGGCCGTGCTCGGCTCGCAATACGTCAACGAGCTGCGCTTCCTCGCCGACCACGATCCGTTGACGCGGCTGCTGAACCGCCGCGCGTTCGTCGACCGGCTCGACGGCGAAGTCGGTCGCGCCGTGCGCTACGGGCGTGTGTTCGGTCTCGTCCTGTGCGACCTCGACGATTTCAAGGAGCTGAACGACCGCGACGGCCATCCCGCGGGCGACGACGCGCTGCGGACGTTTGCGCGGACGCTCGGCTCTGCGCTGCGCAAGGGCGACGATGCGTTCCGGATCGGCGGCGACGAGTTCGCACTGCTGATCGCCGAGGCGAGCGAGGACGACGCCCGCGAGGTCGTCGCACGGATCACCGGCCAGCTCGGCGGGCTGAAGGCGAGCTTCGGCGTCGCCTCGTGCCCGGGCCATGCACAGGACGCGCAGACCCTGTTCCGCCTGGCCGACGACGCGCTCTACGAGGCGAAGCGGAGCGGCAGCGGCCTTCAGTTCGTCGCCTAGAACCTCACGTCAACGTCAAAAAGGGGATTACCCCCGTTTTGCAAGTCGTGACCGTTGGTCGACAACCATAAAGCGCTGCACGGCGGCGGTTCGCGCAGCGGCAGTCATGGCGGCCGAGGACGGGCGGGGGTTACCCCCTTTGTACGATCACGCCGTGCAGAAGTACGTCATGTCCGAGCTGGACTCAGGCGAACGGGTGATCTCCGAGAAGGTTCCGAGCGTTCGCTCCGTCTCGATCGGCTTCTGGATCGGCGCCGGTGCGCGCGACGAGCGCGACGACCGCGCCGGCGTCTCGCACTTCATCGAGCACCTCCTGTTCAAGGGCTCGAGCTCCTACGACGCCCAACAGATCGCCGAGACGTTCGACGCGATGGGCGCCGAGCTGAACGCGGCGACGTCGCGCGAGCACACCGTCGTCTATTCGCGCGTGCCCGACAGGCACGTCGAGGACGCGCTGGCGGTGATGACCGACATGGTCTTCGCGCCGCTGTTCTCGGAGCTCGACCAGGAGCGCGAGGTGGTGCTCGAGGAGATCGCGATGTACGAAGACGCGCCGCAGGATCTCGTGCACGACCTCTTCTCGCAGGCGGTCTTCGGGACGCATGCGCTCGGTCGGCCGGTGATCGGGACGGCGGACGTGATCTCCACGATCTCGCGCCGCTCGATCGCGGGCTATCACCGTTCGATGTATACGGGCGCGAACATCGTCGTCGCAGCGGCGGGAAACATCACGCACGACCGCTTCGTCTCGCTCCTGCAGCGCTTCGAGCACGGCGGGACTGCGGGGGGACGCGTACCGATCCGTCGCCCCCTCGTCCGCATGCCGGCGCCGGGCATCCGTTTCCAGCGCAAGGACACCGAGCAGTACCACCTCTGCCTCGGCGCGCCGGGAATCTCGCGTTCGGATCGCCGCCGCTTCGCGGCATCGCTGCTCGACGGCATTCTCGGCGGCTCCGCATCGTCACGGCTCTTCCAGGAGATCCGCGAAAAGCGAGGGATGGCGTATTCCGTCTATTCCTTCGCCTCGCAGTACACCGACACCGGCCTGATCGGCTTCTACGTGGGTACGCGGGAGGAGAACCTCGCCGAGTGCGTCGAGATCGCCGTCGGACAGGTGGCTGAGATCGCGGCCGGCAAGCTGCGCGCCGGCGAGCTCGAGCGCGCCAAGGAGTCGCTGAAGGGGCGGATCATGCTCTCGATGGAGTCGACGTCGAACCGCATGAGCAGGCTCGGCAAGTCGGTGATCACCGACACCGAGCTGATGACCTTCGACCGGATCTTCGCGGAGATCGACGCCGTCGAACCGGACGACCTCGCCGAGCTCGCGGGCGTGCTGCTCGCCCCCGCCGGCCTGTCGGCGTCCGGCGTCGGCCCGGACGAGGACCATTTCCGGCGCGCCGTCGAGCAGGCCAATCCCGCGCTCGTGCGGGCGGCGGCGTGAAGCTCGCGTTCTTCGGCGCAGAGGGCAAGGTCGGTCGAGCGCTCGTGCCGGTGCTCGAACGCAACGGCCACAGCGTGCGCGGCATCGAGATCGGCGATCCCGTCGACGTTGGAGGGCTCGATGCCTGCGTCGACTTCACGACCCCGGACGCGGCACCGGCCAACGTGCGCGCGGCGTTGGAGCAGGACGTGTCGTGCATCGTCGGCACGACCGGATGGGACCCGCAGCCGTTCGACACGCTCGCGCGGGAGCGCGGCCTGCGCTTGTTCGTGGCACCGAACTTCTCGATCGGCGCCGTGCTGATGATGCGCTTCGCCGCCGAAGCGGCGCCGTACATGCCGCGGGCGGAGATCATCGAGCTGCACAGCGAAATGAAGAAGGACGCGCCGTCCGGCACCGCCGCAGCCACGGCGAAGCTGATCGGCGGCGATCCCCCGATTCACTCGGTGCGACTACCCGGGCTCGTCGCGCACCAGGAAGTGATCTTCGGCGCGGAGGGGCAGCTGCTGACGATCCGCCACGACACGACGGCGCGCGAGTCGTTCGCGGACGGCGTGCTGCTCGCGCTCTCGAAGCTGACCGAGCTGCCGGCGGGATTAACGGTCGGGCTGGACTCGTTGCTGTAGGCATGTCGCTCACCGTCGGCAAGGGCCCATTCGCCGATGAGCCGGCCGGTCGCTTCAACGTGGAGATCGAGCCGCCGACAGGGTCGGTGCTGTTCTTCGACCCGGTGCCACAGCGGATTCGTGCGTTGTTCGCCGGCGAAACCGTCATCGACTCGAAGCGCGCGAAGCTGTTGCACGAGACCGGCCACCTGCCCGTCTACTACTTCCCGCTCGAAGACGTCCGAACGGACCTGCTCGAGCGCACGGACAAGCACACGCACTGCCCGCACAAGGGCGAGGCGAGCTACTGGTCGCTGACCGTCGGCGAGCGCACCGCGCCCGACGCCGTGTGGGGCTACGAAGAGCCGATCGAGCCGGCGAGCTTCCTCCGCGGCCATGTCGGCGTCTACTGGCGCGTGCCGGACGAGTGGTTCGCCGAGGACGAGCAGCTGTTCGGCCATCCGAGAGACCCATACAGCCGCATCGACGTCTACCGCACCTCGCGCCGGGTCCGCGTCACCGTCGGCGGCGAGACGGTCGCCGACAGCGTCCGCACGCGGGCGCTCTTCGAAACCGGGCTGCCGACGCGGTACTACTTCCCGCCGGAGGACGTGCGGCTGGACCTCCTCGAACCGAGCCCGAAGCGGACGCGCTGCGCGTACAAAGGATCTGCGTCGTACTGGCACGTGCGAGCGGGCGGCGAGCTGCACGACGACCTCGCCTGGACGTATCCCGCCCCGCAGCACGACGCCGAGCCGGTGCGCGACCTGATCGCGTTCTTCAACGAGCGCGTCGATCTCGAGGTCGACGGCGAGGCGCAGGACCGCCCGCGCACCCAGTGGTCGCGCTGAGATAGTTACGAGATGCCGGGCCAGGCCGCCGAGCTCGTCTTCGACGAGGCGACGAAGCGTTACGGCGACGGCGACCCGGCGGTCGACCGCCTGTCGCTGACCGTCCCGGCGGGCGAGATCTGCGTGCTCGTCGGCCCGTCCGGCGGCGGCAAGACGACGGCCCTCCGACTCGTCAACCGCTTGATCTCGCTCTCGAGCGGCGACATCCGCATCGACGGCAGGAGCATCGCCGAGCAGAACGTGACCGAGCTGCGGCGCGGAATCGGCTACGTCATCCAGCAGGTCGGCCTCTTCCCGCACCAGACGGTGGAGGCGAACATCGGCACGGTTCCGCGGCTCTACGGCCGCGACCGGAAGTGGATCCGGGTGCGCGCCGCAGAGCTGCTCGACCTCGTCGGCCTCGAGAGCTCCTTCTTGAAGCGCTACCCGTCGTCTCTGTCGGGAGGACAGCGGCAGCGTGTCGGGCTCGCGCGGGCGCTCGCAGCCGATCCGCCGTTGCTGCTGATGGACGAGCCGTTCAGCGCGATCGACCCGATCGTGCGTGCGCGGTTGCAGGACGAGTTCCTGCGGTTGCAGGGCGAGGTGCAGAAGACCGTCGTCTTCGTCACGCACGACGTGGACGAAGCGATCAAGATCGGCGATCGGATCGCGATCCTGCGCGAAGGCGGGAAGCTCGCGCAGTACGACACGCCGACGGCGATCCTCGGGCAGCCGGCCGACGACTTCGTCGCGCGCTTCGTGGGCGCAGACAGGGCGTTGAAGGCGCTCGCCCTGCGCCGGCTCGACGAGCTCCAACTTCGCGCGAACGTCGACGGCGCGCCGCGTCTGCCGAAGACGACGACCCTGCGCGACGCGCTGGCGCTGCTGATCGCCGAGCACGCGAACACCCTCACCGTGACCGACGAGACCGGTACGCCACTCGGCAGCGTGACGCGCGACGACTTGCTCGCATGATCGTCGCAGGCCCGGTCATCCCGAACTTCGGCAGCGGGTCTCGGTGCGAGACGGAAAACGGCTGGTGGTGCACCGACTGGTTGCGGGAGCACTGGGGCGACACGCTGCAGCCGGCGCTCGTGCAACACATCGAGTTGTCGCTCATCGCGGTCGGCATCGGCTTCGCGATCGCATTCGCGCTCGCAATGGTCGGCTACCGATTCCGGCTGCTCGACGCGCCGTTCGGCGCGTTCGCCGACTTCCTCTACACGATCCCGAGCCTCGCGCTCTTCCAGCTGCTGGTGCCGCTGACCGGGTTGACGGTGACGACGGTCGAGATCGCGCTCGTCAGCTACACGCTGCTCATCCTGTACCGCAACACGGTCGCAGGGCTGCGCGCCGTGCCCACCGAAGTTCTCGACGCAGCGCGCGGCATGGGCCTGACGGACACGCAGACCTTTCTGCGCGTCGAGCTGCCGCTGGCGCTGCCCGCGATCGTCGCCGGCCTGCGCATCGCAGTGGTCTCGACGATCTCGATCGCGACCGTCGCCGCGTTCGTCATCCCAGAAGGCCTCGGCCGGCCGATCTTCATCGCGCTGAACCTGCCGGACATCTTCAAGACCGAGATCCTCGCTGCCGGCCTGCTCGCAATCGCGCTCGCGCTCGTCGCCGACGGCCTGCTGGTGCTCGCGCAGCGCGCGCTGACGCCGTGGAGCAGGACGGCATGATCGTCGCGGACGACCAGTTCCGGCCGGGAACGTTCGTCGACGGCTTCCGCTTCGTCGGCGACAACGCCGGGCTGCTGCTCCACCTGACGGCGCTCCATCTCGAGCTCTCGTTGACCGCGCTCGGGATTGCGATCGTCGTCGCGTTGCCGCTCGGTCTGTGGCTCGGGCATCGCCACCGCGGCCTCTTCCTCGCGCTCAGCGTGTCGAGCGTCGGGCGCTCGCTGCCGAGCCTCGTGCTGATCGCATTCGGCGTGCTCGTCCTCGGAATCGGCTTTTGGAACAACACGGCCGCGCTGACGGTGCTCGCGATCCCGTCGATCCTCACCAACGCGTACTTCGCGATCGCGGGCGTCGACCCCGACGTCGTCGACGCCGCGCGGGGGATGGGGATGAGCGAACGGCAGATCCTGCTGCGCGTCGAGTTGCCGCTCGGTCTGGCCCTCGTCATGGCCGGGATCCGGATCGCCGCCATCTTCGTGATCGCAACCGCGACGATCGCTGCCGTCGCCGGCGGCAGCGATCTCGGCGAGATCATCGTCAACCCCGCGAGTTATGGCCTTGCGGGCGTCGTCGGCGCCTCGTATTGCGTCTCGGCGCTCACACTTCTGGCTGCGCTAATGCTCGGCGCAGTGACGAAATTCGCCTCGCCCAGACCCGAACCGGGCGCGTAATCTCAGCGAAGGTCAAGCAACCGAACCGGAGGAGGGAAAGTGGTACGGAAGCACACCCGCCGTGCGGCGAAAGCCGCCTATGCGGTCTCACTGGCAGTCGCGATTGTCATCGGCCTCGTTGCCGCAGGCGTCGGCTCCGCGGCGCCGTCTGCGAAGCAGACCGTCACGATCGGGACGAAGAACTTCACCGAGCAATACGTCCTCGGCCAGCTGTACAAGCAGGCGCTCGAGGCGAAGGGGTACAAGGTCGTCTACAAGGAGAACATCGGCAGCTCCGAGCTGATCGACACGGCGCTCAAGAGCGGCAAGATCAACTTCTATCCCGAGTACGACGGCGTCATCGTCACCGACCTGGCGAAGAAGCCGTTCCCGAAGACCGCCGCCGCGACGGTCGCGGCGGCGAAGTCGTGGGAGAACAGCCGTGGGTTCACGATCCTCAAGCCGACACCGTTCTACGACAGCGACGGCTTCGTCGTCACGACGGCGACCGCGCACAAGCTCGGCGTGAAGACGATCGCCGACATGAAGAAGGTGAAGTCGTTCTCGTACGCCGGCTATCCGGAGTGCAAGACACGCATCACCTGCCTGCTCGGCCTCAAGAACATCTACGGCCTCAAGCAGGTCAAGTTCGTGCCGCTCGCGAGCATCAGCGTCTACACGCTGCTCGACCAGGGCAAGATCACCGGCGGTGACGGCTTCTCGACCGACCCGCCGCTGCAGGGCAACAAGTACACGGTGCTGAAGGACACGAAGCACATCTTCGGGTTCCAGAACGTCGTGCCGGTGCTGACGAAGTCGCTGGCCGGCGACGCGACGCTCGTCAAGGTCGTCAACGCGGTCTCGGCAAAGCTGACCATCCCCGCGATGATCGCGATGAACAAGGCCGTCGGGGTGGACAAGAAGTCGCCCGCGGACGTCGCGAGCGCGTTCCTGAAGGCGAACCATCTCAAGTAGGAAGATCGTCGTCCTCGGCGGAGGTGTCGCCGGCGAGCATTTCGTCGGCGCCCTCCGCCGTTTGGACAAAGACTCCGAGCTGACGCTCGTCGAGCAGCACCTCGTCGGCGGCGAATGCTCGTACTACGCCTGCATGCCGACGAAGACGATGCTGCGCGCGACAGAGCTCTCGTCCTCGCTCGACCGCGCGCCTGGGCTCGCGCCCGAGCGGCCGGATCCCGCCGGCGTCTGGTCGTGGCGCGACTGGATGACGAGTGACTGGACGGACGACGGGCAGCTGCCGTTCCTGGCGGAGAACGACTGTGCGCTCGTGCGCGGCACGGCACGTGTCGTGCGCCCGGGAGTCGTCGACGTGGACGGTGAAGAGATCGAGTACGACGCATTGATCGTCGCCACCGGATCCGTGCCGGTGATCCCCGACGAGGTCGCCGGCGTCGAGCACTGGACGAACCGCGAGGCGACGATGACGCACGAGATCCCCGAGTCGCTCGCCGTCATGGGCAGCGGGCCGGTCGGGTCGGAGCTCGCGCAGTTCTTCGCGCGCATGGGCTCGCGGGTCACGCTGCTCGAGCGCGGCGGCCGCCTGCTCGGCCGTGTGCACGAGGACGCGGCGAAGGTGATCCTCGACGTCTTCCGCGAAGAGGGCATCGACGTGCGGCTCGGCGTCGCAGTCGAGGGGGCGGAGCCCGGCGTCCGCGTCAAGCTCTCGGACGGATCGACGCTCGACGCCGAGCGGCTCCTGGTCGCGACGGGCCGCAAGCCGAACGTCGAAGGTCTCGACGGCGCAGGCGTGACGATCGAGCGCCGGGGTGTCGTCGTCGACGACCGCTGCCGCGCCGCCGACAACGTGTGGGCGATCGGCGACGTCAACGGCGTCGCGCAGTTCACGCACGTCGGCAAGTACCAGGCGCGCATCGCAGCCGCCGACCTGTGCGGCCGCGAGGTGCGCGCCGACTACCGTGCGATTCCCGCCGGCATCTTCACCGATCCGGAGATCGGCACCGTCGGCCGGACGGAGGGGGTCAGCGCGCGCTACGAGCTGACGGACACCCCGCGCACGTCGACGTACGAGAAGCCGAAGCGCGAGGGCTTCGTGCGGGTCTTCGCGGATCCCACGGAGCGCGTTCTCGTCGGCGCGGTCGCCGTCGGCCCGCAGGCGACGGAGTGGCTCGGCCAGCTGACGCTCGCGGTGCGCAGCGCGACGCCGGTCGACGTCCTCCTCGACACGATCCAGCCGTACCCGACGTTCTCCGAGGCGATCTTCTTCGCGGTGCAGGAGCTGGCAGGCTCGCTGTCGTAGACTTTCGCCGATGCTCGGCGAGGTCATCACGGCGATCGTCACGCCGTTCGACGCGGACGGCGGAGTCGACCTCGGCAAGTTCCGCGAGCTCGCGCAGCACCTCGTGGACCACGGCTCCGACGGGTTGGTCGTCTGCGGGACGACGGGGGAGAGCCCGACCCTCTCCGACGACGAAAAGCTCGAGCTGTTCGCCGCCGCGAAGGAAGCGGTGGGCGACCGCGCGACGATCATCGCAGGCACCGGCACGTACGACACGCACCATTCCGTCCGGCTGACGGAGCGCGCCCACGAGCTCGGCGTCGACGCCGTGCTCGTCGTGACGCCTTACTACAACAAGCCGCCGCAGCGTGCCATCGTCCGGCATTTCGAGGAGATCGCGGCTCGGACGGACAAGCCGATCGTCGCGTACAACATCCCGGCGCGCGTCGTCGTCAACATCGAGCCGCAGACGATCGCCCGCCTTGCCGAGATCGAGAACGTCACGGCGGTCAAGCAGGCGCACGGCGACATCGACGAAGCGCGGTTCATCGCCGAGGAGACGCCGCTCGATCTCTACTCGGGCGACGACCCAGTCACGCTCGCATTCCTCGGGGTCGGAGGCGTCGGCGTCGTCTCCGTGACCGCGCACGTCTGGGGCACGCAGATCAAGGAGCTGATCCGTCGCTTCCGTGCGGGGGACGCCGACGGCGCGAGGCAGCTCCACGAGGAGCTCCAGCCGTCGTACGACCTGTTGAAGGTGCAGACGAACCCGATCGCGATCAAGGCCGCGCTGAACCTCCGCGGCCACGACGTCGGCGGCCTGCGCCTGCCGCTCGTCGAGGCGAATGCCGAGGAGGTCGAGCAGGTCCGCTCGTGCCTCGAGCGCCTCGGCGCGCTCGTCGCCGCGTAGCGCGCTGAGCTACCCTCAGGGGACA
>Ga0105240_10006790_pt1 | contig 16739 bp, 19 predicted proteins | sample KBSC54metaG_FD_80426 | JGI IMG/M metagenome (GOLD analysis project Ga0105240, IMG submission 80426) | Corn rhizosphere microbial communities from Kellogg Biological Station, Michigan, USA - KBS C5-4 metaG | ecosystem: Host-associated > Plants > Roots > Rhizosphere > Soil | place: Michigan, USA...
CAATTCCCTCCCTGGCCACCACTAAAAAATCAACAACTTAAAGTGAGCCAAGAAAACATCATTTCCGTCATGGGAACAATACGGGAACATTTAGAGTCCGTTTGTGCCCTTCTCCCTCGGTTGCACATCCATCAAACGTCACATCTCCCGGGCCGTGTTGCCAGTTCTTGCGATGTGGTTCCTCCCCAGTTTCGCGTAGCGCTCGGTCATCTTGATGTTCGAATGACCTAAGATTTTGGCGAGTTCGTAAAGATCTCCGCCGTTCATCATGTACCAGGACGCGAACGTGTGGCGCAGATCGTGAAAACGAAAGTCCTCGATATTTGCCATCGTCAAGATGGTCTCGAAACTCTTATCCACTCTCTAGCGCTGACGCTTTGCGCCTGGTTCCGGCGGGAAGATACGCTCCTCCCCGACCGTAGAACGAAACTGCTTGAATTCCCCAGCCAACTCCGGCGGCATCGGAACGTAACGCATTTTTCCGGCCTTCAGCTTGGATCGCACAGCGATGAGGCCCTCGTTGAAAAACACGTCAATCCACTTCAACCCGAAGTCCGCGATCCGCATCCCGGTTGTCAGCGCGATCAGTATGATGAGCCGCAAACGGAAAAACGTTTCGTTGATGGCCGTCCCCGTCTTCCGGATCATTTTCTTGTCCATCGCGTTTTTCAGACGTAACATCTCTTCCGTGGACAGGTAACGATCCCGCTGGTCGTCGGGCCGCGCTTCGCTGCCGCCGCCCTCGTTGGCCGCGGGAACACCGAGCAACGAGTTGGCGGCGATTGGAACTTCCGGTACGCGGAAGATCCGCCGCCAGTGTCGCTGTCGACGTCACTCCGACCACAAAAAATAACGTAAGAGCCGATCTCGATACCTGCTACAAATCCTGTTCCGTCTTCACGCTGCGTCACCTCGTGCCGCCATTATCTGGACGCCACTGCCTTGCCGATATCGACGCCAATGACCTCACCTGAGATCACTAGTTCCACCCGCCGATTCTGTTGCCGGCCTGCCGCAGTGTCATTCGGCGCTATGGGCTGAGTCTTTCCGAAGCCCTTGGTTGTTACTGAACCCTGCTGCATTCCCTGCTGGGTCAGGTAGTCGCGCACTGAAACGCCGCGCTGCTCTGAGAGTTGCTGGTTGTAGCTATCGCCGCCGACATTATCGGTGTGGCCTTCCACATCCAGCCGCAGCCCTGGGTGCCCCGAGACGATACCGGCCACCTTGGCCAACTTTATCAGAGCTTCCGGGCGTAACGAGAACTTTGCCGTATCAAAGAGGACATCCGACATATTCACGATCAAGCCGCGGGCTGTGTCGCGAGTCTGCAAAATCGCGTTGAACTGGAGCAATAGCGTCGCTCGGAGTTCCGTCTTCTCCGCCTCTGCTTGCGACTTTTCTCGTGCGGCGCGATCAAGATCGGTCTGGGCAGAAGCCATTTTCGCGTCGTTCTCCTGCTTCAAACGATCCGCCTCTGTCTGCGCCGCCGTTCTCTGCACGTCGTTGTCTCGCTTCAAGCGATCGGCTTCGGTTTGCGCCGCAGCCATTTTCGCGTCGTTCTCCTGCTTCAAACGATCCGCCTCTGTCTGCACCGCCGTTCTCCGCACGTCGTTGTCTCGCTTCAAGCGATCGGCTTCGGTTTGCGCCGCAGCCGTTTTTGCGTCGTTCTCTTGCTTCAAACGATCCGCTTCGGTCTGAGCAGCCGCTCTCTGCGCGTCGTTGTCGTGCTTTAGGCGATCGGCTTCACCTTCGGCCTTGGATTTTGCGTCTGCTGCCTCTCGCGTGACGCGGTCAGTTTCGGACACGGCGGCGGCACGCCCGTTCTCGGCGCGCAATTCCCGGTCCGCACCCGCTTGACGCTCGGCCGCCAGTAGGTCGTCATCCTGGCGCTTCACCGCGATCGCGCGTGAATCTTCGGCGACTTGCACAGCCTGTCGCGCGGTCATGGCCACCGGCTTCGATCCGGCGTGGCGCGCATGGTACGCCTCTGCTTGCTTTAAATTGCTTTCCGCTTTCTCAAACGTTTCCGTGGCGTAACGGGCCGCGCCGCTAGTGCGCGCGATGTGTACTGCGTTTCTGGCTTCGTAGAGTTCGAGCGGCATCTTGCGATCGACCTTCAATTCGAGGACGTTCGCCAGATGCTCATATTGACCTTTTTGCAGCAATTCGTATTTGGCGTCGATCAACTCGATTTTCCCCAGCGTATCCGGGCGAACTACATTTTCCATCACCACAACGTCGCTCGGACGCGATACGGCGAAGTAGGGTTCGGCCGTCACCACCAGACCGAACGCCTGCAGCTCCGTGGTAACGTCCAGCTTGCTGCTGGTTCCGTTGCGAAGGATTTCGCCGAGATTGGAAGTACGGCCTTCCGGAGTGATGGCCCACAACACGTAGGTCAGATATTCGGCGCCGAATTGGGTCGCTTCCGGAAGATTGCGGAACTCCACTTCGATTTCGATGTAGCCCTGTTTGCTTTCGACCTTAGCCTCACCGTGGGCACTCGGCATGAGAGCGGTGCCGCCGAAATCGATCTTGGTCGCTCCGCTGCGATGCCGGTAACTGATAGCCTTGGCGGTCCGCTCAGTCACGGTGACACGGTAGATGGGCGCAAGCCCCGCGGCACTTCGGTTGGCATTCTCTTTTCTTTCCTGCGCTGGAGTCTGCGCCGCTAGAACTCCGCATAACGTCAGTATTGTGGCGATAAGTTGTTTCATATTATTTTCTCAACGTTGCGTTTATGGTCGATTAATCTGTTGCGCGTTTCTCTTCGCGTGCCGAGTACCGGTTGAGGAGGGCAATCAGCTTTGCGGCCGCCGCGGGTACGTGTCTCCGGCCCATAACAATCTGGCGGTTCTCCAGCCGTTTTCCGTAGATGCTGGCGTTATCGTCAAGATCCTGCCGCAAGGTAGCTCCTTCAAGAGCCAGACCGGCAAACAGTCCCTGGGAACGCGACCACGAGAGGATATCCGCGTGCATCTGGGCGTCCGTCTGAGCTGTCGCCGTGCGTCCGACCGGGCCCGCTGCGACCGAACCTTCTGCGCCTAGAGTGAACTTGCTCGAGAGCAGTTTGTCGGCTCCGCGCGCATTCATCACCAACATGATCAAGTCCGTCGAAGAGCCGCCGATTTGAAAACCAACACTGCCGCCTTCAATTCGGACCGTGCCTGGCGCAGACCAACCTGCTCCACCTTTGTTTCTGCAGGAAAGGTATCCTTTGCCATATTTGCCGCCAACGATGAAGGCGCCGGTCTTGAGATCCGGGACAATCACAATACAGTGGGCGTGCTCGAGCATCTCTTGCGGAATGCCCTTATCGGGCGCTGACATGACCTCGGAGAATACCGCTGCGGCATCGTCCAATCGCTTGGCCGACGCGTTGTCTTTGGCTAACAATGGAGTGAGGGCCACGGCTGCTATGAGGAGTAGTTTCATTTTGTTTACCTTTTTGTGTCGCGCGGCTTGCCACGACAGCTTTTCTAAGGGCACGTGCCGCACCGATTGCCTGAAACGTTGCATCCGCACGGTTGAATCTGCATTCGGAGCGTGAACCGGGGCAACTGAGCCTTGATCCCTAACCGCATGTGGTCATGTGACCGCATGTGGTCAAGTCAGCCGCTTCACGGCGCGGTGGCCGTCTGTGTCTGGAGTTGCTCGAGCCCGGCGCGCTGTTCAAGCAACCGTGCCGACGCGACGCCGGTTTTTTTCGTGGGCGGAGAGGCCGGTTGTTTCCGGTCCTTATAGTAATCCATAATGTTGCTGCGAAGGTTTACTGGCACTCCCGAAAACTTGCGGTCCGCGAGCTTCCCCAATAGCTTGGCATAAGCCAGGTCGGCTCCTTCGTAATGGCCGCCTACCGTTGGAGTGCCGACATCGAAATTTTCATTCAGCAGTTCTAGGCGGCCGGAATTCACGTTCGCGAGCAACGCGCGGTAGCTGTCGACTGTTGCGTTGAAGCTGGCCATGAACATCTTTTCGACTTCCGGAGTCGGCGCACGGAATGCGAGCGACTTGAAGGGGCCGGACTTCGGAATGATCCGCAACACCAAGGAGACGAAGCGTGTGCGAATACCCGGCCTGTGATATTCCGTTCCCCATTCTTTTTCATAGCTCGAGCGAGAGAGATTGAAGAGAAATTTCTTTCGTGTGACGCCCGGAATCTCTTTGATGAAGGCGTCTTTCTTGAGTTGCCATGCCACACGCGTCATGCCTGGAATGATGGAGCTGACGCTATATCGGTAGGATTCCAACGCCAAGTCCAGGTTGCCGAAAATATCCTTCATTTCCAAGCCATAGGTGTCCCGAAACGCGCGCTCCAAGACCGGTTTAGCCACCTGGAAACCAATAAACGCCCGGTAACGGTCCGGTGCGTAGCGCCCTTGCGCGACTTGCAGCACGTCAAAGCCGAACTCCGTTCGAAGATGCGCAATGGGATTGTCCCAATAGGTTACTGCCTTCCCGAACTTGGCGCGGAGTTCCGGATACAAAATCGGCACCGCGAGATTGGTTGCGATCCGGTGCCCGCTGTTGTCTGCGGCATAGTGGGCCAGAGCGCCAAGCGCGAAGGCGTACTCGTTGAGGTCCTGCGATTCATGGATTAGTGCTACAACGAAGTCGCCGCTGCGGACGTAATGCGTCAGATCGCTGAAGAACCGGCTGCTGAACGGATAGTACCCCATGTCCTGCAGAATGCAGCCCCCATAAACGTAGGCGTGCGCCTTCTCCAGTTCCTCGGGCGTTGCCATCGGAAACCGTTTCAGCAGCATTTTCTGGATGGAGCCGTCCCAAAGAGAGTCAACGATGGCTTCATGAGTGAGCACCGAATAACCATACAGGCCCGATGTGGGTAGCAGCAGAGCGATCAGACAAGCGGCGCGCGAAAATAGAGACTTAATCGAGGGAGGCGCGGAATGGAGGAGAGAGTTAATCATCTATCGGCCTCGCTCTCAGGATGGCCGTCTCCTCCGATTGGAGACGGCCATCCTGAGAGTATTTGGTGGTACAAGCTGTTACGCGGCCAGCTAAAGACCGCTGATTCCTCCTGGACTCACCAGGTTCGGTACCGGAACCCGAGCCACGCTTCATAGAACTGACCGGCGTCCTTGAATCACCTGAATGAGGACGACTACAATCGCGAGCACCAGCAGAATGTGGATGAACCCGGACATGGTGTAGGCGGTGACTAATCCGAGCGCCCACATGACAAACAGAATGACAGCGATGGTCCAGAGCATTTGTTTAGAACTCCTTTTTCTCGTGTGGGGTACAAGCACGCCGATGGCCGAAGCCGGCGGCCGGCTCACGAGCTGATCGGAACCCTCTCACAACATTGGCCTCAAACATGCTTGCTTGACGTTGAGGTTCGGGTGGCGCGGCTCTTCACATCGAACCCGCGCGAATACGGCCTAAAAAGAGTAGTCGCACTCGAATTCCATCGCCGAAGGAGGCGATCCATGAACAAGATTATTGGGATTGTCTTGATTGTTCTTGGTCTGCTCGGTCTTGCCTGGGGAGGTTTTAAATATACGACCACGGAAAAGGTTCTCGACATCGGACCGATTCACGCGACTCGCGAAGAGAAACACAACGTACCGATCCCTCCCATTGCAGGCGCCGCGGCGCTCATTGGCGGCATCGTGCTCTTGGTGGCAAGTAAGAAGAAATAGCTTCCGGGAGCTAACTTCTGGAAGAAAGGGAGATTCACAATGTTGCTACTGATTATCGTCCTGGTATTGTTTTTTGGCCTCGGCGGAGGATACTACGGCCATACCCGCTGGGGTCCCGGCGGGGGCGCTGGTACAGGACTGGGGACCATATTGTTAATTCTCCTCATCGCCTACATGCTTGGCTTGTTCCGCTGAAGCTGACCGGCCCGCTTGGCTGTCCACATGCACCTGTTAAGAGTTCGATAGGAGTGAATCATCATGAAGTTTGCGAGAATTACGAGCGGGATTGCGGTCCTGCTGCTTTTCGGAACGACGGCATACGCACAGCACGACGGGCAGGGCGAGAAGCAGGGCAACCCCGATAATCGGCCCCGAGACAGACAAGAAAAGGGAGCGCCGCAGCCGCAGCCGCGTGCCCCGCAAGCCGGGCAACAGCCGCGACAGCAGGGTCAACCACAGGAACATGCCCAGCAACCCGAGCAGCGCCGGCAGCCGCAGGAACGTCAACCGCAACAAGTTCAACGGCAGGAGCAGCCACAACAACAGCAGCGAGTTCGGCAGCCCGAGCCACAGCAGCAGCGCGCCCAACAGCCGCAGGAGCGTCAACCGCAACAGCTGCAACGGCAGGACCAGCCACAGCAACAGCAGCGAGTTCGGCAGCCCGAGCCCCAACAACGCGCCCAACAGCCACCACCGCAACAACGCGTTCAACAGCCGCGGCAGCCCACCCCGCAGCAGCAACAGCAGCAACCTCAAGAAGCGCGGCAACAACAGCAACCACAGCGCACGCAGCAGCAGGCACGAGCTTGGCAGCAACAGCGGGGATGGGTACAGCAGGGCAGTTGGAAAGCGCACGATACGTGGCAGGAGAATCGCGCTGTACGATGGTCCTCTGACCATCGCACGTGGACGCAGCGCGGAGGCTACGGCGGTTATTACATTCCGCAGGACCGCTTCCGTCTCTATTTCGGAAGCCAGAACTACTTCCGCCTCCGGACGCGCCCAGTTATGTATATGGGGTATCCGCGTTTTGAGTACGGCGGGTTTTCATTCCTGCTGGTTGACCCATGGCCGGAATACTGGTCCGACAACTGGTATAACTCCGATGACGTTTACATAGACTACGACGACGGATATTACCTTTACAGCCGCCGTTATCCTCAAGTCAGGCTTGCGATCACAGTTGAGCTTTAGTTAAAGATCCTTGCGAGAAATGAGGAGTTTGCGCATCATGGCGTTCAAGGTTGTTCGGTGAAGTCCAAGACGGGTGGCGGCCGCCGTGACTACGCCGTTGCTCTCCCGAAGCACTCGGATGATATGCTCCCGCTCCACTTGCTCGAGCGTGGCACTGTTGCCGACGGGCGTTGCGTCCGGCCGTATTTCGCCTAAAGGAGCACGAAGGCCGGGTCCCCTGGAGAGGATTACAGAACGTTCAATGAAGTTTTCGAGTTCTCTGATGTTCCCCGGCCAATGCCAGCCGACAAGCGCGCGCATCGTATCAGACGGGATCTTGTCAATCTGCTTTCCCATTTTCGCGGCGTATTTTTTGGTGAAGTGACGGGCGAGGATTGGTATGTCCTCAGGACGATCCCGCAACGGAGGCGTGGTTATGGGAAAGACCTTCAGCCGGTAATAGAGATCGCTTCGAAAGAGGTTGTCCCCCATCATTTGGGCGAGATTCCGGTTGGTTGCAGCCACCAGCCGGACATCAATGGGAATCGTTTTGGTGCCGCCCAATCTCTCAAAAGCCTTCTCCTGTAGGGCGCGGAGTAATTTCGGCTGCAGGTCCAATGGAATGTCGCCCACTTCATCCAGAAAGAGCGTGCCGCGGTGAGCCATTTCAAAACGTCCAATCTTCTGCGACAACGCGCCGGTAAAGGCGCCTCTCTCATAGCCGAAAAGCTCACTTTCGAGAAGCCCTGTGGGAATAGCCGCGCAGTTCAAGGAAATGAAGGGAAGATTCTTGCGCGGGCTCATTCGATGGATAGCTCGTGCTACCAGTTCCTTTCCGGTGCCGGTTTCCCCCAAGACGAGAACGGTCGCATCGGTGGGCGCAACTACCTCAACCTGGCGCAAAATACGCTTCAGGGCGGGGCTGCTGCCTACCATCTCCTCGAAGTCTTGTTTGGGTTCGACATCTTCGTCCTCAACGCTCTCCATGCGATCCCGCTCGCGCAGATCCTGCACAAAAGTGATCCATCGGAAGGGAGAGAGCTTCAACACAGCTGTAGCCACCAGGACCGGAACGCGGGTTCCATCTTTTCGAATCAATTCTTTTTCAAACGGCGTGCAGGCCCCGAATCTCAGACCCTCTTCATGGGCCAACTCATCCATTGCGGCGTATTCCGGTGGAGTGAGGCCGTGCCAGTGCATGCGGCCGGCTACCAGGTCTTCGCGGCTGTACGCGACTAAGTCGAGAAAAGCATCGTTCGCCTCGGGAATCCGGTCGAACTCACCGGAGACGACCCCGGCAATCGTCGATACCACAGGCCGCCGGCGCTGCCGCGCGCGGGCGCGCCGTAACTTCTCGTCTCTCTCGTGCCGTTCGCTGAAATCGCGCACCACTCTGGCAAAGCCCTGCAATTCCCCGGTGCCGTTCTTCAGGGCCATCGTGATAGTGTTGGCCCAGAATCGCGTCCCATCCTTCTTCACTTGCCAGTCTTCGTTACCAACATGGCCTTCGCCGGCGGCCCTCTTCATTTTTTCGTCCAGCCTGACGCGCAGGGTATCTTCGTCGGCATAGAGGAGCGACACGTGTTGGCCGAGGGCCTCATCGCTCTTGTATCCGTATATCCGTTCCGCTCCCGAATACCAGGCGACCACGTGTCCGTTCACATCCAACAGGAACAGCGCATAGTCCTGCACCCAACCCGGAACGCTGCTCTCGGAGAGGTCTTTGTCGCCCTCTACAGGCCCGCTGCCTGGCGTGTCCGCGGCCTTCTCACTCAGCACCACGACGTGGCGTACCGGCAACACGTTCCCTTTGACTATGTACTCAACGTCTCGCGGACTTCCATCCGGACCCAATATCTGAAGCGTTCCCTGCTGTTCGCCCTCCTCCAGAAAGGCAGACCAGCGTTCCGGGATTAGTGGCTTGAAACTCGGCTCGGCAAAATCATCCAAGCTGCGGCCGATGATCTCTTCCCGTGGGAGACCCAGGAGTTTGCTGGCGCCGACACTAGCCTCCCGGTAGTGGCGATCATTGTCCGTGAGCAGGACGGGTACGGAAGGATTGAAAAGAATCGCCCGAAACAGCAGCTCGAGTTCTTTCGGGCCGTTTTCCGCCAGCCAGCGGGCGGCTTGTGGCTCAGAGGCTGCGGAGTTCAGATGGCTTTTCTCCTTTCGGCCGTCGATCCGCGTCCTTTAAAACGGTGGGAAGGTGAATGCCGCTCATTTAGTTTATCACTCCGCATGATCTCATTTGGTCATTTGACATCCGGTGGGCGACCGCAGGGACGGCAGTAACAGCAACGATAAGTTGACTGTTCTCAATAGAAATAGGGCGAAACTACTAGATTTCAACCATGCACCTCGAGCGCAATCAGTTTGGACTAGCAGTTGCGCTAGAACGTTCGGTTCAAGGAAGGTAGACGATGGCAGTATCATTTCAGGGGTTCAGGTCTCTTGTCGAAAACAGCCCGGATGCGATCTCGGTAATCGATCGGCGTGGGGCAATATTGTATGGGAGTGCGTCTACCGCCAATATATTCGGCTACCACCCGGCGGAGCTCGTGGGACGGAACTGCCTGGAGCTGATCCATCCGGAAGATCGTGAGCATTCCGGCCGGGCACTGAAGGATGTGTTGGCCAGGCCACATAGTCCACTCCAATGGAATGCCCGGGTCCGTCATAAGAACGGCAACTACCGTTGGGTGGAGAGTACGGCTTCTAACTTGCTGTTCGAAGTAGAAGTACAGGCGATCGTCGTGCATCAGCGGGATATCAATGCGAGGAGAGTAGCGGAACTCGAAAGGAAAGAGCACGCCGAGGAATTGGCTCGCGCCAACATGCGGTTGGAGGAGTTTGCGTACACCGCGGCGCACGATTTAAGGGAGCCCCTCAGGGCAATTTCCCTGTACACAGAAATGCTTGCCCGAAATACGCGAATGGAGCCGAATTCACTGCAGATCGTCAAATTTATACTCGACGGCACGACTCGCATGTCCACCTTAATTGACGACCTGCTTTCCTTTGCCAGCACCGGCGTGCTGGAACCGCTTCGATTTGTTGACCTCGAGCACATTCTGGCGCAGACCACGCAAAATCTGGCGGTGGAAATCACGGAAAGTGACGCAATGGTGACACACGATCGGCTGCCGGTCGTTCGGGGCAACGATATTCATCTGATACGCCTCTTCCAAAACCTGATTAGTAACGCGGTGAAATACCGGAGTGAGAACGAGGTCAAAATACGCGTGACCGCCGAGCGTCGTGGAGCTGACTGGGTGATCAGAATTGAGGACAACGGCCTCGGCATCGCGCCGGAGAACCAGGCTTGCGTATTCAAGCCTTTCGTACGTTTGGCAAATCGGGATGTGCCCGGTACGGGTCTCGGCCTGGCGGTCTGCAAGAAGGTCGTCGAAGGAATGGGAGGCACGATTTGGGTTCAATCCGAACTAGGGGTAGGATCCACTTTCGCCTTCACAATCGCGGCGGCGGATGAAGGCGCTCCTTTATGAAGCGCCCGCTCCAAACAACTTGGGCACAGACGTGCTCAGCCACCTTGACGTTCACGTTGCAAAACCGGGCGCAGGCGGATCGAACTGGCGATCGCCGTCCCTTAGGAACATAAAAGCCGATGCCCTTGCTAAATATTGTCGGTGATTGTAATTGGAATCGCGTTGTACCTGATCCACAGACATATCCCAGTGGATTCGGGATCAAAACGCTTGATCGAGGGGAATTCGGAAGACGAGCGCTAAGTTGCCCACGCGCGCCGGCGCGACTGCCGGCGCAACGGTGATAGATCATTCGACGTAGTTTACCTGACCTCAAGCTTGAAAAGCACGTGATCCGGGTGATCATGACGCCACCTGAAGTATTCCCGCTGCTGGGCGGCTTTCGTCCGGTTGAACTCGCGATAGTTCCGGTGCTGCTCCTGCACGTAAACGCGGTAAGCACGATCTTCCTGGTTGTTCCACGTGTGATAGTCGCGGCCATCCCGGTCGTAATACCTCTTATCATGATGATCGTCGGCCATCGCCGCCACCGGGGCAATCAAGGTAGCGCCGACGAAAAACGCGGTCAGAATCAAAAAACGACGCATATGGTGAATCTCCTGCTTGACCAGGAGGCACGTCAATAACCCTTCCGCGATGCCCAGGACGTATCGACCCGCGCGTATGACACCGCAATAGTGGCGACCGCATTTGGTCAGATGACCCCGCACGGTCAGCTTCTTAACCGATTGCTCGAGGGCCGTGAGGCCCCGGAACGCGGGCAGATATGATGCACCAGCGATTCGGTGGAGAAGGGCACTGACTTGCGCTGTGCAGGACGCGGGATCTGTCTAGCGCCGAAATTCAATCGGCAACAGACCAACAATATCTGAAACACAAGGAAGAAAGACCAAAATGAAGCAATTTAAAGTAGCGATGACGGTGTGTTGCATAGCGCTGATGGGCGCAATACTCACACCAACCGCCAGAGCGGACGACTGGAACAGGAAAACCGTGATCACATTCAGTGGTCCGGTGGAAATCCCTGGGGTACATCTTACCGGCTGGGGCGTGTTGCCGGCCGGCACCTATGTATTCAAGATCCTGGATTCGCAGTCGGACCGCCACATCGTTCAGATCTTCAACAAGGACGAAACAACTGTCTATGCCACGATTCTGGCGATTCCCAACTATCGCCTGAAAGCGACTGACAAAACTGTGATCACGTTCAGCGAAAGGCCGGCCGGCGAACCGGAAGCGCTGCGCGCCTGGTTCTATCCGGGCAGAAATTGGGGCGAAGAATTTGTCTATCCTAAGGCGAAGGCGATCGCGTTGGCCAAGACGGCTAAAACGCCTGTCTTGTTTACCGAGGTCGAGATTCCTGTTGAAGTCTCCGAGCCGATCAAGTCGGCGGACGCCCCTGTTGTAGTGGAATTGAAACGGGCTCCGATCATGGCGATCCAACCCACCGGCGAAGAAGTAGAACTCGCCCAGGTGATTACCCCGCCGCCTCCCACCAAGACCCAGGTAACCGAGAAGACGCTCCCGGAGACAGCGAGCACGCTGCCGCTGATCGGGTTGTTCGGATTGATGTCTCTCGGCCTGGCCTTCGCCCTTCGCCTCGCTCAGCGACGCGTCCAGTAAGCGGTTCTTTATCTGATGCGCGGCGTGCCGGTTCCAGGCGCGCCCGCGCCGGGCAGCACGGGAATAAAAAGAGGTGGCAGCATGCGACAGAGAGTTATCCCGATACTGGCGCCGATGACGAAGCGTCGGCAGGATGGCGAACGTTGTTACGAGACCAAGGCTCGCGGGGTGGCGGTGCTCAATTCACCGCTGTTGAATAAGGGCATGGCCTTCACGGCGGAAGAGCGAAAAGCGTTGGGCCTGACGGGTCTGATCCCGCCGGAGATTAGCACCCTGGAGGCTCAGGTCAAGCGGGCCTATATACAGTACGAGTTGCTTCCGGATGCGCTGAGCAAGAACACCTATCTAACTGCCCTGCACGACCGCAATGAGGTGCTTTTTTACCGGTTGTTTTTAGAACATTTGCGCGAAATGATCCCGATCGTCAACGACTTGACCGTTGGCATCGCAATGGAGCAATATCACCATGAATGCCGGCGTCCGCGGGGTGTGTATCTTTCTATTGATCATATTGAAGCAATCGAGGAAGCGTTCGCCACCTTCGGCGCCGGTTCCCGCGATATCGATCTGATCCTTGCAACCGACGCCGAGCAAATCCTGGGACTCGGCGATTGGGGTGTAGGGGGCATCGAAGTGTCGATCGGCAAACTGGCGATCTACACGGCGGCTGGTGGAATCGACCCGACGCGAGTAATCCCGGTGATGCTCGATGCCGGCACGAATCGGGAGAGCCTGCTTAGCGATCCGATGTACATAGGAAACCGCCACGCCCGAATACGTGGGGAGCGGTACGACGCCTTCATCGAAGCATACGTCAGAGCCGCCACAAAAGCGTTTCCAAATGCGCTGCTCCAGTGGGTCGACTTCGAACCCGGCAACGGACGGCGCATCCTCGATACCTACCGCGGCCGGATCTGCACCTTCAACGATGATATACAGGGCACCGGCGCTATCACGCTGGCAGCAGCGATCTCAGCTGTCCGCGTCTGCGGGACGCCGTTACGCAACCAGCGCGTGGTCATTTTCGGAGCTGGTACGGCGGGCGTTGGAATCGCCGACCAGATTCGCGATGCCATGGTGCGTGAAGGGCTCTCCAGGGACGATGCCGCCCGGCGCTTCTGGTGCGTCGACCGCCAGGGACTGCTCACGATGGACATGGGCGCTCAACTCCGCGACTATCAGCTGACTTACGCCCGGCCGGCCGCCGAAAGCATAGGCTGGAAACACAACGGTAATGGAGACAGCATAGGCTTGGACGAAGTGGTGCGCCAAGTGAAGCCGACAATGCTGATCGGCGCGTCGACCGCCTCGGGCAGCTTTACAGAAACAATCGTTAAAGAAATGGCGGCGCATACGGACCGGCCAATCATCTTCGCGCTCTCCAATCCGCCGGCGCGGGCAGAGGCGAACCCGGCTGATCTGATTGCCTGGACTGAAGGACGGGCGCTGATCGCCACCGGCAGTCCGTTCGCTCCGGTGACCTATAAGGGAGTAACCTACGTCGTCGCGCGGGTGAGTAATACCATGCTGTATCCGGGTTTGGCACTAGGCGCGATTGTCTCGCGAGCCAGTAGGATCAGTGACGGTATGATCGCTGCGGCGGCGAGTGCCGTGTCCAGCCTGGTGACTGTCCGCCAGCCCGGCGCGTCGCTTCTGCCGCACATTGACGACTTGCGCAGCGTGTCGGCGACGGTAGCGGTGGCCGTGGCCGAGGCCGCGATTGTGGAGGGCTTGGCCGACATCAAATGCAACGACATCGTTCAAGAGGTGCAAGACGCGATGTGGCAGCCGGAGTATCGCCGGGTCCAGGCATCCTGAGGCTACGTTTGGACAGGCTAAAGATCCACCAAAACAGCAGAAAGTGTGTCGTCGCGAGCCCGCTGGTGCTCCCGTTGCTGATCCTCATCGGTCTCGCGGGCGGCGCCGAACCTCAGGCTCCCCCGTCGATCGACGTTCCAGATCCACGTCCTTACCGAATTTCATTGGACGTCGATCTCGTGGTGTTGAACGCCGCGGTGCGCGACCGAAAAGGACTATTAGCTTCGGATTTGCGAGAACAGGATTTTGAAGTTTACGAAGACGGCGTCCGGCAATCCATCCAGTTGTTCAAACACGAAGACATTCCAGTCACGGTCGGACTGGTGGTCGATCACAGCGGAAGCATGCGGCCGAAGCTTGCGGATGTAATCGCGGCTGCCCGGACGTTCGTCCAGTCGAGCAGCCCGGAAGACGAGATGTTCGTCGTCAACTTCAACGAGAAGGTGACCATTGGCCTGCCCGACGCAATCCGCCTCACCAATCGCTCCGATGAACTCACGCGGGCCATCTCCAACTCCCCCTCGACCGGTAAGACGGCCCTTTACGACGCGGTGGTAATGGCCCGAGAGCGATTGCAAACCGGCGGCCGCGACAAGAAAGTACTGATCGTCATCAGCGATGGCGGCGACAACGCAAGCGCGCACAGCTTGGCCGAGGTTTTGAAAATGGCCGGGCAATCCAGCGCTCTTGTGTACACTATCGGCATCTTCGATGAAGACGATGCTGACCGGAATCCGGACGTTCTCCGGCGCCTGGCTCGGCCAACCGGCGGAGAAGCCTTCTTCCCAGGTAAACTCCATGAGGTGGTCGCGATCTGCGAACGCATCGCGCGGGATATTCGCTATCAATACACTATCGGATATGTCTCCAACCACGCGGCGAATCCCGGTGCGTATCGATCCATACGAGTGGTTGCCAGGGGGACTGGAAACAGCAAACTCTTCGTGCGCACTCGCTCTGGCTACATCGCCAGTGGTGAATCACGGCTAGTCAAGCGCGAAGGCGCCAAATGAAGCCTGTGGTTACCAAAAAGTCGCTAAGGCTGGTTGTGCGGTGGATCCAGCACGTACTCTTCGCTGGTGCCATCTCGATGCTGGCTTATTGCGGGTTCGTTCTGGCGGATGCCTGGATTTTCCAGAGAGCGGAACGCGGCCAACTCGAGCGGCTGCTGATTGACCGGCAACAGGCGAACAACGGAGCAGGTCAAGACGCGCCCGCCAGTTCGTCTAAAGACTCGCCGCCGACCGTGAGCGGCGGTCTGATCGGCCGCATTGAAATTTTACGTCTCGGTCTCTCGGCGATCGTAATCGAGGGAACCACTACAACCACGCTGCGGCGCGCGGTCGGCCATATTTCCGGGACAGCTCTACCAGGACAGCCGGGAAATGTTTGTATTTCCGGACATCGCGACACGTTTTTTCGGCCGCTGCGAGACATCCGGCGGAACGATGTCATTACGCTTACCACATTGTTCGGCGATTATCGCTATCGCGTCGTGTCCACCAAGGTCGTGGGTAAATCCGACATTGCGGTGTTGGATCCCAGCAGAAATGAGATCCTTACCCTCATCACCTGTTATCCGTTTTATTTCGTTGGTGCGGCCCCTGGCAGGTTTATTGTTCGAGCCGAAAGGGTCACCTGACAAACCCGGCGGGGAGGCGATTGTTTCCCTGATGAAGCTGAGTCTCAAAGAAAGACAGCAAATTGCGATCTACCACCAGCGGGGCCTCAAAAGGACTCTTTCGCGTTTTAGGTCCCGCAAACGACAGCATCCGGATTGATCCAGGCGTACGGGCGCATGGCTGCCATAGACTCAGGCACAAACGAGGAGGCCCCTAAATCGTGCGCCCGGTTGCCGACGCTCCAAGTGAGATGAACTCCGCGCTTGGTCCTTTCACACCCGGCTACTCTGGGAGCCGCACACTCGTTGCGCAGATCCTCAGTACATTCTCGTGCGCATCTCGATCGGTCCGCGCAGTTGAATAGCGGTCAGCGCGCCGTCCCGATCCGCGACGTCGCCCCCCGGTGGCGGCACGCACACCGCCGTGCGGCTCGTTCGCGGCCCGGTGGCAGGTGGCGCCCTCCCCGCGTCATCTGCATGAAGAAATCAGCAGAATAAACAGATTTCCCGCTTCGAGCCGAGCGTAGTGATCGGGTCCGAGGTTATGCCAAGCAAGCCCCTTCATGACAAATATTTTGCGCGCCTCAAATGCGTCTTGGGAGTGGGTAAATTCAATCCTTGAATACGTTAAGCGCCACCTCCAGTTCGTTGGCGCGGACCTGAATTTTCTGTCGATCATTGGGATCTTCGGCGCGACCCTGAAAGCGCCGGATAGATAATAGCGCTTCTTGAGCCTTTTCAAGGGCGGGTCTGCAATGAACATCATCACGCCCTGCTTCGATCTGGGCGGTCTTCAGGAACGTGAACGACAAATCCAAATCCAAATTAAGAAACTCGATTAGGTTTTTCTCGGCGAGTGTCTTCAGGGTAGCGAATAACTCCAGGGAATTATCATGCATGCACAAAAGCTTAGGTGTCTAACAGGAAGATTTGTTTCACGACAATAACCGTAGGACACCGCCATTCAGTTTGAACCCTAGCAGGCTCCGGCAATGATGTACCGTTTCCTCATGCGATTTTCCTGGCGGTCGGCCGCGCCTGCAGCCTAGGCGCTCGGCTCATCGGAATTCTTCGCGGTGAGCGGGAATTTTCCAGGCTGCCCCTTCAATTTGGCTTTATTCTCGTCTGCGATTTGCCTCAGCATCTTCTTTCTTTGACTGAAGATGATGTCTGCTGCGTCGTCTCGCAGTATCTTCCGGTCCTCTTGCGCCATTTGCATTCATTGGCACCTCTCCATTCTGTACCTTATCCCTTGATTGAAATGGGCAGCTCGCGTGTCCCCGCGTACACCGCTCGAGCAGCTCCGCAATGAGGATCCTCGTGCCGCGCGCG
>Ga0105240_10006791_pt1 | contig 16738 bp, 7 predicted proteins | sample KBSC54metaG_FD_80426 | JGI IMG/M metagenome (GOLD analysis project Ga0105240, IMG submission 80426) | Corn rhizosphere microbial communities from Kellogg Biological Station, Michigan, USA - KBS C5-4 metaG | ecosystem: Host-associated > Plants > Roots > Rhizosphere > Soil | place: Michigan, USA...
GTCAAGAAGGCGCCCGGCAAACAGACCTACACCGACGTGTTCGGCGATTGGCTCTGCGATCAGGCGCGTGCGGACGAACGCCTGCTCGCGATCACGCCGGCGATGCGCGAGGGCTCCGGCCTCGTGCGCTACTCGAAGGAATTCCCGCAGCGTTACTTCGACGTCGGCATCGCCGAGCAGCATGCGGTGACGCTCGCCGCGGGCATGGCCTGCGAGGGCACCAAGCCGGTCGTCGCGATCTATTCGACCTTCCTGCAGCGCGCCTACGATCAGGCGATTCACGACGTCGCGATTCAGAACCTCGACGTCACCTTCGCCATCGACCGCGCCGGCGTCGTCGGCCCCGACGGAGCCACGCACGCGGGCAGCTTTGATCTGACCTATCTGCGCTGCATTCCGAATCTCATCGTCGCCGCGCCGAGCGACGAAAACGAGTGCCGCCAATTGCTCACCACGGCCTTTCTGCACGAGGGCCCCGCCGCGGTGCGCTATCCGCGCGGCACCGGCCCCGGCGCGAAACTCGATGCGGAATTGAAATCGCTGCCGATCGGCAAGGCCGAGCTGCGCCTGCGCGGCGCAAATCTCGCGATTCTTGCCTTTGGCAGCCCGCTGACCGCCGCGCTGCAGGCCGGCGGCGACCTCGGCGCCACGGTGGTCGACATGCGCTGGGTCAAGCCGCTCGACGAGGCGCTGATTCTCGAACTCGCGCGCACGCACGGCGCGATCGTCACGGTCGAGGACAACGCGATCGCCGGCGGCGCGGGCAGCGCGGTGGCGGAATTCCTCGCCGCGCGGAATCTGCAGTTGCCTGTCCTGCATCTCGGTTTGGCCGACGCTTATCTCGAACATGCGAGCCGCGAGCAGTTGCTCGCCGAGGCCGGCATCGACGCGGCCGGAATCCGTTCGGCGATCCTCGCGCGCTGGCCGCATCTCGCCGGCGTGCCGAACGCCGCGCGCGCTGCCGTTTCCTGACGCGGCAGCATGGGGAACGAACGGACGGTTCGCACCGTGATCTTTGCCGAAAACGCGTACTCGCGATAACGCCGCGTGTCCCGCCGGCATCGTCAGCAGTGGGAAACCCTCGGCAGCGAGGACCCGTATTGGGCCGTGCTCACCGATCCCGCGAAGAAAAACGACCAGTGGGATCGGGAGGAGTTCTTCCGCACGGGCGAACTCGAAATCGAATCGCTGCTGAGGCGAATTTCCGATCTCGGCATCGCGCTGAATTTCGGCATCGCGCTGGACTACGGCTGCGGCGTCGGCCGGCTGACCCGTGCGCTTGCCAGCCGCTTCGCGCGGGTCGTCGGCGTGGACTTCTCGGCGGCAATGCTCGCCGAAGCGCAAGCCGCGAACGCGACGATCGCCAATCTGCAGTTTCTGCCGAACCGCGGGGACGATCTGCCCGGCATCGACAACCGCTCGATCGATCTGGTTTACAGCAACATCGTCCTGCAGCACTCGCCGAGAAAAATACAACGCGCGCTGCTTGCGGAATTTTGCCGCGTGCTCAAACCCGGCGGCGTCCTGGTTTTCCAGACGCCTTCGCATCCGAACACGAAAACCCTGCACGGCTTTTTTCATCGGCTGTTCGGCAACGCCATCCTCAACGTCATCCGGCGTCTGCGCTACGGCGCGGGACGGGTGATGGAAATGCACACGCTGGAGAAATCCGAGGTTTTACGCATTCTGCAAGATGAAGGGCTCAAGACAGCTCATGTCGAGCGCTTCGATACCGCCGGGGTTGCCTTCGTCAGCTACCGCTATTTCGCCCGGAAAAGCGGCGAAATCTGAGCGCCGCGTCACCGCATTCGCCTCCCCCATCGTTGTGATCGCCGGCGATTGCCTGTGGTGCTAGTATCGACAGCGCGCCGCGCAACCTTCCCGGAGGCATGCATGACTACGCTCGATATCAACGGCAAGCTCGTCGATGTGGACGCCGCACCGGATACGCCGCTCTTATGGGTGCTGCGCGATCATCTCGGCATGACCGGCACGAAATTCGGCTGCGGCATGGCCTTGTGCGGCGCGTGCACCGTGCATCTTGACGGCACGCCGGCGCGCTCCTGCCGCATTCCCCTCGCCTCGCTCGCCGGCAGGAAAATCACCACAATCGAAGGCCTCGGCGGCAAGGTCGCCGGCGCGGTGCAGGCGGCCTGGGACCGCATCGACGTGCCGCAATGCGGCTACTGCCAATCCGGCCAGGTGCTTGCCGCCACGGCGCTGCTGACCTCGAATCCAAAACCGACCGATGCCGACATCGACGCGGCGATGAGCGGCAACCTCTGCCGCTGCGGCACCTACCAGCGCATTCGCGCGGCGATCCACGACGCGGCCAAGAGCCTGGAGGCCTGAGCCATGAACGCGAATATCGGACGGCGGAAATTTCTCGAGACGTCGGCAATGCTCGGCGGCGGCCTCGTCATCGGCCTGGTCTTGCCGGTGCGCGGCGTGCTCGCCAAGGCGCAGGCGGCCGAGGCCAAGCCGGTGCAGACGAATGCGTGGGTGCGCATCGCGCCCGACAACACGATCACTCTGATCTGCCATCGCAACGAGATGGGGCAGGACGTGCACACCTCGCTCGCCCTGCTCATCGCCGAGGAGCTCGAAGTCGACGTCGACAAGGTGAAGATCGAACAAGCACCGGTCGATCCGATCTACGTCAACGCCCTGCTCGGCGCGCAGATCACCGGCGGCAGCAGCAGCGTGCGCGATGCCTGGACTAAGCTGCGCGAAGCCGGCGCGACGGCGCGCATGCAGTTGACCGCCGCGGCTGCCAACGAGTGGAAAGTCGCGGCCGCCGACTGCGTCGCGAAAGACGGCGCCGTCACCCACGCTGGCAAACGTAAGACTTACGGCGAGCTCGCCGCCGCCGCGGCGAAACTACCCGCGCCCGCGAAAGTTACGCTGAAGAAACCGGCCGAATTCACTCAGATCGGCAAGCATCAGCATCGCCTCGATACGCCCGCGAAGGCGCGTGGCAAGGCGACTTTCGGCATCGACGTGACCCAGCCCGGCATGGTCTACGCCTCGATCGAACAATGCCCGGTGATCGGCGGCAAGGCGGTCAGCGTCGACGATGCGAAGGCGAAAGCGATGCCGGGCGTGCGCGCCGTGGTCAATATCGGCGAAGGCGTCGCGGTGATCGCCGATCATTATTGGACCGCGAAGACGGCGCGCGAAGCGCTGGCGATCACCTGGGACTACGGCCCTGGCGCCGGCCTCGACAACGCGAAGATCGAAGCCACACTGAAAGCCGGTGCCAAGCAGGACGGCTCGGTTATCCGCAAGCACGGCGACGTCGACGCCGCGTTGAAAACCGCAACGAAAAAACTCAACGCCGAATACCGGCTGCAACTGCTCGCGCACGTGACGCTGGAGCCGATGAACTGCCTTGCGCTCGTTTCCGACGCGGGCTGCGATATCTGGGCGAGCACCCAGTTTCCGCAAGGCGCGCAGGGCATTGCCGCGGCGCGCAGCGGCGTGCCGGCCGCGAAGGTGCGCATCTTTCCGCAATTCATCGGAGGCGGTTTCGGCCGCCGGCTCGACGTCGATTTCATCGGCCAGGCCGCGGCGATCGCCAAGGCCATGCCGGGCACGCCGGTGAAACTGATTTGGACGCGCGAAGACGACGTGCGCAACGACTTCTACCGGCCGGCCAGCTATCACGTGCTGAATGGCGGCATCGACGCGAAGGGCAATCTCGTCGCTTTCGACTACAAGTTCGCCTCGGCCTCAGTCACCAATCGCATGTTTCCCGGCGTGACCAAGAACGGCCTCGATCCACTCATGACCGAAGGCGCGATCGATCTCACCTACGACATTCCGAACGAGCGCCAGCGCGTCGTCATCCAGGAATTCGGCTTGCGTGTCGGCTACTGGCGTTCGGTCAGCCACGCGCTCAACGCGTTCGCGATCGAGGGCTTCGTCGACGAACTCGCGCATGCGGCGGGCAAGGATCCGGTCGCGTTCCGCCTCGCCCTGCTCGGCAAGCAGCCGCGCCAGCAGGCGGTGCTCGAACGTGCCGCGAAGGAGGCGGGCTGGGGCCAGAAACTTCCTCCGGGCAAGGCGCAGGGCGTGGCGTCGATGGAAAGCTGCGGCACGCATCAAGCGGTCGTCGTCGACATCTCCAAGACCGCGAACGGGGCGATCCGCATCGACAAGCTCACCTACGCGGTCGACCCGGGCATTGCCGTGCATCCGGACCAAGTGATCGCGCAGATCCAGGGCGGCGCGGTATCGGGCCTGATCAACACGCTCGTCGCCAAGATCACGCTCAAGGACGGCCGGGTCCAACAGAGCAACTTCCACGATTTCCTTGTGCCGCGGATGAACCAGATGCCGAAGATCGACGTGGTGCTTGTCGAAAGCGGCGCCGATCCGGGCGGCATGGGCGAAGTTGGCGTGCCGTTGGTGGCTCCGGCGATCGCGAACGCCGTGTTCGCACTGACCGGCCAACGCGTGCGCACCTTGCCGCTCGCGGACGCGAAGCTCACGTTCGCCTGATCCTGACGGGGTCAGCACGATCCTGAAGCCGAGGCCGGCTTTCTGGCCGTGCGCGTCCCCCGATTGGCCAAAACCAGCAACGGCTCGCCGCGTCGGCCGCGTTATGCTGCCATCGATCTCATCACCCGCGCACGGATAACCGATGGCTCATCGCGTTCAATTTGATTTTGAAATCGACTTCACCAACGGCGGCGGCATTCAAGGCCAGGATTTCCGCCTCGACATCGCAGGCGAAGATATTTCCGACCGCGAACTCGCCGACTACCTCGTCGCGGATATGCGCCTGCTCATGGTTGGCACGGTGCGCATCCTCAACAAACGTATACTCGCCGAGCCACACAAGCGTAAGCCGATCGACGATACCGACGCGGAGGCCGAATTTGTCGACCTGTCCCACACGATCGAGCACGGCCTGGTTACCTACAAGGGCCTGCCGGCGCCGATCATCTGCGACTACCTGAGCCGCGAAGCGTCCCGCGAAATCTATGCGCCCGGCACCGAATTCCAAGTCGGCAAGATCGAGATGGTGACGAACACGGGCACCTATCTCGACTGCCCCTTCCACCGCTATGCCGATGGCAAGGACCTCTCACAAGTGGCGATCGAGGCGACGACGGATATCGACGCCATCGTCATACGCGCGCCGCACACACCGGCGCAGGCGATCGGTGTCGACGCGTTCCGTGACAAGGAGATCCGCGGTCGTGCCGTGCTCGTGCATACCGGCTGGGACGTGCACTGGAACACGCCGCGTTACTACGAAGGCGGCCCGTTCCTGACCGCGGAGGCCGCGCTGTACCTGCGCGACTGCGGCGTCAAACTCGTCGGTATCGACGCGCACAATATCGACGACACGCGCGGCCGCGAACGCCCGGTCCACACCATTCTGCTCGGCGCGGAGATCCTTATCGTCGAGCACATGTGCAACCTCGGCGCGCTGCCGGACGAGGGTTTCGTGTTCAGCGCCACGCCGCCGAAATTCAAGGGCGCGGGCACATTCCCGGTGAGGGCGATGGCGAAATTGCGGCGCGGATAGGCCACTTCCGCCGTCCGCGCAGGGCAAAGCAGGTATTCGACCGGCGTTTCATAGTAAAATTTTACGATGCGCCGCCGATAATCCCTGGCGCAATCACCTCGCCTACATGATAAAAAACGTCGAATACCTCTTACCCGGCGGCCGTTCGGGCGTGCTGCTGATCCATGGTCTGACCGGCACGCCGACCGAAATGCGTTTCGTCGCCAAGGGCTTGCAGCGCCGCGGTTTTACCGTCTACGGCATGCAGCTGGCCGGCCATTGCGGCAACGAAGCCGATCTGCTCGCGACCGATCGCAGCGATTGGTTCCAAAGCGTGCGCGATGCGGCCGACAAGCTGCGGGCGCAGGTCGACCATCTGTTCGTCGCCGGCCTGTCGATGGGCGCTCTGCTCGCCCTGCGCCTCGCCGCCGAACGTCCGGAGCAGGTCGAAGGCCTGGGCCTCTACGGCACCACGTTCCGCTACGACGGCTGGACGATTCCGTGGTACGGCAAGCTCTCGTTCCTGCTGCCGATGGCGGTCAGCCTCGGCATCGGCAAGCACGCCAAGTTCCACGAGCAGTTCCCGTACGGCATCAAGGATGAGCGCATCCGCCAGCGCATCGCCGGCGCGATGTTAAGCGGGCACAGCGACGAAGCCGGCCTGCCGGGCAATCCATGGCCCTCGCTCGCCGAGTTCTACCGGCTGTCCTGGCGCGTACGCAAGCTGCTGTCGAAAGTCGTCGCGCCCTGCCTCGTCATGCACGCCCAGGAAGACGATGTGGCCAGTCTGGCGAACGTTCGTCGCGTCGAGCGCGGTGTCAGCGGCCCGGTCGAAACCGTGATTCTGGAGAAGAGTTATCACATGATCACGGTCGACCAGGAGCGCGAAATCGTGATCGATCGCACAGCGGCCTTCTTCCAACGCATCGCCGACGGCAAGCAGCCCCGCTGATCGGCGGGCGTTCAGTCTGAATACCGCGCTTACGTTATTATTCCCGCTTCCACGGAGACCTCCCATGAGCCCAGTCCAGGATACCCAGGTCCAAGACACGATCTTCGGCATCATCGCCAAGGAAGCGAACATCGACGTGAGCAAGATCACGCTTGATTCGACCTTGAAAGAACTCGAGATCGCCTCGCTCGATGCGGTGCAGATCATTTTCGAGATCGAAGATCATTTCAAAATCCCCCTGCCCGACCGCGATCCGAACTTCGATACCGAATCGGTCCGCGGCCTGGTCGAGGCAGTGGAAAAACTCGTTGCCGAAAAGCCCGCGGGCGACGCACCGGCCACGCAAGGCTGATCGACGCTAAATCGCATTCGCTGTGAACAATCAACGCCGTGTCGCCATCACCGGCATGGGCGCGATCACCGCGCTCGGCCATACCGCATCCGCCACCTGGGCCGCGCTCGCTGCGGGCCGCTCGGGTATCGGTCCGATCGAGAACATTCCGACCGATCAGCTCAACGTCAAGATCGCCGCGGAAGTGCGCGGCTTCGATCCGGCGGCGCACATCGACAGCAAGCGGCTGCCGCTGCTCGACCGCGTCTCGCAATTCGCGCTGATCGCGGCGCGTGAAGCGGTCGCCCAATCGGGTCTGGATTTTCGCGCCGACGGGCGCGGCGAACGCACCGCCTGCATCATCGGCAGCGGCATCGGCGGCGAAACAACGCACAATGAGCAGTCCAAGCGCTTCTTCGGTGACAAGAATCCGCGCCTGCATCCGTTGACCATCGTGCGCATCATGGCCAATGCGCCTGCGTGCCACGTCGGCATCGAATTCGGCCTGACCGGCCCATCTTTCGCTGTCGTCAGCGCCTGCGCCTCGGCCAACCATGCGATGAGCCAGGCCGCCGACATGATCCGCAGCGGCAAGGTCGACTTCGCCGTCACCGGCGGCACCGAGGCCTGCGTCACCGTCACCACGATGAAAGCGTGGGAGGCGATGCGCATCACCGCCGACGACACCTGCCGGCCATTCTGCAAGCAGCGCCGCGGCATGGTGCTCGGCGAAGGCTCGGGCGTGTTCGTGTTTGAGGAATATGAGCACGCGAAACGGCGCGGGGCGACGATCCTCGCCGAGTTCGCCGGCAGCGGCATGACCGCCGACGCGGCCGACATGGTGTTCCCATCCGAAATCACCGTCGCGCGCGCGATGCAGAACGCGCTCGCCGACGCCGGACTCAACCCCGCCGACATCGACTACATCAACGCCCACGGCACCGCCACGCCGGCGAACGATCCGACCGAATCCAAGGCGATCCGCCGCACCTTCGGCGAGCATGCCGATAAGCTCGCGGTCTCCTCGACCAAGTCGATGCACGGCCATGCGCTCGGCGCCGCCGGCGCGATCGAGATGGTCGCCGCGATCGGCGCTCTGCAGCACAGCATCATTCCGCCGACCGCAAACTTCATCGATCCCGATCCGGCCTGCGACCTCGACTACGTGCCGAACACCGCCCGCGAGAAAGCGGTGAACGCGGTGCTGAGCAATTCGTTTGCTTTCGGCGGACTCAACTCGGTGGTTGCGCTGAAGAAAGCGCGCTGATTGCCACTGCGGCCTTCGACTCACGAAGGCGGTGACGCCCACGCACAAACGGCCAATCTTTCGATTGGCCGTTTGGTAAGCGGGAAAACAAATTCGCAGAAGTGAATGCCGTGCGCGAAACGCGAGCGCACCGGGAATCTCTATGTGCGGAATTTGGTGGGCAGTACAGGGATCGAACCTGTGACCCCTACCATGTCAAGGTAGTGCTCTACCGCTGAGCTAACTGCCCAAAATCGTGGAAGGCGGCGGTGGTGCCTTCAAGGGGGCGCAAGAATAGCCGATGAGGCCGGATTCAGCAACCTTGCGCGCGATATTTCTGCCTGGAGCGCGCTTCGCCCAGGTTCGGCCCCTGCATGGGGAGCCGAACCTCTCAACGAGTCGCTGAAATTCCTGACGCTATCGCTCCTTCACCGACGCAAGCGGCGTGCGCAATACGAGCATCGCTCCTCCCGCAAGTAGGAGACCGAGCAAGGCCAGCATCCAGCGCGAACCGACCGGCACCGGCACCGCGGGCGTTTCCTTCGCCACAACGATCACAATGCTCGGTGCTGTGTTGTTGGTCAGGTTCGATTCCGGCGTGTCGCTGCTCACCGTCGTCGGCAACACATAGGTGCCGACCTGGGTCGGCGTAAACGTTGTCGTACAGGTGATCACCGCGCCGACCGCAAAGCGGGCGACCGGATTCGTCGGAGTGCACGTCGTTCCGGCGGCGGCTCCCCCCGCCGCTGCCCCCGACTTCGGTACTGATGTACCCGCGGCCGAGGCCGGAATGCCCGTGACCGTGCAGGTCGCATTCACCGCCGCCAGCGGGCCGTTGTTCACGCACCTCGTCACCACGGTCACCGGCGTGTTCACCGGCACGGTCTGCGTCGGCGCTCCGTTCGCCTGCAGATCGGTGATACTGGACGCCACGGTGATGGCCACCGTCGCCGTGCTGCACAGCGCTTGGTACGGCGCAGCTTCGCACACGGTATAGGTGAACGAATCCGTGCCGCTATAGCCGTTGGCCGGCGTGTAGGTGTAGCTGCCGTCCGGATTCATCGTCACCGTGCCGTGGCTCGGGTTACCCGTCACCGTGAATGTCGAACCCGGCGGATACGTGTCGTTGCTCGACGCATTGCCGTTCGCCGGCGTGTTCTCCGCGGTGCTCAACGTGTCGTTGTTCGCCTTCGGGCCAACCGCGATCGTCACCGTCGTCGAACCGCAGCGCGGCGGGCTGAAGTTGTCGCACACCGTGTAAGTGTAGGTATCCACTCCGGTGAAGCCCGCGTTCGGCGTATAGGTGCAGTTGCCCAGAGCATCGCAGCTCACCGCACCATGCGCCGGCTGCGTCGGCACTACCGACGCTGGATTGATCGTCGAGCCCGTGGCCGTATCGTTCAAGGTCACGTTGACCGTCACCGACGTCCCATAGGGCGTTGTCGCCGAATCCGGCGTCGGCGTGATCTGGCCTGCGCTCACAACGGTCGTCGCCGTGTTGTTCGCCGCATTTGGATCCGGCGTGTCGCTCACCGCCGTCGTCACCAACGTCACCGGCGCCGCGCTGGTCGGCGTGAACGTGGTCGCGCAAGTGATGACGCCGCTGACCGCAAGGTTGGTCACGGGTACCGCTGGGGTGCAGATTGTCGTCGCACCGGGCGGCGCGCCGGTGACCATGCAGGTCGCATTGACCGCTGAGTCGGGGCCGGCATTCGTGCATGTCGTCGTCACCGTCGTTGGTGTGCCGATCGTTCCGGTCGCGGTCGTCGGAGCCGAAGCCTGCATATCAGCCTGCATCACCGACACCTGCACGCAAAGCGGATCGTTTGCGGGACATGAAATCACCGGCGTACATGGACTCGCTGAACAGCCACTCGGCAACGGCGGCGTCGTGCAGGTCGCGCCGGTGCAGTTGCTGGGCTCGGTGATGCTGTTTGCCACGGACTGCGTACCGTCCGGAATCGAGCTTGTCGCCTTGAATGTCACCTTCACACTGGCAACGCCCGGCGTCGCGCCGGACTGCGCCGGCACGTTGGCGAAACTGATCGGACACACGATGCCTGACGCTTCGCCACCCGTACAGGTACTGGTTGCCGTTGTCGTGCCGCTGGTCACCGAGACGAAAGTCGTGTTCGTCGGAACCACTTCGTTGATCGTGTAGTTCGTCACCGTCGTGCCGCCGGTGTTCGTCGCGGTCAAATCGTAGGTGATCAGCTGAGCGGCCACGATCGGCGTGCTCGTCGAAGCGTCGAGCGTCTTCACTGTGGTCACCGCGGCGGAACTTGGGGTGACCACGTCCGTCGTCGCCGTATTGTTGCTCGGATTCGGATCGGGCGTCGTGCTGTCGGCTGTCGTGACGATCTGCACCGTACCCGCGCCGGTCGGCGTGAATGTCGTCTGGCAGGTGATCGTGCCGCTCACCGGCAACGGGCTTGGCACGGGATTCGGCGTGCAGGTCGTCACCGCGCCCGCCGGAGTACCGCCCGGGAAACTGACCACGCAACTCGCGTTCTCGCCGGCATTCGGACCCGTATTCGTGCAGGTCGTCGTTACCGTTACTGGCGTGCCGATCGTTCCAGTTACGTTCGTCGGTCCCGCGGCCTGCAGGTCGGCCTGCGTGACCGGCACCGAGGCACACGTGGCGTTGGTCGCCGGACAACTCGTCGGCGGTGTCGTGCACACCGTGTTTGTCGCCGTGCACCCCGTCGGCGGGCTCGTCGTGTCCTGCGTCGCCACGTTGAACAGGCTCGTCGTTCCCGCTGCCAGCGGGTTCGCCGTGTGGAATGTCGCCTTCAGCATCTGCGGCGAGCCCGACACCACCGGGTTCGTCACCGTAATCGTGCACAGCGTGCCCGCCGCTGCCGGCAACGTGCAATCCGTTGTGCCGTTCGTCAGTGCGGTGAACGTCGTGTTCTGCGGCACCACCTCAAAGAACTGGTAACCCGCGTTCGCCGTCGTACCCACTATCGTATTCGTCACCGTCAAGTCGAACACCGCATCTTGATTGGCGCTGATCGGGCTTGGCGTAGCTGCATCCACACTCTTCACCACCGTCACCGCAGATGTGCTCGTCGGCACCGAAGCACACGTAGCATTGGTCGCCGGACAGGTGCTCGGCGGTGCCGTGCACACGGTGTCCGTCGCCATGCATCCGGTCGGCGGACTCGTCGTGTTCTGCGTCGCCACGTTGAAGATGCTCGTCGTGCCTGCCGCGAGCGGGTTCACCGTATGGAACGTCGCCTTCAATACCTGCGGCGCCGCGGCCACGATCGGGTTTGTCACCGTGATCGTGCACAGCGTGCCTGCCGCTGCCGGCAGCGAGCAGTCCGTCGTGCCGTTCGTCAGTGCCGTAAACGTCGTGTTCTGCGGCACCACTTCATAGAACTGGTAGCCCGCATTCGCCGTCGTGCCCACCACGGTGTTCGTCACGGTCAGGTCGAACACCGCATCCTGGTTCGCACCGATCGGGCTCGGTGTTGTCGCATCCACGCTCTTCGTCACAATCACCGCAGCCGTGCTTGTCGGCACGCTGGCGCAGGTCGCTCCACTTGCCGGACACGTGCTCGGCGGCGTCGTGCAAATCGTGTTTGTTGCTGCACAACCCGTCGGCGGACTTATCGTGTCTTGCGTCGCCATGTTGAACAGACTCGTCGTTCCCTCCGTCAGCGGGTTCGCTGTGTGGAACGTCGCCTTTAGCACCTGCGGCGCACCGGCCACGACCGGATTGGTCACCGTGACCGTGCACAGTGTGCCTGCTGCTGCCGGCAGCGCACAGTCCGTCGTGCCGTTCGTCAATCCCGTGAACGTCGTATTCTGCGGCACCACTTCATAGAACTGATAACCCGCACTCTCTGTCGTGCCAGTCACCGTGTTCGTCACCGTCAGATCGAACACAGCGTCCTGATTCGCGCCGATTGGATTTGGCGTCGCTACGTCTACACTCTTCACCACCGTCACCGCCGCGGTCGACGTCGGCACACTGGCGCAGGTCGCACCTGTCGCCGGACACGTGGTCGGCGGTGCGGTGCAATCCGTACCGCTGGTCGCGCAGCCGGAGAGCGGCGGCGTAGTGTTCTGCGTCGCCACGTTGAACAGGCTCGTCGTTCCTGCTGCGAGCGGGTTCGCCGTATGGAACGTCGCCTTCAGCACCTGCGGCGTCCCGGCCACGACCGGATTCGTCACCGTGATCGTACACAGCGTGCCCGCTGCTGCCGGCAATGCGCAGTTCGTCGTGCCGTTCGTCAGTGCCGTAAACATCGTGTTCTGCGGCACCACCTCAAAGAACTGATAACCCGCCGCTTCGGTCGTACCCGTCACCGTATTCGTTACCCTCAGATCGAACACCGCGTCCTGATTCGCGCCGATTGGATTTGGCGTGACGGCGTTCACTGTCTTCACGACCGTCAGGGCAGCGGTCGAGGTCGACACCGAAGCACACGTCGCCCCGGTCGCCGGACAACTGGTCGGCGGCGTCGAGCACACTGTATTCGTCGCCGTACACCCCGTCGGCGGACTCGTCGTGTTCTGCGTCGCCACGTTGAATAGGCTCGTCGTCCCGGCTGCGAGCGGGCTCGCCGTGTGGAACGTCGCCTTCAGCACCTGCGGCGCACCCGACACCACCGGATTGGTCACCGTGATCGTACACAGCGTGCCTGCCGCTGCCGGCAACGTGCAGTCTGTTGTGCCATTGCTCAGTGCGGTGAACGTCGTGTTCTGCGGGACCACCTCGAAGAATTGATAACCCGCACTTTCTGTCGTGCCGGCCACCGTGTTCGTCACCGTCAGGTCGAACACCGCATCCTGATTCGCGCCGATCGGACTCGGTGTCGTCGCGTCCACGCTCTTCGCTACCGTCACCGCGGCTGTCGAGGTCGGCACGCTGGCGCAAGTCGCCCCACTCGCTGGACACGTGGTCGGCGGCATCGTGCATACCGCACCGCTGCTCGTGCAGCCGGAGGGTGGCGTGGTCGTGTTTTGTGTGGCGAGGTTGAACAAGCTTGTCGTCCCCGCCGCCAGCGGATTCGCCGTGTGGAATGTCGCCTTGAGAACCTGCGGCGCGCCGGCCACGACTGGATTGGTCACTGTGATAGTGCACAGCGAGCCCGCTGCCGCTGGCAGCGCACAATCTGTCGTGCCGTTCGTGAGTGTCGTGAATGTCGTATTCTGCGGCACCACTTCATAGAACGCGTAGCCCGCTGCCTCCGTCGTGCCGGTCACCGTGTTCGTCACGGTCAGATCAAATACCGCGTCCTGGTTCGCACCGATCGGGTTCGCCGTCGAAACGTCCACGCTCTTCGCTACGGTCACTGCCGCTGTGCTCGTCGGCACGCTGGCGCAGGTATCACCCGCAGGACACGTGATCGGCGGCGTAGTACAGACCGTGCCACTGCTCGTGCAGCCGGAGGGCGGCGTGGTCGTGTTCTGTGTGGCGAGGTTGAATAGACTCGTCGTCCCCGCTGCTAACGGGTTGATGGTGTGGAACGTCGCCTTCAGCACTTGCGGCGCGCCGGCCACAACCGGATTGGTCACCGTGATTGTGCACAAGGTGCCCGCTGCCACCGGCAGCGCACAATCCGTCTTGCCGTTCGTGAGTGCCGTGAATGTCGTGTTCTGGGGGACTACTTCATAGAACTGGTAACCCGCGGAGGCGGTCGTACCCGCCACCGTGTTCGTCACCGTCAGGTCGAACACCGCATCCTGATTTGCGCCGATTGGTTTTGGTGTCGAGGCATCCACACTCTTCGCCACCATCACTGCCGCCATGCTCGTCGGCACCGAGGCACAAGTCGCGCCACTAGTTGGACACGTTGTTGGCGGCGTCGTGCACACCGTCTTCGTCGTCGTGCAGCCCGTCGGTGGCGTCGTGGTGTTCTGCGTCGCCACGTTGAACAGGCTAGTCGTCCCTGCCGCGAGCGGGTTGATGGTGTGGAATGTCGCCTTTAGCACTTGCGGCGCACCGGCCACAACCGGATTGGTCACCGTGATTGTGCACAAGGTGCCCGCCACCGCCGGCAGCGCGCAGTCCGTCGTGCCATTGCTCAGCGCCGTGAACGTCGTGTTCTGCGGCACCACCTCAAAGAACTGGTAGCCGGCTGAGGCCGTCGTGCCCGTCACCGTGTTCGTCACGGTCAAATCGAACACCGCGTCCTGGTTGGCGCCGATCGGACTCGGCGTCGCCGCGTCCACGCTCTTCGCTACCGTCACCGCGGCTGTCGAGGTCGGCACGCTGGCACAAGTCGCCCCACTCGCCGGACATGTAGTCGGTGGCGTGGTGCAGATCGTGCCGCTACTCGTGCAGCCGCTCGGCGGTGTGGCCGTGTTCTGTGTGGCAAGGTTGAACAAGCTCGTCGTGCCCGCCGCCAGCGGGTTGGTGGTGTGGAACGTCGCCTTCAGCACCTGTGGCGCACCGGCCACGACTGGATTGGTCACTGTGATAGTGCACAGCGTGCCCGCTGCCGCTGGCAGCGCGCAGTCCGTCGTGCCGTTCGTGATCGCAGTGAACGTCGTGTTCTGCGGCACCACCTCAAAAAACTGGTAACCCGCACTCTCTGTCGTCCCAGTTACCGTGTTCGTCACCGTCAAGTTGAACACTGCATCTTGATTGGCGCCGATCGGACCCGGCGTCGTCGCGTCCACACTCTTCGTCACCGTCACTGCCGCCGTGCTGGTCGGCACCGAGGCGCAGGTCGCGCCGCTCGCCGGACAGGTGGTTGGTGGCGTCGCGCACACCGTCTTCGTCGAGGTGCAACCCGACGGCGGCGCTGTGGTGTTCTGCGTCGCCACGTTGAAGATGCTAGTTGTGCCTGCCGCCAGCGGGTTGATGGTATGGAATGTCGCCTTCAACACTTGCGGCGCCCCGGCCACGACCGGGTTCGTCACCGTAATCGTGCACAGCGTGCTCGCTACCGCTGGCAGCACACAATCCGTCGTGCCGTTCGTGATCGCCGTGAACGTCGTGTTCTGTGGCACCACTTCATAGAAGTGGTAACCCGCCGAGGCCATCGTGCCAGTCACCGTGTTCGTCACAGTGAGATCAAATACGGCGTCCTGGTTTGCACCGATCGGACTCGGTGTCGTCGCGTCTACACTCTTCGCCACGGTCACTGCCGCGGTCGACGTCGGCACGCTCGCACACGTCGCACCGGTTGCCGGACAACTCGTCGGCGGTGTCGTGCACAATGTGTTTGTCGCCGTGCAACCCGTCGGCGGCGTGGTCGTGTTTTGTGTGGCGAGGTTGAAGAGACTCGTCGTGCCTGCCGCGAGCGGGTTTGCCGTATGGAACGTCGCCTTCAGCACCTGCGGCGCCGCGGCCACGATCGGGTTTGTCACCGTGATCGTGCACAGCGTGCCTGCCGCTGCTGGCAACGCGCAGTCCGTCGTGCCGTTCGTCAGCGTCGTGAAGGTCGTGTTCTGCGGCACCACTTCATAGAACTGATAACCCGCACTCGCCGTCGTGCCTGTCACCGTGTTCGTCACCGTTAGGTCGAACACCGCATCTTGATTCGCACCGATCGGGCTTGGCGTCGTCGCATCCACGCTCTTCGCCACGGTCACAGCCGCCGTGCTCGTCGGCACCGAGGCGCACGTAGCGCCACTCGCCGGACAGCTCGTCGGCGGCGTAGCGCAGACCGCCTTCGTCGCCGTGCAGCCCGTCGGCGGCGTGGTCGTGTTCTGTGTGGCGAGGTTGAAGAGACTCATCGTACCTGCCGCGAGTGGGTTTGCCGTATGGAACGTCGCCTTAAGCACCTGCGGCGCACCCGCGACAATCGGGTTCGTCACCGTGATCGTGCACAAGGTACCCGCGGCCGCCGGCAGCGCACAGTCCGTCGTACCGTTGCTCAGCGTCGTGAACGTCGTGTTCTGCGGGACGATCTCAAAGAACTGGTAGCCCGCCGAGGCCGTCGTGCCAGTCACTGTGTTCGTCGCGGTGAGATCAAATACCGCGTCCTGATTGGCACCGATCGGACTCGGGGTCGTGGCGTCCACGCTCTTCACCACTGTCACTGCCGCCGTCGATGTCGGTATCGAGGCGCAGGTGTCACCCGCCGCACACGTGGTCGGCGGCGTAGTGCAGACCGCACCGCTGGTTGTGCAGCCCGAGGGTGGCGTCGTGGTGTTCTGTGTCGCCACATTGAACAGGCTCGTCGTTCCCGCTGCCAGCGGGTTGCTGGTGTGGAACGTCGCCTTCAGCACTTGCGGTGCACCGGCCACCACGGGATTGGTCACCGTGATCGTGCACAGCGTGCCCGCTGCCGCCGGCAGCGCACAGTCCGTCGTGCCATTGCTCAGCGCCGTGAACGTCGTGTTCTGCGGCACCACTTCATAGAACTGATAACCCGCACTCGCCGTCGTGCCCGTCACCGTGTTCGTCACAGTCAGGTCGAACACCGCGTCTTGATTCGCGCCGATCGGGCTTGGCGTCGTCGCGTCCACGCTCTTCACGACCGTCAGCACGGGTGCCTGATCAGTATTCGTGATCGAGCACGTCGCGCTTTGACCATTGGTCAGCACGAGACTGTTGCCTGTCAATGTACCCGCAGTACAACTCCACGCTCCCGCGGTGTAGCCGGCGACCGTCGGCTCGCTCAGCGTGTAGGTACCCACAGTCACCGGCGCGCTCGTTACCGCCGCCGCGCCGCTCACGCCTGTGATGGTCGTCGGGCCAGTCGCGGTCAGCGGGAAGTCGCTGAC
>Ga0105240_10006793_pt1 | contig 16737 bp, 15 predicted proteins | sample KBSC54metaG_FD_80426 | JGI IMG/M metagenome (GOLD analysis project Ga0105240, IMG submission 80426) | Corn rhizosphere microbial communities from Kellogg Biological Station, Michigan, USA - KBS C5-4 metaG | ecosystem: Host-associated > Plants > Roots > Rhizosphere > Soil | place: Michigan, USA...
CGAAGATCCATCGAATAGGGTCTGGTCATGCCCGCTGGCCTCCTCGCCCAGCAGCCAGTTTGAATCAGACCTCAGCTGATTTGGGAATCCGCCGATTCACTCAAAACCCCATCCGCTCTAGGGACGGCGAACCGACACCCTGGCGCCATCCTTGACCGCATCCGACGGGAAGTTCACCACCCGATCGCCACCAACCAGTCCGCTGCGGATTTCCGCGTCGCGGTCGCCGATGGCCCCCACGGACACGGTCCGCAGGCGCGCACGGCCGCCTTCGATGCGGAACACCGCCCAACCGCCCGCGCGGCGCTGCAAGGCCCCCAGGGGGACGGTGAGAGCGGCCGCCTCGCGACGCAGGTACACCCGCCCCCAGACCCGGTAGCCCGGTCCCAGCGAGGCCCAGCGCTCCGGGGGCTCGGTGATCTGCAGCCAGACCAGGGTGCGCTGTTCCTCGATCCCCAGGGCCGAGACCTTGGTGAAGCCCTGCGGCTCGACCAGCCTCACCCGGGCGCCAAGCACATAGGGACCGCCCCAGTCGTACACCTCCGCCGGCATGCCGGCCCGGATGCGCGCGGCGTCCTCGGAGCGGAACTCGATCACCGCCTCGAGATCGCGCGTGTCGCTGACCTCAAGCAGCGGGGCGCCCGCCGCGACCGTCCGCTCCGACGGCTCGAGCACCCGTGTCACGTAGCCGGACGCGGGGATGGCGACCGGGACCAGGGGGCCGTCCGCCGCCTGGGGCCCGATCAGCCCGGCCCGCGCCGCCCGGACCGCCGCTTCCGCAGAGGCCGCCGCCGCAGCCGCGGACCTGGCGGCGGCCCGATCGTTGTCCAGCGCCTGTCGCGACGCCACGCCGCTGTCGGTGAGGGCCTGGGTGCGCGCAAGGGTCGCTTCGGCGCGCGCCTCCTCGGCCAGGGCGCGGTCGAGATCCGCCTGGGCGCTGGCGAGCACGGCCTGGCGCTGGGCCCGGACCGACGAATCGAGCAGCGCCGCCGCGGCCGGGGCGATGCGCGCCACGACCTGGCCGGCGCTCACCCGGTCGCCGACCTGCAGCGCGATGCGCGTCAGCCGCCCGGCGACGGGCGCGGCCGCCACATAGCTGTTGCGGACCCGGGCCTGGCCCTGGTCGTAGACCGTCTCGGCGATCGGGCCGCGAACGACGGCCGCCGCATCCACCGGCGTCGCCCGCGGCAGCAGCAACAGGACGATCGCCAGCACGCCCAGGACGGCGGCGGCGATCAGCAGGACGCGGCGGGTGCGCGACTTCGCGGCCATCAGTCCCTCGTCTTCAACACGGCCACGAGATCGAGCCTGGCGAGCTGCCGCGCCAACATCAGGCAGCCTGCCGCCACCGACACGACGTAGGCGGTGATGGACACGCCCAGGGTCCGCGGGGTGATCGTCACCGGCAGGCGCAGCTCATCCTGGGAGAATCCGAGCGCGAGGGCGTGGGCGAAGGCCACGCCCAGACCCGCCCCCACGGGCAGGGCGAACACCGCGATCAGCACGATCTCGCCGTAGAGGATGTAGGCGCATTCGCCCCGACTGAACCCCAGCACCTGCAGCGTCGCCAGGTCGCGTGACCGCTCCGCCAGGATGATACGGCTCATGTTGTAGGCGACGCCCAGCGCGATCGCGCCGGCGAACCCGAGGTAGAAGAGGACGCTGATCGAAAACGACTTGGCGCTGACGGTTCGCCAGTTGGCCACGGTGTCGTCGCGGGAGGAGGCCGCGATGATCTGGGGCCGCGCTTCCAGCGAGTCGTAGAAACGCGCCGTCAGGTCGGGCGCCGCGATCAGGTCTGCCCCGGAGGCAAGGTCGCCATCTCCCATCAGCCGGTTGAGCTCCTGCCGGGCCATGTAGACCGAGAGCCCGCTGTAGTCGTCCGCCAGGGCGGTGATCGGCAGGTAGAGGTGCGGGCGGCGCCCCTCCAGGACGTCCAGATCGAGGCCTTGGCCGGGCGCGAGGCCCAGGCGCTCGGCCAGCGCCTTGCTGACCACGACGCCACGTCCGATCAGCGCAAGCCTGCGGCCGCCGGCGTCGAGCGGTCCGGCAAGCGTGGCGTCCGGCTCCAGCCCCACGACCGCCACCCGCTTGCGCCCGGCGGGCCCCGCCGCCCAGGCGACCGTCATCCGCACCGGTTCGGCCGCGATCACGCCGGGCAGGCGCGCCGCCTCCAGCACTGCGCCGATCTGGCGGGGGTGGAAGAACGTGACCTGGGCGCTCCAGCGGTGCGTCCGGTAGTAGGCGTCGTCGACGACCCGCTCGAGGGCGTCCTGCATGAACTGGGTTCCCACCAGCAAGGCCAGGCTGGTCGCAAAGCCGGCGGCCGTGAGCGCCGCCCGCGCCGGATACCGCTCCAGGCGGCGCAGGATCATCCGCGATGGCTGGTCGAGATGGCGCACCAGGCCGAGCGCGTCGAACAGGCCGCGATGAAACGTCGCCGGCGGCGCCGGCCGCATCGCCGCCGCCGGCCGCATCCCCGCGGCTCGGAACGCCGCCAGGGCCGCGCCGGCCAGGGCCGCCGCGACGGCGATCAGGCCGGTGATCGCGAACACGCTCCAATCGAACTGTGACTGGAACACCGGGAACCGAAAGTAGTCGGCGTAGAGGCCGACCAGGGCGGCGGCGAGGGCCGCGCCGACCAGCCCGCCGGCGGCTACCCCCAGCAGGCCTATCACGCCGGCCAGCTTCAGGTACGGGAGGGCCGCCTCGGCGTCCGTGCGCCCGAAGGCCTTGAGCAGGCCGATCTGCTCGCGCTCGGTCTCCACCAGCCGGCCCATGACCATATGGGTGAGGCCGGCGGCCACGAGCAGGAAGACCGGCGGCAGGAGCCAGGTCAGGGTGCGCAGCTGCTGCTCCTCCTGCACAAGGAAGTTGTTCGACGGCTGGTCCGCGCGCGCCACGGCTGGCGAGCCGCCATAGGGGGCCAGCAACCTGTCCGTCTCAGCCAGCACCTGCCGGGTGTTCGCGCCTTGCGAAACCTTCAGCGCCGCCTGGCTGAATGCGCCCACCTGGCCAGTGGCCCCTTCCACCGCGGACGGCGGCGCCCACACCACCGCACGGTGCGCGTCGTCGGGCAGCGCTGTCTCGCTCGGGGAGTAGACGTATTCGGGCGACAGCACGGCGCCGACCACGGCGAAGGTCGCCTGTCTCCCGTTCACCACCATGGTGAGGCGCTGGCCGAGAGACACATGCGCTGCGTCGAGGAACGCCTTGAGGGCCACCGCCTCCTCGCCCCGCCCCTCGGCCGGCATCCGCCCCGACGTCAGCACGAGCTGGTTCAGGGCCGACGCCGGATCGCGCGGCAGGGCGAGCAACTGCACGTGGGCGGGCCGGTCGAGGCCGGGAACGGACATCAGGCCGGCGCCGCCTGCCCGCGTGTCCACCGCCACCACGCCGTCGATCGCGCGCAGCCGTGCGGCCAGACTGTCGGGCGCGCGTTCCGCGCCGGCGAAAACGTCCGCGAAGCGGGTCTGGTCATAGTAGCGGGCCTGGGCCACCTCCACCGCCTTGAGGGCGCCGTTGGCCATCACCGCCACCGCCACCCCGATGCCGCCCAGGAGCGCGATCGCCGCCACCTGCGGGGCCAGCCTCCGCAGGTCGCGCAGCAGCTTGCGATCGAGCACGCTCACCAGCTGAGCTCCGACGGCGCCTTGGTCGAGGCGTTGACGGCGATGTCGATCACCTTGCCGTCCCGGAAGCGGATCACCCGATCGGCGATGGCGCCGATGGCGGCATTGTGGGTGACCATCATCACCGTGGCGCGGGTCTCGGCCGCCACCTTCACGATCGCCTCGAGCACCTGAACGCCGCTGGCGCTGTCCAGCGAACCGGTGGGCTCGTCGCAGAACAGCACCTCTGGGCGCTTGGCGATGGCGCGCGCCACCGCCACCCGCTGCTGCTGGCCGCCGGAAAGCTCGGCCGGAAAGTGGTCCATGCGATCGCCCAGTCCGACCAGGGCCAGGGCCTCGGCCGGCGACATCGGATCCTCGGCGATCTCGGTGATCAGCTCGACGTTTTCCCGCGCGGTCAGGCTGGGGGTGAGGTTGAAGAACTGGAAGATGAAGCCCACCGCGCGCCGACGGTAGAGAGTCAACTCACGGTCGGACGCCTCGGCGAGGTCGCGGCCGTCGAACACGACTTGGCCGGCGCTCGGACGGTCGAGGCCGCCCAGGATGTTGAGCAGAGTCGACTTGCCCGACCCGGAAGGACCGAGCAGCACCAGGATCTCGCCGCGCCCGATGTCGAGATCCACGCCGTCGAGGGCCCGCACTTCGCCGCCGGCGGTCGCATAGACCCTGGTCAGGCCGCGGACATGATAGGCCAGGCCGGAGGTGGACTGCCTCTGCATGCGATCAGGGCGGCGGCGGACCGCCACCCGAGCCGACGTCCTGCGCGGGGAGCTGGTCGCGCCTTGGCCGTGTCTGTGGCCGGGTCTGTGCTCGCATGGGCATGGGCCAGCTCCTCTCCGCCAGTGGACCACGCCGGAACTTGGGCCGCCTTGAGGGGCGTCAAATTCGGCGGACGGGTCCGCCCGTGGAGGACGGACCGGAAGCGAACGCCAGCCCTGCGATGAATGGTCACCCCCAACGTGATTTTGCAATCCGGTCCGGCGCCATTAGGTTGCGTCTCCCCCGGGGGTGGCCAGGGAGACTCCATGTCGCTTGCACGTCGCGCCCTGTTGCGGTCGGGCCTGGGCCTTGTCGCCGGCGCAGCCGGTCTGGCCGCCGCCCCTTTGGCCCTGGCATTCCCGGAGGCGTCCGTCCGCCGGCTGAGCTTCGACAACCTTCATACCGGGGAGAGGCTCGACGTCGCCTATTGGGAGAACGGGGCCTACGTCCCCGACGCCCTGGCCGCGGTGAAGCGCGTGCTCCGCGACTTCCGCACCGGGGACGAGCATTTCATCGAGCCGGGGCTGCTGGACCTGCTGACCTCGCTCTCGGGCCAGGTGGAGCGCAGGGGCGCCTACAAGGTGATCTCCGGCTATCGCTCGCCGCTCACCAACGCCATGCTGCATGAGCACAGCGGCCAGGTGGCGTCGGGCAGCCTGCACATGCAGGGCAAGGCGATCGACATCAGCCTGGACGGGGTGGCGCTGCCGCACCTGCGCGACGCGGCGCTCGGCCTGCGCCGGGGGGGCGTTGGGTTCTATCCGACCTCCGGCTTCGTGCATGTCGACGTGGGCCGGGTGCGGCAGTGGAACGGCGCCTAACAGCTCAGTCGGCGGCGGCGATGTAGGGCAGGCCGCGCAGCGCGCCGCCGGAATCCATTCCGTAGCCCACCAGGAACCTTGCCGGCGCGTCCCAGGCGGCGAAATCCGGCTCGATCGCGCGGGGCGTCGGCCAGGGCTTGCGCGCGAAGACGCAGGTGATCACCTCCCGCGCGCCGGCGTCGCGGACCAGGCGGGCGGCCTCGCCGAGCGACAGGCCTGTGTCCACCACGTCGTCCAGCACCAGGGCCTGCCGGCCCACCAGCGGCCGCTGCAGGTCGGCGCGCACCTGGCACCGGCCGCGGCTGGCGCGGCTGTCGCCGTAGGACGCCAGCCACAGGGCGTCGAAGGCGATGGGCTTGCCCAGCGTCGCCAGGGCGCGGGTGAAATCGGCGGTGAACCAGAGGCCGCCCGTCAGCAGACACACCGCCACCGCGTCGTCGTCGATGCGTGGGGCGACTTCGGCAGCCAGCCTCGCCACCCGCTGGGCGACCTCCTCGGCGGTGAGGAGCACGGTCAAGGCGTCCGCCTCGCTCACGGGTGGTGCGCCGCCGGCGGCGGGGCCTCGGCCACGGCCGTGGGCGGGGCAGGTTCAGGCGCCGGCGGCGGGGTCGCATCGGTGGCCGCATCATTGGCCGCCGTGGGCTCGGCGACGGCGTTGGCCTCGGCCGGCGCCTCCTCGGCGGGCGTCGCGGCCGGTCCGCGCAGGCTGAAGGCGGGTCCCGTCAGCGGGGCATGGGCGGCCAGATTCGCCGGCGCGCCCTTCGATCCTGGCGGGGCGAACTCCACCTGCAGGTCCTGGGCCGAGAACGGGGGATCGAGAATCGCGGTCAGGAAGTGGCGCGTCTCGCCGGGCGGGATGCGGCTGTTGGCAAGCATCGCGATCTGGCCGGACACCCGCCGGCCCTGGCGATCCAGCAGGCTGATCCGCAGCGGCGGCGCGGCCACCGCATGGTCGGTGACATTGTGGATCACCCCGAACACCGCCAGCGCCGCATGGCCGTCCTGCAGCGACGGCTCGGCGCGCACCTGCTCGATGGTGAGACCCAGCGGGTTCACCGGCAGGCCCACGGCCGCATAGGCCGAGGCGGCCTTCGGCCAGGCGCGGACGACGTCGTCGCGGAACATCGCCGCCGCGCCGGCGCCCGCCAGCAGCACGACCGCCACGCCGGCCCAGACCGCGCCGGTGATGGCCGCCCGGCGCATGCGCCGGCCTTCCTCGGCCCGGTCGCGGAACGCGCGCGGCAGGTCGTCGCCGGTGAGCCGGACCTCGCCGTCGGGCGAGGCGTCGGCCGCCGCCCGGGCGGCGGGCGCGGCTCCCTCGTCCGATGACACCAGATGGAGAGGCTGCTCCGACGGATCGGCGTGGGCGGTCCAGCGCGCGCCGCATGCGGCGCAGCGCACCGCCCGGCCCTCGGGCCGCATCTGGCCATCATCGACGAAATAGCCGGTGGCGCACTCCGGACAGGTCAGTATCATGACAAGCGAATCGGACGCCCGAGCAAAACCTCCTTCGAGGTCGCCGATTTCGGCTCGCATGTCCAGGAAGCCCATCGCCACAGACGCTGCAGCTTCTCTTGGACCCGGGCCGTCCCAGAGCATCGTGCGCTTCGACGGCGTCTCCATGCGCTACGGGCGCGAGCCCGAGGTGCTGCAGGACATCAGCTTCGAACTGCCTCAGGGCTCGTTCCACTTCCTCACCGGCGCCTCGGGCTCGGGCAAATCCAGCCTGCTGAAGCTGATCTACCTGGCCGAGCGCGCGTCCCGCGGGCGGATCGAGCTGTTCGGCCAGGACCTGGCGCTGCTGAAGCACAAGGACCGGCCCGGCATGCGGCGCCGCATCGGGGTGGTGTTCCAGGAGTTCCGGCTGCTGGACCACCTGTCGTGCTTCGACAACGCCGCCCTGTTTCCGCGCATCGCCGGACGCAAGCCGGCGACGTATCGCGCCGATGTCGCCGACCTGCTCGGCTGGGTGGGACTGGGCGAGCGGATGCACGCCATGCCCCCCGCCCTCTCCGGCGGCGAGAAGCAGCGTCTGGCCATCGCCCGGGCGGTGATCAACCGGCCCGACGTGCTGCTGGCCGACGAGCCGACCGGCAATGTGGACGAAGCCATGGGCCTGCGCATACTGCGCCTGTTCCTGGAGCTGAACCGGGTGGGCACCACCGTGCTGATCGCCAGCCATGACCTCGACCTGATCAGCCGGGTGGGCAAGCCGGTGCTGCACCTGGAGGAGGGCCGCCTGGCGTCCTACGACGCCGTCCCCGCGCCCACCCCGCCGGACTTCGACGAATGAGCCTGGCGTTCGACCCGAACCGCTGGTGGCCGGCGCCGCTGCTGCCGCGCGGCGACGGACGCGAGCTGGCGCTGCTGTTCGTGATCGCCGCCCTGTCGTTCCTGGCGGGGCTCTCGGCCATCGCCGGCCTGGCTGCCGAGCGCGCCGCCGAGGGCTGGCGATCGGAGCTGACCGGATCGGCGACCATCGTCGTGCGGCCAGTGGGGGCGGAGACGCCGGACGCGGCGGCCGTGCGGGCGGTGGTGGCGGTCTCGGGCCTGCGCGGGGTCGGCGAGGTGCGGGCGCAGGACAAGGCGAAATCCGACGCCCTGCTGGCGCCCTGGATCGGCGCCGAGGCCCTGCCTGCCGATCTGCCCACGCCGCGCCTGGTGACGGTCGATCTGGACCCCAAGGCGCCCGCGAGCGGGACCGACATGGCGCGCGCCCTGAAGGCCGCCGGCGTCGACGCCACGGTGGACGACCACAGCCGCTGGACCGCCGAGATCATGCGGGCCGGAAACGTGGCGCGGATGATCGCCGTCGGCCTGTTCGTGCTGCTGCTGGCGGTGCTGGGCGCGGCGATCGCCTTCGCCACCCGCCAGGGCCTGACCGCGCGGCGCGAGGTGGTGGATGCGCTGCACCTGTCCGGAGCCACCGACGGCTACATCGCGCGGCTGTTCCAGGCGAGGTTCGCCCGCTCGGCCGCCCAGGCCGGGCTGGTGGGCGCGCTGCTGGCCGCCGGGGCCGGCGCCGCGCTGAAGCTCGCCGGCTTCGACCAGGGCCTGACCGCCCTGCTGCCGATCGCCTGGCGCGACCTTGCCGCCCCCGCGCCGTTCCCGGTGCTGGGCGCCCTGGTCGCGGCGATCACCGCGCGCCTGACCGCCATGGGCGCGCTGCGGGACGGCGCATGAGGAGCCTGGCCGCCTTCCTGGTCGTGCTGATGATCTGGAGCGCCGGCCTGCTGGCCTTCGCTGCCCGGATCGATCGCTCCACGCCCCCGGACGACCCGCCGCAGGCGGACGGCGTGGTGGCCCTGACCGGGGCCTCGGACCAGCGCATCGCCGTGGCGCTGCAGCTGCTGCTGGCCGGCAAGGCCAACCGCATGCTGATCAGCGGCGTCAGCCGCCAGGTCACCCGCAACGAGTTGCAGACCCTGACCGGCGCCGCCAAGCCGGTCTACGACTGCTGCGTCGACCTCGGCTTCACCGCCGTGGACACGGTGGGCAACGCCCGCGAAACGGCCGAGTGGGCCAGGGCCAAGAGCTACCGCAAGCTGATCCTGGTCACCGCCGACTACCACATGCCGCGCGCCCGCCTGGAGCTGGCGACCGCGATGCCGGAGGCGGAGATCTCGCCCTACCCGGTCGCGACCCCGGAGCTGGCGGCGAACCGCTGGTGGAAGACCGGCGAGGGGGCCGAGCGGATGATCCTGGAGTATTCGAAGTACCTGGCGGTGCTGACGCGCGAGGCGATCCTGAGCCTCGGTCCAAGGCCGGCCCCGCCGGCCCCGGCCCGGTGAGCGACCCGCGGCGATGATGCTCCGCTCGCTGATCTTCGTGGCCCTGTTCTATGCGTGGTCGGCGCTGCTGGCGATCGGCATGCTGCCGCTGTTCCTGTGCCCGCGCCGCTGGACCCTGGCCGCGTTCGGCTTCTGGTCCCGCGGGGTCATCCTTATGCTGCGGATGTTCTGCGGCATCCGCGTCGAGGTGCGCGGGCGGCAGTGGATGCCCACGGGTCGGGCGCTGGTCGCGGCCAAGCACCAGTGCATGTTCGATGTGTTCGGACAGTTCGCCTGGCTGCCCGACTCGAGTTTCGTGATGCGCAAGGAGCTGATGCGCATCCCGTTGTTCGGCTGGTACGCCACCAAGGCGCGGATGGTGGTGGTCGACCGCGAAGGCGGCGCCCAGGCGCTGCGCAACCTGGTCCGCGACGCCACCGACCGGCTCACCGAGGATCGGCAGCTGGTGATCTTCCCGGAAGGCACCCGCGTCGAGCCGGGCAAGACCGGCCGCTACCAGCCGGGCATCGCCGGCCTCTACCGCGAGCTTGGCCTGCCGGTGCATCCCATGGCCACCAACTCCGGCGTCCACTGGCCCGCCCATGGCTTCGTGCGCAAGCCGGGGACGATCGTGTTCGAGTACCTCGAGCCGATCCCGGCGGGCCTGACGCGGGCGGAGTTCATGCGGCGCCTTGAGACGCGGATCGAGACGGCGTCGAACGCGCTGCTGGGGTTGTAGGGTCCCGACAACCAGGGCGGCGGGCCCACGCGCCGAACTGAACGGAGACTGCTCTAGCCTGCGGCCGCGTGTTCACGATGCTCCACCATCACCAGCAGCGCCTCCATCGACCGGTCGCGGACCCCTTCCGCGCGCAAATGCTCCACGAGGTCCCGAAGGTAGTCGATGTTGGGACCGGAGAGCCCGCGCGCGCCGGCGATCATCTCGGCCTGGCGTTCCAGCGACAGCAGGCCCGCCCACTGCGGATGGTCGGTGTCGGAGAGGAAGATCAGGGTGGCGAGCCGTCGGCCGTCGGCGAGCCGCACCATCGCGCTGGCCTCGACATAGGTCTCGGTCGGCTGCTCGCGCTCGCGAAGGTAGGCATAGGTCTCGGGCCAGGCCGCATCGGCGACCCGGTAGGCCGCGCCGCGGGTCGCGCCGCCAGGGGCCAGGCCCAGCACCAGGCCGCGGCGCTCGGGCGTGCCGCGATGGTGGACCGAATAGATGCAGAAGGCGCGCCGGCGCCCATGGAGAGTCGCCGGCTGGCGCTCTAGATAGTCGAAGCCCGGCCGCCACATCAGCGAGCCATAGCCGAACACCCAGTGTTCGCCCGCCTCAGTCACGCCCACCTGCCAGGTCCCGCATCGTCCCATGAGCCATACCGACCCAGCGCCGGCCCGCAAGACGTCCCGGGTCGGACTCTACGGTCCTTTCGTCCTTGCCGGGATTGTCATCATCGTCTGGAGCGCCGGCTGGCTGTGGGCCAGGGGCGAGGCCGAGCGCCGCGTGGACCAGGCCGCCGCCAGGTGGCGCGCGGCCGGCGGCGAGCTGAGCTGGGCGCGCCGCGACGTGCACGGCTACCCGTTCCGGCTGGACGTCGACTTCACCGACCTGAGGGTCTCCGACCCGTCCGGCTGGGGCCTCGCCACGCCGACGCTGAAGACGGAGATGGCGGTGTTCGCCGGAGACCGGCTGATGATCGTGGTCCCCAACGGCGCGTCCGTGACGCGGCCACGGAGCGGGACGGTGCGGATCACCGCCCGGGTGCTGCGCGCCAGCCTGGCCGGCTGGGACCGCCAGCCGCCGCGCATCTCGATCGAGGGCATGGACCTCACCTTCGCGCCCTTCCCCGGGGCCAAGCCGCTGCCGATCACCGAGGCCCGCGAGTTCCAGTTCCACACCCGCGCCGGCCCGAACGACCAGGGCGAATTCGCGTTGCAGCTGATCCAGGCCAAGGCCCGTCCCGACGACCTGCTCGGCCGCATCTCGGACGGCGGCCGGATCGATCTCGACGCCGACATGGTGTTCTCGCACGCCAGCCGCGTCCGGGGCGGCGGCTGGCCCGCGGCCGTCCGCGCCTGGAGCCAGGCCGGCGGCGCGCTGACCGTCCAGCGGGTGAGGGCGCAGGCCGCCGGCGCGGTCTTCGAGTCTCGCGCCGGAACCCTCGGCGTGCAGCCCGACGGCCACGTGGCCGGAAGCCTGACCGCCACCCTCAGCCAGGCGGCGGCCTCGCCGCCGCCTGCAAACGCGCCCGCGCCTCAGCCGCGCGGACCGCGGGTGACCCTGGCGTTCACAGCCGGCAAGATGAGCCTGGACGGGGTGGTGCTGGACTCCGCGCCCCGGGTGTTCTGAGCGGCGGGGGTGCGCCGCGCGCCGTCGCCGTGTATGAGGCGCGCCCTGAGGTTTCCATGAACGACCCGACGCCCCTGCCCGCCCTCGCCCGCTCCGCCGCGCCGCGGCCGGAACCCAAGCCCGGCATCCTGCACATCACCCCCTACAAGCCGGGCAAGTCGCACGCCGAGGGCGTGGCCGACCCGGTGAAGCTGTCGGGCAACGAGAACATCCTCGGCTGCAGCCCCAAGGCGCGCGAGGCCTTCATCGCGGCCGCCGACCAGCTCAACGTCTATCCCGACGGGCGCGGCGGCAACCTGCGCGCGGCCATCGCCAAGCGCTACGGGCTCGAGCCCGAGCGGCTGGTGCTGGGCTGCGGCACCGACGAGGTGCTGCACCTGATCAACCAGACCTTCCTTGAGCCCGGCGACAACATCGTGCAGGGCGAGTACGCCTTCGGGGCTTACGGCATCGGGGCGATGGCCTGCCAGGCCGAGGTGCGCAGCGCCGCCGAGCCGCGCTACCGGCTCGACATCGACCTGATGCTGGAGCTGGTGGACGACCGCACGCGCCTGGTGTTCGTCACCAACCCGGCCAACCCCACCGGCACCTTCACGACGCGGGAGGAGCTGGCGCGGCTGCACGCCGCCCTGCCGCCCAGCGTCGTGCTGGTGATCGACGCAGCCTATGCCGAGTTCTGCACCGACCCGGTGTTCACCGACGGCCTGGACATGGCGCGCCACGCCGACAACGTGATCGTCACCCACACCTTCTCCAAGCTGCACGGCCTGGCGGCGCTGAGGGTGGGCTGGGGCTATGCGCCGGCGCCGATCGCCGACGCCATCGACCGCATCCGCCCGCCGTTCAACGTTTCGATCCCGGGCCTCAACGCCGCCGTCGCCGCCCTCGCCGACGAGGACTTCCAGGCGAAGTCCCTGGCGCACGTGGAGACCTGGCGGCCCTGGCTGACCCAGCAGCTGGGCGGCCTCGGCTTGGAGGTGGTCCCCTCCTCGGCCAACTTCGTGCTGGTCGAGTTCCCCCGCACGCCCGGCAAGACGGCGGCGGAGGCCGAGCCCTTCCTGGCGTCGCGCGGCCTGATCGTGCGCGGCGTCGGCGGCTACGGCCTGCCCTGGCACCTGCGCGTCACGATCGGCCTCGAAGAGCACAACCGCGCCCTGGTCGCGGCGCTGGCGGAGTTCCTGGCGGGGCCATCGACCTAGCGTGATTTCGGCGGGAGCCGGGGGCGCGCCGGACCGCGCGAGCTATTGGCCGAGATGGCTTGCGACGGCGTCCATCGCGTCCAGGGCGCTGCCGCAGACCAGATTGCCGTTCCGCATCGCGCAGTGGGCGAAGTCGCGCGGCAGCTGGGCGGACTCATCGGCGAAGCCGGCCGCGGATGTCGACGAGGTCCGGTTGGCGCCGTGCATGGCCTGGGCTCGCGCGACGGCTTCCTCATTTGCCAGCCGGCGCCGGCGGGCCTCGGCGTCTTCGCCAGGCGGCGCGTTCGAGTCCGGCGCCGACTTCACGGGCGTGGCTCCGGGCGATGGCGGCGCGGCGACCGGCCCATCCGTCTGGGGACCGGCCGCGAAGGAGGCGCCCGCGATTGCGACGGCAAGGCCAAAGCCGGCGATCAACGGCGCCCAGGTTCGCAAGGCAAAGTCCTCCGAGCCAACGCCCTATGGTGGAGCTTGCACGGAAGCCGTGCAAGGCGCGGCCGGCGCTCGCCGCTTGACGCCTGCGAACCCGCCCCGCTAGAGGCAGGCTCATGACCCGCCATGCTCGCCAACGCCGCAGCTATCGCACCCCCCTCTAGGGTGCGGCTGGTCAGACACGTCCCAGTCGCCCGCGCCGGCGACAGGGTCTTGCAGGACGGTCTCCGGTCAAGCTTTCGAAGGAGCCCGCCATGACAACGCCTGACGCAGATACCGGACCCACGCCGATCTACCCGAAGCTGGCGGTGGTCGGCAGCGGCCTGATCGGCTCGTCGATCATCCATGCCGCCCGCGCCCACGGGGTGGTGACCGAGGTCTGGGTCGCCGATTCCAATCCCCAGCACCGCGACCGCGTGGTCGAGTTGGGCTACGCCGACCACGTCACGGCCGACGTGGCCGAAGCGGTGCGGGACGCGGATCTTGTGGTGTTCGCCGTGCCTGTTCGGGCGATGGGGGAGGTGATGGCCGCCGCCGCCCCGGCCCTGAAGCCAGGCGCCACGGTCACCGACACCGGGTCGGTCAAGGCGTTCGTCGCCGAGGCCCTGGCGGAGCATGCGCCCGCCAACGTGTTCGTGATCCCCGGCCACCCCGTGGCCGGCACCGAGCTGTCAGGGCCCGACGCCGGCTTCGCCACCCTGTTCGAGAATCGCTGGGTGATCCTGACCCCGCAACAGCGCGACGACGCACCCTACCAGGCGGCGGTGGAGCGGCTGACCGAGTTCTGGATGACGCTCGGCGCCCGGGTGGAACTGATGGAGGAAAAGCACCACGACTTGGTGCTGGCCGTCACCTCCCACCTGCCGCACCTGATCGCCTACAACATCGTCGGCGTGGCCGCCGACCTGGAAGAGGTCACCGAGGGCGAGGTGATGAAGTACTCCGCCGGCGGCTTCCGCGACTTCACCCGCATCGCCGCGTCCGACCCGATCATGTGGCGCGACATCTTCCTGACCAACCGCGACGCGGTATTGGAGATGCTGGGCCGCTTCATCGAGGACTTGCAGGCGCTGTCGCGGGCGATCCGCTGGAGCGAGGGCGAAAAGCTGGAGGCCCTGTTCAGCCGCACCCGCGCCATCCGCCTGGGCATCGTCGCCGCCGGCCAGGAGAACGCCGCCCCCAACTTCGGCCGGGACGGGCGCTAGGTTCCTTCTCCCCTCGCGGGAGAATGGGGCTGTTGCAGGTGTTCGGCCGTCGCCTCGATGGCCTCCACCAGGCCCATCCGCTCCAGGGTGATTCCCTGCGGCAGGCCGGCGAACAGGCGGGTGGGGGCGGCCGCGTCGAGCATCACGAAGACGCCGCGGTCGTCGGCGCGGCGGATCAGGCGGCCGAAGGCCTGGGCGATGCGGCCGCGGGCGATGGCGTCGTCGTAGGACTTGCCGCCGAACCGCACCCGCCGAGCCTTGTGCAGGATGTCGGGCCGCGGCCAGGGCACGCGGTCGAACACCAGGAGACGCAGTGACCGGCCGGGCACGTCGACGCCGTCGCGGATCGCGTCGACGCCCAGGAGGCAGGAATCCTGTTCGGCGCGGAAGATGTCCACCAGCGCCCCGGCCTCCAGCGGATCGACGTGCTGGGCGTAGAGCGCCAGGCCCTTGTCGGCCAGGGCCGGCGCCAGACGCTCGTAGACCGTCCGCAGCCGGCGGATGGCGGTGAAGAGGCCCAGCGCCCCGCCGCCCGCGGCCAGGAACAGCTCGCGCATCGCCGCGGCCACCTGGCGCGGGTCGTCCCGGCCGACGTCGGTGACCACGATGGCCCGGGCGTTGGTGGCATAGTCGAACGGCGAGGCCAGCCGCAGGGTCTTCGGCCGGTCCGGGAACCTGGCCGAGCCGGTCCGCATCTCGGCCAGGGCGAACGGGTCGTCGAGGGTCGGGTCGGCCAGGGTGGCGCTGGTCACCAGCACGCCGTGGGCGGGCGCCAGCACCGCGGCGGTCAGCGGCTCGGTCGGGTCCACCCAGTGCCGGCGGCAGGCGGCGTCCACCACCCGGCCATAGAGCTGGGTCGCCTCGAACCAGTCGACGAAGTCCGGATCGTCCTCGGAGTCCTCCTCCAGCGCCTTCAGCATCGAGCGCCAGGCCGGCAAGGTCATTCGCGCCCGCCGATCGAGCCCGCGCAAGGCCCCTTCGATCCGGGCCCGTTCGTTGGAGGCCAGGTCGTCCGCCGCCTCGTCCAGCACGTCCTCGAGGCGCCGCGACAGGGTCAGCAGCGGCGCCTCGATCGAGGCCAGAGCGGCGGCCGCCGTCGCGGCGCGTTCGCGCACCAAGTCCAGGGCCGGCCTGGCCTGGCATTCCATGCCGAGGTCGGAGGGCGCGGCGCGCGCCCGCAACTGTTCCAGCACCGCCGCCAGGAAGCTTTCGATCGGACCGATCGGGTTGACCTCGCCGTTGGGCGGGGCGATGCGGCCCGACCACCCCTCGCCAGGCAGGACGGCCGCGGCGCGGGTCGCCTGGATCAGCGCCTCGCGGGCATCCTCCTTCTCGGCAAGGATTTCGCCCAACCGCGCCTCCAGCCCACGCCCCCGTCGCCCGCGCCCTTCCGGCCCGCGGATCCAGCGTCGCAGCTCGGCCGACTCCGCGCCCGAGAGGGCGGCGGCGAAGGCGCTGTCGGCGGCGTCGAACAGGTGGTGGCCCTCGTCGAACACGATCCGCTTCAGCTGGGTGGTCTCGGCGTCGGCCTTCTTGCCGCGCGCCGCCCGGGCGCCGTCGAAGGCGGCCTGGGTCATCACCAGGGCATGGTTGGCGATCACCAGGTCGGCACGCCGCGAGGCTCGGATCGCCCGCTCGATGAAGCAGGTGCGGTAGTGCGGACAGCCGGCGTGCACGCACTCGCCGCGCCGGTCCACCAGATTGCCGGCCGAGGCCTGGGCCGCGGAGCCGATCGCGAACAGGGTCGGCAGCCAGCCGGGGAAGTCGCCGCCGGTCATGTCGCCGTCGCGGCTGGCGCGGGCCCAGCGCGCCGCCAGTCCGAGGCCCACCAGGTCGCCGCCGCCGAGCGCCGTCGCGTTGACGGCGTCCTGGAAGTTCAGCAGGCAGAGGTAGTTCTCGCGCCCCTTGCGCACCACGGCCTTACGGGCGCGGCGGGCGGGATCGGGGAACAGGGCGTGACTCTCGCGCTCGATCTGGCGCTGCAGGGCGCGGGTGTAGGTCGAGATCCACACCGCGGGGCCGTTGGCCTCGGCCCACAGCGAGGCGGGGGCCAGGTAGGCGAGGGTCTTGCCGGTGCCGGTGCCGGCCTCGGCGAGCATCATCCGCGGCTCGCCCTCCCGCTCGCGCGGCTGGAAGGCGAAGGCGGTCTCGGCGGCGAAATCGGCCTGCTGCGGTCGCGCCTCGTCGAGGCCGGCGCGCTCCAGCAGCTGGGCGAGCCGGCTCTTGGCCTCGTCCGGCGAGATCGGCTTCGAGCCGGACTCGCCCGGCGGGGCCTGGTCCTCCCACTCAGGCAGGCGCGACCAGACCTCCAGCCCGCTGCCGCGCCAGGGCCGACCGAGCGGGCGCGAATGCAGCGCGCCCAGCACCGCGGCGGCCCAGGGCCAGCCGGCGCGGCCGAGGGTCTCGGCGACAGCGACCGCCTCCTCGCGGCTCGGCGTCGGCGACTCCGCCAGCTCGGCCAGCAGCCTCGCACAGACATCGCGCAGCGCGGCCGCCTGTTCGGCGGCGCCCTTGGGCTCGGGCAGGCCGAGCGTCAAAGCCAGGCCCGCGGCGGAGGGGGCGCAGAAGGTCG
>Ga0105240_10006796_pt1 | contig 16736 bp, 15 predicted proteins | sample KBSC54metaG_FD_80426 | JGI IMG/M metagenome (GOLD analysis project Ga0105240, IMG submission 80426) | Corn rhizosphere microbial communities from Kellogg Biological Station, Michigan, USA - KBS C5-4 metaG | ecosystem: Host-associated > Plants > Roots > Rhizosphere > Soil | place: Michigan, USA...
ACAGTCTTCCTGTTGACATTCTTCACGAGTAGGTGTAGTTTGTGAAGGATGTCGACACGAGACGACAAAGAACAGATCGCGTTGCTGCAGGGCACGCTCGATCTCCTCATCCTGCGCACCCTGGTATTCGGCCCCGAACACGGGCTGGGTATCGCCCGCGCCATTCAAAAACAGTCCGAAGACGTTCTGCTGGTCGATCACGGTTCGCTTTATCCGGCGCTGCAGCGCTTGGAAGGACGCGGCTGGCTCAAGGCCAAGTGGGGCACCTCCGACAACAACCGCAGGGCCCGCTTCTATGAATTGACGGCCGCCGGCAAGCGCCAGTTGACCGTCGAAGCCGGACAGTGGCGCAGACTCGTGGCCGCCATCGGCCGGGTCCTCGGACCCGAAGGAGCGGAGGGGTAAGCCATGTTTCGCCAGCGGCGTTTGAGCGACTTCTCGGCCGAGATCCAAAGCCACATCGAGATGGAGACCGACCGCCTGCGCGCCCAGGGAATGGACGCGGCGCAGGCGCGCGCCACGGCACTCCGCGAGTTCGGCAATCGCGCGGTATGCGAGGAGCGCTTCTTCGAATCGTCTCCGTCCGCGATTCTCGAAACCCTGCTCCGCGACCTGCGCTACGCGGCGCGCGTGCTGCGCAAGAACCCTGCATTCACGCTCGTGGCCGTGCTCTCGCTGGCCCTGGGAATCGGCGCCAACACCGCCATCTTCCAGTTGGTGGATGCGGTCCGGCTGCGCATGCTGCCGGTGAAAGATCCTCAGGAACTGGTGCAGGTCCGCCTCACCAGCATGCAGAAGGTCCGTGGTTCGCGGCTTAAGAGCGACGCTCTTACGGCGCCGATCTGGGACGAAATCCGGGACCGGCAGCAGGCCCTGTCGGGCATCTTCGCATGGGGCTCGATGCGTGTGGATATCGGCTCTTCCGGCGAGACGAGGGAGATCGAAGGAATGGTTGTCAGCGGCGGATTTTTTCCTTCGCTGGGCATCCAGCCCGCCGCCGGCCGCCTCTTCACCGACTCGGACGACCGGCCCGGCTGCGGCTTGAACACCGCGGTGATCAGCTATGCATTCTGGCAGCGTGAGTTCGGCGGCCAAGCCTCGGCAATCGGCGGTAAGCTTGCCGTGAATCGCATCCCCACCGAGATCGTCGGCGTCACGCCGCGCGAATTCTTTGGCATGGAAGTGGGGCGGTCGTTCGACATCGCGCTTCCCATTTGTTCCATGGCGGCGTTCCCCGGCCGCAATCTGACGAAAGCCGGCACCGTCTGGTGGCTGACGGTGATGGGCCGTCTCAAGGCGGGTTGGAATCTGCAGCGCACCGCCGCGAGTTTGCAACCGCTCTCGGCCGCCGTGTTCGCCGCGTCGTTGCCGGTCAACTATCCGGCCGTCAGCGTCAGCGACTATCTGCAACTGCGGCTGATGGCCGAACCGGCCGGGACCGGCATGTCCGACCTGCGCGACGAATATACAAAGCCGCTCTGGCTGCTGCTCGGTATCGCTGGCGTGGTCCTGCTGATCGCCTGCGCGAACCTGGCCAACCTGATGCTGGCCCGGGCCAGCGCGCGCGGCCGTGAGATCGCGGTGCGGCTCGCCATCGGAGCCTCGCGCCGACGCCTGGTGCGCCAGTTGATGGCCGAGAGCCTGCTGATCTCCGCGACGGGCGCGCTGCTCGGGCTGGTGGCCGCGCAGGCCCTCAGCCGGCTGTTGGTGTCTCTGCTCGGCACGCAGGGCAATCCCGTATTCGTCAACCTGGATCGCGATTGGCGCGTGCTCGCGTTTACTGCCGCGCTGGCGCTGCTGACGGCCATTCTCTTCGGGCTGGCCCCCGCCATGCGAAGCACCGGCGCCGATCTGGGCGACGTACTGAAATCGGCCGGCCCGCGCGGAAGCACGGAGCGGACCCGCTTCGGCATCCGGCGTCTGCTAGTCGTGGCGCAGATCGCGCTCTCTCTCATGCTGGTGGTGGGAGCCCTACTGTTTAGCGGCACGCTGAACAATCTCATGACCGTCGAAACGGGTTTCCGTCAGACCGGCATTCTCGTGGCCTACACCGGTTTCAGCGGCATGCATCTCCCGGAAGGCCGCGTCGCCTCTTTCCGCCAGGAATTGCTGGAACGCCTGAGCGCTATCCCCGGAGTGGATGCGGCGGGCGATACCGATACCGTTCCGCTCTCCGGTCTTTCCACGTCGAACCGTGTCTGGCTCGACGGGGCTTCCATCAGCCAGGCGCGCGACTGCCTGCGCACCCATATCGGCACGGGCTACTTCGAAGCATTAGGCACGCCGTTGCTGGCCGGGCGCGCCATCGAGCCTCGCGACACCGCGGCATCGCCCAAGGTGGCGGTGGTGAATGAGGCTTTCGCGCGCGTGGTGTTGGGGGGCCAGAACCCGGTCGGTAGGAAGCTCTGGGTGGAGGCCACTCCTTTCGAACCCTCCGCCGCGTACGACATCGTGGGTATGGTGCGCAATACGAAGTACGAGGAATTGCGCGAGCAGTTTGCACCGATTGTGTTTCACGCCGAGTCGCAGAACCCGGTCGCTGCACTGTCGGACGCGTACCTCATCCGCTCACGGCTGCCGATGAACACGTTAATTCCCGCCGTCCGCGGGGTGTTCCAGGATGTCGAGCCGGCTATTCGCTTCCGTTTCCGGATATTTCAGGACGGGATCCGCGACAGCCTGATGCAGGAGCGCCTGATGGCGTCGCTGTCCGCGGCGTTCGGAATCCTTGCTGGAATCCTGGCTGCCATCGGGCTGTACGGCGTCATGTCGTACCTGGTGGCGCGGCGCCGCAACGAGATCGGCATTCGCATGGCTCTCGGCGCGAGCCGCCGCGAGATCGTGATCATGGTGCTGCGCGAGAGCGGCCTCCTCTTGGGAGTCGGACTGCTGGCGGGAACTGCGCTTTCTCTGATCTCGGCCAAAGCAATCGCGACCCTGCTCTTTGGCTTGAAGCCCACCGACGCCGGCACCCTCCTGACCGCCGCGGGAATGCTCGCCCTCGTCGCCCTCGCCGCGAGTTATCTTCCCGCCCGCCGGGCCGCCAACCTCGACCCAACGGTGGCCCTCCGGGAAGAGTAGCGTAGCCCTCCGGCCTGCGAACGCGTATCTCCGTTACCCTTTACGCCACCGCCGGTTGAGGGTTTAGCCGATCGCTGAAAGCTGATAGCCTCCCGCTGAACGCTCTTTACTCTTTCGGCCCGATCCCCAGCGTCTTCATCTTCCGATAGAGATTGCTCCGCTCCAGCCCCAGCAACTCCGCCGTGCGCGTCACATTCCCGTTCGTCTCCTCGAGCTTCTTCAGGATGTACTCGCGCTCGGCGGCCTCCCGGACTTCCTGCAAACTCCCGAAGCGATCCAGGGGACGATCCGGTTGCCGCCGCGCCCCTTGCAGCGGAATGTGCCGGGCATCCACGCGCACCTGTGGATTGAGAATCACGATCCGCTCGATCAGATTCTTCAACTCGCGCACGTTGCCGGGCCAGTGATACTCGCCTAAAGCAGCGTAGGCTTCCGGCGTCAGTTCCTTGGGCTTGCGGCCGTAAGCCGTCGTGAACTCGCGCAGGAAATGATCCGCCAGCAGCGGAATATCCTCCCGCCGGTCGCGCAGCGGCGGCACAAAGAACGGAATCACGTTCAGCCGGTAGAACAGATCCTCGCGGAAATTGCCGCGCTCGATCTCCTCTTCCAGATTCTTGTTGGTCGCCGCGACCACCCGCACATCCACCTGCACGAACTCCGATGCGCCCACCGGCTCGAACCGCTGCTCGTCCAGCGACCGCAGCACCTTCGCCTGCGTGCGCAGACTCATGTCGCCGACTTCGTCCAGAAACAGCGTGCCGCTATCGGCTTTCTGGAATTTCCCGACCTTCGCGTCCTGCGCTCCCGGATACCCGCCCTTGACGTGACCGAAGAGTTCGCTCTCGATCAGTTCCTCGGGAATCGCCGCGCAGTTGACCTCGACAAACGCCTCCGACGCCCGCGGACTCTGCGCGTGCATCGCGTGCGCTACCAGTTCCTTGCCGGTGCCGCTCTCGCCGTACACCAGCACGCGGCCGTTGGTCCCCGCCATCAGCGTCAACTGCTGCCGGAGCGCCTTCATGGGCACCGAGTCGCCGATGATGCGATACCGGCTATCAGTATCCGCCTTCAATCGGCTGTTCTCGATCACCAGGTTGCGGTGCGCCAGCGCGTTCTTCGTCACCACCGCGACCTTCTCGATCGACAGCGGCTTCTCCAGGAAATCGAACGCGCCTAGTTTGGTCGCCTTCACCGCCGCTTCGATACTGCCGTGGCCCGAGATCACCACCACCACGGGACGATCCGGCACCGGGATCTCCTGAATGCGCGACAGCACTTCCATGCCGTCGATCCCCGGCAGCCAGATGTCCAGCAGCACCAGTTCGAAGTCGCCGCCGGGAAGAGCTTCCAGGCAGGTTTCGCCGTCCTCGGACGTAGCGACGAAGTATCCTTCGTCCTCCAGCACGCCGCTCAACGATTGGCGAATGCCGGGCTCGTCATCCACGACCAGGATGCGCCGCGGCTTCATACTTTGAGCGCGGCCGGGCGCGGCAACTCGAGCTGATCGGCATCCAGGATGGCGGGAATGTCCACCGTGAAGCGGGCCCCGGCAGGTTGGTTGTCCTCGACCCGGATGTGCCCGTTATGTTCGGCCACGATGTGGCTGACGATCGCGAGCCCGAGACCGGTGCCGCGATTCTTAGTCGAGAAGTAAGGCAGAAACAATTTCTCCTTGTCGTCGGGACTGACGCCGGGACCCGAATCCGCCACCACCAGTTCGACCGTTTCGGCCGCGCCGGTCTGCGTGCTCACATACAGGTTCTTGACCAGCGAATCCTGCATGGCTTCGGCAGCGTTATCCACCAGATTGACCACCACGCGCTGGAACTGCTCCCGATCCACGTTCACCGGAGCCAAGTCGGGCGCGAAGTTGGTGCGCAGCGTGATGCCCTCCAGCCGGTCCTTGAAAATTGCCAGCGCCTCCCGCACCACTTCGTTCAGGTCGCAGCGTACCGGCTGCGCCGAGGGGAAGCGCGCGAACTGCGAGAATTCGTCCACCAGCGTCTTCACCGATTCCACCGACTTGGAAATGATCGCCGAGCACTCCCGCAGAATGCGCGCCGTGTTCGGCGGCAGGTCGATCTTATCCAGTTGGCGTCCGATTCGTTCCGCGCTCAACCCGATCGGCGTGAGGGGATTCTTGATCTCGTGCGCCACTCGCCGCGCAACCTCATGCCATGCCGCCGACTTCTGCGCCCGCAGCAGTTCGCTGGTGTCTTCCAGTACGATGACGAAGCCCGAGGTCAGTTTCTCCTCCAGCGCCGAGACCGTCACCGCCACGTGCAGTTTGCGCTTTTCCGTGCGCAACTCCATTTGCCGCGTGGCCACGCCGGTGCGACGCGCGCGCTTCATCAGGTACTTGATCTCGGCCGTGTCTTCGCGCGAGAACAGGTCTTCGAGGCGCGTGGCATGTTCCACCTGGTCGGCCGGGAAGATCTTGGACAGCGCCAGGTTGACGCGCTTGATGGTGCCATCGGCGGTGATCGAGATGACTCCCGTCGGGATGCTCTCCAGGATGGCCTCGGTGAACCGGCGGCGGCGGTCGAGTTCGCGCGCGTTGGCCTCCAGTTCCTGCGTCATCTGATTGAACCCGCGGACCAGCGATCCGAGCTCGTCGGCCGCGCGCACGTCCACCCGGTAGGTCAGGTTGCCTTTGCGCACCTCGCTGGCCGCCTCCAGCAGCGCGGTGATCGGAATGCTGATCTGTTTGGCCAGGAAGAACGCGATCCAGGTGGCGATGCACAGCACGATGATCGTGATCAGCGCCATCATTAATGTAGCGAAGCTGCGGAACGACCTCCAATTCGTATACAGCACTTCCCACTTCTTCGAATTGGATCGAATCTCCTGCTCTTTACTGGCCACGTCGACGGGAATGCGTGCCGCCACGTGGACGCTGCCGAGGATCTTGCCGCCTACTATCACCGCGGCGTCGGAGGTCACGGCTTTCGGCACGGTGCGGGGTCCCCACGCATCGATCGGCGGCGAACCGGGGGTCGGGACTACGCTGGCGGCGGCCAGTTCCCATTGGGTGCAAAAGCGCTGCAGAAATCCCGGTGTGCGAACACCCGTGGCGAGTAGTTGGTGAATCTCCGGCTGCGATGCGAGGAGCGCCGCCTGCGCCATTGTCTCGTCCTGCATCTCCTTGCTGAGCATCCCGGCGACGTTGTTGAAGATATCGATCTGGGTACTTTCCGGCTTACGAATCCAGTAAGCTATGTTGCGATTAAACAGCTCAAAATTAAACAAAACCAGGAAGAAAACCGGTAGGCAACTCAGGGTAACCGCCCCCAGCACCAGCTTGGTTTTGATGCGCGAGCCCTCGCGGTGGCTCTGCCGCTCCAGATAGAGCTTGGCGCCCTCGCGGAACAGATACCACATCAGGGCCAGCATCAGCAGGAAAATCAGGCTGAAACCTACCCAGAATACGAGTGTCTGCGTAGGACTATTGGGCTCCACCAACGCGCTGGGGTTGAACGAGCCGAGCCACGCCACAATGGCCACGGAGAGGGCCAGCAGGGCGATCGCGATGCCGTAGACTACGCGCTTCTTCACGTCTTCATTCCGATTATACGAGGCGGAACAGGCGTCAAGTGAGCTATAAAGATTTCCCGGGTTCGTCCGATATGAATGTCATGGCACGCAAACTGACACACGCGATCACAATTCTATTGATGTGGATGCCGGCGGTCTGGGGACAGAGCACGCCGAAAAAGGTCTCACGGGCGGACGCAATCGCCGCCATCTCCAGCAGGACACAGCCCGGTTATCCGGTGATTGCTATGCAATTGAAGATCGAAGGATCGGTGGATCTGGAAGCTGTGGTTACCGAAACAGGCATGGTGGAAGACGTGGTTATCGACAGCGGTAATCCCATTCTCACGAAACCAGCTGCCGAGGCGCTTAAGAAATGGAAGTTCACGCCTTTTCTGGAAGGTGGAAAGCCCGTGAAAGTCCTGGCGCCGATCACCATCGTATTTAAAAAGTAGGCTTCGAGGATTCCCATGAGTCTTACACGGAAATTACTGACTGGATTTGGCGTCATGCTGGCGCTGTGTCTGATAATCAGCGCGGCCGCCTTGATCATTACGCGCGACTTGAGCGGGGATCTGGCGCACGCGGCGACTGTAACGGCGCGTAGCCAGTATCTTGCCGGCGTAGTCGATACTAGCGCCAGTGAAATGATCGGCGAGGAGCGCGCGGCAGTGCTGGCCTCGCTCCTGGCGCAGCCCGCGGCTATCTCGGAACACCAGCAGGCCTTCGCCGCGGATGCATCCAAGTTGCAGAACGCGATGGCGGAACTGCACAAGACGGCGACCGGGCGGGAGGTTGCGTCTCTGCTCGCCACCCTGGATCAGCAGATCGTCTTGGGGTTGCAGGGCCACGAAGAATTGCGGCGCGCTATGGCGAACACCCAGATGGATGCGGCGTTGAGCATCTTCGGGCAGAAGGTGGCGCCCAGCCTGGAGCAGATTGCAGCACAAGCCATGTCGCTGGTCGAGCAACAGAACCGCGCCTTGCAGAATGATACGGCGGCATCGTCCAGCAAGTCCGCGCGCACTACGGCGGCGACAGTGGCGTTGATGCTGCTGGCGCTCGCGGTCGGCGGCGGAGTGTTCTTTGTCGTGCTGCATACCAACCGCAGCCTGCTGCATCTGTCCTCACGCCTGGCCGAGAGCGCGCAACAGGTTGCCGGGGCGGCCGCACAGGTGTCGGGATCCAGTCACTCGCTGGCGCAGGGGGCCAGTGAACAGGCGGCATCGCTGGAACAGACCTCGGCTTCTACCGAGGAGATTGCGTCCATCACCCGGCAGAACGCCGATCACGCCCTGCAGGTCGCTGATTTGATGCAGAAATCGGCGCAAGGGGCCGGCGATGTCAACCAGATGCTCGATCGGATGGTGGAGAAGATGAAAGAGATCGACGGCTCCAGCCATAAGATCGCGCGCATCATCAAGGTGATCGACGAGATCGCCTTCCAAACCAACATTCTGGCCTTGAACGCGGCGGTGGAGGCGGCCCGTGCCGGGGAAGCCGGGCTGGGGTTTGCAGTGGTCGCCGACGAGGTCCGGAATCTGGCGCAGCGATGCGCCCAGGCAGCGAGGGACACGGCCGGGCTGATCGAGGAATCGATCGCCACGTCGCAGGACGGAAGCAGCCGGCTGGATCTGATGGCCGGGGCCGTCCGCTCCATGACGGAAAGCTCGGTGCGGGTGAAATCGCTGGTGGACGAAGTGAACCACGGGAGTCAGGAACAATCTCGTGGGATGGACCAGATCGCCAGCGCGATCCTCCATATGGAGCAGGTGACGCAGAAGACGGCGGCTTCGGCGCAGGACGGCGCCTCGGCGGGGACGGAGTTGAATGGCTTTGCCGCCGGACTCCGTTCGCTGGTCGACGAAATGCGCGAGATGGTCGGAGTCGGGTAGCCGGAAAAAACTTGGGGCCGGCGAACCCGCCGGCCCTTTGGCTAAAAGATTGGCTCTGAACTATTCAGCTTTCACGGTGTCGACGCTGATCGTGTCGCCGTCCATTTTGCCGGTGATGGTCACCTTCTTGCCGGCGACGGACTTTACTTTGTCCTGCTCGGCAATCTGATAGATCTTGCCATCGGCCGTCACGAAAACGGCGGGGTCGCCGCGCTTCATGCAGCTCTGCGCGCACTGCTCGTTGCCCCACATCGCTTTCTTAGATGCGCAACTCTTGTCGACTACGTAGCCGCTCCACTCCGCGGCCAGGCCGCAACTTGCGACCAATGCAAATACTGCCAACAGCTTTTTCAATTCCCTACCTCCTCTGAATTACAGATTACTCAGATCGACTATACTCTACTCTACGTTGGCGAGGCAAATTCGGATCTTGTTGCAGGGTTTGCACTTGTAAACTAAAACCCTAATAAAACAGGTATTTCCGCCATTGGGCTTCGCCTCTGCCCAGCATCCGCATCAGGTGGCGGCTGGTGTGGAGGCTGAACGGCCGCGGCATCCGGGCCAGTTTCATGCCGGCTTCCTCCGGCGTCCGGTTGCCCTTCCGGTTATTGCAGTGATGGCAGCAGGCCACCAGGTTTTCCCATGCTGACTCACCGGCGCGCGACCGCGGAATCACATGATCCAGGGTTAGCTCGCCCGACGGCATGGTCTTGTGGCAATACTGGCAGGTATACCGGTCGCGCATAAGAATGTTCTTTCGCGACAGTGCCCGCGTCTGATGCGGGATACGGCGGTATTCCAGCAGGCGAATGACGGAGGGCAGGCGGACGTTCGCGCGCGCCGAATGAATCGCGCTGAGCGACTCCTCCTCGGCCGATGCCACGCCCTTCAGCACCAGCACCAGGGCGCGCCGCGCGGCGCAGATATTGATGGGCTCGTAGCTGGCATTCAATACCAGCACGGGATTCTGTAGTCGATCGCTCGCCATTCAGGAAACTCCCCCCAACGTGGAATATGCCTCCGCGGCGGATCGGTCCAACCGCCGATCCACCCGCGCAATCGTCAATAGAGCCACTCTCTTCGCGCCGCGTTTCTTCAACGCCAGCGCGCAGGAGGCCGCCGTCGAACCTGTCGTCATTACGTCGTCAATCAACAGAACGCGTTTGCCCGACAACTCGCGCCGGCATTCAAATGCCGCCGTCACATTTTTACGGCGATTGGTGTTGCTCAAACCTGCCTGCGTGGCAGTGGATCGAACCCGCCGCAAAGTTCGCTGTAGCGGGACCCCGCATCGCCGCGCCATCGCTTCGGCCAGCAATTCCGATTGATTGAATCCTCGCTCCCACTGACGCCGCCAGTGAAGCGGCACCGGTGTCACCAGATCGAAGCTCTCCTCGCGCGGCAGCGCGCAGGCCAGCAGATCGCTCAACGGCCGGGCCAGCGTTCGGACCGCGCCATACTTATACACATGAATCAGCGAACGCAGCGGACCTTCATACGCCCCGTAGCAATAAGCGGCGTCAAAACCGCGAAGGCCGTTGCGGCAGAGAGCGCAACGGCCTTCGGAATCCAGGGGGAACGCGTTTTGGAATGGCGTTCGACAACTGATACAGAAAAATTCAGCGCTGAGAGGCTCGGGTGCTTTCAGGCATCTGCGACATACCGGGATCCGGCTGATCTCCTCCAGTGGAGTCGCACAGATGCGGCAATCGCTCGGAAAGAAAAGGGAAAAAAGGGCGCGGGAGGTTGACCGGACTACCGAAGGACCGATGATCGGGATTGCGGCTCGTCTGCTACTTGAGAAGACCCACCTCCGCCAAAGCATCATTGTATCCGAAAACGCCCCGAGGCGGAATACACGCTTTGCCACATGTGTTTGGAAGTTCTCTCTCGCACGTCCGGCTGTGCGAGCGCAACCGCAAAAGCACCGCCGCGAAGGGCAGTACAATACAGGCAAATGGCTGTCCGACGAATCGCCGCCTGGGCCTCACTCTCCACCCTCGCCGGTCTTGCTGCCCTCTTCGGACAGGCCCACCTCACGCCGCGCCCCAAGGCGGAACCGGAAGCCCTGAAGCTTCCCACGGCGAACATTCGGGTGGACTCGAACCTCGTGCTCGTACCCGTGTCCGTGTGCGACCCTTTCAACCGGCCCGTCACCGGTCTCGAAAAGGAGCACTTCAAGATCCTCGACGACAAGGTCGAGCAGACCATCACGCATTTCGCCATGGAGGATGAACCGCTCGCGGTTGGCCTGATCTTTGACATCAGCAGCAGCATGACGAACAAAATGCGCCGATCGCGCGCGGCCGCCGCGGCGTTCTTCCGCACCTCGAATCCGGATGACGAATTCTTCCTGGTGGAATTCAACGAGCAGCCCAGACTCGTTGTGCCCCTGACGCGCAGCCAGGAGGAAATCCAGAATCAACTCACCTTCGCGCCGTCGCGCGGCCGCACCGCATTGCTCGACGCCATCTTTCTCGCGCTGCACGAAATCAAGAACAGCAAACTGCAGCGCAAAGCCCTGCTGATCATCTCCGATGGCGGCGACAATTCCAGCCGCTACACCGAGGGCGAGGTGCGCAATCGTGTGCGCGAGAGCGACGTGCTGATCTATGCGATGGGGATCTTCGAGTCCGCGGGGTCTCGCGGTTCACCCGAGGAGCAATCGGGTCCCGGTCTTCTGAACGACCTTTGCGAGCAGACCGGCGGCCGCCATTTACCCGTCAACGATTTGTCGGAAATGCCCGACATCGCCTCTAAGATCGGCATCGAGCTGCGCAATCGCTACGTGATCGGCTACACTCCGACGGACCCCGCCAAAGATGGCCGCTATCATCGCGTGCAGGTCAAAGTGATCCCGCCCCACGGCCTTCCCGCCCTCCGCGCCACGTGGCGTCAAGGCTACTACGCAAAGTAGGGCAGGCGCTTTCGCCAGCCCACACCGCTTCGATCATTGCCGCGCGCGTCCGCAAGCGGTACTCTAAACCACCGCAGCCTTCGCTTTGTGCAGCGCCTGCATGACCGCCGCCGTCGAGCGATCGAGGGGTTCCTCCCCCGAGACAATCAGGTCGGCGTGCTTCTTGGTGGGATAGACGAACCATTCCGCGCCCGGCAGCACCGTGCGCGCATACTGGTCGCGCACCGATTCCGGCGTGCGGCCGCGCTCGGCGACATCGCGCCGCAAACGCCGCTCAAAGCAGACCTCGGGATCCGTCTGGACGAACACCTTGGTGTCCAGAATCCCGCGCAGTTCCGGCCAGAAAAAGACGAACAGCCCTTCCACGATGACGAACTCGTGCGGCTCGATCATGCGCGTTCCGGGCAAGCGGGTGTGCTCGGCGAACGAGTAAACCGGCTCTTCGAAAGCGCGCCCCTCGGTGAGGTCGCTCAGGTGCTCGTGCAGCAACTCCCAATCCAGCGCGTCGGGATGATCGAAATTCGTCTTGGCCCGCTCCTCGAGAGGCAGGTGGCTGATCGCGCGGTAGTAGGAATCGAGCGAAACGATGGAGGTTCCGGGCAGTCGCTGGCACACTTGCCGGGCCAACTCGGTTTTGCCTGAACTGGACGGACCGGCAATGCCGATGATGTGTGGTCTCATTCGTATGACGGGGGAGTCATTTCAGTTTCGCATATCCGGCGCACCGCATCCAAGAGTCCGTCGATGGTAAATTCCGCTGCCTCGGCCGCCACCGCGATCCCAAGGTCGCGCGCCGTCTGGCTCGTGATGGATCCGATGGACGCCACCGGAATCCCGCGCAGCGCATCCACGTCCGCGATCTCCACGAAATTCCGCACCGTGGACGAACTGGTGAACGTGATGCAGTCGGCCGTCAGGGGCACGACCGTATCGCGCTGCGGCAGTACCGTCCGATAGGCCTCCACGACATCCACCTGTGCGCCGCGCCGCGTCAGTTCGACGGGAATGACGTCGCGGGCCACGGCGGCTCGCGGCAGCAGCACGCGCTTGCCGTTCAGATCGCGTCCGGCGAACGCTTCGAGCAGCCCCTCGGCGACGTACTCCTTCCCCATGAGGTCGACCTTGAGGTGGAGCGCCTCGACCGCGGCGCGCGTGGCCGGCCCGATCGCGCAGATGCAGGCGCGCAGGCCGCGCAGATCGGCCGTCGACCGGTCGAGGCGGTCGACGAAGTGGTGCACGCCGTTCGCGCTGGTGAAGATCAGATAGTCGTACGCTGGCAGATTCGCGATGGCACGATCGAGCGGCCCGTAGTCGGCGGCCGGCACGATCTCGATCGCCGGGATTTCGATCACTGCCGCGCCCAACGCCTGCAGCCGCGACGTAAGCGATCCAGCCTGTGCGCGGGCCCGTGTCACCACGATGCGTTTGCCGAACAGCGGCAGCCGCTCGTACCAGTCGAGCTTCTCGCGCAGTCGCACGACCTCTCCCACGATGATGGTCGCCGGCGGCCGCATGCCCCGCTTCCCGATGATGCCGGGCAGCGTGGCCAGCGTGCCGGTGACGGTTTCCTGGTCGGGGCGCGTGGCCCAGCGGACGGCCATCGCGGGTGTCTCCGGCGACCGGCCGTGCGCGATCAATTCGTGCGCGATGGCGGTGAACGTGGTGAGCCCCATGAAGATCACCAGCGTCTCCGACATCCCGACCCTGTCCCAGTCGATCTGTTCCACCGCGTGGCCGGTCACGAAGGTCACGGCCGAAGTGTGCTCGCGATGCGTCAGCGGGACGCCGGTGTAGGCGGCGATCCCCAAAGGCGTGGTCACACCGGGAACGACCTCGAACGGAATGCCGGCATCCACCAGCGCTTCCGCCTCCTCGCCGCCGCGTCCGAACATGTACGGGTCGCCGCCCTTGAGACGGACGACCGTGAGCCCGCGGCGCGCGCGCTCGATCAGCAGTTCGCAGATCTCGGGCTGGCTGAACGCGTGCGCCGATTTCTTCTTGCCGACGTAGAGGCGCTCGGCCGCCGGGGGCGGGAAATCGAGCAGCGCGTCAGCGGCCAGATGGTCGTACAGGACGGAGTCGGCCGCTTCGAGACACTGGCGGCCTTTGACGGTGATGAGCGACGGATCGCCCGGCCCCGCGCCGACCAGGAAGACTTTACCGGGCATGAACCTCCCGGTGCGCAGGCCGGAGGCCTACGCTACGCGTACACATTATCCAGGATGGCGCGCGCGCCGCGTTCCAGAAGGGTCGCTCCCAGCCGCTGCCCCAGCGACTCGGCATCCGCGACCGGCCCCGTCGATTCGGCGCGGATGATTTCGCTTCCATCCGGCGATGCTACCACGCCGAGCAGCCGGATCGTGCCGCCGTCCACTGTGGCGTACGCGCCGATCGGCACCTGGCATCCTCCGCCCAGCGACCCGAGCACGCCACGCTCGGCCATGACCGCCGCATGACTCGCCGCGTGATCCAGCGCCGAGCAGGAGTCGAAGCCCGCCCCCGATTCGCGCGTCTCGATCGCCAGCGCGCCCTGTCCGACTGCCGAGCACATCACATCCGCCGGCAGGATCTCCGCGATCCGATCGCCCCAGCCCAGCCGCTTCAGTCCCGCCGCCGCCAGCAGGATCGCGTCGTACTGGCCTTCGTCCAGCTTGCGCAGCCGCGTATCCAGATTGCCGCGCACCGATTCGATCGCCAAGTCCGGCCGCAGCTTCTTCAGTTGCGCGCTCCGCCGCAGCGAACTCGTGCCCACACGCGCGCCTTGCGGCAAGTCTGCGAGCTTTTTGCCGATCACCGCATCCCGCGGATCCTCGCGCTCCGGCACCGCCGCCAGCACCAGTCCCGCCGGCAACTCCGTCGGCAGATCCTTCAGGCTATGGACCGCCAAATCGGCGCGGCCATCCAGCAGCGCCTCTTCGATTTCCTTGGTGAAGAGCCCCTTGGTCCCGACCTTGGCCAACGGCACGTCCGTGATCTTATCGCCGGTGGTCTTGATGATTTCGATGCGGCATTCGCGGCCTGCCGCGGTGAGCTGCGCTTGCACCCACCGAGCCTGCCACAATGCCAGTTGCGAACCGCGCGAAGCGATGACGAGCATGATTATTCCTGGAGGTGGAACGCCTTTCTGATGGCCGCCACCACGTGGGCGCCCTCGGGCTGGCCGGCATGATTGCGTAGTTCGCAAATGGGCCCGTGTGCGACTTTGTTGATGATGCCGCGCGTGAGCATCTCCATCGCCTGCTCCTGCTCCGGCGTGAAGGGGCCGAACTTGCGCCGCGCCTTCTCCATCTCGCCGATGCGGATCTGTTCGAGCTGCTCCTGCAGGCTGACGATGGTCGGCGTGACCTCTGCCACCTTCAGCCGCGCCATGGTGCGATCGACCTCGCTCGCCACCAGCGCCTCGGCGTGCTCGGCTTCCTTGGCGCGCTCGCGCAGGTTGGCGCTGACAACTTCCTGCAAGTCGTCGATGTCGTAGAGGAACACGTTGTCGAGATCGTTTACCGCCGGCTCGATGTTCCGCGGCACCGCGATATCGATTAGGAACATGGGCTTGTTGCGGCGCGCGCTGATCACGCGCTGCATCTCTTCCTTGTGCAGGATGTAGTGCGGCGCGCCCGACGAGGTGATCACGATATCCACCTCGGGCAGCATGCTCACGAAGCGGTTGTATTCGACCGGCGTCCCCTGAAAGAGGTTGGCCATCTCCACCGCGCGTTCGTGCGTCCGATTCGTGACGAAGACGTGCGACGCTCCCGACCGGCGCAAATGCCGGGCCGCGAGTTCGCTCATCTTGCCCGCGCCCACGATCATGATGGTCCGCCCGCTCAGCGATCCGAAAATCTTACGCGACAGTTCCACCGCCGCATAGCTCACCGACACCGCCATCTGTCCGATGCCCGTTTCCGACCGCACCCGCTTGGCGACGCTGAACGTTCGTTCGAGCAGCCCGTCGAGCCATCCGGTGAGCGTGCCGCAATTCTTCGCCGCCGCGTAGGCCGTCTTCAACTGGCCCAGGATCTGCGGTTCGCCGACCACCATGGAATCCAGGCTCGCGGCCACGCGGAACAGGTGATGGATCGCTTCCTGCCCCTGGTGGCGGTACATGTGCGGTTCAAGTTTTTCGGGGTCGATGGCCTTCTGATCGAAGAGGAAGGCGTCGACAATCGACTGCGGGTCCACGCCGTCGTCTGTGGTCACCGTGATTTCCACACGATTGCACGTGGACAGGATCACGGCTTCGCAGACGCCTTCGCGGGACTTGAGTTTTTGTAGCGCGACAGGCAGCGAGTCTTCGCGGAAAGCGAGACATTCGCGCACCTCGACGGGTGCGGTCTTGTGACTCACGCCTGTAATGAGCAGCTTCATCGCGTCAGGAGTGACCCCAGCCGGGCATGTGCTGCCCAAGTAAGCGCCGAAAAGCCGAGCACCGCGACGGTCATCAGGGCCGCCTTGCGCCCGCGCCATCCCGCGGTGGTCCGCAAGAAGACCAGCAGCATGTAAATTCCCCAGGTAAAGAAGGATATATCAATTGCGGGCTGCTTGATCCAATCGGTTTTGTGCTCGATAAACGCCCACGTGCTCGCGGCGATGACAGCCAGAGTCATGAGGACGAAGCCCAGTGCCATGGACTTGGAAATCAGGTCGTCCAACGTGCCCAGCGCGGGCAGCCGGTAAGAGAGTTTGCGGGGCTTTTTGGCCTTGAGCTGTTTTTCCTGCACCAGATACAGCAGGGAGGCCACGGCGGTGAACAGCAGCGCGGCAAAGCCCAATAAAACCAACACGATGTGGACCGTCAGCCAGGCGTCGCGCACGATCGGACTGCTCCACGCGCTCACCGGGTTCCCCATGGTCGCCACCAGCACTGCCACGAACACCAGCGGGAAGATGAAGACTGCCAGGCTTTCCAGCTTATAGCGCCAGTGGACGAACAGGTAGGCGATCACCACGAGGAACGCGCACATCGACAGCGTCTCGTAGAAGTTCGTGATAGGACAGCGGTTATTGACGATTCCCTCTTCCACGATGGAGACGAAATGGAAAATGGAACCGACGGTGAAAGCGCCCAACGCCACGCGGAAAAGGTGCTCGCGCCTGCGAACCAGGGTAAGGATGGCGTGCAGCAGCCCCAGGGAGTACAGCGCGGCAGCTACGCGCAGCCAGATGACGCTCATTTCAGCCATGGACGATCCGGTAACGTTAAGTCTTAAATTACATTATATAGCGGGCGTTTCGGACTCCCCGATGCCGCTTGTGGGGGTATTGGGGGTATTTGGGGTGGGGAGCTATCGGCGCTCAGCTTTCAGCGATCA